>Ga0306923_10006984_pt1 | contig 11188 bp, 11 predicted proteins | sample sta12Can44000108_FD_203841 | JGI IMG/M metagenome (GOLD analysis project Ga0306923, IMG submission 203841) | Lab enrichment of tropical soil microbial communities from Luquillo Experimental Forest, Puerto Rico - statanox.12C.anox.44.000.108 (v2)... | ecosystem: Environmental > Terrestrial >...
TGACAAGCAGCAGCTGACACGCATCGAAGCCCTGCGCCTCTATACTGCGGCAAACGGCTGGTTCCTACACGAAGAAGACAAGCTGGGTTCGATCGAAGAGGGTAAGCTCGGCGATGTTGTGGTGCTGAGCGACGATTTCTTCGATTCGTCGAAGGTTCCCGATGAGGGCATCAAGCGTTTGAAGTCGGTGCTTACGGTTGTAGATGGGAAGGCAATCTACAACCAACTGCGCTCGCCTGACGTTTTGAGGAACAATCGGTGATACCCGAACGTATGGCTTCTCAAAAGGAGATGGTATGAACAGGAGGTGGGTGCCTCTGCTCGCGGTGTGTCTGGCCGGATGTGGAATCGAACGTCCCGGACCGACCCAGCACGATTTCCAGACGGTTGAACGGGACAGTTCCGAACTGGTTCGCGTGAACCTCATCATGGGTGCCGGTAACTTGCGAGTGGACAGCGGGACCGACAAACTCGCCGCGGCGGACTTCACCTACAACTTGGCTTCGTGGAAGCCCGAAATGCGGTACACCAGTGCGGCCGGCCGCGGCAGCCTGACCATCCGGCAGTCGCAAAGCCACCAGCCTCACCTCGGGAAAAACGAATACGAATGGGACCTGCGGCTGAACCGCGAGGTTCCGCTGGATCTGACGGTCCATTTTGGGGCGGGAGAGGCGCACCTGAACGTGGGCGATCTGACTTTACGCAGCGTGGACGTGGAGATGGGCGTAGGCCGGCTGGATCTCGATCTCGGGGGCCGGCCCAAGCAGAGCTACAACGTCAACGTTAGCGGCGGTGTTGGCGAAGCGACAATCCATCTCCCGGCCGGGGTCGGCGTTGACGCGGAGGCCACGGGCGGCATCGGCTCCATTCAGGCGTCGGGGTTGCGCAAGACGGGCGATCGCTACTTCAACGACGCCTATCCCGATTCGAAGGTGACGATCCGCCTCACCGTTCACGGGGGCGTGGGATCCATCCGCCTGATTGCCGATTGAGATCTACGCCATAACGGCTACGAACCACTGGCCGCCATACAACACAGCTCCCGAGCCCAGTTCTCGGGCTAACTGCTCGGCCGTGAAGTAGCGCTTATAAACGGCGTGCTGCGAGCCGTCTTTCAGGACGCGTTGTTGCACCTGTTCCGGAGCGACTCCGTCGCGCAAAGCGGCATCGATGATGAGGAGGCGCGCCGCCACGCGGCGGGCCTCAACGAGAAATCGCGCCCGCTCCGGTTCGGTGAGATGGCCGTAAAAGTGGCCGGCTACTAGACAATCGAAGGCGCCCGACCGGAAGGGCAGACAGAATGCGTCGGCCTGGGCCACCGCGCCCCGCCTTAGCCGAGACCGTGCGATGTTGAGCATGGCGCGGCTTTGGTCGACCCCCATCACTCGACCGCGCAGATGCCGCGTCAAAAAGCCCGTGCCGCAGGCCACATCGAGTACGGCCTCGGCGCGGATCGAGCTGATCAGCGATTGCAAGGCTTCGAGCTCCTGGTGCCAGCCCGGGCGCTCGCGCGCCGCAAACAGGCCCGTGCCGAGATAGAAGTCGTCGTATTCGGGTGCGCGTTGCTGGTAGTAAGCACGCTCGCCGCGCGTCATCCTATTTTGAAGCCCGGGTGCTCAGCGAGCCGCCTTCTTCGCTTCCACGTGCCGGTCGATCCACGCGATGATCAGGTCCGCGAGTTCGAGATTGTTCTTGTCCTGCATGAGCATGTGGCTGTTGCCCTTGATGCCCATTTTGGGCAGCCACATCATCTCCGAATCGCCACCGGCCTTGTTGACCTCGTCGACGAACTTCTGGCAGCTGTCGAAATTCGTGGTCCAGGTCGTCTGAAAGCGTCCCGGAACATCGCCCAGGTGATCGCCGAAAACGATGAGAATCGGAATCTTCGCCAGCGTAGCCAACTGCGGCCCCTTCAGGTCGGTGGCGCAGCCCATTTCGATGGAAATGATGCCTTTCACCCCCGTAGGATCGGCCAGCGCCGCCTGCTCCGGGTAGAAGCCCGATTCGGAATGGCCCATCAGAACCGCACCGCGCAGTCGGACCGCCAGCGCCGCCATATTCTTCCAGGTGGGATTCGGCGTCGGCAGCGTGCCGTTGAGATCGGGGATCATCTGCTTGTATAACTCGTCGGCCGCTTCGACGGGGAACTGCTCATCGGGAAACGCTTGGTTGAACTCGGGCCCGAAGCGAAACAGTGTCCACGAGGTTTGATGGCTGGCCATCAAGACGCTCGGTAGCTGGCTGGGCGGAAGGACCCCGGTCTTTACGGCGTTGATCGTGGTGGCATCAAATCCGGAGCGGGCGCGTGAGGACTGGTCCGCGAGATACACCGACCGCCCCCGGCGGAGGAAGTATTCATTCCATCCCATCCTTCCATCCGGTGTCGTCTCCCACGTCTTGCTGCTGAGGCAGCATCCATGGACCATGACCACCGGCACATGCCGGTCACCGTCAACAGGTTTCTGAAACTGCACGTACATCTGGTTGATGGTGATATCGCCCGGAATCGGAGCGGTACCCGCCGGCGACGGCGTGGCGTTCAGCGTACTGGAGGTCTTCACCTCTCCGCCGACGAAGAAACTGCCTTCGGACGCCAGCACCAGCGGCTTGACCAGGACATCGCGCCGTGCCGCGCCGTCAGCCGCCTCAAGCGGCAAGACAAGGGCAAGTATCCAGATCTTGACCCGTGACGTAGACATACGGTTCCCCCACTCCACGTCCTATGCTACACGGTCTCAGATCTCCAGATGAACCGGCCGGTTCGGGCTCTCAGCGGCGCAAATAAGCATCGTCGCCGCGGATCCAGTCCTCACGCGCCGGTGAGAATACGTCGACGGCGACGCTGTCCTCTAAGGCCTCCACACGATGCGGTTCCCGGGGTGGTATAGCCAGGCACTCCCCGGCACGGACAACCTGTTTGCTGCCATTCATCACGAACAGCAGCGCGCCCGTCTCGATCATCGAGACCTGCTCGTTGACGTGGCTGTGCTCGGGGACCACGGCTCCTTTGCGCAATTCGATCCGCGCAAGCGTGAGGTTTTGAACGTGGATGACCTTGCGACTGAGATGCGGGTTCATCGCCTCGGTCTCGATGGTGTTCCAACTGTAGAGTTGCATCGGGGCCATTCTAACCGGGTACAGGAGAAGCCGCAAATGATACGATGGGAACCAATGAGGGTCAGGTCCGCATGCGGGTGCTGCTCGAAGCCGCCTCTTTAAGCCTCTCGAGCGGCGGGCTCGCCCGGTACACCAGCGAGCTGAGCTTAGCGCTGGCGCGGTGTTTTTCGGAGGACGAATTCATCCTGGCTTCCGATCAGCCGTTCGAGATGCCGCCGGGCCCTCCCGTCAACCTGCTCCGCGGCGGAGGACCGCGCACCGCGGCCGAGCGCCGCTGGTGGCTGTGGGGACTGGGACGCGAAGCAGCCCGGCAGCGGGTGGACGTGGTGCACGGGCCGGATTTCGCCGTGCCGTACCTTTCGCAGCGGCCCAGCGTGATGACTTTGCACGATCTGTCGCCATGGATGGACCGGCGCTGGCACCACGCCGCCCGCCGGATCAAACAGCGCACCCCCGTCTTATTCGGCTTGGGAATCGCAACCATGGTCGTAACGCCCAGCGAGACCGTACGCAAACAGGCCTTACAGCGTTTCCGGCTCCCGCCGGAGCAGGTGGTAGCCGTGCCGGAAGCGGCGCCGCCGTGGCTAGCACGCGTGGAGACCCCGCCCAGACGCCCGTATTTTCTCTTTGTCGGCACACTGGAACCGCGCAAGAACTTGCCGGTCCTGGTGGAGGCCTGGCGGGAGGTTCGGCGTGATCATGAAGTGGATCTGATCCTGGCCGGCCGGCGTCGCGCTGACGCGCCCGCATTTCCCGAAGAGGCCGGTTTGTGCCAGACAGGTGAAATTCCCGACGCGCAACTGGCCGAACTTTACTCAGGCGCTCTGGCTTTCGTCTATCCGTCCCTCTACGAAGGTTTCGGATTGCCGTTGCTGGAGGCGATGCAGTGCGGCGCCTGTGTGATTGCTTCGCGGGCTCTCCGCGAGGTCGCCGGTGACGCGGCAATCTTCGCCGACGGTAGCGAAGAATTGACGTGGGCCATGCGCGACATGGTCGAGCATCCCGAGCGGATGGCGGAACAACGCGCCCTGTCACTGGCCCGCGCCAGGGACTTTTCTTGGGAAAGAACCGCTCGGTTGACGCACTCGGTCTATGAGGAGGCGCGGCGACGATTTGCCCGCTGAGCCTTGACTCTCGGAACCGGGTGCTCCGCCAACGCCGACCGCTCGCGGTTGTCGTGGCGCCGGAGGCGCCTTACCCTTTGGCGGGCGGCGGAACCTTGCGCAGTGCTTCACTCGTCCATTACCTTGCCCGGCACTATGACCTCGATCTGATCGTGTTTCGTGAGCGCGGCGAACCCGATCCGGCGCGACCGCTTCCGCCGGGCTTGGTGCGGCGCGTGACGGTGATCGATTTGCCAGTCCACAGCCGCAGCCGGGCCGCGCGCGCGCTCCGCAACACCTCGCGACTCGTGCGGCGCATTCCGCCCTTGGTGGATCGCTTTTCCGGATTTGAGCGGGAGGTGGCCCAGGCCCTGGAAGGCCAATCGTACGCGATCGGCGTGATTGAGCACCTTTGGTGCGCGTGTTATGGGAAACAACTCGCGCCGGTTTGCCAGCGCATCGTGCTGGATCTGCACAACGTTGAATCGGTGCTGCACGCTCGCTCGGCCGAAGTCGCGCCGGGCGCCGATCGATTCGCCCATCGTTTGTTTGCGAGAGCCGCGTTCAGGTTGGAGAGCGCCTTGCTGCCGTGCTTTTCCCAGATTCTGACCGCCTCTGAGAGCGACGCCGAACTCGCCTTGCAACGCGCGCCCCGCGCCCGGGTGACGGTGTATCCCAACGCCATCCCGTTGCCGCCCCAACGCTCTATGAGGCGCGACGAGGCTGTGGTCTTCTCCGGGAACTTGGGCTACCACCCCAATATCTCCGCGGTGCGCTTTTTCCGCCGGCAAGTCTGGCCGCGCCTGCGCCAACGCTGGCCGGCTCTGGTGTGGCGGCTGGTCGGCAAGAACCCCGAGGCCGTCCGGCGCTGGACCTCACGCGATCCTCGCATCGAGGTGCGCGGGCCGGTTTGCGATGCGGTCCAGGAACTGGCTCATGCCAAAGTCGCTGTAGTACCCATTCTCGCCGCGAGCGGCACGCGCCTGAAGATTTTGGAGGCCTGGGCGGCTGGATTGCCCGTGGTCTCGACACGTCTCGGCGTTGAGGGGCTGCCAGTCGAAAACGGTTGCCACGTACTTTTAGCGGATCAGGGGGCCGACTTCGCAGAGGCGGTCTCGCGGCTGCTCGAGAGCCGAGATCTTCAACAGAAACTCGGCCAAGCCGGCAGACGTCTGTTGGAGAGCCGCTTTACCTGGGAAAAGGCTTGGGAAAGTCTGGACTTATGACAACCATTCGGACACGGAAATGTGACACCGGTATACTGAAGGGGTTCATGCGTTTCGCCGTTGACGCACACGCGATCGGGCGCCAGCTCACCGGAAATGAAGTTTACATTCGGAGTCTTCTGAACGCTATTGCGAGCGAAGAACGGGACTGCGAGTTAATCGCTTACGTGTCCACCGACCAAGCCGTTCCAGAGTTGTCTTCCCGGATCCGAACGCGTCGGGTGGCCGGCAACCCTTTTAGGAGGTTAGGACTCGACTTGGCCGCCAGGGTGCGGCTGGACCTGCCCGACCTGTTGCATGTTCAGTATACGGCCCCACTGGCTTGTCCGGTCCCCGTGGTTGTGACTGTGCACGATGTCAGTTTCATCGAGCACCCGGAGTACTTCACGCTGCCGCGTGCGTTCCAGTTGCGGCGAACCGTAGGCCACACGGTCCGCCGCGCCGCCAAGATTCTGACCGTCAGCGAGTTCTCACGCTCCTCCATTCTGCGCGTTTATAGCGACTTGGATGAGAGCAAGGTCGTGGTGGTTCCCAATGCCGCGGCCCCCGAGTTCCGGCCTATGTTGCGCAGGGCCGCTTCGGCGGCCGTGCGCGCACGTTTTTCCCTGGAAGCTCCGTTTCTCCTCTCCGTCGGCGACCTGCAACCGCGCAAGAACCATATCGGACTGATTCGAGGCTTCACACAGTTGGTGCGCGCCTATCCGCAACTCCGGCACAATCTGGTGCTGGTCGGCAAAGAAACCTGGTTCTCACACCGGGTTCACGCTGCAGCCGGCGAGTCCGGTGTGGCCGATCGGATCCGTTTCTTGGGGTATGTCTCGGATGCGGCGTTGCTTGAACTTTACAACGCTTGCGATCTTTTCGTGTTCCCTTCGCTGTATGAGGGCTTCGGGTTGCCGGTCTTGGAGGCCATGGCGTGCGGTCGTGCCGTGGTCTGTTCCGACACGTCGGCTCTACCGGAAGTCGTGGATGGAGCAGCGCTTTTATTCGATCCTTATGTGCCCCGCGAACTCGTGCGGGCCATGGCGGATCTTCTCCTGGATGCCGAACTGCGGGCCCGCATGGAACGACTCAGCTTGCAGCGGGCCGCGCATTTCAGCTGGCGGAACGCGGCCGAGCGTACGCTCGAAGTCTTCTACGCGGTGGCGGCACCATCAAGTCCCCCGGTCGAAACGGCCGCCTAAGCGGTTTGGGCGGTCTCTTCGCTAGGGCAGAGCCAGGGCTTGACGCGCTAACCTGTTGTTCAGTGAACGCTTCCCCTCGAATCGGCCCGACGCCGCGGATCGCCTTCTTTTCGCCGCTGCCGCCTGCGCGGAGCGGCATCGCCGACTACTCCGAGGCGTTGCTGGGTCCCTTACGGGGGGTAGCGCAGGTGGAGGTCTTTTCCCGGGCCACAGGATTCGATCCGGCTCGTTTTGACGTCATTCTGTATCAGGTTGGAAACAACGCGTGCCACGACTTTGTTTACGAGACGGCGCTGCGCCATCCGGGTGTGGTGGTGATGCATGAAGCCAGCCTGCACCACCTGATTGCATGCCTAACCATCAAACGTGGCGATTGGGATCGATACGTGCGCGAATGCGAATTCAATGGCGGCGAGCGAGCGCGCGCTTTTGCGGAGAGGGCGCGGCGCCTGGAGGTCGGCCCGGACTACGAAGGCTTGCCCCTGACACGCCGGATTCTGGAATCGGCGCGCGGTGTCATTGTTCACAGCCGGTTCATGGAGAGCCAGATTCGGGCGGCGGGGTTTACGGGCCCCATCGCGGTGATCCCCCATGGCGCGGCAATCCCCTCGGTAGACCGCAACGCCTATCGGGAACGGCTGGGGATTGACGAGACTGCCCCGCTTATCGGCATCTTCGGATTTCTGAAGCCGTACAAGAGGATCGCCGAATGCCTGCGCGCGTTCCAGCGGCTCATCCGGATTGTTCCGACCGCCCGCATGATCGTGGCCGGAGAACCGCACCCCGATGTGCCGTTCCAATCGCTGATTCGCTCGCTGGGACTGTCGGCTCACGTACAATTTTTGGGGTTCACCCCGATCGAGGATTTCGTCGGATTTCTGGGTGCGTCCGACATTGTGCTGAATCTGCGTTTCCCCACCGTGGGCGAGAGCTCAGGGACGCTGCTGCGCGCGCTCGGTTTGGGCAAAGCCGTTTTGGTATCCGACGTGGGGGCGTTTAGGGAGTTGCCCGACGACGTCTGTCTCAAAGTGCCTCCCGGGGTCGACGAAGAGGACCTGGCTTTCGAGTACATGAACCTGTTGGCGTCGCGCCCAGAAGTGGCGCGTGAACTGGGAGCCCGCGCCAAAGATTACGTCGCCCGCGAGTGCAACTGGGGATCCGTGGCCCTCCGTTATGCTCGATTTCTCAACACCGTCGTCGACGGCGCCGAGTATCGCGAGCCTGCTGACGACGCCCCAATCGTCGCCACGCCGGAGCCAAATGGCGCCGGAGTTTGGGAGTACGTGCGCGGCTGGGCGGTGGCGGAGGAGGCTCAGCAGTATGTCGAAACCCACCAAACGCGCCTGGCAAAGACACTCGCCATTACGCCACCAGGCGGCGCATCTGACCGCGTGCTCGAATTGGGCTGTTACTTGCAAATTACCCCGGCCTTAAAAAACCGATTGGGTTATGGCGAAGTACGCGGCTGCTACTATGGCAAGCTGGGTCGTGTGGATGAGCGCCTGGTCCTGTCCGAAAACGGGGACTCTTTCGCCTGCTCGATCGACCTGTTCGACGCCGAGCGGGACCCCTTCCCGTATCCCGACGGACACTATGCGACGGTGCTCTGCTGCGAGCTGATCGAGTACTTATCCGTCGATCCCATGCACTTGATGAGTGAAATCAACCGAATTCTGAAGCCCGGTGGGTACCTGGTCCTGACCACGCCCAATGCGGTCGCTCTGCGTGCCATCGCCGGCATTCTCAACGGACTCCATCCCGGCTTTTTCCCCGCGTATCTGCGGTCCTCGCGAGCGAGGCAGGGCGACCAACGCCACTATCGGGAGTACACGCCGCGGGAAATTGAGCAGTTGGTCGAGACCTCGGGCTTCGAGGTGACACGGCTCGAAACCGGTGAGTTCCGCGATCGGCCGCACCCCGAGTTCGGCTGGGTGCGGCACTTGCTGCGGCGTTACCGGCTGGATACAGAGCTGCGCGGCGAAGGCATCTACGCCGTGGGCCGCAAGGCCGGCGCGGTGCGGGAGCGCTATCCCGCTTGGCTCTATTCATGAACGCTAGGTACCTCGAGTTGGTGGCGGCGGCCGTGTTCGTCCTCGGTCACGCCTGGTTTTACAAGCTGAGAAAATCGTTCCCGGATATCATCTAAAGCCTTGCTCGCCAAAATCACAGCTGCTTTGGTTGCCTACGGACCCTGGGGAGTGTTCTTGATCGGCTTCATCGACTCGTTGGGAGTCCCGCTGCCCGCCACCATGGATGCCCTGCTGATCCTGATCGCCATAAAGGCGCCCGAGCGCGCATACTCCACGGCGTTTCTCGCGGTCTTGGGTTCTGTGGGGGGAAACGTGGGCTTGTTCCTCGCGTCGCGGCACGGCGTCCGGCGCTTCGTAAAGAGCCTGTCCGAACCCGGTGAGCCGCAGCGCTTCCGCCTGTGGTTTGAGCGCTACGGCCTAGTTACCGTATTCATTCCGGCGGTGACGCCGTTGTTGCCCCTGCCGCTGAAAGTATTTGTCATTTCGGCAGGGGTGCTGCACACACCGCTCGGCTGGTTCTTGGCGGTCATTCTGGTGGCGCGCCTCGTGCGCTACTTCGGCGTCGCCTACTTGGGGATCCGGCTTGGCTCGGGTGCCGAAGCGTTTCTCGCCCGCAACGCCTGGACGCTCGCCGCGGTGGTTGTGGCCGGCGCGGCCCTATCCTATTTATTTATGCGTTGGAGCGCGCGCGACCGCCGGCAGGCTTGATCGCCGCCTACTCCGCCCAGAGCACGCCGCGGCCGAGAAGGTTATCGAAATCCAGCCGGCGTTTTACGGCGCGCATACGTGCGAGGTGGTCGGGCGCGTACTGCACCGCCAGCAAGTGCGCCTTGCGGCGGCCCAATCCGTGCTCGGCCGACACCGTGCCGCCGAGCGCGACGGCCTGGCGCGCGAACTCGACCAGCAGAGCCGAGGCCCGTTCGGCATCTTCTGGGGATGGGAGCATGTTGACGTGGAGGTGGGCATCGCCAATATGGCCGAAGATCACGTAACGGTCTGGGAACTCGGCGTCGAGCCGCCGGCGATAGTACTCGAGCATCTCGCGATTTTGGGCGATCGGCACGGCGTGGTCGGTGCCCATTTTGAGTGTGCCATTGCGGCGGACGGTGTCGTTGACCAGTTCCGGCAAGGCGTGTCGGAAACGGCGGAAGCGCTCGCGGTCGGTGGCCGAGTCCGCGAGCCAGGATTCCGCGAGAGCGTGAGCCGCTTCCGTCCGGGCCAGCCAAGTCCCGACCTCGTCCGGGGCCGTCTCAGCCGCCAATTCCTGCTCGAACAAAATAGCGGCCGAGGCCGCGGAAGGAATCTCGGGAAATCGCCCCCGCAGCAAGGCGAGCGAAGGCCGATCGAAATACTCGAGCACGCGAGCGGATGCGGTCGCCCGCCAATCGTCAACTGCATCGAGGGCGGCGTTGTCGTTTGAGAAGAAAATGACCCCGGCAAGCACCCCCGCTGGCGCCGGCAGCAGGCGAAGTTGCGCTTCTGTGATCACGCCGAGCGTGCCTTCGGAGCCGGTGAAGAGGTCGATCCAGTCCATGCCGGAACGCAGCTGATAGCCGGCGGTGTTCTTGGTCACCTCGGGGAGCGGAATGGTCCCCGGGTCGAAATCGACAATGTCGCCCCGGCCGGCATCGATGACGCGGCCATCCGCCAATACCACCCGCAAACGCTCGATCCAGCGGCGCGTGGCCCCATACTTGAAGCTGCGCGCGCCGCTGGCATTGGTGGCGACAGTCCCGCCGACCGAAGCCGAGGTCTCCGTGGGATCCGGCGGATAGAACTGTGCGCTTTGCCGCGCCGCCAGGTCAAGATCGCGCAACAGAACGCCCGCGCCGGCGATGGCGTAGCCCTGCCCGATCTCGAGTCTTGTGAGCTTTTCAAGCGACAGCACCCAGCCGCCCATCGGCACGCGAGCGCCGGTGACGCCTGTACCCGCGCCCGCAATGGTGAGGGGAACCTCGGCCGAGGACGCCTCGCCTAACGCCGCCACCACGCTCGCTTCATCGGCCGGAACAATCAAACGTTCGGCATAGCCGCGAAACCCGGAGGCATCTTCCAGGTATGCCAAAGCAACCTCATCGCCGGCGCTCGATCCCGCCTGCCCCCTCCCTCTGCCCTCCTTCACACTTCGAGAATCACCGGCATGATCAGGGGGCGGCGGGACGTTTCCTTGACGATGTACCGCTTCAGGTCGGCGCGGATCTTCTCCTTCATGACTCCCCAATCGGTCTTCTCCTCCTGGTTTGAGCCCTCGAGCGTCTTGGCTACGATCTGGCGGGCCGACTGCATGAATTCCGAGCCGTCCTCGGCCAGCGCGAAGCCGCGGCTGACGATTTCCGGGAGGCTCTCCATGCGGCCGGTGTGCCGGTTGATGGCGATGATCGGCAGCACGATGCCGTCTTCGGACAGGTGGCGGCGGTCGCGAATCACCACTTCCTGCACCACTTCGTCGACCGAGCCGGAATCGATGCACACGCGGCCCACCGTAACACGTCCGGCCTTGCGCGCGCCGTGGTGGTCGATCTCCAGCG
>Ga0306923_10006989_pt1 | contig 11182 bp, 5 predicted proteins | sample sta12Can44000108_FD_203841 | JGI IMG/M metagenome (GOLD analysis project Ga0306923, IMG submission 203841) | Lab enrichment of tropical soil microbial communities from Luquillo Experimental Forest, Puerto Rico - statanox.12C.anox.44.000.108 (v2)... | ecosystem: Environmental > Terrestrial > Soil...
CCTGGGAGAAAAAGCCGCTGACGGCAGCCGAGGTCCTTTCGGCCCGCATGATCAGCTACCCGTTCACGGTGCGCGATTGCTGCCTCGTCACCGATGGTGGCGGTGCAGTGATCATGACCACACCCGAGCGCGCACGATCCTTGAAGAAGCCGCCGGTGTATGTACTAGGCTGCGGGCAGGCGATCACCCACGACAATATTTCGAGCATGCCGGATCTGACGGTAACCGGTGCCTTGCAGTCCGGGCGCGCCGCCTATGCAATGGCTGGGCTCGGCCCGACAGACATAGATGTCGTCGAGCTCTACGACGCCTTCACGATCAACACGATATTGTTTCTCGAGGACCTTGGCTTTTGCCAGAAGGGCGAAGGCGGCTCCTTTGTCGCCGATGGACGCATTGCGCCCAAGGGCAATCTGCCGGTCAATACCAATGGCGGCGGGCTTTCCTATTGCCACCCCGGCATGTATGGGCTGTTCCTGCTGATCGAAGCGACGCGGCAGCTGCGCCAAGAATGTGGCGCGCGCCAGGTGGCCGATTGCGAGACTGCGATCGCGCACGGCAATGGCGGGGTATTGTCGTCGCAAAGCACGGTCATCCTCGGGACGCGAGCAACGCTTTAGGATAGGAGGAGACGGCATGGCCGAAGGCGCATTGGTTCGCTTCGAAAACGTCGACGGGATCGGCGTCATCACCGTCGACAACCCGCCGGTTAACGCACTGAGCCCCGGCGTGCCCGAGGGTATCGTCGAGAATGTCGAGCGCGGCAACGCCGATCCGGCGATCAAAGCGATGGTGCTGATCGGCGCAGGGCGAAGCTTCATCGCCGGTGCAGACATTCGCCAGTTCGGCACCAGACGGCCTCCGCCGGTACCGGGAAAGCGCACCCACGAAGTGCTCGATGCGAGTGCCAAGCCCGTGGTCGCGGCGATCCACGGCTATGCGCTGGGCGGCGGGTTGGAGGTGGCGCTTGCCTCGCACTACCGCATCGCCGTGCCCAGCGCCAAGGTCGGTCTGCCCGAGGTATTGATCGGCATATTGCCGGGCAGCGGCGGGACCCAGCGGCTGCCGCGGCTGATTGGGCCAAAGGCGGCGATGGAGATGATCGTGTCGGGCCGCCATGTCCCGGCCGAGGAGGCCAAGCAACTTGGCATCATCGACGAGCTGGTGCCGGAGGGCGGCGACCTCCGGCAGGCGGCGATTGCGATGGCGCGTCGCGTCGCGGACACGAGGCCGTTGCCGCGCATCCGTGACCGCGACCAGAAGCTCGCGGAAGCCAAGACCGATCCCGGCACCTTCGAGGCGATGCGTAAGTCGATCGCGCGGCGCGCACGCAATCAGAAGGCCCCCTATCATTGCATCGCGGCGGTCGAGGCGGCCTGTACCATGCCCTTCGACGAGGGCATCGCCCGCGAGCGCGAGCTGTTCGACGATCTCGAAAATTCTGCAGAGGCGCGGGCTCTGCGCTACGCCTTCTTCGCCGAGCGTGAAGTCGCCAAATTGCCCGACATCCCGCGCGAGACGCCGTTGCGGCCAATCGAAACCGCCGCGATCGTCGGCGCCGGCACGATGGGTGGCGGCATCGCGATGAGCTTCGCCGAGTTCGGCTTTCCAGTGAAGCTCCTCGAAGTCAGCCAGGAGGCGCTCGATCGCGGTTTGGCGCGCATTCGCAGCAATTACGAGACGAGTGTGCGGCGCGGCAACCTGACCGAAGCCGAGATGGAACGCCGGATGAAATTTATTCAGCCGGTCAAGAGCTATGACGACATTGCCCAGTGCGACGTCGTGATCGAAGCGGTGTTCGAGCGCATCCCGGTCAAGGAGGAAGTGTTCAAAAAGCTCGACGAGGTCATGAAGCCGGGCGCGCTGCTGTACTCTAACACCTCAGGCATCGACATCGACATCATGGCCAATGCAACCAAGCGGCCGCAGGACGTGGCCGGCACGCATTTCTTCGCCCCGGCCAATGTCATGAAATTATTTGAGGTCGTCAAAGGGGCGCAGAGCGCCCCCGACACATTGGCGACGGGGATGTCACTCGGCCGCAGGATTGGCAAGATCAGTGCTATGGCCGGCAATGGCGACGGCTTTGTCGCCAACCGCAGCCGCGGGCCGTTTGGCACCGAGATGAACCTCATGATCGAGGAAGGGGCGCTCCCCGAGCAAGTCGACAAGGTCATGGTCGATTTCGGCTATCCGATCGGGCCGTTTGCGACCGCTGATCTCTCGGGTCTCGACATCGGCTATGATAGCCGCCAGCGGCGCGCGGCGGAGAACCCGAACTACCGCAAGATGCCGATCGCCGACATGATTGTCGAAGCCGGGCGATTAGGGCAGAAGACGGGCGCCGGATGGTTCCGCTATGAGAAGGGCGACCGCACCCCACATCCCGACCCCGAACTCGCGCGCATGATAAAACAAAAGGTTGCCGAGCTCGGCATACCGCAGCGCAGCTTTAGCGACGAGGAGATCCTCCGCCGGCTGCTCTTTGCCTCGGTCAACGAGGCGTGCAAGATCCTCGAAGAGGGCAAGGCCTACCGGGCCAGCGACATCGACGTAATGTGGCTCAACGGTTTCGGCTTCCCGCGCTATCGCGGCGGGCTGATGTATTGGGCCGACGGCATTGGTGTCGCCGAGGTCTATCGTCAGATCCAGGCCTGGCACCAGCAATACGGCGAGCGCTGGGCCCCTGCCGCGCTGTTGCGCCGCCTCGCCGACAGCGGCACCCCGCTGCGCGAAGCCAAGCCCGGCCGCCCGATGTAAGGGGAGAACTCAAAGGACGATCGGCATCGTTCCGGTGTTTCTGATTTTTCGGATCGCTTCCGATTGTAGCTAGGGCTCGGCTGCAGGCCGAATGTGAAAAAGTTCACACACGCCATCGCCCGAACAAGGCATAATTGGTAAACGTCGCTCCTTTCGGCGATTAATGGGCGACGAGCAAAAAGGCACGTCTCGCAACAATTTGTTGGGCGCGCGGAGCGTGCCGCGTGCCCGTCCACATCAGGAGGGCGTCCATGAACTCACGTCAAGGCCATCAACCCGCAACTGGCGGCGGTCTTCGCTCCGCGCTCCACTCCTATCTCCACGTCGCGCCGCGTCCGAAGGTCCACCCTTACTTCAAGCTGGCCCACACCGGACCGGCTGCCAGAGCCGCGAGGAATGGCGGTCCGTGGAACGTGCCCGATCTGTGCCACGCGTATAGTTGGCCAACGGGTCTCGCCGGTGGCGGCGTCATCGCCATCGTCGAACTCGGCGGGGGTTGGGTGCAGTCCGACATGGACCAGTTCTTTCATGGCATCAACCAACCGGTTCCGAATATCACTGATGTTTCGGTCGACGGCACTCAGAACACCCCGGACCCCGGACCGAACAGCGCCGATGGCGAGGTAGCGCTCGACATCGAGGTTGCAGCGGCCGCGTATTATGTCGCGACCGGCAAACCCGCCACGATCCGCATGTATTGGGCCCAGGACATCGCCTCCGCGGTTCGCGCCGCGACGGCGGATGGTTGCGATGTATGCTCGATTTCCTGGGGTGCGGACGAAGCCAACTGGGGTGCGCAAGCCGGCCAGGATATGGAACAGGCGGCGACGGACGCCACCGCAGCGGGCATGGTCGTGTTCGCTGCATCCGGCGACAATGATTCGGCAGACGGCGGGCCAGGCCGGGCCAATGTCGATCTCCCCGCCTCGGCTCCGCATGTGATCGGCTGCGGCGGCACGAGCAAAACCCGAACTCACGAGACAGTCTGGAACAACAACCCAGGCAATGCGGACGGCGAGGGGACCGGAGGAGGGTTTTCGACCATCTTCAAGCCAATGCCACCTTGGCAGGCAGGGGCGCCGCACGGGCCGGGGCGGATGGTCCCGGATATTGCTGCCAACGCCGATCCAAACACCGGTTACAATATCGTTCTGCACGGTGTGCAAACGCCGATCGGCGGAACCAGCGCCGTCGCTCCGCTCTATGCCGGCTTGTTTGCCTCCTTCGGCACCAAGCTCGGCTTCGTCACCCCGGAATTGTGGCTCAACCACCTGTGCTTCAACGACATCACTCAAGGGGACAACGGCGCCTTTCGCGCCCGCATCGGCCCCGACGCTTGCACCGGGCTCGGCTCACCTATCGGTACGAAGCTGGCCCAGTTGCTGACCCATCCGGCAGCAAGCGGCACACGCAGATTGAAGGATCTCGAAGCGGAGAACGAGCAATTGCGCGAGCAGATTGCCCGACTGACCCAGAAATAATAACCAATAATGCACGGCCGGCCCGCGCCTGCGGGCCGGCCGCGAATTGTCGAATAGCGCTCAGAACCGCATGACCATCCGGAATAATGTCGGAGTACCCGGAGATCCTTGGGCATAATTTCTACGGGCCTCACGCTCATGCGCATCTCCTTGCGCAGCATAGAAGAAAAACGGTGTCTGTTTTCCACGATTGCGTAAAGTATGTGATAGAGTATAGCCTCGCTCTTCGCCCCGTTCCCAGGTTCAGGTAGGGTTAATTAGCAGCCGGGCGTCGACTGGGGAAATGGATGGCAACCCAATACAGCGGCAATCTTCTCGTCAAGGTCCGTCAGCGGCCGTTTGCCGACTTGCTGGCGGGCGCGCGGCCATTGACCATCCAGGGCTATCGACTGGAGCCGTTGTTCAAGGCGCATCATGCCTCACCGATGTTTTCGGCTACGCAGCCGGCAGATCACTGGCTGACCGCGACTGCCAATGGCGGGAGCGACGTCCATCCTTGGGACATGGCACACCGGGTGGCTCGCGCTGCCCAGTATTCGATTTATGTCGAGCCTGACCTGCTGCAGGAGGCACCAGCAGCGCCGGCAGCTCCTGCGGCGACGGCGCAACAGGGATTTGACCAGAATTGGCCGCCCGCGGCACTGGTGAGCCCCGGATGGCATCTGGCAGCCGGCTTCACTGGCTTCGAGCAGGTGCGCGGCACTGCCACCGGTAACGGTATTCGTATCGCCCATCTCGATACGGGCTATTGGCCGCCACAGGATTCGACGCCGCGTCATATCAGGCGCGACCTCGGTTACAATTTTTATGAGAACAATACGAACACGACCGACCCCGGTACGAGTGGTGTATTGCGCAACCCGGGCCATGGTACGGCAACGTTGGCGATCCTCTCGGGCAATACTGTGGACCTAATCTACCAGGGAGTACAGTACAATGGGGATTTCGGCGGCGCGCCGGACGCCGAAGTCGTTCCGGTGCGCATCGGACCTTCGGTCGTTCACTTCTATTCGAGTGCCATGGCGCAAGGAATGGATTACGCTCTCGGTCCCACCGGAGACCCCGCGAACAGCAATCCCGCCAATAAATGCGATGTCGTCACAATCAGCCACGGCGGACTGCCGTCGGAAAGCTGGGCCGACGCGGTCAATAACCTCTACGAGGCTGGTATCGTTATCGTGGCAGCTTCGGGCGACAACTTCTCGGAGCTCCCGACACATCTCACCGTCTACCCCAGCGCCTTCAATCGGGTCGTCACCGCGGTTGGCGCCACCTACGACAAGACACCCTACGTCACTAGCAAGATCGGCGAGCTGCAAGGCAACTGGGGGCCAGACGATGTCATGAAAAAAGCCATTGCCGCTTATACCCCCAACGTCGCGTGGATGCTGTTCCGAACAACCGACGGGTTCGACATGGATGGCGCAGGGACTTCATCGAGCACACCGCAGATAGCTGCGGCGTGTGCCTTGTGGGTCCAGCTTTACGGCGGGAATTACTCTGCCGGCTGGCAGCGGGTCGAGGCCTGTCGCCTGGCATTGTTCCGCAGCGCCGATCCGGGGAACGGCAGCGCCATTTATCTCGGCAACGGGATTCTCGACGTCCCGAAGATGCTCGATCCCGGTCTCGCCACTCAGATCCAGCAGGAATTTCAGGCCAACCAGGTGCAGCCCTCGCCGGTGGACAGCGTCTCGTTTCCGTTCTTGCGGCTCTTGCTCCGCTCGGGCCCGCCCGGCAGCGAAGAGGAGCGGATGTACGAAACCGAGGCAGCGCAGCTCCTCCGGCGTTCCACCAACCGCGAATTGGTCGACGGCTTTCACGCCTTTATTCGAGGTGCCACCCTGCCGCGCGCCAGGGTCGCCCGTCTGCGCCGATTGCTCAAAGCCGAGCCGGACATTTCCGACGCTCTCGCAGCGCGGTTGTGATTTAAGACCCGTCACCCGCGAAAGCGGCCGATCCGCGGAGCCGCTAGATGCCCGGCTGCGCGGGCATGACGACGCGACGAAAGCTGGTAGAATATGCCCGATGATTACGTTCGACACCGATCCGTCGCGCTATCGCCACTGGCGGCTCGCCTGTGATGGTCCGATCGCCACTCTGACCCTGGATGTCACGGAAGAGGGCGGGCTCTTTCCCGGCTATCGGCTCAAACTCAACTCATACGACCTCGGTGTCGACATCGAGCTGCACGACGCACTGAACCGCATCCGTTTCGAGCACCCTGAGGTGCGTGCGGTGGTCTTGACCAGCGGCAAGGAGCGGGTCTTCTGCGCCGGCGCCAACATCTACATGCTCGGGCAGGCGAGCCACGCCGAGAAGGTCAATTTCTGCAAATTCACCAACGAAACCCGCAACGGCATCGAAGATTCGAGCGAGCATTCGGGGCTCAAATTCATCGCCGCGGTCAACGGTGCTTGCGCTGGCGGCGGCTACGAGCTGGCTCTCGCCTGCGATGAGATCGTCATGGTCGACGACCGTTCGAGCACCGTGAGCTTGCCCGAGGTCCCGACGCTCGGTGTCCTGCCCGGCACGGGCGGGCTGACCCGCCTCGTCGACAAGCGCAAGGTGCGGCGCGACCTCGCCGATGTGTTCTGCACTACCGCCGAAGGCGTGCGCGCCGATCGTGCGAAGGCCTGGGGGCTCGTGGATCGGGTAGCGCCGCCCGCTCGGTTCCAAGATCTCGTCGCGGAGCGCGCCGCGGATCTCGCGAGCGGGAGCGACCGCCCGGCGGATCGCGGTGGCGTACCGCTCGCGCCACTCGAGCGCAGCATCGACGAGCGCGGTTATCACTACCGCTGGGTCGCGGTCGACATCGCGGCCGATAACCGGACTGCGACCGTAACGGTGCTCGGACCAAACGGCGAAACAGCGCCGGGCGACCTCGCCGAGATTGTCGCGGCCGGCGCACGATGGTGGCCGCTGGCGATGGCGCGCGAATTGGATGACGCACTGTTGATGCTGCGCGCCAATCACCGCGAGATCGGGACGTTGGCGCTGAAGACCTCGGGTAACCTCGACGCTGTGCTCACCTGTGACGCGGCGATGGCCGCCCATCGGGAGAATTGGTTCGTGCGCGAGACGATCAACCTGTTGCGTCGCACCCTACAGCGGCTTGATGTGTCTTCGCGCAGCCTCTTTGCTGTCATCGACGAGGGCTCGTGCTTTGCCGGTTCCCTGTTCGAGCTGGCACTCGCCGCCGACCGCAGCTACATGGCGGCAGAAAGGCCGCGCATCGCTATTTCGGCGCTTAATTTTCGCGATCTCACGATGGTCAATGGCCGGACCCGGCTGGCAACCCGCTTCAATGACGAAACATCGGCCGCCACACTCCGGCGACATGCCGGCACTCAGCTCGACGCTGCTGCGGCGCTCGACCTCGGTCTCGTTACCTTCACCCCGGACGAACTTGACTGGGAGGACGAAATCAGGCTGGCGCTCGAAGAGCGCGCGAGCCTCTCGCCCGACGCGCTGACCGGCATGGAGGCAAATTTGCGTTTCGCCGGCGACGAGACCGTTGCGACCAAGATCTTCGGACGGCTTTCGGCCTGGCAAAACTGGATCTTTTCCCGGCCGAATGCGGTCGGCGAGCAGGGTGCTCTGAAGCGCTACGGCAGCGGCGGCAGGGCGCGGTTCGACCGAGAACGGATATAGAAATCGGAGGCCCAGGATGGCGCTCGATTATCGAGAACTGATCCCGAACAACGTCGACCTTGGCGACAACCGTGCATTGCAGCGCGCGTTAGAGCATTGGCAGCCGCACTTTCTCGACTGGTGGAAGGAAATGGGGCCGGCGGTGTTTGCCGGCGCCGATGTCTACCTCCGCACCGCTACCGCGGTCGACGAGAAGGGTTGGGCCAGCTATGGAATGGTCAAAATGCCGGAATATCGGTGGGGCATCTTTCTCGCCGATCCGGTGCCCGATCGCCGGATCGGTTTCGGCGATGCTTTCGGAGAGTCGGTGTGGCAGCAGGTGCCGGGGGAGCATCGGTCGGCCTTGCGCCGGCTGATCGTCACCCAAGGCGACACCGAGCCGGCCTCAGTCGAGCAGCAGCGCCAACTCGGCGATACCTGCCCTTCGCTTTACGATCTGCGCAACCTCTTCCAAGTCAATGTCGAGGAAGGCCGCCATCTGTGGGCGATGGTCTATCTGCTGCACGGCTATTTCGGGCGCGACGGGCGTGAGGAGGCCGAGGAATTGCTGGCGCGCCACTCCGGCGATCCCGACAAGCCGCGCATCCTCGGCACTTTCAACGAGCCGATCACCGATTGGCTCAGCTTTTTCATGTTCACCTATTTCACCGATCGCGACGGCCGCTTTCAGCTGAAGAGCCTGGCCGAGAGCGCGTTCGACCCGCTGTCGCGGACCTGCCGGTTCATGCTGACCGAGGAAGCCTTCCACATGTTCGTCGGTGCCTCCGGCATCACCCGAGTCGTTAGGCGGACGCTCGAAGTGATGAAGGCGCTTGCCAGTGAAGACCCGGCTGCGGTGCGCAATTCCGGCGCGATCGATCTCCCGACCCTGCAGCGCTACATCAATTTCTGGTTCAGCTCGTCGCTCGACCTCTTCGGCGCCGAGATCTCGTCCAACGCCGCGAGTTATTTTGCGAGCGGTCTCAAGGGCCGCCCCGACGAGGCGCGCTTTGCCGACCACTCGGCCACGGGTCAGAGCCTGCGTATCGAGGTGCCCGACGGCAAAGGCGGGGCGACGGGCGAGGACGTGCCGATGCGCAGTGCCATGAACGAGGTCACCCGCGCCGCCTATGTCCGGGATTGCGATGTCGGCGTGCAGCGCTGGAACCGGCTTATCGCGGAGGCCGGGTATGATTTTCGGTTCCGGTTGCCGAGTACTCGCTTTCGCCGTTCGATTGGGGTTTGGGGTAAGGTGTGGACCGACCCCGACGGGTATCCAGTCACCGGCGGGGAATGGCAGGCAAAACAGCGCGATTGGCTGCCCTCGACCGAGGATCGCGCGTTCGTCAACAGCTTGATGCAGCGCGTTACCGAGCCGGGCAAAGTGGCGGGTTGGATCGCCCCGCCCGAGATCGGCATCAACAACGCACCTCTCGACTACGAGTATGTGCGGCTGAACTGAGTCCCCCACCCGAGATCGGCATCAACAATTCGCCGCTCGATCTATGAGTACCTCCGGCCGACTGATCCCGCGCCTGTCGCTCTCATAGTCGGACCCGTAATAAATCAATGACATCAGTAGGTTGTTGTCATGGTCGTGAAAATGGGCATCTAGGGATCTAGGGTCTCGGTTGGCCGAACCTCCGCTTTCGCGGGGATAACGGGCACCCCAACCGCCAACTTGAGGAGGCATTGCGTTCGAGCTTTGAGGTTGGCCCCGAACCTGCGAATTCGCGAACCGGAGATTTTGCTTGAGCTTTGATCGGGGGGCTGCACAACTCGAGACCGAATGAAAATCACGGGGTCCAACCGTGCCGGACGAGATCACCCAACCATACGCGCTGTCGGAAACCCTGCTGGACGAACTGGCGGCGCTCGATCCGGGCGCAACTGCCCCACCGGGCCTGCTGCCCATCCGCGACGACCAGGGCCGGGTCATCGAAGAGAATGAGAAGCCGAGGCGCCGCCAGATCTATGGCATGGCGTACGCTCGCGGATTGTCGGCATTGTCGCTGTCCGGCGGCGGCATTCGCAGCGCGGCGTTTTCGCTCGGCATCATTCAAGCGCTGGCCGACTGCGACCTGCTGCAGAAATTCAACTATCTGTCGACAGTTTCGGGCGGCGGCTATATCGGCTCGTGGTTGTCGGCTTGGCTGTACCACAGCGGTGACGCGGACCAGGTGCTGCACCAATTGCGCTCGCGGCGCGCCGATCCCGATAGCGAGCCGCCAGCGATCGATCATTTGCGGGAGTACAGCTCGTATTTGACCCCGAAAGTCGGGCTGCTTTCGGCCGACACGTGGGCCGCGGTCGCCATCGTCTTGCGCAATATCATGCTGAATTGGCTGATTCTGCTGCCGGCGGTCGCTTTGCCGGTGGTCGCGATCAAGCTGCTGGCGGCCCTGGTGCACACCGCCCCATCCTCTGGCGATTGGTGGGTGGCCGGTCTCGTCGCCGCGGCGTGCCTGGTGTTGGGCAGTATGAGCCTCGGCTACAAACTGTTGCGACTCTACTCGGACGAACCCGTGACCAACGCGCAGGAGGCGCAGCGGCGGTTTCTGCTATGGAGCCTGACGCCGGCGATCGCCGCCGGCGCCTGCTTTACCTGGCTGGCGGATCAAGGGCGGACACCGGCCGACGCTCTGGTTGCGATCATCCATGCGGGCGGGACGACACCCGCGCCATCATGGTGGTCGATGGCCGTCTTCGCGCTGATCATCTACGCCGGCGCCCTGTTAGGAGACGTCTTGAACTATAAGGTCGGACCGTTCCATCCGGTCCGGGACGACCTGGTCGCCTGGGCTGCTGCGGTCGTCGTGTTCGCGTCCGTGGTTTGGCTGGGCACGCAGCTCTATGCCAGCTACGGCACCCCGCGGAGCGTGCCTGGCGAACTCGTTCTGGTAATCTTCGGCATACCCTGGTTTCTGCTGGCGACCCTGCTCGCTCAGACGACATACCTGATGCTGCGCAGCTACTCGTCGAGAGGCGATGTCGAGCGCGAGTGGCTGGGGCGCGCCAGTGGTTGGCACTTCATCGCCGAGCTCGTGTGGGTGGTGCTATCCGGTCTGGTGCTGCTCGGGCCAAAGCTCTATTTCGACGCGGACGGCATCGTGTCGCGTCTCGGGCAATGGATGCCGGCGGTCGGCGCCATCTCTGGCTCGGTGACCGCCCTTCTCGGCAAGAGCAGCGCGACACCGGCTCAGGGTGCGGCCGGCGACTGGAAAGGCTTCGCCTCCAATGTCGGGTTGGCGCTGGCCGGTCCGCTGTTCGCTGCCATTTTGTTGATCCTTTTCTCGGTTCTCTTCGATTGG
>Ga0306923_10006991_pt1 | contig 11182 bp, 9 predicted proteins | sample sta12Can44000108_FD_203841 | JGI IMG/M metagenome (GOLD analysis project Ga0306923, IMG submission 203841) | Lab enrichment of tropical soil microbial communities from Luquillo Experimental Forest, Puerto Rico - statanox.12C.anox.44.000.108 (v2)... | ecosystem: Environmental > Terrestrial > Soil...
GTCGGCGGTCACGAGGGCGCCGGGATCATCGAGGAGGTCGGCGAGGGCGTCACCAGGCTGAGCCCCGGCGATCACGTCATCTGCTCGTTCCTGCCCGTCTGCGGGCGCTGCCGGTGGTGCTCGACCGGCAAGTCGAACCTGTGCGACCTGGGCATCACGATCCTGGACGGGTGCCTGCCCGACGGCACCTACCGGTTCCACGGCGGCGGTGAGGACTTCGGCGGCATGTGCATGCTCGGCACGTTCTCGCAGTACTCGGTCATCTCCGAGAACTCCGCCATCAAGGTGGACCCGGACCTGCCCCTGGACAAGGTCGTGCTCATCGGCTGCGGGGTGCCGACCGGATGGGGCTCGGCGGTGCATGCCGCAGCAACCGAGCCGGGCGACACCATAGCCATCTACGGCATCGGCGGGATCGGCATCAACGCCGTCCAGGGCGCCGCGCTGGCCGGCGCCCGGAACGTGGTCGCGATCGACCCGCTCGCCAACAAGCGCGAGGCGGCCGAACAGTTCGGCGCCACGCACAGCTGTGAGACCGCCGAGGAGGCGCGGGAACTGATCACCCAGCTGACCCGCGGCGTGGGCGCGGACAAGGCGATCGTGACGGTGGGAATCGTGACCTCCGAGGTCGTCACGAACGCGTTCAACGCGATCCGCAAGGGCGGCACCGTGGTGGTGACCGGGCTGGCGGACCCGACGAAGACCACGATCGAGCTTCCCGGCGCGATCCTGACCCTGTTCGAGAAGCGCATCCAGGGGAGCCTGTTCGGTTCCGGCGACCCGTTCCACGACATCCCGCGGATGGTCGAGCTCTACCAGGCCGGTGACCTGAAACTGGACGAGCTGATCACCACGACGTACACGCTCGATCAGATCAACCAGGGATACCAGGACCTGCTCGACGGCAAGAACATCCGCGGCGTGATCCTGCATGACAGCGCCTGAGCCCGGCGGCCCGTCCGAGCCGATCGGCCGCGCGGCGCCGATCATCGGGCTCCAGCGGGAGCGCGAGGTGCTCACCGTCGCGCTGGAAACCGGCCGGCACGTGGTGATCGAGGGTGCGCCGGGCACCGGCAAGTCGACGCTGCTGCGGGACATCGCCCGGCACGCCGGCAAATCCGTGGTGTTCGCGGAGGGCAACGCCGAGCTCACCCCGGCCCGGCTGATAGGCCAATACAATCCGGCCCAGGTACTCGCCGACGGGTACGTGCCCGCCGCCTTCACCGATGGCCCGCTATTGCGGGCAATGCGGTCCGGTGCCCTGCTGTACCTCGAGGAGTTCAACCGGGTACCGGAGGAGACGCTCAACGTCCTGATCACCGTGCTTGCCGAGGGGGAGATCGCGGTCCCCCGGCTCGGGACGGTGCGCGCCGACGCCGGGTTCCGCCTGGTGGCCGCCATGAACCCGTTCGACGCGATCGGGACCGCGCGAGTGAGCCATGCCATCGCCGACCGGATCTGCCGGGTCGTTCTCGACTACCAGGACGACGCCGCCGAGCGCGCGATCACCACCGGGGTCACCGGCGAGAACGGGGCGGTCGTGAATTTCGCGGTGGCCCTGGCCCGGGCAACCCGCGAGCACCGCGACGTCCGGATGGGCTCGTCGGTCCGGGGCGCGATCGACATGGTGCTGCTGCTGACCGGCCTGGCGCGGATGCGCGGCGAGCCCGCCCTGGCACGGGGAACGGCCCGCGACGCCGCGCACGCCGCGCTTTCCGGGCGGATCCGGATCGCCGACGGCTGCGACCGGACCCCGGAGTCGGTGGTCGACGAACTTCTCGGCCAGCACTGGCCGGAGTACGCGCCGATGCCCCCGCCCCCGGATGGCCAAGACCCCGACACCGCCCCGGACGGCGGGCCGCCGGACGGCCCGGGAAAAGCTGACGGCCTGCCGCAGCATGCGGCAGGCACCGGCCATCGTCCCGCCTCGGCCTCGGCGGCCCGCCGCGACCGGGCCGGCAACGGCGCCCGGAGGACGATCGGCCGGGCCGAACTGGCTGCCAGGCACGAGGCCTTCGGCGCCCTGTCACCCGAGGTCGGCCGGCTCGACGAGGACACGCTCGCGGGCCTGCTGGCCGCCGACCCGGACGGCGCGGTGACCCTCCTGGCCGACCTGACCCGGGCCACCGATCGCCAGTTGCGCGCCGCCGCACAGCGGCTCGCGGCACGGGTCTTCTTCCGGCTGGGCGCGGCCGGGCGGAAGCCGGCCCGGGGGACCCGCCGGCTGGGCGCGGATCGGGCCGAGGGGGATCTGGACCTGGAGCGGACCCTGGACCGCTGGTCAGGGTTCTGGCCCCCGGATTCGAACGATCTGGTGACCCGGTCCTGGCTGGCACAGCGCCGCGCGCTCTGCCTGCTCATCGACCGCAGCGGCTCCATGTCGGGCCTGGCCGTGGCCATCGCGGCCGTGGCGGCGGCCAGCGTGGTGCTGGCCGCCAGTGAAGGTGGATGGGGAGGCGGGCGGGGCCTCACGCCGGCGATCGTCGCCTTCAGTGGCGACGTCACCGTGCTGCAAGCTCACGGGGCGCGCCGGGATCCGGCCGAGCTAGTCGGCGATCTGGTGGCGCTGCGCGGGCACGGGATGACCGATCTGGCGGCCGCGCTCCGCACCGCCGTCGCGCAGCTGGCTGGTGCCGCCACCGAGGAGCGGGTGGCGGTGCTGCTCTCCGACTGCCTCCCGACCACGGGGGGCGACCCGGCACCGGCGCTGGCCGGGATCACCCGGCTGCACGTGCTCTGTCCGCTGCCGACGCTCGAAGCCGAGCAGGCCGCCGCCGCCCTCGCCCGCCGGGGCGGCGGGCTGAGCCAGCCTGTACGGCGGCTCGCCGACGTGACCCCCGCGCTTACCCGGGTGCTTTCCTGAGCGGTCTCACGCCCGCGGAAGTCCCGCACCCGTTCGTGATTATGACTTCGGTGGGGTGGGAGGCCCACCAAACTCATGATCACGAGCATGAGGCGGCGATACTGGACCCGCACCGCGCCCTCACGCCTCATCAGCCCCGGCAGCACCACATTCGCGGGACAGCTGGCGGGCGCGGCGGGTCGCCGGGCCGGCGCGCAACGGATGCCAGGCGATGACCGGGCAAACTGGTGCCATGCTGCGCGCCCGCAGCGCGCCCGCCCACACCCCGGCCCCGTAGGCCGCGTCGTCGGCCAGGTGGCCCAGCACATACCGCACCGGGTCCAGCGACCGGCGGCGGGCGGACCAGGCCGCCAGCGGCGGTCCCAGCAGCAGCGACGCGGCCGCGGCCCGCCGGGCCCAGCGCCGCGCCCGGGCCGTTCCGCCCGGCGCCACGAGCGCGGCGGCCAGCACCGGCGCGCCGAACTGGCAGGCATAACGTCCCGCGCCCAGCCAGGTCTGCCGGGTCGCGGTGACCATCGCGGGCAGCACGCCGTGGGGGGGCAGCCCGGCCCGGCGCAGCGCGTTACGCATGGCCAGCACGGACCCGGTGAACCCGAGGCCCGCCACGGCGGGGCTGCTGGCCAGCAGCCCCGCGACGGTCAGCGCGGGCCACGGGTGCAGCACGAGCGGCGGCACCTGGCCGGGGTGCCGCAGCGCGAGCGGCGCCGCCGAGGTGCCGTAGCGGAACCGCCGCGCGAGCAGCGCCGGCCAGCCGCTCGGCTCGTGATGGGAAACCCGGACCGCCGGGTCGTAACGGATCCGCCAGCCCGCGTCGTGCAGCCGCCAGACCAGGTCCACGTCCTCCCCCCAGCGCAGCGCCGGATCGAAGACGGTGCCGGGCCCCGCGCCGAGGTCGAGGGCAGCGCGCCGGACCACGAGCGCCGCGGTCGGCACGTAGGCCACGCGGGTCCCGGGCACCACCCGCGCCTCGCCGCCGCCGAGGTCCAGGCAGCACGCCGCGGTGGTGTAGCGGCCGGCCCAGCTGGGCCCGGCCGGCACCGCCACCAGCCGTGGGGCCGCCGCCGCCACGGCCGGGTCGGCCAGGTGCGCGGCGAGCCGCTCGATCCAGCCCGGCCCGGGCACGCAGTCGCTGTCCAGGAACGCCACCAGGTCCGTGGTCACACCGGCCAGGCCGGTGTTCCGTGCGGCACCGGGGCCGCCGTTGACCGGCCGCCGCACCAGCGCCGCGCCGTGCGCGGCGGCGACGGCCGCGATCGCCCGCGGGTCCTGCGACCCGTCGTCCACCACCACGACCGGGTAGCTGCGGCCCAGGGCGGCCAGGCACCGGCCGAGCAGCGCGGCTCGGTCCCGGACCGGGATGAGGACCGTGAGGTCGGGCCGCGAGCTCAGCCGCGGGGGCCGCGGGTGGGCCAGGCCGGCGTCGGTGAGCCTGCGCGCCAGCCGGCCCGCGGCATCGCTGCGCACCGGGCCGGCCCGCAGCTCCGCCAGCGCCGCCCGGCCGGCCCGGGACAGGCGCAGCACGCGGGCCGGTGCGCCGCCGAACAGGATGTCCTCGGCGGGCTGCCTCGTGCCGGGGTCGAGGGCGACGCCGAAGCCGGCGGGCAGCGCCCGCGCGGCAGCGGCCGGAACGCCGCCACCAGCGGGAACTCCGGCCGGAACGCCGCCACCGGCAGGCCCGGGGCGAGTCACAGTGCGAGACCCCCGTCCACCGGCACCACGGCGCCGGTCATCCCGCTGCTCGCCGGCCCGGCGAGGAAGGCAAGGACGGCGGCTACCTCGGCGGGGGCGAGCAGCCGACCCGCGGGCTGCTGGCCGGCGAACGCCGCCGCCCCGGGCAGCCCGTACAGCCGGGCGCTCTCGTCGAGGGCCGCGGTGGCGGTGGAGCCCGGGCTGACCGCGTTCGCGGTGACACCGCTGTCGGCCAGTTCGGCGGCGAGAGCACGGATCAGCCCGGTGACGCCCGCCTTGGCCGCGCAGTACGCGGCGAGCATCGGCAGCCCGCGGGTCGCCGCCGCGGACGCGACGGCCAGGAAGCGCCCTGACCGCGGCGCGGGACGGCGCAGGAGCGCGGGGACCGCGGCCCGGGCCAGCGACAGCACCCCGCCGAGGTTCACGTCGAGCACCGCCTGCTGCCGGGCGGGCGGGACTTCCCAGAGCGGGGCGCCGCCGGCGATCACGCCCGCCGCCGCGATCGCCGCGTCCAGGCCGCCCCAGCGCCGCTCGGCCTCGGCCACCGCGGCCGTGACGGCATCCGCGTCGCGCACGTCGGCGACGAAGGAGTGCGCCCGGCCGCCCCCGGCGCCCCCGCTCGCCCGGCTGACCACCGCGGACAGGTCGGCCCGGGTGGCCATCGGGTACGGCAGTGCGGGGTCATCGGCCGCGCTGTCCACCGCGAGGACCGACCAGCCGTCCCCGGCCAGCGCCAGCACGGTCGCCGCCCCGATGCCACGCGCCGCCCCGGTGACCAGCGCGACCCGTCCGTTCACGGCGGCGATCTCGGATGCCACGGGCTACCTCGCCGGCGACGGCCGCGGACCGGCCGTCACGCGGGACACGGCACCCGGCGGGCAGGCGATCACGGCGGACTCAGCGCCCCGGGAGCGAAGCCGGCCAGCGGGTTCGCGTTACAGGCGGTCACCGGCGGTCGGGCCAGCAGGGTGAGCGGGACCGGGCGGCGCTCCCCCGCCCGGTGCGATGCGGTCCGGTGTGAGTGGTCGGGCGACGGCCTCGGCGCCGCGGCAGCTGCCGCGAGGGAGCGCTCGCCGTGGCCCTTGACGCACTCGGGGTCCGGGCCGTCGAGCGGCAGCCCGGTGAAGAACTTCGCGGCCATGCACCCGCCGCGGCAGCTCCCGAACGCCGGACAGGATTCGCAGGCCCCCCCGGCCTGCGGGCGGCGCAGCCGTGCGAACAGCTCCGAGCGCCGCCACACCCCGGCGAACCCGCCGGGATCCCGCACGTTCCCCGCCAGGAAGCTGGGGTGGATGGCGAAGGGGCAGGCGTACACGTCGCCGACCGGGTCGATGAGGCACACCACCCGCCCAGCGCCGCACAGGTTGAGCCCGGGCAGCGCGCCGCCGTAGCCGCTGAGGTGGAAGAACGAGTCGCCGGTCAGCACGTCCGCGCCGTGGGCCACCAGCCAGTCGTACAGTTCGCGCTGCTGGCCGGGGCGCAGGTGCAGCTCGTCCCAGACGTCAGCACCACGCCCCGACGGCCGCAACCGGGTGATCCGGAGCTGCGCGCCGAACCGGTCGGCGATGGCCTTGAACTTCTCGAGCTGGCCGACGTTGTGCCGGGTCATCACCACCGAGATCTTGAAGCCGGCGAATCCGGCGGCGGCCAGGTTCCGCATGGCGCGCAGCGCGAGCTCGTAGGAGCCAGGGCCGCGCACCGCGTCGTTCACCTCGGGGGTCGCGCCGTCCAGGGAGATCTGCACGTCCACGTAGTCCCGGCCGGCCAGCCGGCGGGCGACGTCGGAAGTGATCTTCACGCCGTTCGTGGAGAACTTGACGCCGACGTCATGGCCGGTTGCGTAGTCCACCAGCTCCCAGAAATCGGGCCGTACCGTCGGCTCGCCGCCGCCGATGTTGACGTAGAAGACCTGCATCCGCTGCAGCTCGTCGATGACCGCCCGGCACTCGGCGGTGGTCAGCTCCTGCGGGTCCCGCCGCCCCGAGCTGGACAGGCAGTGCACGCAGGACAGGTTGCAGGCGTAGGTCAGTTCCCAGGTCAGGCAGATCGGCGCCGCCAGCCCCTGCTGGAACTGCTCGGTCAGCGGAAGCGGTTCCGCGCTCACGCGGCCTCCCGTTGGCGGATCATCTGTGACGCTGCCAGGGTCTGCAGGGCACGGGCGTAATGCGGCAATTCACCGGGTGGCACGCCGGCGGCGGTGCACGCTGCCCTCGCGCTGGCCTGCGTGGCCAGCGAGCGCACGACCGCGAGCAGGGCGGGGCTCTTCAGGAACGAGAGCCGCCGGGTGCCGAAGTGGTAGAGGAGCGCGCCGAATGCTTCCGGGCGGACCCGGACCTGGGCGTCCAGCTGCCAGGGCGCGTCCAGGTCGAACGGCGCCGCGGGTTCAGTAGACGCCGCACATGCCATCGATGGAGACCTCCTCGACGAGGACATCGCCGGCCAGGTCGCCGGCAAGGTCGTCTTCGGGGCCGGTGGGGACCGTCTCGTCGGTCAGCTCGGCGGTGGGGCTGTCGGCCATGGTGGCTCCTTTGCGCCGCGGATTCGGCCTATATTCGTCACAGTGTGTCGAATATGGGCAGGCTAACAGGCGGCCTGCCGGGACGGGAGAGGGGAGCGCCCGATGACCGTGGCTGCGCCTCCCCGCGGGCGCGGGCGCCGCGGGCGGCCGCCCGGCACCAGCCGCCGCGAGCTGGAGCTCATCGCGCTGCGGCTGTTCACCGAGCGGGGGTTCGAGGACACGACCATCGACCAGATCGCCGCCGAGGCCGGGGTCAGCCGGCGCGCGTTCTTCCGCTACTTCGGCTCGAAACCGGATGTGCTGTGGGGCGCGTTCGACACTGAGGTCGCCGCCATCCGCGCCCTGCTGGACGAGGCCCCGGCCGATCTGCCGGTGCTGGCGGCGGTGCGCCGGGCGGTGCTCGCGGCCAACCACTACCGCGCCGCCGACGTGCCGGAACTGCGCGCCCGGATGTCGCTGATCGGGTCCGTGCCGGCGCTGATGGCCAGCGCGGCGGTGCACTACGACGCGTGGGAGCGCGCGATCAGCGACTTCGTGGCGCGCCGCACCGGGCAGCCCGCCGACTCGCTGTACCCGCTGGCCGTGGGCCGCGCCACCCTCGCGGCGTGCCGGGCCGGCTATGACCGCTGGGTCGTGCGCGCCGACGCCGACCTCACCGTGTACCTCGACGCCGCACTCCGCGCGCTCGCCGCTGGTTTCGCCGACGGCGTCCTCACCGAGGAGCCCCGCGGCGCGGGCTCCGCGACGGCGGGCCGCCGCGGCCGCTAGGGCAGGAGGCCCCGAGATGGCAAGCACCAGTGAATGGTTCGAGACGGTCGCCGAGGCACAGCGCCGCGCCAGGCGGCGGCTGCCCAGGTCGGTGTACCTGGCGGTGCTGGCCGGCGCCGAGGCGGGCGTGACGATGAACGACAACGTCAAGGCGTTCTCGGAACTCCGTTTCCAGCCGCACGTGGCCGGCCTGCCCGACGCCCGCCAGCTTGCCACGACCGTCATGGGCCAGGAGGTCAGCCTTCCGGTCCTGATCTCCCCCACCGGGGTGCAGGCCGTGCATCCCGATGGCGAGGTCGCGGTGGCGCGGGCCGCGGCGGCGGCGGGAACGGCCATGGGCCTGTCCTCGTTCGCCTCCAAGCCGGTCGAGGAGGTCGGCAAGGCCACGGACATGTTGCTGTTCCAGTGCTACTGGGCGGGCAGCCGCGACGACATCCTGGCCCGGGCGCAGCGGGCCCGGGCAGCCGGCGCCAAGGGCCTCATCGTCACGCTCGACTGGGTGTTCGCCACCCGCCGCGACTGGGGCAGCCCGTGGATCCCGGAGCGCCTGGATCTGCAGGCCGTGATGCGGCATGTCCCGCAGGTCGCGGTCAGGCCCGCGTACCTGGCCCGCTGGATCCGCAGCGGCTCGCTGCCCGACCTGGGCGTGCCCAACAGCGCCGCCGGTGACGGGCAGGTCCCCAGTTTCTTCGGCGCCTACGGCCAGTGGATGGGCTCGGCCCCGGTCACCTGGGAGGACCTCGCCTGGCTGCGGGAGGAGTGGGACGGCCCATTCATGATCAAGGGCATCACCCGGGCGGACGACGCGCGCCGCGCCGCGGACATCGGTGCCACGGCAATCTCGGTATCCAACCATGGCGGCAACAACCTCGACGGCACCCTGGCCACCATCCGCTGCCTGCCGGCCGTCGCCGACGCCGTCGGTGACCGGCTCGAAGTGCTTCTGGACGGGGGCATCCGGCGCGGCAGCGACGTCGTCAAGGCCCTCGCCCTTGGGGCGCGGGCCGTCATGATCGGCCGTCCCTACCTGTGGGGCCTGGCCGCCAGCGGGGAACGCGGCGTCAGCAACGTGCTGGAGATCCTGCGCCAGGGCATCAGCGAGACGTTGTACGGGCTGGGCAAGGCATCCATTCAGGACCTGACCCCCGACGACGTCATCGTCCCGGACGGCTTCACGCTCAGCCGCAAACCCCGATAACAGACAACGAACCCGGCAACGGGGATCTTGGGACATGGGGCAAGCACATCGTCGGCCGAGACTGCGCATCAGTCCCGGAGCTTGCGCAGAATGCGGCCGAGGCGGGCGCGGTCTGTCGCGCTGAGCCGGCCGAAAACCCGCTCGGCCTCCGTCCCGCGAGCCGCGCGGATCGCGTCGAGGACGCTGGCGCCGTGAACGGTGAGCCCGATCAGTGTGGCCCGCCGGTCCGCCGGGTCCGGCCGCCGCTCCGCCAGGCCTCGGGCCTCGAGCACGTCGGCAACCTCCGTACCCGAGCGCGGCGCGATGCGCAGGTGCTCCGACAGTTCCGAGAGGCGCATGGCACCGTCGCGTCCGAGCACGCGAAGCGCCCGGAAGGCGGATGGCGTGATGTCCCAGGGGGCCAGGGCCTCGTGGGAGGCCGCCCGCAACCGCCGCGCGACCGACCAGAAGGCCTCGGACAGCGACTCGTCGGCACCCGGATCGCCCGCCGTCACGTCCGTCGCGTCTTGAGTCACCGGAATATGATAGCAACGTTTGCTGTTACAGCCTCATATTGAGGTAACCTCAGTAATTGCACGCAGGCCACGGGACGCCCGAGCACGGGCCACGCCGGCAGAATCGAGGAACTTCTTGGCAGCACCAGGCACAAGTCGAGACATCACCAGCTCTGGGCGGGTGCGCAGCCCCAGGACCGTGACCGCTGCCGAAAGGAAGCAGGCGCATGAGGTGTCGCTGCACCGCGTCGCGAGGCTGTTCATCCCGTACCGCTGGCAGCTCGCGCTCGTCACCGCCATCATCGTCGCCTCCTCCATCGTCGGGCTAGCCTCGCCGTTTCTGCTCCGAGCGGTCATCGACACCGCGCTGCCGGCCAGGAACGTGCGGCTGCTGGCCTGGCTCGTCGCCGGGATGGTCGCCGTGGCCGCCGTCACCTCGGTCTTCGGCGTGCTCCAGACATGGATCAGCACCAAGGTAGGCCAGCACGTGATGCATGAACTGCGCACCGGCGTCTTCGCCCACCTGCAGCGCCAGTCGATCGCGTTCTTCACCCGCACCCGCACCGGCGAGGTCCAGTCGCGCATCACCAACGACATCGGCGGCATGGAGTCCGTCGTGACGTCTACCGCGACCTCCATCGCCGCCAACTTCACCACCGCGATAGCGACCGCCGTCGCCATGGTCGCCCTGTCGTGGCGGCTGTCCCTCATCTCGCTGGTCGTCATGCCACCGGCGATCTATCTGACCCGCAAGGTCGCCCGCATGCGCCGGGCCATCACCACGCAGCAGCAGCGCGAGCTGGCCGACCTGAACGTCACCGTCGAGGAAGGGCTGTCGATCAACGGCATCCAGCTGGCCAAGACGATGGGCACCGGCCCCTCCCTGATCCAGCGGTTCACCGAATCCTCCGCTCGGCTGATCGACCTGGAGCTGCGCTCCCAGCTCGCCGGGCGCTGGCGGATGGCCTCGCTGAGCGTCATCTTCGCCGCGATTCCCGCGGTCATCTACCTGGCGGCGGGCCTGCCGGTGACCGCGGGCACCGTCACGATCGGTACCCTGATCGCCTTCACCACGCTGCAGAACAGCCTGTTCCGCCCGATCACCGGCCTGCTCAACACCAGCGTCTCGGTGATCAGCTCGCTGGCCCTGTTCGCGCGGATCTTCGAGTACCTCGATCTACCGGTCGAGGTCGCCGATCCGGCTCACCCGGTCGAGCTTGACCCGGCCCAGGTCACCGGCCATGTCCGCGTGGAGGGCGTGAGCTTCACCTACCCCGGAGCCGACCGGCCCGCCCTTTCCCGCATCGACCTGGACATCCCCGCCGGCAACACGCTCGCGCTCGTGGGCGAGACCGGATCGGGCAAGACCACCCTCGGCGCACTGATCGCCCGGCTCTACGACCCCGGCAGCGGCAGCGTCCGCATCGACGGCACGGACATCCGCGACATGCGGCTCACCGACCTGGCCTCGGTGGTTGGCGTGGTCAGCCAGGAGACTTACCTGCTCCACGCGAGCGTGCGGGAGAATTTGCGTTACGCCAAGCCCGGGGCGACCGATGCCGACATCGAGGCCGCCGCCCGTGCAGCCCAGGTTCACGACCTCATCGCCGGGCTGCCCGACGGCTACGACACGATGGTGGGCTCCCGCGGCT
>Ga0306923_10006994_pt1 | contig 11181 bp, 6 predicted proteins | sample sta12Can44000108_FD_203841 | JGI IMG/M metagenome (GOLD analysis project Ga0306923, IMG submission 203841) | Lab enrichment of tropical soil microbial communities from Luquillo Experimental Forest, Puerto Rico - statanox.12C.anox.44.000.108 (v2)... | ecosystem: Environmental > Terrestrial > Soil...
TTTCTGAAACAGCGCCACTTGCCGCTGAGATCACGTAACCGCGGGCCTTGGCGGGCGACGTTGTGATCGCGTAGGCACGGCTGCTGTCGGCGGCAACGACCGGAGAGAAGGCTGTCGTGACCCCCGGAGTGAACACGGGTCCACACCCGCCAGGACTAGCCGCGTAAAGGAAGTTGTCTGAGCCTGTATTGAGCAGGGCTGTATCCGGTAGCCGAACCGGTGCTGCCGCTGGTCCTGTTGCAGTTCCCGTGAAGGCGCACGAGACATCAGGACCGGCGCTGAGGCTCTTACCGATCAGCCTGCCATCACTCGTTGGAAACCACACTCGCGCGGAGTTCATCCCAATCGTCGGCGCATGCGCCACCGCGACGCCGGCTCCCAGATCCACCGTCCGCACGCAGTTGGGCGTCGGCTGTGGCACCAGCGTCGGATCGCAGTCCGGGCGCAGGATCCGGAGCTGGCCGGTGGTCGGCCCTCCGACGCCGTGGACCCCGAACGCCACGTTCCAGAAGATGTCGATCGCGCTCTGCGTGAACCCGATGCCGCCGGTCGCGTACTCCCATCGGAGGCGCGTGACGGCGGCCGCGGCCTGCGCCGACCGCGACACGTTGCCGAGCGCGTCGGTCGCCTCGATTCGAACGGTCGCGCTCCCCTCGTACATCGGGAACGGATAGGCGGGCAGCGAGACGGTGCCGGTCCGCACCTCGCCCGTGCCCTCGAGCGGCACCTTCAGCTCGTAGCCGTCGAGGTCCAGTGTCGCGGCAGCGGTCACGGGCTGTCCGTCCGACACGTGCACCGTGACGCCGAGCGTCTCGTTCCGCCGGCACTGGCCGTCGGCGTGTGCCACCGAGCAGGCCACCGCGAGGCCCGTGACCACGGGCGGCGACGTGTCCACGTCGAGCACGAGCGGCGGCGAGCTCACCGCCGCCCCCGACGTCACGGCCCGCGCCACGATCGACGTCGCGCCGCCGATGCCGCTCGCGGGGACGTAGGCGCCCTCGTACCGAGGACTGCGCGTGGTCGGCCCGGTGCGAGCGAGCGAGCCGACCACCGTGTCCCCCGCGAGCAGCTGGATCGACGCCGGCCCGCCGTCGGGCGCGTCGACGAGCTGCGCGGTGAGCTGCGTTCCCGCGGGGCCGACCACACCCGCGCCCGCGCGCGCAAGGGTCAACGTGGACCCTTCGCTCGCGCCTCCGGCACCGCCGCAGCCAGCGCAGACGAGCGCCCACGTCAGGCACGCCCCTAGCCTTCCCATTGCCTTCATCCAATCTCCTTGGAGAAGCATTCCGGTCGACGCGTCCGCCGGTGCAAATTCGAGGCACGTCTGGAAGCGGCGGCACTTTGCACGAGATCGCTTCGGGCGGCGAGTCTGGCGACCGTGCGACGCACGGCATGGTCCGCGGTTCGGACGGTAGGTCTCAATCCTCGTCCCTGTTTCCAGGCACTATCGTTTGGCGCGCTCATCGCCTACACAGGGACGGTCCGTACGAGTTCACCGTCAGTAAACGCCAATCGCATCTTTGCGAAGGGAATCCTTATGCGCAGATGGCTGGGGATGGTCTGTCTCGCGGTCGCGTTGGGAGCGGGCGCATGTGGTCCGTCGGGGCGCGCGCCGGGTAGCTGCAGCACGAACGCGGATTGCACCTCCGACGCGCACTGCCGCGCCAGCGCCTGCGTGGCCTCCGCCGCGCCAGTGGCGAACCTCACCGCGAATGCCGACCAGGAGTACTGGACGAACTACCTCCTGCACTTCGACGGCGGAGGTACGGTGGATCCCGCCTCCGGCGAGCAGATCGCCGAGTACCGGTGGACGTTCGGCGGCCCCCTCGTCGAGCTCTGCCCGCCGGTGGTTCGCAGCCCGCCGGGCCCGTCGCTCGACGTCTACTTCACGTGCCCCGGCGACTGGGACGTGCGCCTCGTGGTGGTCGACGGCCGGGGATTCGCCGGAGCGCCCAAGGTCCAGCACGTGAGCGTGAAGGCTCCGCCCGAGGGGATCCCGTTGAGCGGCGCCGAGGTGCCGCCGATCTTCCTCCCCCGCCTCGAGATGGGCGAGACGGTGCTCGTCGATCACCGCTGCCGCCGGGACGCCACGAAGGCGAGCGGCTACGCCTGCACCCTCGAAACCCCCGACCTGCGCACCTCCGTCTCCTTGCTCGCCCGTGCCAGCCCCGCCCCCGAGGTGGGCGGGGAGCTGAGGTACGCGTGGACGTGTAGCGCGCCCGAGCCCCTGCAGAACACGGCGAGCCCGTCGCTCGCGGGGTCGAGCTCCGAGAGCCCCGAGCTGAAGGTGGAGACCGACGGTCCCGTGATCTCGGGCGACTACACCTGCATCGTCACCGTCACCGACGAGCGGCAGCAGCGCGTCTCTGGCACCCAGATCGTCCGCGTCGGGAACCGGCCACCGATCGTCACCCCCGCCCTCCAGGCGCCGATCCTGGCACCCCACCGGCTGGAGACGAGCGGTTACGTGGCGACCGCGCCGCTCCCCGAGTTCACCTACAGCGACCCGGACGGCGACCCGGTGTCGCTCGGGACCTTCCTCACTGCGGACGGCAACGCGGCGAGCGTGACGACGGTCGAAGGGTCGGCGCTGACCGTGCGCGTGTCGAGAGGGTCGCCGCTCTCGCTCGTCGGCCCTCCTGGCGCGCGCAGCGTCAGCATGGTGGCGTCCGACTCGAACGGCGCGAAGGGATCTGCGAGCTGGCCGATCGTGGTCCAGAACCGCCCGCCACGCTGGTATCCCGCCAGCGGGTCCCTGAGCATCCAGCACACCTTCGACGGAACGAGCTACACCGCCTCCGCCGCGCTCGGGCGCTGGGTCGACGACGATGGAGACCCTGTGGAGCTCGACGCCACCGGTGATGCGGTATGCACCGTGGCGCCGGTCCCGGAGTCCCAGGGGGCGCTGTCCGCTCGCGCGGACTGCCGCCAGGTCTTCGGGAACGTCTGGTCGATCTTTCCGCTCATCGCCCCGCACACGCTGAGCCTCAGCGCACACGATCCCTGGTCGTCGAGCGCTCCAGCTCAGGCGCTCGTCAACGTGCTCGACGAGCCACCAGCGGCAACGCCTTCGAACGTGAAGATCCCCGTGGGCTCTCAGCACGGCCCGTGCTGCAGATGGGAATACGATCACCACACGTACTTGACGGTTTGCACGGCGAAGGCGGCGACCTACCCGGCCGGCTCGATCCGGCGGACCTCCTTCGGCGTGGCCGATCCCGAACACGATCCGGTCCGCGTGACCGTGACGCCCCGGCCGCCGGTTCCGGGCGCGTCGAACACGACGGTGGTGGTCACCTCGACCACGACGGTGTGCAACGGTGACCTGTGCGACCCGATCTCGTTCCAGATGCCCGAGGTGTCTGGGTGCGGCGTAGAGGCCCCGACCGCGATCGTGGACGTGAGCGTGGACGACGGCACCGGGCCCGTGCTGGCCGGGTCGTTCGTCGTCCAGTCGGAGTGACCCCGGGACTCCCGGCGGCGGCTACAGCTCCTCGGCGGCGCGCACGAAGTGCTTCGCCGCCTTCCGGAGCACCGCCGGGATGCCATCGCGCCAGGAGTCGGCGAGCTCCTTCACGGTGAGCGAGAGCGCGCCCTGGATCTCGAGCCTCTCGCCGCCCACCGCGCCGAGCTGCACGACCGGCGCGCCGGCCTCGCGCGCGAGCTCCTGCACCCGCTTCCACGCCGCGGGCGGGCAGGAGATCACGATGCGGCTCGGGTCCTCGCCGAAGAGGACGAAGTCCTTCCGCGCCGCGAACGGGATCCGCACCGCGGCGCCGAGCCAGGCCTCGCCGGCGTCGGGATCGCCCATCATGCAGCTCTCGGCGAGCGCCACCGCGAGCCCACCCTCGGAGCAGTCGTGCGCGGAGGAGAGGAGCTTCTCCTTCACCATGCGCCGCACCGCGAGCTGCACCTTCTTCTCCTTCTCGAGGTCGAGCGCGGGCGGCCGCCCGGCCTCCTTCGAGAACTGCATCGCGAGGTACTCGGAGCCGCCGACCGACCCCTCCCCCACCGCGCCGACGACCGCGATGACGTCGCCCGCGCCCTGGAAGAAGGAGCGGCAGGTCGCGTCCACCGGTTCCACGAGGCCGACCATCCCGATGGTGGGCGTGGGGAAGATCCCCTTCCCGTCGGTCTCGTTGTAGAGCGACACGTTGCCGGACACGACGGGCGTGCCGAGCGAGCGGCAGGCGTCGGAGATGCCGCGCACGGCCTCCGCGAACTGCCACATGATCTCCGGCTTCTCGGGGTTGCCGAAGTTCAGGCAGTCGGTGATGGCGAGCGGCTCGCCGCCGACGCAGGAGATGTTCCTCGCGCACTCGGCCACCGCGTGCATCGCGCCGAGGTGCGGGTCGAGGAAGCAGAAGCGGGAGTTCGCCGCCACCGAGAGGGCGATCCCCTTGTGCGCGTACCGCTCGTCGCCGGTCGCGAGCCGCGCCACCGCAGCGTCGCCGCCGGGCCGCACCGCGCCGACGAGCCGCACCATGTGGTCGTACTGCCGGTAGACCCACTGCTTCGAGGCGATGGTGGGCCGCGCGAGGAGCTCCACGAGCACCTCGCCGAGGTCCTCGGGCTCGGGCATCGCCGAGGCGTCGAAGGCGTGCAGCGCCGGGAGGGCCGGGTGCGGCGTCATCGGGCGCTGGTACTTCGGCGCGCCCTCGGTGAGCGGATCCACCGGGAGATCGGCCACCACCTGGCCGTGGGAGAGGACGCGCCAGCGGCCGGAGCCGGTGACGACGCCGATCACCGCGACGTCGAGGTCCCACTTCTCGCAGATGCGCCGCACCTCCTCCTCGCGCCCGTGCGCGGCGACGAGGAGCATGCGCTCCTGCGACTCGGAGAGGAGGACCTCGTACGGCGACATCCCCTCCTCGCGGCGCGGCACCTGGTCGATGTAGAGGTCGAGCCCGTTTCCGGCGCGCCCCGCCATCTCCACCGACGACGAGGTGAGGCCGGCGGCGCCCATGTCCTGGATGCCGACCACCGCGTCGGTCTGGAAGAGCTCGAGGCACGCCTCGAGGAGCAGCTTCTCCATGAACGGATCGCCCACCTGCACGGTGGGCCGCTTCTCCTCGGTGCTCTCGTCGAACTCGGCGGAGGCCATCGTCGCGCCGTGGATGCCGTCGCGCCCGGTCTTCGCGCCGATGTACATGAGCGGGTTCCCGACGCCCGCCGCCTTGCCGCGGAAGATCTTGTCGGCCGGGAGCACGCCGAGGGTGAACGCGTTCACGAGGCAGTTCCCGTCGTACGACGGGTGGAACGCCACCTCGCCCGCGACCGTGGGCACGCCCATGCAGTTCCCGTAGCCGGCGATGCCGGCGACGACGCCCTCGAGCAGGAAGGCGGTCTTGGGATGGGCCGGGTCGCCGAAGCGGAGCGAGTTCATGCTCGCGATGGGCCGCGCGCCCATGGTGAACACGTCGCGGAGGATGCCGCCCACGCCGGTGGCCGCGCCCTGGTACGGCTCGATGTAGCTCGGGTGGTTGTGGCTCTCCATCTTGAAGGAGACGGCGAGCCCGTCGCCCACGTCCACCACACCCGCGTTCTCGCCCGGCCCCTGCAGCACGCGCGGCCCCTCGGTGGGGAAGTTCTTGAGGTGCACGCGCGACGACTTGTAGGAGCAGTGCTCGCTCCACATCACCGAGAACACGCCCAGCTCGACGAGGTTCGGCGTGCGGCCGAGGTGGCGCACGATCTGCTCGTACTCCTCGGGCTTGAGGCCGTGCTGCGCGACGACTTCGGGCGTGATCTCGGACCGGGGCTCGGACATGGGGCCGCGGATTCTATAGGCCCCGTGCAGAGGAATCGAGGCGCGTCGCGCCCGGGGCCTGCTGGCTGCTCGGCGGGAGCTCGACGGTCTCTCCGATCGCGACCACGCGGACGCGCTCCGGGGCGAGCCCGCGCCGGACGCGCTCGGCCTCGAGCCGCACCGGCGGCTCGTCGAGCGGCTCGTCCGTGAGCTTGAAGGTGCCCCAGTGCATCGCGATCATCCGCCGCGCGCCCAGGGCCTCGAAGGCGCGCATCGCCTCCTCGGGGTTCATGTGCTGGGGCGACATGAACCACTCCGGGTCGTAGGCGCCGATCGGGAGGAGCGCGGCGTCGATCTCGGGAAAACGGCGGCCGATCTCGGCGAAGCCCTCGAACCAGCCGGTGTCGCCCGTGTGGTAGACGCGGCCGCTCGGCCCCTCGATCACGAAGCCACCCCAGAGCGTGCGGTTCGCGTCGGTGAACCCGCGGCGGCTCCAGTGCTGGGCCGGCACGAAGGTGACGGTCACCTCCCCGAGCCGGACCGACTGCCACCAGCCCAGGGTCGCGCACGGAAGCCCCTCGTCGGAGAAGAGCTTCTCGAGGCCGAGCCCGGCGATCACCGGCGCGCGCACCGCCTTCAGCGTGGGGAGGTCGAGGTGATCGTAGTGCGAGTGGGAGACGAGCACGGCGTCGACGTGCGGCAGCTCCGCAGCGGTGAGGGCGGCCGGCACGTTCCGGGAGATGAGGCCGTTGAGCTTCTCGGAGAGCACCGGATCGACGAGCAGCGAGACGCCGTCGAGCTGCACGAGCCAGCTCGCGTGGCCGATCCAGGTGAGCCGGATCCCCTCGCCGTGCGCGGGCGGCCGGGCGAGCCGGGCCACCTCCGTCTTCACCGTGGGGATGGGAGCGCGGTCGGGCGAGCGCCGGCGCTTGCCGGTGATCCGATCGACGACGCTCCACTTCAGCACCTCGCCGAGCCCCTTCGGCCCCGTGCCGTCGAGGTTCACGAAGCGGCCGTCGGCATCCCGCGGCTGCACGAAGCCGGCGGGCGCGGGGACCGCTGCGAGGGCGAGGGCGGCGGTGAGCTCTCTCGTCATGACGTCATCCGTCCCGTGGCTCCGGGCCCGCGCAACGCTCGCGCGGCGCCTGCGCGCTCGGGCGGGAGCGGACGTTCATAACGCGAGCACGAGCTTCGTCACGTCGTAGAGCACGTCGCCCCGCTCCCAGGCCGGCAGCTTCTCCGCGGGGAGGCGCAGCCGATCGATCATGCGGTTGTAACCGACCACCGCGAGCGCCTTGAGGTTCACCGCGTCGTAGAGGTTGTACTCGGCGAGCGCGCGGAGCGCGGCGCGGTCGCCCTCTGCGTGGCGCGCCCAGAGCTGGATCGCCTCGCGGCCGTCCACGCCCTTCAGGTGCCGGGGCCGCCCGACGCCGGTCTCCTCCTCGAGGAGCTTCAGGCCACCGGAGTGGCCGAGCCGGCCGAAGAGGTGGCGCAGGTCGACGTGCGCGAGCGGCGCCCGGTAGCCAGGGAAGGTGCGCTCGAGCACCGGCGCGTCGAAGGAGAGGCCGTTGTAGGTGACGAGGAGCTTCCAGGGGCGGGCGGCTTCGGGGAAGTCGTCGAGGTCGCGCCCCTGCAGGAAGATCCGGGGGCCGTGCCGGTCGAGGACGCCGATGGCGGTGACCTGCTGGTGCGCGTCGGTCTCCACGTCGAGGAAGGCCGCATCGTCAGCGAACGCGCCGTAGAGGCGCCAGCGCTCGCGCCGCGGGAGCATCGCGGCGAGCGCCTCGGCGTCCGCGCGGCACAGCGCGTCCTCGGCGCGGGCGATCGCCTCGCGCAGGCGGCCGTCGAGCTTCGGGGAGACCGCGTCGCCCGCGGGGGGGAAGGCCTCCCAGCGCGTGACGCCGGCGCTCCAGAGCTCGCGCTCGCGCCAGGGGCCGATGCCGGGGGTGAGCTGGAAGGTGGCGCGGAGCAACGGGGGGAGTGTACCGCAAGGCGCCGGCCACCCCTCACCCCCGACCCTCACCCCGCGGAGCGGGGAGAGGGAGCGTTCGCGCTCACTCGCGCTCCCACGCGCTCCGCCACGCGCCGGTGGCCTGCGCGTGCTCGAGGAACGCGGCGTAGAACGGGTGCCGCGACACGGTCGCGCCGTCCCCCACCACCACGAGCTTCTTCCGCGCGCGGGTGAGCGCGACGTTCATGCGCCGCACGTCGGCGAGGAACCCGACGTCGCCGGCCTCGTTCGCGCGGACGAGCGAGACCACCACCGCCTCCTTCTCGCGCCCCTGGAAGCCGTCCACGGTGTCCACCTCGAGCCCCTCCTCCACCCGCGCCGCGAGGAGCTGCCGGAGCCGCTGCACCTGCGCGCCGTAGGGCGCGATCACCGCGACGTCCGCGGGCGCGACGCCGAGCGAGAGCACGCGCTCCACCTCGGCGGCGACGAGCGCGGCCTCGCCCTCGTTGTGCTTCGAGTCGGAGCCCTCGGGCGTCGCCTCCTCGAAGCCACGCCCCGAGGTGTCCACCACCTCGAGCGGCGCGTCGTCGAGCGCGTGAGCCGCGACCGCGGGGTGGGCGCGGAGCGCGCCCGCGTAGAGCGCGTCGGACGGGAAGCGCATGATCCGCTCGTTCATCCGGTGCTGCTCGGCGAGCGTCACCTTCACCGCGTCGCCGTGGGCGGCGACGAGCCGCTCGAAGAGCGAGGTGCCGAGCCCGCCCGCCTGCGCCTCCGCCGAGAGGACTGTCGGTGACAGCTGGAGGTGATCGCCGGCGAGCACCGCGCGGCCGGCGCGAAGGAGCGCGAGGTACGCGCCCGGCTCCACCGCCTGCGTCGCCTCGTCCACCACCGCGAGGTCGAACGCGCGGCCGGCGAGCGCGGGGCCGTCGAGGCCGGTGAGCGTCGCGAGCACCACCGGCGCACGCGCCAGCACCTCCTCCTCGGCGCGGTCCTCGAGCGTCCGCGCCTCGGCGAGGAGCGCGCGCGCCTCGCGCTCCGCCACGCGCGCCTCGCTGAATCGCCCCGGCCCCCGCCGCTGCTTGCGCTTGCGTGCCTCGCGCCGGAGCGCGAAGGCCTGCTCCACGAGCCCCGACGCGATCCGCGCCGCCTCGTGTCGCGCGGCGCGCGTCTCGAGCGCGTGGTCGAGCACCGATGGGAGCAGGCGCGCCGGGTGCCCCACGCGCACGCCGTCCACGCCGGCCGCGGCGAGCCGCTCCACGAGGTTGTCCACCGCGAGGTTCGAGGGCGCGGCCGCGAGCACCTTCTCACCCCGCGCCACCGCGGCGCGGATCACCTCCACGAGCACGGTGGTCTTGCCGGTGCCGGGCGGACCATGCACGAGCGCGAGGTCCCGGGCGCGCGCGCAGAGCTCGGCCGCGCGGGCCTGCTCCGGGTTCAGCGGCGCCGAGGCGGCCGGCGCGGGGGGACCGGTCCTGGCCGGCGCCGCGTCGAAGCGCGGCGGCTCACCGGCGAGCACCGGGTGCCAGCGCCTCCCCTCCTTCGTGTCGCGCGCGCGCACGACACCAGAACGGAGCCGCTCCCAGGTGACGGGCGAGGGCAGGAGCTCGAGCACGACGCGGCCGTCGGTGGCCCAGTCGGGCGGCGGCTCGTCGAACGCCACCGCGAGCCGCGCGCGCGAGGCGCGCGCCACGACCCCCTGCGGAGCGTCGTCCCGCGCCTCCCTCCGCAGCCCCACGCGGACGATCGCGCCCGGCCCGAGCTGGGAGGCCGGCAGCGGCCGCCGATCGGCGCGCGCGTAGGTCACGAGCGCGCGGCCGGCGAGGCTCGCCTCCTCCACGGCCTCCACGTCGGCGAGGGCGAGCCCGCGCGCCTCCCGCTCGGCCACGGAGAGGGTCCGCGTCGCCTCGGCGAGCCGGGTCCGCTCCGCCTCGCGCTCGGCGTCGAGGAGCCGGAGGAGCCGTTCGAAGTGCTGCGCGAGATCCAAGGTGCCACCTATACTCCGCGGCCCGATGGAGCACGAACTCGTCCTGTGGTTCAACCCGCGCTGCGGCACCTGCGTCCGCGCGCTCGAGCTCCTTCGTGAGCGCGGCGTCGAGCCCGAGCTCCGGCGCTACCTCGAGGAGGCGCCCACCGTCGCCGAGCTCGAGGAGCTCCTCGCGAAGCTGAACCTGCAGCCCCACGAGGTGGCGCGGGCGAAGGAGGACGAGTACCAGGCGCTGCGGCTCTCCGAGCGTACGCCGCGCGAGGAGCTCCTGCGCGCCATCGCGCAGCATCCGCGGATCCTGCAGCGACCGATCCTCGTGCACGGGGATCGGGCCGTGGTCGCTCGGCCGGCCGAGCGCGTGCTGGAGATCCTCTGACCCAGCGGCGGTGGGGACCCGCCCCACCACGGCGTTGATTCCCGCGGGGGAGGTGGCTTTCTTCCCCTCATGAAGATCCTCGTCCACGGTCATCAGCTGGGCATCCCACGCGATGCCATGGCGTTCCTGCGCAAGCACCTCGTCACGCCGCTCACGCGGGCTCACGACAGCCCCGCCCATGAGCTGACGGTGGCATTCGACGACGCGCGCCCGAAGAGGGGCGGCGTGGATCAGCACTGCCGGCTCACGCTCCGGATGCCGGGCGCGCGCGCGATCACCGTGGAGAGCGTGGCGGACGACGTGCACGCCGCGCTGCTCGACGCCGGCCACCGGCTGAAGCGCCTCGCCGAGCGCGAGGTGGCGAAGCAGCGGCGCACGTCGCGGTCGCCGATGCACAAGCCGCTCGGGCGCTCGTGGCGGGCGCGGGCGACGCGGTCGGAGCTCGCGCCGGACGGGACGCCCAGTACGTTGTGAGCCGGGCGGTTGTGAGCCCGGGCAAGTGATCCTGAGCCTTTCCGCTCGCCGGGGCTGATCGCGTTTCCCGTCACTCTCCCCGCAGGGCGGGGAGAGGGAGCTGTCTCCATCACCTCGCGACGGGACCAGCCGCCGCGTGCTCGTTCGCGAGCATTCCACATGCCGCGCTCCGGTCCTGGCCTCCGGAGTAGCGACGCACGATGGGCTGGCCCGGCAGCTCGCGCGCGAGGGCGTCGCGGAACGCGTTCCACTCCACCTCGGTGGGCGGGCGGAAGCGACCGGTGGCGTCGTTCACGGCGATCGGGTTGAGCCGCACCGGAATCCCGACGAGGAGCCGCCCGAGCGCGGCGGCGTCCTCGTCGCCCATGTTCACGCCCGCGATCATCACGTACTCGAGCGTCACGCGGCCCCGCAGCGCGGCGTGCTCGCGCACCGCGTCCACGAGCTCGTCGAGCGGGTGGCCGCGCTCGATCGGCATGAGCGCGGCGCGCTTCTCCGGGGTCGCCGCGTTGAGCGACACGCACAGCCTGAACTTGTGCGCCTCCCGCGTGTAGCGGCGGATCATCGGCACCACGCCGGCGGTGGAGATCGAGATCCGGCGCTGGTCGATGCGCGCGCCGGCGGGATCGCACAGCGCGTACGCGGCC
>Ga0306923_10007003_pt1 | contig 11175 bp, 7 predicted proteins | sample sta12Can44000108_FD_203841 | JGI IMG/M metagenome (GOLD analysis project Ga0306923, IMG submission 203841) | Lab enrichment of tropical soil microbial communities from Luquillo Experimental Forest, Puerto Rico - statanox.12C.anox.44.000.108 (v2)... | ecosystem: Environmental > Terrestrial > Soil...
CGGATTACGTCATCGAGCAAAGAGCACGTCATACCTATTGCGATCTGTTGGGTTACTTGCAGCAACTGAAGTCGAGCGAGCGACTCTGGTTTGCTCTTCCGGGTGAGGTGGATCAGTGGTGGCGCTCGCGAAGCAAGATGAATGTTGTATGCAACAACGGCCAGTGGGAGATCGAGGGGCCCGGGGCGGAGCGCGCGGTCCTAGCCTTTGCAAAGGCGGCTGGCGATCATCTGGAGTATGAAGTTGATGTCCCGCTGCGGGCGGTCGGAACCGCGTGGAAGTGAAAGTGTGCAATGAGCCGATCGCCGTCATCCCGCAGTTTTGTTCTTCCTATCGCATATCTTACCGATTCTTCCGTCAGCATTGCCCTGATTGCTTCGTACGGAGAATCGCGAAGCCACAGCCTGAAGCGAATGTTTGTGGCATCCGGCTCATGCGCAGCTTCCGTAGGCGTCTCGGTGGTTGTCCTGTGACGAATCAGGTCATTTGTTTGCTGTTTTAGCACCGATATATTCCGGATGTTCGTCTTTCCTCTCTGATGTTTGCTGGGTAAACCTCCTGCTAAAGGGCTCTGCGGACGCTGCCAATCGGCTGTTCCCCGATTTGCGGCCTGAACTGTTGGGGCCTTCGCACCTGAACACGCTGTGCATGGCCAGTCAATGGAATCAGTAAAAGACGAAGTTATGGTCGCGTCAGCCGCCGCTCGGCGTGGTGGCGCGTGGGCGAAGTGTCGGAACTTGCCACGTTCGCAGCGGTTGAGAGTTGGCGGATGCGCTGGCTTCGTCGTTCTCTTGACACTGCTATTCATTCGGCCGCTCACTAGGCTGATACTGTACGCAGCCGGGAGCAATCTGGATTCGTATATCGTCCTCATCCCCTTCATCACCGCCTACCTGCTTTACCTCCAGCGGGGGCGGCCATCGACTCCTTACTGCACTTCAATTGGCGGAACGGTCGCCATGGGCGGTATCGGCATCGTCGCATTGGGTGCAGCGATCAAGTGGCATGGCGGCCTGAATGTGAATGACGGACTGTCTCTGATGGCGCTCGCGTTTGTCAGCTTCGTCACGGCTGGCGGGTTTTTGTTCTTCGGCTCGAAATGGATGGCCTCCAACGTCTTTCCCGTGGCGTTCCTGATTTTCATGGTTCCCCTGCCGGACGCCGCGGTGAGTTGGCTGGAAAAAGCATCCGTGCTTGCATCGACGGAGTCCGCCGCGCTGTTTTTCAACTTGACTGGGACCCCACTGGCGCGCCAAGGCACGACGCTCGAGTTGCCCGGGATCGTGCTCCAGGTGGCCCAGGAGTGCAGCGGGATCCACTCCAGTTGGGTGCTGTTCATTGCCAGTCTGTTAGCGTCCCACCTCTTTCTGAGAACCCGGTGGCGAAAGGCTGTGCTAGTGGCTTGCACGATTCCGCTAGGGATCCTGCGGAACGGCCTCCGGATCGCGGTCATCGGACTACTGTGCGTACACGTTGGGCCTCACATGATCGACAGCCCCATTCACCACCGGGGTGGGCCTCTCTTTTTTGCGCTGTCCCTGATTCCCTTGTTTCTGCTTTTGTGGTGGTTGCGGCGCCAGGAGCAGCAGCTTACGCTGCTGGGTTGAGGGACACGTGATGGTTTTCTCCTTCCTCCCTTTCGCGGCTGCGATCTTCAGCCTGTTCCTCGCCCTCGCCAGTGTTTTGCGAAGGAAGTCCTCCCTCGCCGGGTGGTCCTTCTTTGCTGGGATGTTTGTTCTCGCAACGGATAGCCTGCTCACTGGCCTTAACCTGCGCTCTACGCAGTTGTCCGAAGTGCTTCGGGGCCAAACGCTAGGGTTAATCGTCAAGTCCTTCGTACCCGCAGGCTGGCTTGTCTTCAGCCTGACTTACTGGCGCGGTGATTACCGCGAGTCCCTGGCGCGCTGGAAAATCCCGCTCGCGATTGTCGCTTTGTTGCCCATAGGGTTATCGCTCGGCTTCCGCCAGCAACTGCTAGAGTTGGCACCGGCAGGGCCTTTGGACGAGGGGATGCAGTTGCGCTTCGGAGCAATGGCGAAGGTCGTGAACGTCATCCTTCTCGTTGCGCTCGTATGGATCCTCATGAACCTGGAACAGACATTCCGATCGGCGGTCGGGACGATGCGCTGGCGAATTAAGTTCATGGTTCTAGGCTTGGCGGTGATCTTCGGCGCCCGCCTCTATGTTCTTAGCCAGGCACTTCTGTTTTCCATGTATGACATTCGATGGTCAGGGGTCGAGTCGAGTGCCCTTCTGATAGGGTCTGTCTTGCTGGTGGTGGCCCACGTGCGCACCGGCGCCGCCCAGACCGAAGTGTACCCATCTCGAGTCGTCCTGGCATCGTCCTTGACGGTTCTCCTTGTCGGCGGTTACCTCTTCGTCGTCGGTATCCTTGCGAATATTGTGAGGCGTTTTGGTGGAGTGGAGAGTTTCCAACTCGCGGCCTTCATCGTGCTCCTGGGAATCGCCGGGCTGGCTATGCTGCTTCTTTCCGACCGCCTCCGGCAGCGCATCCATGGATTCCTCAGCCGCCATTTCGCAAGGGCGCAGCACGATTCCGTTGGCATCTGGACTGACTCTTCGCGGCGGCTGGCCAACGTCAAGGATCAAGCGGGCCTATGCGCGGCGTCTACGAGGTTGGTTTCTGAAACCTTTGAGGTGCTGTCGGTCACAATCTGGCTGCGGGACCAGCAGAAGAATCAATTCATCCTCGGTGCCTCGACCGCGCGACAACCGGACGAAGTCCCCCCCAGGAATCCACCGGTGGCAGCGTCAAGTGCCGTCGCGGCCGGACTGCAGGAGAGGTCGTCGCCGTTCGACCTTGAAGGAATACACGAGACGTGGGCTCAGGAATTGAGGCAACTCAATCCGACGACTTTCCCCAATGGCGGGAACCGTTGGTGCGTTCCTTTGCGCGCAGGGGACCAGAGCCTTGGCGCACTCGTTCTGGCCGATCGTGTCAACGGCGCGAATTACACGGCCGAGCAGTTACAACTGCTGCAATGCATCGCGGACCAGATGACGTCAGTGCTGTTGAACCTGCGGCTGGCCAATGAGGTGGCGCGTGCCAGGGAAATGGATGCTTTCCGGACGATGTCGGCATTCTTCGTGCACGATCTGAAGAACACCGCCGCATCGCTCAATCTGATGCTGAAGAACCTACCAGTGCATTTCGACGACCCGGCGTTCCGCGAGGACGCCTTGCGCGGTATTGCCAACACGGCGCGGCGAATCGATAACATGATCGCCCGCTTGAGCGCCCTACGGCAGGGGCCCGCCTTCCACCCCGTCGAAGCCGATTTGAATCAGCTCGTGAGCGAAGTCCTTGACAGGCTGGATGGATTATCGCGCGTGGAATTGACGAGGGAGTTACGGCCTCTGCCCAAAATGCTGGCTGACCGCGAGCAGATCCAGAGCGTCGTCACCAACCTGGTGGTCAACGCGCGCGAGGCACTCGGTCCGGGAGGGAGCATTCACGTCCAAACGGAGCAGGTTGGAGGCACCGTTGTTCTCACTGTCATGGACAACGGTTGCGGCATGACCAAGGCGTTCCTCAACGACAGCTTGTTCCTTCCCTTCCAGAGTACGAAGAAAGAGGGACTCGGCATCGGCATGTTTCAGTCCCGGTTGATCGTCGAGGCGCATGGAGGGAGCATCCGCGTGGAAAGCGAGGTCGGCAAAGGCAGCACGTTTCAGGTGAGCCTCCCCGTGAAGAACCGCAATGGCAAAAACCAAACTGCTGATCGTAGATGACAACGAGGACATCTGCACCCAGATGAAATGGGCGCTGAGGAACGACTACGAGCCGTTTACCGCCGTGGACCGGTCCAGTGCCTTAGCAGCGTTCACTGAGCATCGTCCCACCGTGACCTTGCTTGACCTGGGACTGCCGCCCCGCCCCAATGAGCCGGCTGAAGGCCTAGCGGCACTCTCGGCGGTTCTCGCGTTGGACCCGCTAGCCAAGGTGATTGTCATCTCCGGCCAGGGCGAGAAGCAGAACGCCGTGTGTGCCGTCGGGGCCGGGGCCTACGACTTTCTTTGCAAGCCGATCGACATGGACGAGCTCAGGCTCGTGTTGCAGCGTTGCGTATATCTGGCGGAACTCGAGCAGGAATACCGCGCCCTCCAATACACCGGGCGCGCCGACAGCTTCGAGGACATGCTCGGCGCAAGTCGACAGATGCAGGCCGTCTTCGATTTCATTCGCAAGGTGGCCCCCACCGGTGCCCCAGTGCTGATTCTGGGCGAAAGCGGCACGGGCAAGGAGATGGTGGCGTTGGCGCTCCATCACTTGGGTGCGCAGAAAGGCGGCCCGTTCGTTGCCATCAACTGCAACACGATCCCCGAGAACCTGCTCGAGAGCGAACTCTTCGGCCACGAGAAGGGCGCTTTCACTGGTGCTCAGACGCAGCGCAAAGGTCATATCGAGACCGCCGCAGGAGGTACGCTCTTTCTCGATGAGATCGGTGAGTTGCCGACGCAGGTGCAGGTGAAGCTTCTCCGGTTTCTTCAGGAAAAATGCTTCCAGCGTGTTGGGGGCCGGCAGGAGATTCACAGCGACGCTCGCATCGTCGCGGCCACGAACCGGAACCTACAGGACTCCGTCGCCAGCGGGAAATTCCGCGAAGACCTGTACTTTCGCCTAGCCGTTGTGGTCCTCAAGGTGCCCCCGCTGCGGGACCGCGGGGACGATATCGTGATGATTGCAGAGGCTTTCCTGCACAGCTTTGGCATCAAACACGCGAAGCCAGGGCTAACCTTTGCCCCTGATGCGCTGCGCGTCCTAACCATGCACCCGTGGCCGGGAAACGTCCGTGAATTGCAGAACCGGGTGCAGCGAGCTGTGATCATGGCTGACGGTAAGCGTGTCAGCGCCTGTGACCTGGAGTTAACCGATACCCTCAGCGGCTTGCCGCCGCAGACGCTAAAAGAAGCCCGGGAAAGCGTAGAACGGCAGATGGTCCAGGACGCCCTGCGGCGTCACAAAAATAAGATCGCCGCTGCTGCCTTGGAACTTGGCATCAGCCGCCCGACGCTATATGAGCTGATGGAAAAGCTTGGGATCGCCAGGGATTCATGATGGAAGTCCAGGCATCCTGTCCCAAAGGCCTCGGATTTTGTCGGATGGCCTTACGAGCACAATCAGATGGGTCGATAGCTGTAACCCACGGAAGCAGAGAGGCTTATAGCCGAACTTCGAAACTAGGAACCAAAAGGGGTGTCGGAATCATTTACAAAGAGAATAGGCGGATTGGCCGATTGCGAGTTGAGAGCGAAGAATGCGATCTGGATGGTTACTGTAAGTGAGAGAAATACACGGCTTAAGCCAGTATGTGGTAATTCGAGGTACTTTTTGAGCTCCGAGTGTCGTTGGCACGACAATTGCTTCCACGCATAGCGACTTCGGATCTCGCAGTAGGCAGGAATTCAGAAGTCCACATCGTCTTAGGCAGTCTCGATCAGGCGATCAAGCACGGAGGAGGGAACGATGAGATACGCCGCTAGGATTCTTGCATTGCTGATTTTGGCCAGTTTCGTGTGTTTTTCTGCTTTTGGTCAAGTTATTGACCCTAACGTCGGGTTCTGCCCGACCGCAACCGCCTCGCAGATGACCTGTACGACAGGCGTCGGTCTTGGAGGGCACACAATATCAGTTCCCACAACGGGATTTTCCCTGCTCCCCAACGGGAACTCAGGGCATGTTTCGAATTTGCCTTGGTTCCTTATTTTGGCGATACCCGAGGGGACGGATGGCTCGGTAACTAGCTTTCCAACCATAACCAACACTGATGGGCTCTTTATGGTTTCGGCTGGGGCAGAAAGGGCAGATGGGGCTGACTTCACGCAGACCACCTCAGGCGACATCTACGCCTTTGCCGGCTCGCTCACTGGCGGTTTGCAGGGCGACAACTCGATGAACGCCGCTAATCTGTTTTGCGATGGTTCCGGTATACCCTGCACGAACAGCAACGAGATCGCTGCCTTTGGCAAATTGCCCAATGACTTTGAGGTTGTCGTGTATACGATGACGGCGACAGCAACGAATACTCAAGGGTTGGTAGAGGGTACGATATATAACTTCACGAGTTCCGGGTTGAGTGCCGGAAGTTACCTCGCTGCCGTCGCCGAAGGCCCGTTTGGCTGCGATCCGACAGCCACAAGTGGGCCCAACAAATGCAACATTCAATACAGCACGCCGTTTACGACAACCGGATTGGTGAATGGCCATGTCCCCGACAGTGGTGTGACGCTTATGATGTTAGGCGGTGCTCTGGTCGGTCTTGAGACTCTTCGCCGGAGGTTGAGAGGTTAGCCGTTTTCTTCTAGCTAGGGATGCACGGAAGGGCGGGGCGATGCCGCCCTTTCCGGCTTATGCATCGGCTGCGGTTCCACCAGATTCATGCTTTTGTCTGCACCCTTCGATATTCCAACCGATAACGACCTTTGTGTGGTTTGGGTGCGCAGCGTCAGCGCTGCCTGCCTCTTTCTTTCCCCAAGTGATCCACTGAACGCCTAGCTGCTCGGTTAGATTAGTAGTTCTGATCTTTGCGGCTGTCCGAGTCAGGCTTCTATCGGTTCGATATCTGTTAATTCTCCAGATTGTTACCGCCACACTCCAACCCGTGACGAGATCCTCCGATGGTTGACCATTTTGGTAATCGCAGCTCTTAGAGAGTGCCGGGACTTTCCCTCGATAATAAGGGGTCGCGCGACAACAGCTGTGAGGGTGCCCAAGAAAAAAAGGCGACGCGGAAATCGAACAGCTAAAGATCGATCGTTTGGGTGGTTTTTTTCCCGAACCTCGACAGCCTGGCGCCGGGCCTTGCCATGACTCGGAGACGTTCATTCGGGCCTGAGCAGTTCCCAATGAATGTAAGGCGCACCCAAAAGAGGTTCGCGTGCCATCGGTTGGACTAAAGCTTTGACGTGCAAATCCGCTGGCGGCCGCCCTCTCTTTTCCGTCGCGAACACCTGGCCCGATAGATTCGGGGTCCTTCCGCTACAACCGAAACGATATCATCGTTAGTGGATGCGCTGAATGCCGTCAACGCCGATCACCAGGAAAGAGAGAATCACCTGGCACAGATGGCTCCGCATGTCCGAAGGGATCCTATTCCAACCGCCCTGATCGATTATCTTGTTTAAAATCATAGGAGTATTCGCGACGCGCAGAAAGGTTCAACCAACGTTTTCCTTAGTGTGCCTTGATCCGAGATTATTGGTAAATGGGAGACCGAAATGAATTGGGGATCGGTTTGGAATCGGCTGTTTATCGTTGCGACGATGGTTCTGGTTCTTGCCTCGGGCGTAGCGTGTCGAAGCGCTCAATCGTATCTGAAGAGCGGCCAACGCTACATGGACAAAGGCCAATACGATGCAGCGCGAATACAATTCCTTAATGCGGTGAAGAAAGCCCCGCGCTCGGCGGAAGCCCATCTCCGCCTGGCCCAGGCGTATTTCGCATTACAAAATGCTCCGAGTGCCTTCCGCAGTTTTGAGACCGCTGCACTACTTGACCCAAAGAATGTGGATGCCCGGTTGGGAATGGCCCAAATTTATGTTCGCGCCAGAGAGTACGAAGGGGCCGAGAGCACGGCCAAACAGGCGCTGGAAATAGAGCCACAAAATGCCCTCGCTTATCAACTCATCGGAGAATCGTTTGTGGGCCGCCAGTTCTTCTTGGAGGCGATCACGGCCTTCACGAAAGCCACTGAACTGGCGCCTAATGACGCTAACGCTCAACTGAGTCTTGGGGTAGCGGAGATCGGGGCACGGCGCTATTCGCCGGCGCAGGAGGCTTTTCGAAAAGCCATCGCTCTCAACCCCAAGTCGGTTCAGGCCTACCTCAATTTGGCCAGCCTGTACCGACTGCAGTCGCAACTTCCCCAGGCCGAACAAACACTCGAGCAGGGTATTGCCGCAGTTCCCGATGCCAAAGAACTGTATCTTGTTTATGCAAACTTGCTCTATAAGAAAGGAGATCATGCGGGTGCAAAGACCATGCTGCAGCGTCTCTCAGACAAGTTTCCGAGATCTCCTGAGGTGACTCTGCTCATAGGGGACTTCTATCTAGGCCACAAGCAGTTTAGCGACGCCATTGCCCAGTACGAACGCGGAATGAAGCAATTCCCGAAAGATTCAACTCTTAAGACAAAAGCTGTCGACGCGTATTTTGCAACGAACCGGTTCGAGGAGGCAACACGTCTGAATCAGGAGGTACTGCAGAGCAAGCCGGGAGACGTAATTGCACGCTTGCAGCACTGCAAGATCCTGCTGGCTAAGGGAAAGAGCCAGGAGGCAGTCGCGGAGTTGGAAAAGCTGGTCAAAGACGATCCCAAATCAGCTCAGGCACACTACCTCCTGGGCACTGCCTACTTGCAGGAGGGCCAGCCAGACCGGGCCCAAGGAGAGTTCCTGGCGGCATTGGCCATCTTACCCGACATGGTCGAAGCTCTGCGTGTCACCGCGGAATACAACATCGTCCAGGGCAAGTTGCAGTTGGCTGAAGAGCGTGCCCGGCAGATTGTACGGCTGGCCCCAAACGATGTCTCTTCGCACGTGCTGTTGGGCCGCGTTCTTTTTGCCAACAAAGACTTTGCCTCCGCGCACGAGCAATTCTCTGAGGCAAGAAGCCTCGCGACCAACTCCCCTTTGCCGATGGTGTACGACGCCGCGATTTACGCGGTCGAAAAGAAAGATACACTGGCGGAAAAGGAGTTTGCAGCAGCGCTGCAGGCAGATCCTTCTAACACGGCAGCCCTAGACGCAATGACCGTTTTCTTGGTCACTCGGAACCGGAGATCCGACGCGATTGCCTTGGCGAAGCGCTTCGTGCTGGCCTCGCCGAATAGTTCTGCCGGGCATTTCATTCTGGGCCGGCTCTATGTCAGCGCCAATCAGTATCCAGATGCCGAGAAGGAGCTGCTGCTGGCCATTCAACTCGATCCAAAGTTGGATCAGGCACACCTCGAACTTGGGAACATTTACCGTGCTCAAGGCGATCTCGACCGGGCAATCGCCCAGTACGAGCAGCTTCTCGCCTCCAATCCGAAGCTCGTTTCTGTGCAAGTGCTTGTCGGCAACATGTATCTGCAGAAGAATGACCTCGGGAGGGCGCAGCAATACTATGAAGCAGCTTTGAGGTATGACCCGCACGACGCTTTGGCCAATGCCAACCTCGCTTGGCTGTATGTACTGCAGGAAGGCGATCTGAACGTGGCACTGAGCATGGCGCAAGTCGCCAAGCAACAGCTCCCCTCCGACGTGGGCGTTAGCAATATACTCGCTTGGATTTATTACTCGACTGGGAACTATCGCAATGCGCTCCCCTTGCTACGAGAGTGCGTGCAAAAGGTTCCCAACAACGCGACGTATCGTTACCATCTCGGAATGGCGGAGCTGGCAAACGGCGACAAGCGAACTGCCCGATCCGAACTCGAGGCGGCCCTGAAGCTCAAACTCGCGGGCGACGATGCCCTGCGTGCCCAGGAGGCTCTTCAACAGATCGATTGATCCTCCACAATTGTCTGAAAATAAATAGCTTGCTGTTGGCGCCTGATCACCGAGGGAATAGCGAATGCAGTCTTTCTGCGCCATCTGTCGATTCAGCCACGATCGAGGCTTCGTCGAGAACTGACTGAGGAGAGCCAGGTCTCTGGCCGCAAGCCGAGTCACTGGTGCGGAGTGGTGATAGTTGCTTCGGATTGCGTTCGTTGGGTTAGTGATAATGCGCTATCAACTAAAGTAGTTGCTCGCATTCGCCTCCTTCACAAGAGGGAATAGCACTCGATTCCCACCAGAGTCGGCAGAGCGATTTTCTTGGTCCCCTTTCTAGCAAACCTTCGGGTTTGGCATGTAATCTGCATTATCCCTGAGTGTAGGACGTACCATCGCACAATTTTTATCACTCCCGCACAACCGTCGAATAAGGCTGGGGGCAATAGAACATGGTTATTCCCATCGTTTTCGCTGGATCAAAACCCCTTGAGGACACGGACATGCTAGACTCAGCAAACGGGTCAGTTGGTGAGAAGGCTCGGAGGTTCCGTCGATTCAACATCGAATATCCGGTGATGGTGCAGTATCAGATCGGTGGAACCAACGCCGAAGTCGAAGCTGTCACCAAAAACGTTAGCATCGGGGGAATATTAATAATAATAAGTAGTACCATCGTGATTCCTCTGCACGCGCCGATTAAGTTCAGAATATGTATCCGTCAGGATAAAGCGGCTCGTTGTATACATCTCGCAGGCGAGGGCAAGGTCGTGCGCGTCGAACGCGACGAGAACAAAGGGGAGGTTGCAATCGCAGTGGAGTGCGACGTTCCAATCACTCACCAGGAGGAAAACTTCACGTCGTGGCCAGCGAAAGACAATTAACCCCCTGCTCGGAGGATTTCATTTGACATGCTCCAGCGCCACATACGCCGTGCTGAACAAGCAAAACGAAGTTGGCGGCAAACTTCGCAGCCAGGCGAAGAAAAGTGACTTTTGGAGGCATCCGCCGCCTTCTCTCGATCCGGTTTCAGTTGACGAACAGAAAGTAACCCGACGATAGAACAAATTTGCAATTTGCGGCGAGATTAAGCAAAGATCAAGCTTATGGCGACTGCCCTCGGAACTGAGGGCTTTTTTTTTGCTCAAAGTGCGGGGCTTGTCAGCCTATTTGCCTTTTTCACAAGTTTGATTGTTTGATTGGAGCAGTGCTTATCCCAACGAGTCGATGCTGCACAGTACCACAGTGCCACCGGGGTCTTGAGGGCGATTCAGCATTGGCAGGGGCGGTTGAGGGGGAAGCCAATGCCGCCTGTGTAGCAAGACAGTCTCGACTCTATCCGGTGCACGATCGTCAGAGATTCATGATCGACGTCCGGACATCCTGCTTGGGGCCTCGGTTTTTGTCGGATCGCCTTACAACCATAATGAAATGAGAAGACTACCCGTAAGTCACAGCGGCAGAGCGGCTTGTGGCAGAACTTCAAAAATAGGAGCAAATTGCGGTGTCGAAAAGCTTTACAACAAGAACGGGCGGATTCCATAGCTGGGGTGGTGCCTGGAGACGGCAATCCACCATCGTTAGCATAAGTGGTCGACATCGTTACTATAAGTAGCTTGTAAACCTTAGAGTTACGAGGCCTACCCTGCCGCTGTGGTGATTCCACCGCGTTCCGGGAAT
>Ga0306923_10007008_pt1 | contig 11171 bp, 7 predicted proteins | sample sta12Can44000108_FD_203841 | JGI IMG/M metagenome (GOLD analysis project Ga0306923, IMG submission 203841) | Lab enrichment of tropical soil microbial communities from Luquillo Experimental Forest, Puerto Rico - statanox.12C.anox.44.000.108 (v2)... | ecosystem: Environmental > Terrestrial > Soil...
GGGTAGAATATGAATTCGAATCAGATCATCATCTACGATACGACTCTGCGAGACGGAACGCAGGGAGAAGGCATTTCCTTCAGTGTCCACGATAAGATTCGTATCGCAGAAAAACTCGACGCGTTCGGAATTCACTATATTGAAGGCGGATGGCCGGGATCCAATCCCAAGGACATTGCGTTTTTTGAAGCGGCGAAGAAGCATAGGTGGGATCAGGCAAAAATCTGCGCGTTCGGAAGCACCTGTCGGGCAAATACCGAACCTGGGAACGACTCACAAATCGCGCTTCTGATTGCAGCCGAGACTCCCGTTGTCACGATCGTCGGCAAGAGTTGGAAACTCCATGTGGAGCAGATCCTGGGCGTTTCCATCGACGAAAATCTGCGAATGATCCGTGAATCCGCACGCTACCTGAAATCGAAAGGGAAAGAGGTTCTTTTTGACGCTGAACACTTCTTCGATGGGTACAAAGACGACCCGCGACACGCGATGGCAGCGATCGAGTCCGCAGTCGAAGGGGGTGCGGACGCCGTTGTGCTTTGCGACACAAACGGCGGATCGATGGTTCATGAAGTTGCCGAGATCACGGCCACAGTAGTGCGAACGATCCCTGTTCCTGTCGGGATACACACCCACAATGATTGCGAACTCGGAGTAGCGAATGCTCTAGCCGCCATCATGGCCGGCGCTGTGCAGGTTCAAGGGACTATCAATGGATATGGAGAGCGAACGGGCAATTGCAATTTAACGAGCGTAATTCCCAATTTGCAGCTCAAGTTTGGGAAAGAAATCGTGCCAGAGCTGAGCCGGCTACGTGAACTTTCGCTCTTCGTCGATGAACTGGCAAATTGCCAGCATAATATTAGAGCTCCCTTTGTCGGCACCACAGCGTTTACTCACAAGGGTGGACTCCATGCCCACGCGGTGCAAAAGATGGCCAAGAGTTACGAACACATCGAACCGGGTTGGGTTGGCAACCATCAGCATATCGTCGTCAGCGAGCTATCCGGTCAAAGCAATGTTCTGGCCAAGGCCCGCGAGTTGGGTTTCACCCTTCAGAAAGGTTCGCGGGAAGTGAACGCAATCTTAAAGGAAGTAAAACGTCTCGAACATGTCGGCTACGAATTCGAAGCCGCTGAAGCATCTTTTGAACTGCTAATTCGGAGGGTGCTTGGGCCGATAGATCCATTCTGGGAACTTCTGGAATATCATTGTACCTACATTCGATCGGTCAGAAATGGATATGAGACATGCGAAGCGACCGTGAAACTCCGCGTTCGGGACCAGGATGTATACACCGTCGCCGAAGGAGACGGACCGGTTAACGCTCTCGATGCGGCTCTGCGGAAAGCCTTGGTGCCGGTTTATCCCGCGATCAATTCGGTTACTCTTGACGACTACAAGGTTCGAATCATTGGAAGCAGCCAGGGAACCGGCGCGCGGACGCGCGTGTTGATCGACTCAACGGATCACCAGGATAACTGGTGCACCGTCGGTGTTTCGGACAACATTATTGAAGCGAGTTGGCTGGCGCTTGTCGATAGCTTCGAATACAAACTTCGAAGGATTCAGTAAACTCAGTAGGGGCGAGCGATATCGTCATATCGGCTCCACTGAAACACGTTTCTCCTCTTTAAGTCCGAAATAGCTTCGCTTGACGAACTCGCGGGATTGACCGGCGCAAACGCAGGAATACCGGCGAAGGTCGGCATGACAAAATTGTTCATCGCAACCGTCGCAACCCTGTTTCCTGAAGCTAACTTGCGATGAGAATTGATGAATTCCGATGGGGCGTAGTAATTTGAGTAGTCGCCTGCGAACATCGTGTGGACTACGCCGATCGCGAGATTCTTATGCACTTCGAAGTGAAGATGAGGTGGATAAAGGCCATGCGCATTCCCGATGGTCCCAATCTGCTGGCCGCGAGCAACCTGCTGACCTTCCCTCACCAGGATTCGGTCAAGATGGGCATAAAGCGAATCGGCATACTTTATCTGACCTTCTTCCATGAAGGCATGCCTGACGACGATGACATTTCCCCAAGCACGCCGAAAATCCCTGGCAATCGTGACGATTCCATTACCTGCTGCATAAACCGGATCGCGAAAATCTTTTCCGCTGCCCGCCTGCCCAACCCAGTCTTCGCCAAGATGCCCATGAGGAGTGAATCCTCGCGAGATGCGATAACCGGTTGCGTCAGGTTTACCGACCGGAAAATCAAAGCCGTCTGCGAGTCTTGTCACGGCTTCATTGGGATCGGCTAGCGCAGCTGCAGCGATGAAGCCAAGGGCGACAAGGAAGAACGACTTTTTGCGCATGGAGCATGGTTTTATGCGTCATCAGGACACGTGACAAGCATTTCCAGACGAAAAAAGCAAAATGTTCGCCATTTTTTACAGAAAAGAGACAGGCGAAGAAAGGTTGGAGTTTTGGGGGTTTGGAGTTCGCGGTTCGCCGCTCGCCGGGGTTTGGAGTTCGGGGGTTCACCGTTTCGCCGTTAAGCTGACCTTTTGGAGTTCGGGGTTCGGGTTCACAAAGCGCTCTGATCGCGTCGGCCTTCTGCACTCCTGAACTCCTGAACTCCTGTGCCCCGCGCCTCTGTGGTAAACCCCTTCCGATTCCTGAGATTGTAGAATTTGCCGAATGCCGATAAGATCCATTGCAGAATGGCGCACATCTTCGTTGTCGGCTCGGCTTGCGGCATACCCGTACCAGGACGCGGTCACTCAAGCTTTCTCTTGGCAACGGAAGACCTCCGCATTCTCGTCGATGCCGGGGAACCGTGCAGCCGCACTCTGGCTGAAACCAAGTTCGATCTTCAGTCATTAGACGCACTTTTCCTTACACACGGCCATTCGGACCATACTGGGGGACTGCCAATGCTGATTCAAGCTGCATGGCTAGCCGGCAGAACAAAACGGTTAGAGATTTTTCTGCCGGCAGAACTATCCGAACCCCTCAAACAGTGGCTGCAGGCGAGCTACCTCGGACCTGATATCGTGCCGTTCGAAATTCTCTTTGTCCCCTGGGAGTCCCAGACCTCTTTCGAATTTCACGGTCTGAAAGTCCATCCTGTTCCAACGACTCATTTGGCGACTCTCAACCGGCGATCGGTTCCCGATCGATTCAAGGCATACAGCTTGCGTATCGAGCATCCCGAATTCAGCATGGTATTTTCTGGAGATCTGGGGAGTCCAAACGACCTGCAAGCGCAACTGGACGGGCATGTCGACTTTCTAGTAACAGAAATCGCGCACTTCCCGCCCACCCAGTTGTTCCAATTTCTTTCCACAAAGTCGGTCGATAAGGTCTTGCTTACTCACCTCCCACCAGAATGGATAGGCAATGAAGAGAGCCTATGGAAGAGCGCTCGGGAAGCGCTGCCCGGGAAAGAAGTGACCATCGCAAGCGACAGGATGCAGCTCGAGATTTGCGGCTGAGAGGCTGCGAATAGACTACTCAATTCAGCGTGTCGCTTCTGCGGAATTGGTGGGGGAAGGGATTGATTAGCAAAGAGTTAGACGAACTGACAAATCTGTCAAAACGGTCGGATCGGTAGGGCCGGATCTCCGAGCCGGCCGGTTTTACGGTGAAGTCAAAAGTTCAGCGCGACCAATGCTGACGATCCGCTCGGAGATCGGACCCTACCGCTGCCCCGTCAGAGCACTATCGCGATCACAGATGCCACCCGATGAAAACTTCCTTTCCCTCAATAGACGGCGCCAGCCAAGTCAGGTGCTTGTGAGGAACTGAACGGTGGAGGTCCTCAAGCCGCTAGAGGGACGTTGTTTCCAAGGCCCGGATGCGCGGTAAAAGATAATCTGGTTTAGCATTGGCAAAAAACCGCGGGAGCAGCAACTCCCCTCCAGACACGCCCGTAGCCAGCGCACATTTCTGGGAAGGACTTAAGTTCCTCTTTTGGCTTGATTATCATAACAATATTTTCATAAGTTGTTTTATGTCCGAGCAGACGCTGGCTTTTCATGCTTCATTCCGTCAACGAGCTCCTTGCGCAGGATTACTCCTCTCAGCCGTGATCGGTATCATCGCATCCGACGCACAGCCCGGCTGCTGGATCTTCTGGTCGGCTGCATCACTCCTTCCGATCGCCCTAATTTGTAAAATCCGTTCCTCGTTCCTGGCCTACTCATCCATGCTTTTCCTATTTGCTTCCTGGCACGGTTACCAGGTTGAGACAAGTTCCGGGTATCAGCGGAGCCTGCAGGCGAGTTCCGATATCTCCGAACATACAGTTACTCTCCTGGTCCAGACGGAACCCAAAATCGATCTTTACCGTTCTACCCAAAGGTTCATCGCACTCGTCACCTGCATCGACAATCAACCCGCAAACTTTGAAGTCTCGGCTGAGTGCGCAGGCGAAGCTTTCGCCTACGGCGACGAATTAATTGCCCAGGGAAAATTTTCACTTCCCCAGACCTCGATGAATCCGGGTGAATTTGATTATCGAGCGTATTTGAGGCGAAAGAATATCTATTTGGACTTTCGTACCCTTCGCGGCGTTCCGGCTGAAGTCGTAGCCCACGCTAAGGGAAATCCCTTCATCGCTGCCGCTCTCTCCTTGCGGCACCGGCTCTCGGACAGTTTGCAGCAAGGGTTGCAAGATGACCCCGAGGTAGCACAAACCATTCAGGGAATGGTGCTTGGAGCGCGGTCGGAGACAAGTTCAGAGCTGAAGAAATTGTTCGAGGAAACGGGTACGATCCATCTTTTTGCGGCCAGCGGCCTGCAGGTCAGCCTGTTTGCCGGGCTTGCCTGGACCGGCATTCGCTATGTTCGTCTGCCGCGCCGCTGGATGGCTCTGGCGATCGCGCCGATCGTACTCGGCTACTGCGCAATCACAGGATTCTATCCGGCGACGGTTCGAGCAACCGTGACCACCTTGTTGCTGGCAGTCGGTTACTCGCTTGAGCGGCCGGTCGCAATGATCAATTCCCTTTGTGCCTCCGGGCTGTTGATCCTTTTACATGACACCCAAGAGTTGTTTCAAATAGGGTTTCAGCTTTCGTTCGTCGCAGTGCTGGCGATCCTGACCGCCGTCCGGCCGCTCGGCCACCTGCTCTTCCGGCCATTCCAAATTGACCCTTTCTTTCCACATCAATTGCTGCGGCCCTGGCAAAGATTTTTGGTGAAATCCGCGAAGCGGGCATGTGAAGCAATCAGTCTGTGCGGTATCTGTTGGGCGGCGACTCTCCCGATTCTGGCGCTGCATAAGCATCACATCTCGCTGGTCGCAATCTTCGCAAACCTGGCTGTCGTTCCGTTGGCCTCTATAGTGATGTTGCTTGGAGTCTGCGCCATGCTGTCGGCGCAGCTGTCGAACAGCATTGTAGTCTGTATCAATAACACAGGCTGGCTGATCACGAAGATCATCCTCCTGATTTTGCGTGCAGCCATCACGGTTCCCTGCCATTCCATCAACATTTCTCCGGCGAATCTTCTGCAAAGCGATCGCGTCACCATCCTTTGCGAAGCTTCCGAATTGGTCCTGCATATCCATGAGCAAAATCATGACTGGCTCCTCAATACTGGGAAGCCATAGCAATGGGGCCGGATAACCGAACCATATCTCCAATCTCAAGGGATAAACCGAATCGAAAGAGTGGTTCTGTGCCACGCCAGTGCAGGACAGACCGGAACGCTCGAACGCTCAAGGAGATCCTTTGAAATCGATGAAGTCGTCTCCGGAAGTGCCGGTCCGTTTCCGATTCAGCTCGGTGCATTTCGTCTATTGATCCTGCCTGAGCTAAGCGAGGAAATTGTGAGCGCCTTGCCAAACGAGCACGTCGACGTGGTTTACTGCGGCCGGGCCAGGAGTCGCCACATTCCGCGCGACTCACTGGTTGCGAAAGTAGCTCCCGAAGTGGTCATCTCATCCGGCACGAAGGCTGAAATCGAGCAAAATTCAGTTCGCGGACAGATTCGTCCACGTTATCTCTATCTAAAACAGGACGGCGCGATAACTGCAGAGCGAAGCGGCAGCGACCTGTTCATTCACACATTCTGCGGAACAACGTTGCGCTTAACAGCGCGCAGCCGGTAAATCGCGAGATCCTTTGAAAGAAAGTCCTGCTCAAAATCGGTAACCGGATAGTTTTCATCCATCCAATCAGGAAATTGCCATAGCCGGGATTTCTCGGCGGTGTGGATAATTTGTCGGAAGTATGCCTCGTGGTCAGTTTTAATTCGAATTTCTCCGTCGGTCACCAGCGCACGCCAGAGAGCCTCAAGAAAGTCGCCATCAACAACGCGGCGAGCATGATGTCTTCGCTTTGGCCAGGGATCCGGGAAAGATAAGTGGAAGCGGAAAATCGACTCTCTCGGGAGAAGGTATGTAACCGCGTATTCCATCTCCATGCGCAGAAGCCGCAAGTTATTGATCCCAAGTCGGAAAGCACGGCGCCTGGTCTTCCTTACCCGGCCAAGCAGGCGCTCAATACCGAGAAAGTTTCGATCGGGATATTTCTGTGCGGCTTCGACGAGGAACTTTCCCGGGCCTGAGCCAAGATCAACCTCAACCAGGCGATCGTTCCAGAAGACTTCGGAAAACACAATAGGAGAGAGCATATTGGGTGGAACGATTTGCAGCGCTTCATCCGGCGCCTCCTGTCGTTCCGCAAGCGCAATATCTAAAGTCCGGCTAGACATAAAGTGTAAGATGCGAATCCCACATCAGAGGCAGAAAAGCTTCCAAGTTACCTGAAAATCGACTTTAAAGAGCAAAGAAGGGATTGTTTTTCCTTTCATTTGCAACAGTCGTCAGCGGTCCGTGTCCAGGACATATGAGCGTTTCAAGTGGTAATGATAAGATTTTTTCAATGTTATTGCGAAGAGCCTTCTGGTACTCGTTCGGCGCGCCTCCCATCGAACCCGCGAAGAGGGAATCGCCCACGATAACCACTGGCACCTGCAAACCGTCGATGACGTAGGAGGTACCCCCGGGGGAATGACCGTTCGTCAATCTCGCTTCAATTCGCAGCTTACCGAGGCGAAATTGATCGCCCTCGTGCGCAACTTTTCCATCAGCGAGCCGCTCAAGATCCGGAGCAAAAATTTCAGCATGGGTCCTTTTTACAATTGCACCGATATCAGCGACATGATCGTGATGCGTATGCGTCAGAAAAAGATATTTCACGCTTAGCTTTTCAGAGTCGACGAATTTCAGGAGTTGGGCCGCATCTGCGCCAGTATCGAAAACAGCGGCATTCTTTGAGGTCGGATCCCAAACGAGATAATCATTCACCGTCATATCCAAAAAGGGGGTGTTGAACTGCTCTACGCCCTCGACAGCGGGAACATCCTCCGGATACCAGCTCTTGGCGTAACTCGCTTCCAGGGCATGAACTCCCAGCCCAAGCGCCCGAGCAACCCCACCGATTTTCGAGCTCTCACCGGATCCGCTTCTCAAGGACCGCAGTTCCTCGGTTTTCAATTGAGCTTTTTGAGACAACTCCTGGTCGCTCAAGCCAAGACCGCGTTGCGCCTTGCCGACAATATCTTCAAACAAGTCTTCAAGAGGGATCTTCATCACACAATTAAGCTCAGCCTGAGCGTCCTACAAGCTTGGGGCCCCTTTGATCATGATCTGGAGAGCGGCCGGTCCCTCGGCGCCTGCTATTTCTTCTGCAGCGTAAAGACACGGTTGTCTTCGATGCGCTTAACGATGACCTGAGCGGGCCGAATATCCAAAACCTTGTAGGTATGATCCGGATCGCCTGGAATCGCAAAATTCTGATCCGTCTCGACCTTCATCGGTTCGCTCGCTTGCGACACGGAAAGAAGAGCGTAGGAGGCATGCTCCCGGGCCGGGATACCCTTGATCAAAGTCACTACCTCGCCTGTTTTGGTGTTTTGTAATTTGACTGCCGAGTCGTCGACCGGATTTCCGTCCTTATCTTCGGTACTGCGAACCTCGATCTGCGTGACCTTGTAATCGAGGCCCCTCAACTGGTCTCCCGTGGTCACGCTGTAATAGTCGCCGTTGGCGTCCCGAATTTTGGCTTTCCCTTCCGAGATTTCGGTCAACATGGCCGGCAGGAATTCCTGCTGTATCGAAAGGATTCGGACGTTTTCTACCATCGGCGACTGGTCCGATTCCTGGGATTGTTCGGCCGCGGGTCGGCGCGCCGCGTTGGGCTCGCCCAGGGTTCCTTTCGATGGCGCCAACATTTCGCGATCCGAGACGGCTGCCGGCTTTTGATTAGGCAAACTGGCCAGACCAGAATTTCCCGAGGCACCGCCCGCCGTCGGCGGGGGCGCATTCTGCAACAAAGAAGTGACTTCCCGGCTCCCTTTTGCGGAGGCTAGCGTCGCTGCCGTGTTGCCAGAGTTATCCGTAAGGGAACGATCAGCGCCCTCCTGCAGCAAGAATGATACGAGATCCGCAAAGCCTTTGCTTGCCGCCAGCATAAGAGGCGTCCGCCCGTCGTCTGCCCTGGTGTCAATTTCGGCGCCACGGTCCAGCAAAGCCTTGGCCGTATCTTTGTGATCCATCAATGCGGCAACCAGAAGACCGCGATTAACCTCCTGGCGAGAGCGATCCGCTATCGCTACCACGCAGTCTGTATTCCCCTGGTAGACGGCTTTCATCAGAGCGGTCCAACCACTGTTGTCCTGAAGATTGGGATCAGCGTTTTTGGCCAGAAGAGCCTTAACGATACTTAATTGATTATTTTCGGCCGCCAACATAAGCGCTGTCAATCCGTTGTAGCCTTGGACATCGACGTTGGCTTTCTGCTCGAGCAACTTATTGACTATTGCGCCCTGCCCGTTCTTTGCTGCTGCCATCAGGGCTGTGTATCCACCGCTGTTTCGCGCATTGATATCAATACCGGCTTCAAAAAAAAGCGGCAGCGCCTTTGTATCGCCCTGTTCGGCCGAACGAACGAAATCGTCCGATTGCGCTTTGAGATTCAGTCTTTCCAGTTCCCGAACTGCCTGCTCTCTCGACTTACCGCAGCCAAACAAAAACAGGGCGAGCGAGACGAACGCACCAAACCAAGCAACTCTCTTCATGACAGCAGTACACATGATTCCCATGCACGGACGTCGGAAAAAACTTGACTCATCTGCAACCGATTTTGCTTTTCAAGGATTCTTGTCGAAAACAAACATCACCTAGCCCGCCAAAAATACCTGAAAGCAGCAGCGACGGGCTCATTGCGGTCTAGAAAGCTCTTAAACAGCCGCTGCGCGCCTGTTCAAGAGCCTTTGTTTAAAAACTAAAAAAAGCTTCCTATGCGAAAATCATCTCGGGCCCTTCCATCCCGATCAGCCGGCGAACTTTGAAGACATGCGCCGGGCGCGAATGTGGATCAAGCATCACAAAGTTACGCCGGCCATGCCAAACAAATTTTTCTCCTGTTAGGAGATCTTCCACCTGAAACGGATCGTTCCCGTTAATCCCAAAACTCTCCAGGGGCACATAAGCGAATCCACTCTGGCTGTTGTAAGGATCGAGGTTCACAAGGACGAGAATGATACTGTCCAACCCTTCAGTTGCCTTCGAATAAAAAATGATTTGTTCATTCTCGACCGTATGAAAGCGCAGATTTTCATACTCACGCAGTGCTCGATTATGATTACGAATATTGTTTAGTTTTGTTATGTAATCTTTGATATTGCCAGGAGCATTCCAGTCCCGTTCCTTGAACTGGTACTTCTCCGAATTCAGATATTCTTCCTTGCCGGGTACGGGAACGTTCTCGCAAAGCTCGAACCCGCTGTAGATGCCGTAGACAGTCGTAAGGGTCGCGGCTAGTACAGCCCGAATCAGAAAGGCGGGACGCCCTCCCGTCTGAAGAAATGTGGGCAAAATATCGGGCGTATTCGGAAAGAAATTGGCGCGGAAATAATACTTCATTTCTGTTTGAGTCAACTCGGTCAGATACTGGGTGAGATCCCACTTGGAATTGCGCCAGGTGAAATAGGTGTACGACTGCGTGTATCCCAACTTAGCCAGAGACTTCATCATTTTAGGGCGGGTGAAAGCTTCGGCCAGGAAAATGACATCCGGATATTCCTTCTGTATTTCAGAGATCATCCATTCCCAAAAAGCGTTGGGTTTGGTGTGAGGATTGTCTACCCGAAATATCCGCACTCCATGCCGCACCCAGAACAGGATGACATCCTTCATTTCCTCCCAGAGATTGCGCCAATCCGGATTGTGGAAATTCAAAGGATAAACATCCTCATATTTCTTTGGGGGATTTTCCGCATACTTGATCGTTCCGTCCGGTCGATGAAAAAACCATTCGGGGTGCTCTTTGGCGTAAGGATGATCCGGAGAAGAGTTGATCGCGAAATCCAGGGCAATCTCCATGCCCCTGGCTTTCACCTCTCCTACCAACCAGTCAAAATCGTCCAGGGTACCTAGTTCGGGCTCAACCGCTTTGTGGCCGCCGAATTTGCTTCCGATAGCGTAAGGTACGCCGGGATCCCCAGGCTCACTCGTGACCGAATTGTTTTTACCCTTGCGTTTGGTGAACCCAATCGGATGAATTGGCGGAAAATAGATTACGTCGAATCCCATTGCCTTTGCATCGTCGATGCGCGGCAAGCAATCGCGAAACTTCGAGCCCGAATCAGCTTTACCCTCTGCAGAACGTGGAAAGAACTCGTACCATGCCGCAAACAGTGCCTGAGGCCTATCAACGAATGCCTGAAGGTAGGGTTGATATTCGGTGCTCAACGAAAGATCGGGCCACGCAGCCATCAATCCGGACAGCTCCGGATTTTTTGCCAATTGAGCCCCGAAATGAGCATCAGCGTTCTTGAACTGTTTTGAAAATGCCAGTAACCGTTCCTTGTCTTGTTTGAGCGTGGCGCGAGACGCCGCCTTCTCGGCAAGTATAGAAGCCTCGTCCAGCTCTGTCCTCAGATCGAGGTTGCCGGCGCCATACTTCTTCCCATACTCAACCTGCCACGACCTGAAAGCATCTTCCCACGCCTCAATCGTGTACTCGTGAAGCGCGTTTTCGATAAAATGACAGATCGCCTCCCATCGGTCGTTCTCAGTCTGCTTCATTGGCGTGCGATGCCAATCCGGCTCTCCATGTTTGCGCCATTTTAACTCGACACTCATCTGATCGTGGCCGTCCTTAAAGATGTCGGCCGACACTTTCAGTTCCTGTCCAACGACTCTTTTGACTGGG
>Ga0306923_10007009_pt1 | contig 11170 bp, 13 predicted proteins | sample sta12Can44000108_FD_203841 | JGI IMG/M metagenome (GOLD analysis project Ga0306923, IMG submission 203841) | Lab enrichment of tropical soil microbial communities from Luquillo Experimental Forest, Puerto Rico - statanox.12C.anox.44.000.108 (v2)... | ecosystem: Environmental > Terrestrial >...
TTCGAAACGGCACCGAGTTTTTGCTTGCCGCCGGTCGATTTCTGCAGCGGCGTCAGTCCGAGCCAGGCCGCGAAATCGCGCCCGGCCGGAAACCCCTCGGCCGCTGGCACCAGCGCAGTGATTGCCGTCGAGGCAATTGGCCCCACACCCGGGATCGTCATCAACCGGCGTGCCGTCGGGTCCGACTTCGAGCGCCGGTTCATCTCAGCATCCAATGCGGCGATCTGTGTCTCCAATGCGGTGAAGGTGTCGACAAGCAGTTTTAGGATGACGCGCACACGGTCGGGGAGTGAGGACTGTAGATCCTCGACCAGGGCGACCAGGGTTTCAACATGGGTAATGCCCTTCGGAAAGACGTGGCCGTATTCCATCAGGTGCCCGCGAAGAGCGTTGACGCACTGGGTGCGCTGACGCACCAGGAGATCGCGGGCTCGAAATGCGATGCCGTTCGCCTGCTGCTCTTCGGTCTTGACCGGAACGAAGCGCATGCTCGGTCGCTGGGCCGCTTCACAGACGGCCTCCGCATCGGCCGCATCGTTCTTCTGCCGCTTGATGAACGGCTTGACGCAGGCCGGTGCGATCAAGCGCACATGATGACCTAACTTAGCGATCTCACGCGCCCAGTAGTGCGCGCCTGCACAGGCTTCCATCGCGACGACGCACCGGGCTTGCGCTGCGAGGAAACCGAGCAGCTTCACGCGAGTGATGCGCTTGCGGAACAGCACATGCCCGGCAACCGTCCGCTCCATGCACCTGGAACACGTGCTTCGCGATGTCCAAACCGATCGTGGTAGCCTGCGCCATGGACGCCCCCTTTGGTGGCAGTTTCGACACCGTCACCTTGGCACATAGATGCCGTCGGGGGACGTCCACCCCATCACCCTTTCCGGACATTCCGCCCGGCGTATGAATTCACGCAGATCTATTCACGCGATTTCACAACTTTTCGCGGCGACAGGCAGAGCTAGTGATATGAACAGTCAACTCGCGATGCGCTCTTTTGGGGAAAATGTCTGCTCCGGGAGGGCACCGTTTGACTTACGGCGGGCGCCGGAATGTGATCGGTGCAATCGTCGGTTCCAGCGCGCCATCAGGCTCTCGATGTGCCCTCGGGGTCGGCCGTGAATTGCACCGTCTTGTTCTCGGGCCACGTCGCAGATCGCCGTGACCTGTCGCCGGGTCGAGATGGAAGCTCATCCAGGCCGCCATTTCCGTGATCGAGGCGCAACTACTGCCGGCCGGCCGCGCGGTCTTGACGAGGAGATGCCCATCCAATATCCGGGCGGGAAAGCCGGCGTCATTCCCGGGAGAAGCCGTCGCCTTCGCACCCAGCCTCCGCAAGAGAGATCTCCATGCCGAACGATCCCTTCGTCGATGTCGCTACGCTGTCCTCGCTCGGTCCAATACGCTATCTCGATGCCCGTGATCAGCAGGCGTTCGACACAGGTCACGCGCCCGACGCGGTGCGCGTGCCGGTCGAAGAATGGGATACCGCAGCAAAGACGGCCGACGTAGGATTTAACAAGACCGCCTACTGGGATGAGGCGCTTGGGTCGCTCGGCGTCGATCCTTCGGCCGTCGCCGTGACCTATGATGGCGGCCAAATGACCAATGCCGCTCGGGTCTGGTTCATCCTTCAATATTTCGGCATCAAGGCTGTCATCCTGAATGGCGGCTGGCCCGCACTTTCCGCAGCGGCCAGGCTCCCTGCGGGTGCCGGACTCTCGAAAGGCGTTTTCCGGGCGGTTCCGGGCGCAGGGTCTGTGGGCTTGATCGAGCGGGAAACCCTCAAGGAGCAACTTGGCGCCGAGGCGCATGTATTCGACACCCGTACGCGCGCGGAGTTCACCGGCGAGGACATGCGCAACCGTGCTCGCGGGGGCCATCTTCCGGGCGCCCGGCACCTGTCGCACACTGATCTGCTCGACAATGGCGTTGTTCGTCCGGCGTCGGCGCTCCGAAGCATGCTGGAGGGCATCGGCTTCGGCCCCGGGGATCACATCGTCACCCATTGCGAAGGAGGCGGAAGAGCGGCGTTGGCCGCTGCCGCAGCGGTGCGCGCCGGGTTTGACGACGTGCGGGTGTACTACCTCAGCTTCGCCGATTGGGTGCGCGACGAGAGTTGCCCGGTCGTCCGCGAGTAGGCGAGCGCAAAGATTCGCGACAATACCGAACCACTGGTCGAAAGGGAGTGCGTAACCAGGAGCGGATCGACAAGAGGAGGCGCTGAAGTGGCTCGCATATTTGTCACAGGATCCTCGGACGGCCTGGGTCTCATGGCGGCGAGGCTCCTGATCGAGCAAGGTCATCAGGTCGTCCTGCACGGACGGAATGACGAGCGGAGCCGGGACGCCCTCGCGGGGGCAGCGGACGCGCAGGAGGCTGTTTCCGGAGACCTCTCCACCATCGCCGGCGCAAAGACTGTTGCCGAGGCGGTCAACAAGCTCGGTCGGTTCGACGCGGTAATCCACAATGCCGGCATCGGCTCTCGCGGGACCCGGCGGGTGGAGACGGTTCCGGGAGTGCCCAGCGTCTTCGCCGTCAATGTGCTGGCGCCCTACATTCTGACGGCGCTGATAGAGAGACCGGCTCGGCTGGTCTATGTCAGCTCCGGCATGCACCGCGGCGTACGCCCGCAAATGGACGATTTGCTCTGGGTCAAGCGAGCCTGGAGCGGCTCGTCGGCTTACGCTGAGAGCAAGCTCTGCGATGTCCTGTTCGCATTCGCCGTCGCCAGGCACTGGAAGGACGTCCGATCCAACGCCTTGGAGCCTGGATGGGTGGCGACAAAGATGGGCGGACCGTCAGCCCCGGATGATCTCCAACAAGGGTGTATTACCCAGGCCTGGCTCGCCACAAGCGAAGACGAATTGGCGCGATCGACTGGCGGGTATTTCTATCATCAGCGCCCTCGTGCGCCGAGCCCGGTCGCGAACGATGTCGAGACCCAGGAGCAGCTCCTCGCCGAGTGCCGCCGCATCTCGGGCATTTCTCTTCCTTGAAGCCGGTTACCTTCACCGCTACGGCCACCATTTTGAGCCGGCGCTATTATCCGCTTGCGCGCGAATAAGACAAAAAGGTCGAAAGTGACGGGCAGCGGACCGGTCATGACATTAAGCGTCGACGGGGCAGGGTGCCGCGCGTTCGGACCCATCAGCAGCGCCTCGCGGATGCCGGCGCCTTCAAGGACCGTATAGTGCGCCAGCCGCGACACTGTCGGCGGCCCAATGTGCCGTCGCACGGCATCGCCGTAATGGCGGCCCTTGTTCTGATGCTGCCGCATCACGCCAAAAAGGCATTGAGATGGCATTCTCCGACATCTCAGACTGCTTGACTATGGATCGAATGCAGGCGGCACGCTTACCTATCTGCTGGTGCCGTTTTTGAGGCTGATTTCCTGGGGTTTGTCCGCGATTTTGCGACCATGAGGGCCATCCAGAACGCGAGTAGACAATTATGAGTGACTGCTCATATCCTGGCCAGATGAAAATGACCGATGGACGACGGGAGATCGAGAATGACCATCGTGCGGGACTTGAGCGCCAGATCTGTGGCCGCCTGGCCGACCGTGGATCTCGCGCATGTAAGCAAAGAGCCGGCAAGCCCGATCGAGCCTTTCGAGTTCCACGGGTGCTACTGCGCCGCCGCCAGCTTCAAGGGTAGTCCGCCTTGGGAGCTGCACACGACCGGGGACGAGCTGCTCTACATTCTCGCTGGCTCGTCAAGTCTGACGGTCCGCGGACCGGAGGGCGAGATGCTGCGCAACCTTCGGGCCGGCGACCTCGTGGTCGTACCCAAGGGATGCTGGCATAGAAACGATGCGCCCGAGGGCGTAACCATGCTGTTCGTGACGCCGCGCGAAGGCAACCAGCACAGGTGGGAGGACCCGGCCGCCGGCGGCATCGTCTCTCCGGTTCCATCGTAGGCGTTCACGTCTGCCGGTCGGGTGACCATTGCGGAGCCGCCTCCCGATCGGCGCGCTGCGCGCCATCGGCGCCAGAAGCTCATGCATTCAAATCACGATCCGCTCGACCTGATCGAGGCTTAATTTGAGCCCGACGAGATGAGTTGGGCCGGGATACATCACCGCAAGCCAACCCCCCCCGGCGTGAGCACCCGCGCCGTCTCGGCAAAATTCTTCGGCTCGAAGATGCTGAGCACGAGATCGGCGACTGCACTCTTTACTGGCCATTCCTCCCACAAATCCGCAACGACAAAACCGTGCTGCGGCGACCTCCGCGCCGCTCGACGCGCAGCCTCCCTGGCAGTGTCGAGGCCCAGGCCTACTACCGGCGCACTGAGCACCGCGGCAATCCGGCCAAGGTGATATCCAGCGCCCGAACCCGCATCGGCGACCCGCCAGCATCCGGCTGCAGGTGCAGCGCCGGTTTGCGTTACGCGCGTGGCGGTCGTCGCCGTGACGGCGTCGAAATGACCCCTCCGCAGGAACGCCTCGCGGTGTTCTAGCTGCTCGGAGTTGTCACCGCCCGCAGATGGAAGGTGCTGCCGGGAGCGAAGGAGTTTGACATAGCCCTCGCGCGAAATCGAAGCTGTGACGATTGCGGCAGGTGAGCCCGCCCGCCGCGGCTGTCAGGTCAAGCCGACAAACAGGGCAGCGCAGCAGCCCGTAGCCGGGACTGAGTGGGAGCGGCGCCACGGTGCCGCTCCACCAATACGAGGAAGCAGAAATGTCTCATTTGCAAAACCCCGGCTACTGCAGATCGACGATCTCGATCCAATTGGGCTGCTGGCCCATCGCGTATTGCTTGAGGCTGGTCAACGCGCCGGATTGCGGGTCGATCCGGTAGACTGTCATCGTGTTCGAATCGAGCCCGACCGACAGCAGAAAGCGGCCGCGCGGGTCGATGTTGAAGCCGCGCGGCATCTTCTCGGTCGGGAAGTGCCCGATCGGCGACAGGGTTCCCTTCTCGGGGTCTATGCGGTAGCCGGCGAGCGTGCTGGTCTTGCGCTCGCTGCCATAGAGAAACCGGCCGTCCGGAGAGACGTGCAGATCGGCGGCCGCCGGCTGCTCTTTGAAATCGGCTGGCAATGCATCGACGAATTGCAGCTCCTTTAATGTGCCCGATGCGGGGTCGATGGCATAGGCGCCGATCGTGTCGGTGGTCTCGGTGATCAGATAGAGGAGCCGCCCGCTCGGGTGGAGCGCCATGTGGCGCTGCCCGGCGCCTGCTTTCGTGTGGATCTCGGCGCGCGTGTTGGGCGACAGCGTCCCGGCGGCCGGGTCGAACTTCCACTGCATGATCATGTCGGCGCCAAGGCTGGTCGCGTAGCAATATTTGTTGGCTGCGTCGACCAGGATACAGTGCGATTTCGGCCTGTCCGGGATGATCTCAGTCGTCTTTTCGACGATGTGGCCATTGGCATCGATCGGGTTGATCGTCAGCTTGTTGCCCGGATAGGAGGCACTCAATAGAAACCGGCCGCTCCGGTCGGTCACGATATAGGCCATGCTGTCTTGCAACGGTGTCGTCGCAATGTGGGTCAGCCGGCCGCTCGCGCGGTCGATCGCAAAGCTCGACGCCGGAAAATTGTCACTGCGCAACGCGGCATAGAGAAATCGATGGTCGGGGGTCACCGCCATCGGCATGCTGGCGGGCGACGGCTTGTCGGTGCCGGGCACCGCGAGCTTGTCAAGCAGGGTCAGCTCGCCGCTGTCGCGGTTCATCGCGAGAGCGTAGATTTCCTTGCTTGCAGCATTCGACACATAGACGACGGTGTCCGGCGGATTTTGCGCCATGGCTCTGCGTCCTCCGATAAAGGGGCTCGGCAGCACAACCCCGCCGAGCCCGAGCGCCAGTGTTTGCCGTCGCGACAGCCGTAGTTTGGCCACTGCTTCTCCCGTTCATTCCCGCTGCAATTGCCGAGCGGCGCGGGCTGCCGGCCGCTCGGCGCAGATCCTCAGCCACTCGGCAACCTTCGGAAACGCGGACATGTCGATCTGGGCCGGGCGCGCCCAGGCGAGAATGCTGGCGACGTTGAGGTCGGCGACGGTGAAGCTCTGTCCGAGCAGGTAGGGGGCGGGGGCGAGCGCACCATCGAGCACTCGCAGCGGCTGGGCCAATGTCTTCTCGGCGGCGTCCGCCGCCGCGGCATCGCGCTGGCCTTCGGGCAAAATCGCGCGGTTGAAGAGCGCGGTCAGCACCGGCCGCTCGACCTCGGTCATGCCCCAGAAGCTCCATTGCCAGGCCCGCGCCTCGTCGACGAGGCGCGCTGGATAGAACCCGTCCCTGCCGTATTTCTTGGCGAGGTAGAGGTTGATTGCCATCGACTCCCACAAGATGAAACCGTCATCGTCGATGACCGGAACATGCCCATTGGGATTGAGTGCCAAGTGCGCGGGGGTGCGCGTCTCGCAGGTCGCGAAATCGACCTTCAAGTGCTCGTAATCGAGGCCCAGCTCCTTGGCCATCCACAGGGTGCGAAAGGCGCGCGACCGCGCGACGCCGTAGATCTTGAGCGCCATCGGATCTCCCCTTACCTGAGGTCCCGGCCAACGGCGTCGCCGGCGAGGAAGATGTTCGGCTTCAAGAACATCGACAGCACGAGCGCGCCGCCGGGGGAGCGCGCGATGTGCCGGTTGCCCTTCGGGCGCCACACGTAATTGCCGGCGCGCACTTCGCCCTCGTCATCGACGAGGCTGCCTTCGAGCACAAAGGTCTGCTCGATTTCGACATGTTCATGGAGTGCGAGTTCGCTCCCCGGCTGCCAGCGGAAGAGCGCGGTCAAGAGCCCGGTTTCCGGATCCTCGAGCAATACTTTCATGTCGATCCCCGGACACGGGGTCGGCTTCCACGGCAAGGTCTCGACCTCGACGTAGCGCGAGGCCAACGGGCCGAGCTTCTCGGCTTTTTGCAAAAACGGAGTCGTGGCGGTCATCGGCTTCCTCCGGGTATGTGCACCGATCATCGGGGCTTCAGTGCTTTCCTAACGCTATCTTGACGCTTTTTCGATTCACCCGCATCAGGCGTGTGCTGTTCACAGTACCGGAATGACAGCAGGCATTCCCGCGTTCTGCGCTCCGAGCGACCTCTACGGATCATCACCGATGAAGGGTGCAGTGAAGCTGTTTATCGCCGCGGCGGCGGTGCTGGCGATCGTGGTCGCCGGCCCGGTCGAGGCGGGGCATGATCATGGGGGAGGGTGGCACGGGGGTGGCGGCTGGCACGGTGGGGGAGGCTGGCACAGCCGTGGTTGGCAGGGCGGCGGCTGGGGGTGGCGCGGCGGTTGGCACAACGCCGGCGGGTGGCACGACAACGGCCGGCATCTCGGCTGGTACAGGCACGGGTGGGGCGGTGGTCCCAGTTGGCGAGGAACGTTCGCATCGGGCGAGTTTGGGCACGGCTGGAGCGGGCCAGGGTTTGTCGGCCGCGGCCCGGGCTGGTGGGATTGGCGTCACGCCTGGGGTTGGAACAATTTCGGTTGGGGATGGGGCGCGGGCGCCTGGGCGTGGGGCGGTCTGCTGGTTGGTGCATCGTTCGGCGTAATCGTCGCTCCACCCGTGATCGTCGCACCCCCGCCTATCTACATCGCGCCGCCGCCGATCGTCCTCGGGCTTCCGGCGATCGCCCCGCCGCCGATCGCGGCAGCGCCGCCGCCATCCGTGGCTCCCCTACCGTCTCCAGCTGCTCCTCCCGTCGCCGCGGCGCCGCCGCCTACCGGCGCGCTGCTCGGCGCGGCATTGCCGCCGCCGATCGTCGTGCTCCCGCCGCCCCCGATCATTGTTGCGGCGGCGCCACCGCTGGTCATCTTTACGCCGCCCGCTTTTGCCCTCCTTATCGGTCCTCCGGTTCTGGCTTTCACGACGATCGGACCGGGCTGGTGGCATGACGGCGGCGTTGGCGCCTTCGGAGCAACGGCAGCGGTCGCCCATTTCGGCCATCGAGGCTTTGCCGGGCCGGTTGTCGGCTTTCATAACCGACCGTGGGGCGCGTCCCGCTGGGCTTGGGGCGGCGGTTGGCATGGAGGATGGCGCGGCGGCGGTTCCGCTGGCTGGCACGGCGGATGGGGGGGCCGCGGCGTTGGCGGTTCGCACGGCGGCGGAGGCTGGCACGAGGCTCGGATGGGCGAGGGCGGCCACGGCCACTGGCGCTGAGGAGAGTAAACATGTTCAGCTCATCTCTTGCACGCGGTGTCGGCCTGGCGGTCTTGGTGGCGCCCGCCATCGGGCTCGCACAATCGGCAGCTCCGCTTCCGACCGCACCCCCCGCGGCGGCGGCCCCGGCACCCCCGGCCCCACCGGTTGCGGCTCCATCGAGCGCGCCGGCACCTTCCGCCGCAACCCAGGCCGCCGTGGATCACCGCATCCGCGCATTGCAGTCGCAGCTCGGCATCACCGAGGCACAGATGCCTCTGTGGTCGGCCTTCGCCCAGGCGATGCGCGACAACGCGGCAGCCACCGATGAGCTCTTCACGCAGCGCGCAGGCGCCGTCGCGACGATGAACGCGCCTGACAACATGCACTCCTACGCCCAAATCGCGCGCGCCTACGCCGACAACACCGAGCACCTCGCGACCGCTTTCGATAGTCTCTATGCGAGCCTCTCGGACACCCAGAAACAGGCGGCCGACACGATGTTCCGCCAGCAATCGACCGCAGCGGCGCAGCCCCGCGCCCGGCGCTGACGCACCACGCAGCGATCCCTGACCGCTGCGGCGAGTTTCTCTGGAAAACCCGGCGGCTCCCGGCAATGATGCCCCGAACCCTTGGGAGGGACCGATGGCAAAGGGCATCCTGGTTGCGGCGATGGATTTCTCGGCCGCCCCCGAAGACGAATTTCACGACTGGTACGACCTCGAACACATCCCGGAGCGGCTGCGTGTTCCGGGCTTTCTGAACGGCGAGCGCTGGATCGGCGCGACGAACCCGAAGATCTCGGTCGCGACCTACGATCTCGACAATGTCGGTGTGCTGAAGAGCCCGCCTTATCTCGCGGTGGGGGGAGAGAATTCCTCACCGTGGACCAGGCGCACCGCCCGCTTCCGCAAGAGCCTGATGCGCTATGAAGGCGAGCAGCTGTTTCCCGGAGACCGCACGGCACCCGCCGAGGCCGCCGCCCTGTTGGTCATTGCGATGAACATTGCCCCCGAGCACGCAAGCGACTTCAACAAGTGGTATAATGAGGAGCATGTCCCGGCGCTCGGTGCGGTGCCCGGCACATTATGCGCGCGCCGCTATCGCGGCACCGGCGCCACGCAACGCTACGTCGCGCTCTACCATTTTGCTTCGCCCGAAGTGCCGAGTTCGGCCGAATGGCGAAAGGCCGCCGACACGCCGTGGACGCAACGCCTCCGGCCATATTTCCGCGACATGGTGCGGTTCGACTGTCGCCGGTATAGCCGCGCCCGGTAGTATGGATATCGGCTTTACCGAAGGGCCGGAGCTGCTGCGTACCAGCGCCCGGAGGTTCCTCGAAAACGAATGCCCCGCGAGCTTCGTGCGCCAGCGATGACCGAGGCGTTCTGGCAGAAGCTCGCCGAACAAGGCTGGCTCGGCATTCTCTACCCCGAGGAAGCGAGCGGCAGCGGGCTCGGCCTCGTCACATGACGGTGCTGATGGAGGAGATGGGCCGGGCGGTCATGCCCGGGCCGTTCCTCGCGACCGTGCTGCTCGGCGGTGCGATGATCCTCGAAGCAGGCTCACCTGCCCAGCGCCAGGAATGGCTGCCACGCATCGCGGCGGGCTCGGCCAAGGTGAGCCTCGCCTGGACCGAGCCCGATGCGCGCTGGGATGCCGCCGGGATCGTCGCGACCGGCCGCGAGACGGCAGGCGGGTTTGTTCTGTCCGGCGCCAAATTGTTTGTGCCCGACGCCCATGTGAGCGACGCGTTGGTTGTCGCGGTGCGCACGCGGGACGGCAGCACGATGGAGGACGGCGTCAGCCTATTTCTCGTGCCCGGGGCCTCACCGGGCCTCGCCGTCACTCCGTTGCCGACAATCGACGAGACCGCAAGCTGTGCGAGGTCAGGCTCGACGATGTCACCGTGTCTCCCGAAGCCCTGCTCGGCGAGAAGCACGGCGGCTGGCCGGCGCTGTCGCGCGTGCGCGAACGGGCGACCGTGGCACTGTGCGCCGAGATGTGCGGCGGCGCCCAACGGGTGCTCGACCTGACCACCGATTACGCCAAAATGCGTGTCGCCTTCGGCAGGCCGATCGGCAGCTATCAGGGCGTCAAGCACCGGGCCGCCGACATGCTGGTCGATGTCGAGAACGCCAAGTCGCTGACCTATTACGCCGCCTGGACGATCGACGAGGGGCTGACCGAGGCGCCGCTCGCGATATCAATGGCCAAGGCCTACGCGTCGGATGCCTACCGCAAGGTCGCCGGCGCCGGCATCCAACTGCATGGCGGCATCGGCTTCACCTGGGAGCACGAACTGCAGCTCTACTTCAAGCGCGCCAAGGCCTGCGAAGTCGCCTTTGGCGACGCCTCCTGGCACCGCGAGCGCGTCGCCCGGTTGATGACCGCGTAGCCGCCGGCGCCTTCCTCTGCAAAATCGCTCTCCCTAAAACATTCATCGATTGAACGCCTGGATAAGGAAGGGGGACCTTTTGAATTCGATAGCCGATACGCAAACGGCACCGGCTTCGACAATGTCCAAGTCATTGCTGCGACTTGCGGTCCTCACCGCGTTCGGCAGCTTCGGCATCATCCAAGCGCTCCTTTTAGTACTGCAGCCGGCAAAAGCCTGGTCGGGCTCGTTTGCCGCTGCCGGCATCTTGATGGTGTGCGTGGCCGCGATCGCGACTGCGGCTTTCTATTATGCACTGAAGAAGCTTGTGCCCTTCATTGATGCCAGCGCGCAGGAGCAGGCTCGGTTCTTGGATGCACTGAATACAAAATACGTTGATGCCGCCATTCTCTGCTCGGCAGCGCTTAGTCTGTTTATGGAGCTCGGCTGCATAAGATGGCAATCATCGGTTCTTCCTTTTTTCGCCCTGTATAAAAACTTCAGCTTGCTGGCGTGCTTTGTGGGCCTTGGATTGGGTTACGCTCTCGCCACACGCGACCGGATACCGCTCGTCATTGTCATTCCGCTGCTCGCCTGGCAGTTCGGCTTGACGACCATTCTCCGCTACGCGCCGGAGAGCTTTCAGACCACCCTTCCGTTTTTTGAGCAGCTGGCGATGGGCGCGGGAGTATTTAGCGAGT
>Ga0306923_10007010_pt1 | contig 11170 bp, 10 predicted proteins | sample sta12Can44000108_FD_203841 | JGI IMG/M metagenome (GOLD analysis project Ga0306923, IMG submission 203841) | Lab enrichment of tropical soil microbial communities from Luquillo Experimental Forest, Puerto Rico - statanox.12C.anox.44.000.108 (v2)... | ecosystem: Environmental > Terrestrial >...
TGAGACTTATCAAAAATCCCTATGACGTGAACGCTTTGCGTCTAGACAACGCAGCCGGCGGCTTAGTCACTTTGAAGTAACTTCACGGCGTGGAGATCTCCGAAACCTGCAAGGATTGGCTGACGCTAGGTATCGCATAGTCGGCGAAGCCTGACACCGCCGGCAATTTTCGCGCGAATAACCCTCCTCTAATCAATAAGCTCTTATTGGCTGCATTTGTGCTCTCTCAACATACGTGGGCCCATTTCCACGTTGTCTGGAGGATTTTGAGGATGAATGGGTGTGAAAAGGGCCATGCGGGTCTTTCGCACGGCTCCGCGCCGGGCGTCCGCTCGGAGCATGGAGGGAGAGCATGAAAAGATCGATGACGCTGATCGGGTTCGCGTTGCTCGCGGTTGCACCCGCGCTTTCCGGGGACAGCCGCCGGGAGAAGATGGACCAATACACCAGCATTGAAGTGGCAGCGCCACGGAATAAAGTAGGCGATGTGCTCGAAGAAAAGGCTATCGACGATTTGGAGGAGAGAATCGTGGCGGCCATTAACGAATCCAAGGTACTCGTCGCCAGTGAGAACCGAGATCTGAAATTCCCAAGGAAGGACCCAGACGATGATACCAAGGTGATTTTTATGGGCTCTGGCAAAGAGGAGGACAAGAAGACGATCGTCCTCTTCACCGAATTGATCACCTTCAACAAGGGAAGCAGGGCGAAGCGGTACCTGATTGGTGGTGGCACGGGACGAGCCGAACTGCGAGGCAACTGCTATCTGGTCGACAAAAGCACCGGCAAGCAGCTGTACAACTTTCAGTCATTCGGAGAAACGAATTGGGGTCTGGCCGGCGGTGGCAGCGACAAAACGCTGAAGGGCTTCGCAAGCCGTGTGGTCGGGTTCCTCAAGGGCAAGTACTGACTCTGGGGAAATGTCTGAAACGCGATCTCGGTGGATCGTTTGCCACTCGACATGGCGAAGTCAACAAGGTACCGGGCACGCGATATATGCGACCTGAGGGTAATTGAACGACATTGCACGACACGGGCGCCCGAATCGCATGTTGTCGGTTGTGAGATATGCGTGCCTTATACAGACTCGATTGTGGTCAATAAGCAAGTCGGGCCATTCGGTCGGCGAGGACGGTAATCCATGTCAGCCGGTGTCCCGGAAATTTTGGGGACTAGTATGAACGAGCGGGACTCTGTTCACGTGTTTAATTCTGCTTTTTTGGTGACGGCCCACCGGAAATGCTAGGTTCCCTTTGGTTTGGTTAGCCGACTCGGCCGCGCCACTACGAACTGGGAGGCTGCGCGGATTGGAGGAGCCGTGGGCATTTCGGAGGCAGGGCCCTTGGGTATTTTGCGGGCCTTCGACCGAAGTGTCAACCGCATCCGAATCATTCCCGAGGCTGCCGATGCCCAGCACCGTCGAGATCGGTCCGTCCGGCGGCGAGGATCTTCAAGAGCTTTCGGTTGAGCCCAAACACTAAGGAGGAATCGACAAAGTGGCTGAATCGGAGGATGCCACGTCCGGCCATGCAGCAAGGGATATGGCCCGCGAGGAGTGTATCGAGATTCATCAGCATTTCCGAAGGACTTGCCACGTGGCTCAGTGCAAACTCGGAAACCTAGGGAGGTGTAATTTGATGACAACCCGACGTGAACGTTTCGGAGTCACCCCAGATGATCGCGGCTGGGTCGGGATCGGCTCAAATCCGACCGGACAAAGCAAACTGGGACAGCCTCCAGCGATTGGCGCTCGGCCCAGAAATCCGACTCGCGCAAGTGGGCTACGTGAATGGGGATCGAGATGAAACCACGAATAGTCCTGCTGCGGGTGACATGCGTGCCGGTGGCCGTCGCCCTCCTTTTCTCCTGCTCGGTCAAGCGGATCGCCGTCAACAAGCTCGGCAACGCCCTGGCCAGCGGCGGAAGCACGTTTACCTCGGACGACGACCCGGAGCTGGTAAGGGACGCCCTCCCGTTCAGCCTCAAGCTCATCGAGAGCCTTTTGGCCGAAAGCCCACGACATCAGGGCCTGCTCTTCGCCGCCGCCAGCGGCTTTACGCCGTACGCCTATGCCTTCGTCCAGCAGCGAGCCGACGAGATAGAAGACCGTGACCTAGACCAGGCCACAGCTATGCGAATCCGTGCACGCCGGCTTTATCTACGCGCACGTGACTACGGGATTCGTGGGCTGGAGGTGACTCATCCGGCATTCGGTAGCGAGCTCCGCCGGGACGCCCGGGCCACGGTGCTGGTGGCCACCCCAAAGGACGTTGGGTTGCTCTACTGGACCGCGGCTTCCTGGGGCGCAGCGATTTCTCTCTCGAAGAACGATCCCGACCTGGTGGCGGACCAGGTGATCGTGGAAGCTCTCATCGACCGCGCCCTGGCGCTCGACGAGAAGTTCGACAGCGGCGCCATCCACTCCTTCCTGATTACCTACGAGGCAAGCCGGCAAGGCGCCGAAGAAGATTTTGCCGTCCGGTCGCAAAAGCATTTCGAGCGGGCGATCGAGCTCTCGGGCGGTCGTCAGGCCGGCCCGTTCGTGAGTCTTGCGGAATCCGTCGCCCTTCAAAAACAGGACCGCAAGCAGTTTGAGGCGCTCTTGAAGCGGGCTCTAGCCATCGATGTGGACGCAAATCCGGCGTTCCGACTGGCGAACCTCGTGATGCAACGGAGGGCACGGTGGCTATTGCAACGAACAGACGAACTCTTCGTGGAGGCGACGCAATGAACAAGCGGAGAGTGGCTTCATATTTGACGGCTGTGCTGGCAATGTGTGGCGGGGCGCTCGGGGCCGATCAAACCGCGCGCATCAAGGTGGCGACCATTCTTCCCCGCGGAACATCAGCGCAGCAGGCCCTCCTGGAAATGGCGGCCAAGTGGCGTCAAGTGGGGGTGACAACGACTCTGTACACCGACGCGGTAATGGGCGGTGAGGCGGAAACCGTTCGCCGGATGCGCATCGACCAGATTCAAGGCGCCCTCCTGTCCGTGGGGGGATTGACGGAGATCGATCGGTCCGTGACCGCCCTTCAGCTCATGCCCATGGTGTTCCATTCCTTGGACGAAGTGGCCTACGTCCGCGAGAAGCTGCGGCCCCTGCTCGAGAAGCGGTTGGAAGAAAAAGGATACGTCGCGCTGTTCTGGGGCGACGCGGGATGGGTTCAAATCTTCTCCAGGAAACCCGTGCTCCACCCAGACGATCTCAAAAAGCAAAAGGTATTTGTCCTGGCCAGCGACGGCAGCCAGGTGGACCTCATGAAGACCGCGGGGTTTCAGGCAGTGCCACTGGAGTATACCGACACGCTCACGGGCCTGCAGACGGGGCTCATCGACGCCGTTCCCACGACTCCGTTCTATGCTCTTGCCGGACAGTTCTATCTGCCCGCGTCCTACATGCTGGAGCTCAACTATGTCCCGCTTGGGGGCGCCTTTGTGGTGACTCGCAAGGCCTGGGACGGGCTCACTCTCGCCATGCAGGACGTGATCCGGCAGACCGGAGACGAGACCGGAAAGAAGATCACCTTGCAAAGCCGGCAGGAGATGCAGGAATCTGTCGCCGCCATGACCAAGCGCGGATTGAAGGTAAGCCGAATGAATCCGGAAGCGGAAGCCGAATGGCGGACCCTGTTTGAGAGCGTCTATCCCAAACTTCGCGGCGGTCTCGTGCCCGCTGACATGTTCGATGAAGTCCGGCGACTATTGCGGGATTATCGAAAGTGAAATTCGAGAATGCGCTCGTCTCGCTTGTCCTAGCGGCGATTGTGACGCTGCCCCTGTTCGAAGCCGCACTCCGCAAGGCCCTGCACACCGGCATCTTCAATTCCGCCGCCATCGTGCAGCACCTTACGCTGATCGCCGGAATGGTGGGTGGAGCCGTGGCGGCTCGCGAGAACCGTTTGTTGGCTCTCTCCCGATTGGGCGAAATGCTGCCGGGGCGGTGGCGGAAAGGCGCCGCCGTGTTCGCGGGTTCCTGGTCCGTCGCGGTGAGCGCGCTGGTGGCCGCGGCGGGAGTGGATTTTGTTCGCGCTGAGCGCCCATCGGGCCAGGTGCTGGCCTATGGGATTCCCGTTTGGGTGATACAGGCGGCGATCCCCGCCGGATTTGCGCTGATCGCGCTTCGTCTGGCGGGGCACTCTGGGGACACCTGGCGGAGCCGCGTAATTGTCGTGCTGTTGGCTGGGGCCTGGGTAGTGTTGTGGAGCTGGTGGCCGGTGGGCGCGCTGTTCGCGCTGGGCCTGGCTACTCTGTCTGGAGTCCCAGCTTTTGTGACGCTGGCCGGCGTGGCGCTCATCTTGTTCAAGCGCGCCGGCGAGCCGATCGCTTCCATCCCCATCGCACACTACTCGCTGGTCACGAACGCTATCTTGCCCACGATCCCGATGTTCACTCTCGCCGGTTACCTGCTGGCTGAAGGGGGCGCGCCGAAGAGGCTCGTTCATGTTTTTCACACTGTCTTTGGCCGGCTGCGTGGCGGAGCCGCTATCATGACCGTCACTGCGTGCGCATTCTTTACCTCATTCACCGGAGGCTCAGGCGTCACGATCCTCGCGCTGGGCGGCCTGCTGATGCCGCTGCTGCTTGCACGAAGCTATAAGGAACGAGACGCGCTGGGTCTCGTCACAGGCGCGGGCTCGCTCGGGCTACTGCTGCCGCCGTGCCTGCCTCTGATTCTTTACGCCATCGTGGCCAAGGTGCCGATCGAAAGTATGTTTTTGGGAGGAATCGTGCCCGGAGTGGTAATGCTTGTCGTCACCGCCTGTTGGGGCGTTATCGTAGCCAAGGGTCACAGCAGCGGCGATGTCGAGCCGGCATTCGATTGGAACCCGGCAATGCAAGCTCTGTGGGAGGCCAAGTGGGAGCTATTGATGCCACTTGTCGCGGTGGGCGCTCTGTTCAGCGGACTCGCCACGCCGGTGGAGGCGGCGGCCCTCACGGCGCTCTACGCTTTCTGCATTGAAGCGCTGGTCTATCGCGACCTGAAACTGACCACCAGCTTGCCACGCGTGATGGCAGAGTGCGGCCTGATGATCGGGGGCGTGCTTCTGATTCAAGGTGTGGCTCTGGGGTTCACAAACTACCTGGTGGATGCCGAGGTGATGGCGCGCGCCGCCGAGTGGGCCACCACCGCCATCCATTCGCGCTGGGTGTTTCTGCTGGCGCTGAACCTGTTCCTGCTCATCGTAGGTTGTTTGATGGAGATATACGCGGCCATCGTGATTCAGGCCCCGCTGCTGGTGACGATCGGCACCGCGTTCGGGATCGACCGCGTGCACCTCGGGATCATTTTTCTCGCCAACCTGGAGCTGGGTTATCTTACGCCGCCGGTCGGGTTGAATCTGCTCTTGTCATCTTACCGGTTCAACAGAAGCGTGCCCGAAGTGCTGTGGGCAGTGACGCCGCTGACGCTGGTGATGTCGGCCGGCGTGTTGCTTATCACATATGTGCCAGCACTCACAACGACCTTGCCGCGGTGGTTTGGGGGGTAAGGGAAGGTGCCTGAGGCGTCAGGTCTTTCGCCGAGGTAGCTTGTCAGATCAGCTCGGACCTTGTTTAAATATGGTGGCTCCCTTTCGTGGACGCTTTTAGAACTTTCTGCCTCAGCCCCACTCCAGAGGGTCGGGATCTGCTGCTTGGGATAAGGCAGTTCGGATCGCCAATCTCCCGCTCGGCCGCCGCACTGGAGGGCTTGCGGCCATGACCATACGGGCGTACGTCGGGTCTCGACTGCCGACCTGCGCTGTGCCCAATCCGGCAGTTGGATCTCTGCTGGCGTTCAAGTTGACGGGAAACGCGCGAAGCTTCGATGTGCACCGGGAGCCAACCCGGAAGTGAGCGAGCCGTTTGTCCGCGACGACCGCGTCCAGGTGGATTTCGACCAGCGCGGGAAATCCCATTCTTCCTCCCAAACCGACCCTTTGTCAGCCATTCCGACGCCTCGTCGGAAACCTGGTGACCCCCGCCGCAGCCCGGGTTCGAATACTATCAGGAGGTTTTGATGCTTACAAGGTTTCGGCTCCCGTTGTTCTTGGCCGCGGCTGCCCTCTGCGCCCAAGAACGATTCGACTACGTGGTGCGCAACGATTTCTTCGCTGGGCTCTCCGGAAATCGTGCCGCCCTCGACCGGGCGATGAAGAAATGCGAGGAGACTCTGGCCGCCAATCCCAAGCACCCCGAGGCCATGGTCTGGCATGGCTCCGGCACTCTCTTCCTCAGCGGCGTCGCCGCGGAAAGCGGTGATTTCACCAAAACCGCCGAGCTTTATAAAAAGGGGCTTGACGAGATGGCCGCGGCCGTGGCCCTCGCCCCCGATAATGTTGGAGTGGTGATTCCGCGCGGCGCCACCCTGCTGACCGCCAGCCACACCGTTCCGGGAGACAATGGAAAAGAATTGCTCCGCATGGGACTCGCCGATTACGAGCACGTCTACCAGATCCAGGCCCCCCGGTTCGATAAACTGCCTGGACACGCGCGAGGCGAATTGCTGTTCGGACTTGCCGAAGGATATGCGCGGTTGGGCGACGCCGGACTGGCGCGCCAGTGGTTTGAAAAACTGGCGGCCGTCGATGACCCTGAAAACGGACACCTCGGCCAAGCCCGAGACTACCTCAAAACCGGCAGCCTCGGCGGCTCGGTCAAATGCGTCGGCTGCCACGTTGGCAAATGAAAATCGACGCCCCTTCTCGTCGCACCCTCGGGATTGCGCTGCTGGTGAATACCGCCGGCGGCGTGGTCCCGACTCTGTTTGCCTTCGTCTATCGAGCCCGTGTGTCCGGGCCGTTTCTCTGGGAATTCTTCCTTCACTCCATCGTTTATTCTTATTGCATCGGAACCCCGTGTTTTCTCGCATTGCCGGCGATGCGCCGCAAAGCCCGCGGCCAACACGCATACTTCTGGGCCGGATTTCTCGCCGTCCTTCTCGCCATGGCAGTGCTGGGATCCCTGGCCGCCAACCTCATTTTCCTGGCCCTCGGTCGGTGCTCCGCCGAGGGGTTTTGGGCAGACTTCCGAGACGGCCTGCGCATTGCCATCGCCATCACGCTGCTGGTGGGAGTCGTAACCACGGCCATTGAAGTCCTCGCCTCCCGGCTCCGCACCGCCAAGTTGGAATTGCAGGCCCGCCAGCTCGACGAAGAACGCGCCCGCAAGCGCGAAGTGCAGGCCCGTCTCTCCTCACTCGAATCGCGCATTCATCCCCATTTTCTGTTTAATACATTGAATTCGATTAGCGCCCTCATCCGCGAAGATCCCGCGCGCGCCGAGCGCATCGTCGAGCGCCTGGCCGCGTTGCTGCGCTACTCGCTCGACACTGGCGTGAAACCGGTCGTCCTCCTCCGCCACGAGCTGCGCGTGGTCGAGGATTATCTCCAGATCGAGAAGACCCGCTTCGGCGAGCGCCTTCGCTACTCGATCAATGTTCCCGACGCGCTTGAGGATCTCGACGTGCCGCCGCTGACCCTGCAGATCTTGGTCGAGAACAGCATTAAGCACGTAGTCTCAGGTAGCCGCCACGGCGGCGAGATTCGCATCGCCGCCCGGCTCGAGGCCGGTTGCCTGCTTCTCGACGTCAGCGATGACGGTCCCGGCTTTGAGCTGTCTGCCTTGCAGGCCGGCCACGGCCTCGATAATTTGCGCGAGCGCATCACTGCCTTGTTTGACGGTGCCGGCCGCATCGAATTAGCGCGCCGCGACGGCCGCATGATGGTTTCCATCGCCCTGCCGCAAAAGAAGGTGCTGGTATGATCCGTGCCTTCGTCGTGGATGACGAAGAACTCGCCATCAAACGCCTCGTCCGCCTGCTGGCCGAGACTGGCCGCGTCGAAGTCTCCGGTTCCAGCACCGATCCTATCGACGCGCTCGCCGCCTTGAACGAAAAGCCCGTCGAGGTCCTCTTCCTCGATATTCAGATGCCTGGCATGACCGGTTTCGAGATGCTCGCCTACCTGGACCCGCAGCCCCTGGTCGTCTTCACCACCGCCTTCGACCAGTATGCGCTCCGGGCCTTCGAAGTGAATTCGATCGACTACCTGTTGAAGCCCATCGAGGCATCCCAGCTGGCTCGCGCGCTCGACAAAATCGAGCGGCTGCGTGCCGCGCCCAGCCCGCCGGCCGACTGGAAGGCCCTGCTGGAAGCGCTCATGCAATCTTCGCCCAGTGCGTATCCCGAGCGCATCGCATCGCGCACCGGCGAAAGGATTCAAATTATCGACCTCGCGAAAGTCACGCACTTCTTCTCTCAGGACAAGCTCACTTACGCCGCCACCGAGTCCAAGAACTATGTAATCGACCACGCCGTAGGCGATCTCGAAGGCCGGCTCGATCCCCGTCAGTTCTTCCGCATTCACCGCGCCACGTTGTTAAATCTCGCCTGGGTCCGCGAGGTCTACTCGTGGCTCGGCGGCCGCGTCTTAGTCCGGCTCAAAGACGCCAAAGCCACCCAGCTCCAAGTAGCCCGCGACCGCGCCACCGAGCTTAAGAAACGGCTGGGTCTGTAGCGCACGCTCTCAGCGTGCCGCGTCGGTCAGGCGCTGGACATCTTCCAAGGGCACGCCCTGTTCGAGTCGGTCTGTTATGGTGGTGGCGCAGAATGCGGCGAGAGACGCACGAACAGCAGGGCTAGGCCGCCAAGAATTGTGCCCCGCACCCTCACGAATACAGGCTACTTTACCAGATTCAAGGGGCATTCGTGGGTCCTGTCGGCGTGAGCCCTCCGGGAGCATCTTGCCCGCATGCTAAGTGAAGGCCCGTTCGTCTACCGAAATACAGTGTCGATCAACCCACAAGCCTGCATCCGCCGCGCCAGCGGGTTAGTCAAAAAGGCCTACAGTTGGATCTGGTCGCACTGGATTCCGAGTGTCGGCAACCCGGAAGTTGGCGAAGTTGACGGTTAGTCACTTACGCGCGAAGTGGCCGCTCTCAGCTCGGTCGCCCTGCCACCGGGATGGTTAACAAGGGCCCGGCCGGGGACGCACACTGCGGAGACGTTGGATCATTCGCCGTTGGAAAGGCTCCAGGATCCAAGGGCAAAGCCTTGTTAAGAGCCACAAAATACGTGCACTTCGTGGGAAAACGATCACGCCCTGGTTTCGTTCCGTACCTCGCAGTATCGCAAGAGCCGCGGCGCGCGCGGACAGTACTGGCAAACCGACTTTGTCCAGCAACTCTTTCTTGTCGAGCCTCACGCCAACGGCATTTTCGTAAATGGCGGTATCGACAAACCCGGGACATACTACGTTGGCCCGCACGCCGAGCGACTCTCCTTCCACCCGCAACGCACGGGTGAGTGACACGACTGCGCCTTTGGCGGTTGCGTAGGGGCCCAAGCCCGGCGACGCGATTAACCCTGCCAGCGAAGCGATATTGACAATTTGGCCGACACCCTGGCGCACCATGACCGGATACGCGGCTGCGATGCCATGAACCACACCCATCAAGTTGGTCTCGATCGCCGTGCGCCAGCAGTCGAGCGAGAGTTCATGGAGCTCACCGCCCACTCCGATGCCAGCATTGTTGAAAATCAGATCTAGTCGCCCGTGCCGTTTGACTACATCGTCCACCAGGGACTGCACATCGGCAGCATGACGGACATCGACGCAGGCTGCGAATGCCGTGCCTCCGGCCGACACAATAGCGCCAGCCACTTCCTGAGCTCCAGGCCAGTTGACATCCGCGATGACAACGGTAGCGCCCTGCCGCGCCAATTCCTCGCCAAGCGCTCTGCCAATCCCCGACGCACCCCCGGTGATGATCGTAATCAGATTCTGAAATGGCATGAGACCTAAGGCCTGCTCATATTAAACAACGACTCGAGACAGGAGCGGGCATTCCAACCACACGGCAGACAACTGCCGACGGCTCCTCGTCGGATGACGAAAACCATCAGGAGGTGAACACCTCGAGGTTTATTCAGAAATCTGAAACGCCTCGTTTTGTTATTTCGAGCACTTGGAAGGTCCACTCGGAGTAATCCAAGTATTGGTTGACGAGATTCGTAGCAGCGCTATGCCAGCTCAAACAAAAGCCATAGCAAATGAACGGTACGTGAGTTTAGTGCGATACGAAGCCGACAGAGCGAGGGACGATGCTATACGCACAGCCCTGACTCATGGAAGCGCGGGCGGAGCCTAAAAGCAAGGTCTGCGCGCCCCGACTGGTTGGGCTTGGGGAGGCCACTAGTGTTATCCTTGTGCATGCAAAAAGGCCGTGCGATTAAGGAGAGTCGATCGTGGCAAAGCGTCTCGCAATTATTTCATTTGTGACGGCGGTGGTTCTGACGTCGCCGCGGACGTTTGGACAACCCCAAAAAGCCGAAGCAAAGGAAGCGGCCGCGCCAGCTGAAGTGCCGAGGCACGATATCTCAGGGACGTGGACTCCGGTAATCGAGGGATCCGGCATCGGAGGCGCCGGTCCGTTCAGCGCGCCCTCGGATGGAAACCATGAACCTCCGTATACGGCGGCGGGTCGCGAAAAGATGAAAGCGTACCGGCCGGGAAATGGGATGTATCAGAATGCTCCTCCGTTGATCAATGATCCGGCAGTGATCTACTGCGACCCGCAGGGCATGCCGCGGGTCGATCTGTACGAATTGCGCGATACGCACATCGTTCACGAGACTGCTAAGACGTTCATCCTTTATCAGTACGAACATCTTTGGCGAGAGATCTGGACCGACGGACGCCCGCTGGCGAAGGATCCCGAGCCGCGCTGGCTGGGTTATTCGATCGGCAAGTGGGAAGACGACTACACGTTTGTGACGCAGACGAACGGCGTCGACGGCCGGACGTGGCTCGATAAATCGGGCCGACCGCATAGCGAGGATATGATCGTGGAGGAGCGATTCCATCGCGTCAGCAAAGACCTGCTGGAGTTGACTGTCACGGTTAATGATCCGGCGATGTATACAGCGCCATGGAAACCGCTCGATAAGTTCCGGATGAAGCTGCTTCCCGAGAACCACGAGCCGATAGAAATGTTGTGCTCGGTCTCGGAATTCATGCTGTACAACGAACACATGAAGTTCGGGAATCCGACTGCGGGCACGGGTGGACAGAGGCCGCCGCAGAAATGATCCGAGGCCGCAGGCTTCAGTGGTCCCAACCCCGTAGCAGGCCGCGACTAGGCCCCGCCGAGTCGGATACGGAGCAGTCCGCGATCAGCGCGGCTTTAAAAA
>Ga0306923_10007012_pt1 | contig 11168 bp, 8 predicted proteins | sample sta12Can44000108_FD_203841 | JGI IMG/M metagenome (GOLD analysis project Ga0306923, IMG submission 203841) | Lab enrichment of tropical soil microbial communities from Luquillo Experimental Forest, Puerto Rico - statanox.12C.anox.44.000.108 (v2)... | ecosystem: Environmental > Terrestrial > Soil...
GACATCATCAGCACGCGCGCCTCGAGCTGCGCTTCCAGCGACAGCGGAACGTGCACGGCCATCTGGTCGCCGTCGAAGTCGGCGTTGAACGCGGCGCAGACCAGGGGATGGAGCTGGATTGCCTTGCCCTCGATCAGAACCGGCTCGAACGCCTGGATGCCGAGACGATGCAGCGTCGGCGCGCGGTTCAGGAGCACCGGATGCTCGCGGATCACCTCGTCCAGGATGTCCCAGACCTCGGGCCGCTCCTTCTCGACCAGCTTCTTTGCCTGTTTCACCGTGGTGGACAGGCCCTTGGCGTCAAGCCGCGAATAGATGAAAGGCTTGAACAGCTCGAGCGCCATCTTCTTCGGCAGGCCGCACTGGTGCAGGCGCAGCTCGGGGCCGACCACGATCACCGAACGGCCCGAATAGTCGACGCGCTTGCCGAGCAGGTTCTGGCGGAAGCGGCCCTGCTTGCCCTTGAGCATGTCCGCAAGCGACTTCAGCGGGCGCTTGTTGGCGCCGGTGATGACGCGACCGCGGCGGCCGTTGTCGAACAGCGCGTCCACCGCCTCCTGCAGCATGCGCTTTTCGTTGCGGATGATGATGTCGGGTGCGCGCAGCTCCATCAGCCGCTTCAAACGGTTGTTGCGGTTGATGACGCGGCGATAGAGGTCGTTGAGGTCCGAGGTCGCAAAGCGGCCGCCATCGAGCGGCACCAGCGGCCGCAGGTCCGGCGGGATCACCGGCACCACGGTCAGGATCATCCACTCCGGCTTGTTGCCGGAATGGCGGAACGCCTCGACGATCTTCAGCCGCTTGGCAAGCTTCTTGTGCTTGATGTCGGAGTCGGTATCGGCCATTTCCGCGCGCAGGGTCGTCTCGAGCTTCCCGAGGTCGAGACCCTTGAGCATCTCGCGGATCGCTTCCGCGCCGATCATGGCCGTAAAGGAATCCTGGCCGAACTCGTCCTGCGCCTTCAGATACTCGTCTTCCGACAAGAGCTGACGGTCCTTCAGCGAGGTGAGGCCCGGCTCCAGCACGACGTAATATTCGAAGTACAGGATCCGCTCGAGATCCTTCAGCGTCATGTCGAGCAGAAGCCCGATGCGCGACGGCAGCGACTTCAAAAACCAGATGTGGGCGACGGGAGCCGCGAGCTCGATATGGCCCATGCGCTCGCGGCGCACGCGCGACAGCGTGACCTCGACCGAGCACTTCTCGCAGATGATGCCCTTATACTTCATCCGCTTGTACTTGCCGCACAGGCACTCGTAGTCCTTGATCGGCCCGAAGATGCGCGCGCAGAACAGACCGTCGCGCTCGGGCTTGAAGGTTCGGTAGTTGATGGTCTCCGGCTTTTTGATCTCGCCGTAGGACCAGGACAGAATCTTCTCGGGCGACGCGATCGAGATCCGGATCTGGTCGAAGACCTGAGCCGGAGTCGTCGGATTAAAAAGATTCATAATCTCTTGGTTCATCGTCTTCTCCTCGCGTGCCGGTCGGCGCCGGCAGCAAATTCGAAAATCTCTTCAGTGCAGGCACCCTGACCGGCCGTCCGGGCAAGGTGCGATGCCCGGCCGGTGAGGCCGGGCATGGAACCCATCGATTACTCGGCGGCCTCCGAGGTCGGCGCCTGACCTATCTTGGAATTGTGCAGATCGACGTTGAGGCCGAGCGAGCGCATTTCCTTGACCAACACGTTGAACGATTCCGGGATGCCGGCCTCGAACGTGTCGTCGCCGCGCACGATCGCCTCGTACACCTTGGTGCGGCCGGCGACGTCGTCCGATTTCACCGTCAGCATCTCCTGCAGCGTATAGGCAGCGCCGTAGGCTTCCAGCGCCCACACCTCCATTTCGCCGAAGCGCTGGCCGCCGAACTGCGCCTTGCCGCCCAGGGGCTGCTGGGTGACGAGCGAGTACGGTCCGATCGAACGCGCATGGATCTTGTCGTCGACAAGATGGTGCAGCTTCAGCATGTAGATGTAGCCGACGGTAACCTTGCGATCGAAGGGATCGCCGGTGCGGCCGTCATAGACCACCGACTGTCCCGACGCGTCGAGACCGGCAAGCTTCAGCATCTCCTCGATGTCGGTTTCCTTGGCACCGTCGAACACCGGCGTTGCGATCGGCACGCCGTGGCTCAGATTGCGGCCGAGTTCGATCAATTCACTGTCGTTCAGCGATTTGATCGTGTCGTCGTCGCCGTAGATCTTCTTCAGCGTCTCCTTGAGCGGCTTGACGTCCTGCCTGCCGTAGTAGGCGTCGACCGCCTGGCCGATGCGCTTGCCGAGACCGGCGCAGGCCCAGCCGAGATGGGTCTCGAGGATCTGGCCGACGTTCATGCGCGAGGGCACGCCGAGCGGATTGAGCACGATGTCGGCATGCGTGCCGTCCTCGAGGAACGGCATGTCCTCGACCGGCACGATCTTCGAAACCACGCCCTTGTTGCCGTGGCGGCCGGCCATCTTGTCGCCGGGCTGGATCTTGCGCTTCACGGCGACGAAGACCTTGACCATCTTCATCACGCCGGGCGGCAACTCGTCGCCACGCTGCAGCTTTTCGACCTTGTCGAGGAAGCGCTGTTCAAGCCCCTTCTTTGACTCGTCGTACTGCTTCCGCATGGCCTCGATCTCGGCCATCAGCTTGTCGTTCGGGGAGGCAAACAGCCACCATTGCGACTTCGGATATTCTTCGAGAACGGCGCGGGTGATCTTGGTGTCCTTCTTGAAGCCCTTTGGACCCGCGATGCCCTGGCGGTTCTCCAGGAGCTCCGCGAGGCGGCTATAGACGTTGCGGTCGAGGATCGCCTGCTCGTCGTCGCGGTCCTTTGCGAGACGCTCGATCTCCTCACGCTCGATCGCGAGCGCACGCTCGTCCTTGTCGACGCCGTGACGGTTGAACACGCGCACTTCCACGATCGTGCCCTGCACGCCCGGCGGCACGCGCAGCGAGGTGTCGCGAACGTCCGAGGCCTTTTCGCCGAAGATGGCACGCAGGAGCTTCTCTTCCGGCGTCATCGGGCTCTCGCCCTTCGGCGTGATCTTGCCGACCAGGATGTCGCCGGCGCGCACTTCCGCGCCGATATAGACGATACCGGCCTCGTCGAGGTTTTTCAGCGCTTCTTCCGAGACGTTTGGAATGTCGCGGGTAATTTCCTCAGGTCCGAGCTTGGTGTCGCGGGCCATCACCTCGAATTCCTCGATATGGATCGAGGTGAACACGTCGTCCTTCACGATCCGCTCGGAGAGCAGGATCGAGTCTTCGAAGTTGTAGCCGTTCCACGGCATGAATGCGACCAGCACGTTGCGGCCGAGCGCGAGCTCGCCGAGATCGGTCGAGGGACCGTCGGCGATGATGTCGCCCTTCTTGACGACGTCGCCGACCTTCACCAGCGGTCGCTGGTTGATGCAGGTCGACTGGTTGGAGCGCTGGTATTTCATCAGCCGGTAGATATCGACGCCCGACTTGGTCGGATCGAGATCTTCGGTGGCGCGGATGACGACGCGGGTCGCGTCGATCTGATCGATCACGCCGGACCGGCGAGCTGCGATCGCAGCACCGGAGTCGCGGGCGACCACGCCCTCCATGCCGGTGCCGACGAACGGCGCCTCGGCGCGGACCAGCGGCACCGCCTGGCGCTGCATGTTCGAGCCCATCAGTGCGCGGTTGGCGTCGTCGTTCTCGAGGAACGGGATCAGCGCCGCCGCCACCGACACGAGCTGCTTGGGCGACACGTCCATATAGTCGACCTTGTCCGGCGTCACGGGCAGCACCTCGCCGGCGTGACGGCAGACCACGAGGTCTTCGGTGAAGCGGCCGCGGTTGTCGAGCGGAACGTTGGCCTGCGCCACGCGGTAGCGGCCCTCCTCCATCGCCGATAGATAGATAACCTCGTCGGTGACGCGGCCGTCCTTCACCTTGCGATAGGGCGTTTCGACAAAGCCGTACTTGTTCACGCGCGCAAACGTCGCGAGCGAGTTGATCAGGCCGATGTTCGGACCTTCCGGCGTTTCGATCGGGCAGATGCGGCCGTAATGCGTCGGGTGCACGTCGCGCACCTCGAATCCCGCGCGCTCGCGCGTCAGACCGCCCGGTCCGAGTGCGGACAGGCGCCGCTTGTGGGTGATCTCCGACAGCGGGTTGGTCTGGTCCATGAACTGCGAGAGCTGCGATGAGCCGAAGAACTCGCGCACCGCGGCGGCCGCCGGCTTGGCGTTGATCAGGTCCTGCGGCATGACGGTGTCGATGTCGACGCTCGACATGCGCTCCTTGATCGCGCGCTCCATGCGGAGCAGACCGATGCGGTACTGGTTCTCCATCAGCTCGCCGACCGAACGGACGCGGCGGTTGCCGAGATGGTCGATGTCGTCGATCTCGCCCTTGCCGTCGCGCAGATCGACCAGCGTCTTGATGACGGCGAGGATGTCTTCCTTGCGAAGCGTGCGCTGGGTATCCGGCGCATCGAGATCGAGACGCATGTTCATCTTGACGCGCCCGACCGCGGAGAGGTCGTAGCGCTCGGCGTCGAAGAACAGCGACTGGAACATGGCCTGCGCCGACTCCAGGGTCGGCGGCTCACCGGGACGCATCACGCGGTAGATGTCGAACAGCGCGTCCTCGCGCGTCATGTTCTTGTCGGCATGCAGCGTGTTACGAATGTAGCCGCCGACGTTGACGTGGTCGATGTCGAGCAGCGGCAGCTCTTTGTAGCCCTGCTCGTTCAGCACCTTCAGGAGCTTTTCGGTGATCTCCTCGCCGGCTTCGGCATAGATCTCGCCGGTCTTGGGATTGACGAGGTCCTCGGCGACATAGTTGCCGACCAGTTCCTCGTCCGACATGCGCAACGCCTTCAGCCCCTTCTCCTGGAGCTGGCGCGCCGCACGCACGGTGAGCTTCTTGCCGGCCTCGAGCACGACCTTGCCGGTGTCGGCGTCGATGAGATCGTTGACCGTCGAATAGCCGCGGAAGCGCGTGGCGTCGAACGGCACGCGCCATCCGTCCTTGGCGCGCTTGTAGATGATCTTCTTGTAAAAGGTCGACAGAATCTGCTCGCCGTCGAGCCCGAGCGCGAACATCAGCGAAGTCACCGGAATCTTGCGTCGGCGGTCGATGCGCGCGAACACGATGTCCTTCGCGTCGAACTCGATGTCGAGCCACGACCCGCGATAGGGGATGACACGCGCGGCAAACAGGAGCTTGCCCGAGGAGTGCGTCTTGCCTTTGTCGTGGTCGAAGAACACGCCGGGCGAACGGTGCATCTGGGAGACGATGACGCGCTCGGTACCGTTGACGACGAAGGTGCCGTTCATGGTCATGAGCGGGATGTCGCCCATGTAGACGTCCTGTTCCTTGATGTCCTTGACCGACTTCGCTCCGGTTTCCTCGTCGATATCGAACACGATAAGACGCAGGGTAACTTTCAGCGGCGCAGCAAACGTCATGCCGCGCTGACGGCACTCGTCGACGTCATATTTCGGCGGCTCGAATTCGTAGCGGACGAACTCCAGCATCGAAGTGCCGGAAAAGTCCGAAATCGGAAACACCGAGCGAAACACGGCCTGCAGGCCCTCATCCAGCCGACCGCCGGCGGGTTCCTCGACCATCAGGAACTGGTCATAGGACGCCTTCTGAACCTCGATGAGGTTCGGCATTTCCGCGACTTCCTTGATGTGTCCGAAGAACTTGCGAACGCGTTTGCGACCGGTGAATGTCTGCTGCGCCATCGTGGCCTCTCGTTATCGTCGCCCCTCGGGGCAAGCCCTTCCAAAGTGCGGTTGCGGCCGCCCTTCGGGGTTGATTTCGATCCATTTCGAGGGCTGGAAGGCCACATTCAGGGCCAAGAGTCCTGAATTTGTTCTTCCTGCCGTCAAAACGCAAAACGACGCGCGGGGCGCGACCGTCGTCGCTCCCGCCCGTCAGAACCATTTCGTCACGGACTGCAAAAGCCCGAAATTGCCTATTCTCCCAACGGCCTGCGAGGGAACCACCGCCGCTCCGCGCGCCTGCCGCCCTTTCGTGCAGCCATCCGATATGGGATGACAATCGTGGAGAATCGAGGGGCAAGCCCCAGAATCCCCACACGTTTTCGTGTTCAACGCGCCTCAAGGCACCCCTTTTGCACGTCTTTTGCAGGTGGCCGGGCTCATCCGGCCATCTACATCCTCTTCCAGATCCCCGAGCTTGGACCCCGGGTCTCGCTGCGCTCGCCCGAGATCGCGCTCAAGCGACCTGCCGTTACTTGAGCTCGACCTTCGCGCCAGCCTTCTCGAGCTGGGCCTTGATCTTGTCGGCCTCTTCCTTGTTCACGCCTTCCTTGACGCTCTTCGGCGCGCCTTCGACGAGGTCCTTGGCTTCCTTCAGACCAAGACCGGTGATGGCGCGAACTTCCTTGATGACCTCGATCTTCTTCTCGCCGGCCGCCGCCAGCACGACCGTGAACTCGGTCTTCTCTTCCGCCGGAGCAGCAGCACCGCCGCCGCCGGCCGCCGGGCCAGCAACCGCAACTGCGGCCGCGGCCGAGACGCCCCACTTCTCTTCCAGGAGCTTTGCGAGCTCGGCCGCTTCGAGCACGGTCAGGCTCGAGAGGTCGTCGACGATTTTCTGCAAGTCAGCCATTGATCAGTTTCCTTAAAACGTTGGTTCGAACCAGGGTTTGAGTGTTGCGAAGGGCGTCAGGCCGCTTCGCCCTTTGAGGCATGGGCCTGAATGACGCGCGCAAGCTTTGCCGCCGGCGCGTTCGAGAGCTGGGCGAGCTTGGTCGCCGGCGCCTTGATGAGGCCGACAATCTTGCCGCGCAACTCGTCGAGCGACGGCAGCGAGGCGAGCGCCTTCACGCCGTCGACGTTCAGGACGGTTTTGCCCATCGAGCCGCCGAGGATGACGAACCGCTCGTTCGTCTTGGCGAATTCGATGGCAACCTTTGGCGCCGCGACCGGATCGTTCGAAGTTGCGATCACGGTCGGTCCCTTCAAGAGAGGACCGATGGCAGCGACGTCAGTGCCTTCAAGAGCGATTTTGGCGAGACGATTCTTGGAGACCTTCACCGCCGCACCCGCCTGCTTCATCTGCTTGCGCAGGGTCTGCATCTGGGACACGGTGAGGCCGGAATAATGAGCAACGATCGCGACGCCCGTGGCCTTGAAGACCGTTCGGAGTTCTTCGACCGCCTCTTTCTTTGCCGCTCGTTCCACAGCAAGCTCTCTCCGGTTGGCGGCCTTCGCTTCCAAAGCGGGACCGCCGGGTTGCACCCATCGTCCCGCCCACCTGAATCTGGACATCCGTCCAGGGACACGCCGGGCAAGACGACATCTAGAAGCCTGCCCTCCCGAAGACCTTGCGGCCCACGGGGTGTCGAGGTTCGAACCGAACCAGCCGCGCACTGCCAAAAAGCAGCGTGACGGCAAAAACCCGGTCTTCACCCGTCTATGCAGGCTGATCGATTAAGCCTTCGAGGAAATTTGCCGTTTCCTCGCAGAGCGCCTGCAGTCTCGGACAGGACCAAGGCCGTCCGGCAAGCCGGACAACCTCTGCGCACAATCCAGCACAACGAAAAGGCCTTCCTTCCTTTCGAGCCATCCAAGCGGATATCCTCAGAAAGGATTGATCTCCTAATTCATCGGGCTTTCGGAATGCGAGCACGAGCGTGCCAGCGACGGCCAGCACGCCCGGAGGCGGCTCTTTAGCCGGTCTCGTCCGGCTTGCCAAGAGCAAAATTCAGACCAGTTTTGCCCTGGAACTCCCCCGCCAAAAATCCCTGGGTTCCCGGGCACGCCGAGCCCTCTTCCCTCAATGCCGAAAGAACGTCTCAACTGACGGGATAGGCAAGCGGCTTTCCCGCAAAAAAGGCCGTCAGATTTGCGATCACGCAATCCTGCATTGCCCGGTGCGATTCGAGCGTATGGCCGCCAATGTGCGGAGTAAGCACCACGTTCGGGAATGCAGTCAGCGCGTCGGGCGCGTGCGGCTCGCGGGCGTAGACGTCGAGGCCGGCGCCGGCAATGGTCTTTTCGGCGAGCGCCTGCACGAGCGCATCCTGATCGATCACCGAGCCGCGCGCGATGTTGATGACATAGCCGTCCTCGCCGAGCCGCCTGAAGATATCGGCATTCACGACGCGATGGGTATTTGGACCTGCGCGCACCGCAATGACGAGCACGCTGCACCAATCGGCGAGCGTCTCGAGCGAAGGGAAATAGAGGTAAGGCACCTCGTGCCGACTGCGGCTGAAATAGCCGACCTCGGCTTCGAACGCCGAAGTGCGCGCCGCGATCTTGCGGCCGATCTCGCCCATGCCGTAGATGCCGATCCTGCGGCCCGGCATCCCGGCTTGCGGACGCATCATCGGCGACGGCTTTGCGGCGCCCCAATCGCCGCTTCGCACGTAGTTGTCGGCGACCAACAGTCGCCGCGTTGCCGCCAGCATCAAGGTCATCGCAATATCCGCAACCGCGGCAGCATTGGCCCCGGGGCTGTGGCCGACTGCGATGCCGCGTGCCGCAGCAGCCTTCAGATCGACGCCGTCATAACCGGTGCCGTAACAGACGATCGCGCCGAGTTTCGGCATCATGTCCATCATGTGGCCGCCGAGCGCCGTGCCGCCTGCCGTGATCATCGCCCGGACATCGGATAGCTGCTCGGCCGAAAACATCTGGTCCGGCGGCTTGCCGGCGGCATCCAACAGTTCGAAGCGCTCGCCGATGCGCACCATCAGCGCCTTGGGAAATCGGGAAAAGACCAGGACTTTTTCACGCATCGCGGGACTTCTCAAACGCGCGCTTCAAAATCAAAGGGGCGAAAATGGTCGCCCAATTCCGCCCCTTTTCTCAAGCCTTTTGCAAAGACGTCAGCCGAGCAAGGTGCTCGGCTCGACCTTCACGCCCGGTCCCATGGTGGAGGAGACCGCGACGCGCTGGATGTAGGTGCCCTTCGCGCCTGCCGGCTTGGCCTTGGCGACCGCGTCCGCAAGCGCTTTCACGTTCGCCACCAGCTTGTCCTCAGAGAACGAGGCCTTGCCGACGCCGGCCTGCACGATACCGGCCTTCTCCACGCGGAACTCGACCGAGCCGCCCTTGGCACCCTTCACCGCGTTCGCGACGTCCATCGTGACGGTGCCGATCTTTGGGTTCGGCATCAGGCCGCGCGGGCCCAGCACCTTACCGAGACGACCGACCAACGGCATCATGTCGGGGGTGGCAATGCAGCGGTCGAAGTCGATCGACCCGCCCTGCACCTTCTCGACCAGATCCTCCGCGCCAACGACATCGGCGCCCGCTGCCTTGGCCTCATCGGCCTTGGCGCCACGCGCGAACACGCCGACACGCACGGTACGGCCGGTGCCATTCGGCAAATTGACGACGCCGCGCACCATCTGGTCGGCATGGCGCGGATCGACGCCGAGATTGATCGCGACCTCAATGGTCTCGTCGAACTTCGCCTTCGCGCGCTCCTTGACCATCTTGATGGCCTCGGCCAGCGGGTAAAGCTTCTCGCGATTGACGCCCTCGCGAGCCTTCTTCAGACGTTTTCCGATTGCCATGGCCGCTTACCCCGCAACTTCCAGACCCATCGAACGGGCCGAGCCCTCGACCATCCTCATGGCCGCTTCGACGGTGTCGCAATTGAGGTCCTTCATCTTCTTCTCGGCGATCTCGCGCACCTGCGCTTTGGTCACCTTGCCGGCCTTGTCGCGGCCAGGCGCCTTCGAGCCGGACTGGACCTTTGCGGCCTGCTTGAGGAAGTAGGACATCGGCGGTGTCCTCATCTCGAAGGTGAAGGAGCGATCCGCATAGATCGTGATGATCACCGGGATCGGGGTGTTCTTCTCTTCCTTCTGAGTCTGCGCATTGAACGCCTTGCAGAACTCCATGATGTTGAGACCGCGCTGACCAAGCGCGGGACCGATCGGAGGCGACGGATTTGCCGCTCCCGCCGGCACCTGCAATTTCAGGTATCCGGTCACTTTCTTTGCCATGTCTTGCTCCCGTTGTGCCGGTTTGCGCCGGCGGTTTCAGGTTTCGTGGTTCGGATCGCGCGGCTGGCAGACCGCCCGCTTCCTCCCACGTCCTCGCTCAGCTCGGTCAGACCTTCTCGACCTGACCGAATTCCAGTTCGACCGGCGTCGCGCGGCCGAAGATCGAAACGGCGACCTTCACGCGCGAGCGCGCCTCGTCGATTTCCTCGACCACACCGGAGAACGACGCGAACGGACCGTCCGCCACGCGTACGTTCTCGCCGATCTCGAACGACACCGACGCCTTCGGCCGCTCAACGCCTTCCTGCACCTGGTGCAGGATGCGCATGGCTTCGGTCTCCGAGATCGGCATCGGCTTGTTTTCGGCGCCCAGGAAACCCGTTACCTTCGGCGTGTTCTTGATGAGATGAAAGGCCTCGTCGGTCAGCTTCATCTTCACCAGCACATAGCCCGGGAAGAATTTACGCTCGGCGTCGATCTTGCGCCCGCGGCGCACTTCGGTGACCTTTTCGGTCGGCACCAGCACCTGCTCGAACAAATCGTCAAGCCCGCGCTGCTTCGCCTGCTCGCGGATCGATTCGGCGACCTTCTTCTCAAAATTGGAATAGGCGTGGACAATATACCAGCGCTTGTCCGCGGTCAGAGTTGCAGCGGTTGCCATCAGTGAATGCCCAGTATCATGGTGATCAAAAAGCGGATGATCTGATCCGCGGCGAAAAAGAAAATCGACGCCAACGCAACCATTACGAACACCATGATGGTGGTGATCGTGGTCTCGCGACGGGTCGGCCAAGTGACCTTGGCGGTCTCCGAGCGCACTTCCTGCAGAAATTTGAACGGGCTGATAGCCATCGAGGTTCCGCGTCCGTTGCCGGACGAATTGACTGTGAAGATTAAGGAATCCGAACAGGCCGAAGCCGCCCAACCCTCGTCAGAAGGATGAGCCAAAAAGAGAGGCTCGCTTGTTCGGGGATTTCAAAGGGCCGCGCCGGAAATCCGTCGAAGCGGGCCGGCTGCAGGTGGCGGGTATGTACTGCCAAGCCTGCCGAACGTCAAGTTGCCCTGACCAAAGGCAGCGGCGGACCGCTGGGGGATCAAGGGCTTGGCGGCCGATCTTGGCAGGAGTGGCAGGGCTCGAACCTGCGACCCCCGGTTTTGGAGACCGGTGCTCTACCAATTGAGCTACACTCCTACGAACTTGAAAAGGTTTG
>Ga0306923_10007013_pt1 | contig 11168 bp, 8 predicted proteins | sample sta12Can44000108_FD_203841 | JGI IMG/M metagenome (GOLD analysis project Ga0306923, IMG submission 203841) | Lab enrichment of tropical soil microbial communities from Luquillo Experimental Forest, Puerto Rico - statanox.12C.anox.44.000.108 (v2)... | ecosystem: Environmental > Terrestrial > Soil...
ATCCTGACCGCCCCCTTTGGGTACTATGCGTCAGATTTTATCCACTAGGATGCTCTTTGCCCGGTAACTCGCAAGCGTAGCGAGAAACTTTGCAATACATGTCGCAGGCTTGCCGAAATCAACGCTCCAATATCGGTAATGTGCCTGATTCCATGTGAGCAGAAGCACGGCGAGACTATCCGCCATGTCGCCCAGCCGGCCCCAGAAATGATCGACCAGGAAGGCGCCGCCTTGTACATGGCATCCCGTGCCTCATGCGCCTGAAATGCCTTGAGGCCCTTTTCCAGTTGGTCCTGGGTAAGCCCCTTCGAGGACATAGCTAGGTTCGATGCCATTGAATTAAATCCCGATCCGCTCGACCTCATCGAGCATGAACTCGTCGCGCCAGCTTACGCTGGTCATGCCTCGCGTCGTCAACCGAAGGTCCTCGGACCCGATCGCCCCCGGGCCGGCCGCTTCACTGCCGAGCCCACAGAAAGATTACGGTTGCCACCAGGCCAAGACAGCTTCGGCTGGCATGCAGAATGCCCCACCGCCGGATCATGCGGCGTGTCTCTGCGGTAGCATTCTCCGGCGGCGTGTCCATCAGACGGCGGTTGGTCGGCATGATCACAAAGATCGTGTAGGGCCAATTTGCGAGCAGGACCACGGCGCCGAGCAGCCAACGCCAATCGAGGTTATTGAAAAAGGCGGCGAGCCCAAAGACTCCGCCAACGACAACGAGGCTTGCCTGCATTATGTAGCCCCGCTTGTAAGCCGGCTTCCACTCGGCGAGGAGTGAGCGATCGTCGAGCTGAAGGCGCGCCGGCTGCTCGGCGATGTTGATGTAGACCGCCGCCCCTGTGAATACGGCAGATGCCGTGAGTGCAAGCTGTCCGGTTAGCATTCGCCTCCTGCCAAGTCGTCCGCGATAAATGCGGATGCGCGGTGGCGATACCTACATCACGGAGGGGATCGAAGCCTCGCCGTGGCTCCATGGAACAACTTGACCATGCGGGTAAATCCACCGAGCATCGCACAAATGAATATAAACTTAACGGGATGGGACGATGGCAGACGCGCTGACAGAGCCGCCCGAATCATTGTCTTCATGGTGGAGGGTCGCCGCTCTGGTTACTATGGTGGCAGGGTTCGCCGTGCTTATTCTGTTGACCGTCAAGGCTTACCAGAACGCACCGCCGATTCCGGATAAGTTCGTCGATCCCGTCGGTGCCGTGGTCTTCACGGCCGATGACGTCATTGCCGGCCAGCAGGTCTTCTTGAAGCACGGCCTGATGGACAACGGTACGATCTGGGGCCACGGCGGCTATCTCGGTCCCGATTTTTCTGCACAGTCCCTGCACATACTGGCTCTCGACCTCGCTGATCGCATCGCGCGCGAGCGTCTCAATCGCGGCTACGCTGACCTTAGACCCGAGGAGAAGGCCGCGATCGACGGCGCCGTTGCCCTCGACCTGAAGGCCAATCGCTACGATCCAGCGAGCGGAACGCTGGCTCTGCCGGCGGGGGCGGCCGAATCCTTCAACGGCTTGGTCGAATACTGGACGAAATATTTCGGCGAGCCCGAGAGAAACGGCGGTCTCGCCAGAGAGACAGTGAGTAATCCGCGAGAGCTGCGCCAGCTGACCGCCTTCTTCGCCTGGACGGCTTGGGCTTCGGCGGCTATGCGTCCCGGCACTTCACATTCCTATACCAACAACTTTCCCTACGAGCCGCTTGCCGGGAATACCCCTACTGCTGGTGCGCTCATCTACAGCGCGCTCAGTCTCGTCTTCCTACTCGGGGGGACGGCGGCTGTGCTTCTCGCCTTCGGAAAGTTCGACTATCTCGGCTGGCACCGCCGCGCGGCGGTAGCCGCACGCGCTGCGGTTCTGCCGGTAAGCGACGCGCAGCGTGCGACCCTGAAATTCATGGCCATCGCCGCCCTTCTGTTCTTCGGGCAGACTCTAATAGGCGGTGGTGTCGCACATTACCGTGCCGATCCTGGCAGTTTCTATGGCATCGATCTGGCTGGGCTCTTGCCCAGCAACCTCCTGCGCACCTGGCATCTTCAGCTCGCGATCCTGTGGATCGCCACCGCCTATGTCGGCGGTGCCCTGTTCGTCGCGGGAATGCTCGGCCGCAGCGAGCCTCCCGGGCAACGGGGCGCCATTCATCTCCTGTTCGCCGCTATCGTCGTCGTTGTCGTTGGGAGCCTACTCGGCGAGTGGGCCGGGCTCTTTCAATGGCTGGGCGACGCTTGGTTCTGGTTCGGCAACCAGGGCTGGGAATATCTCGAGATCGGCCGCTTCTGGCAGGTATTGCTCGCCATCGGCCTCGTCTTCTGGTTCGGCTTGCTGTGGCGCGCCGTGGCGCCGGCTTGGCGTGACTCCGAGCGGCGCAATCTCATCGCCTTCTTCTTGATCGCCGCCGCGGCGATCCCGGTATTCTACCTTCCTGCTCTGTTTTTTGATGGATCGACCCACTATACGGTCGCGGATACTTGGCGCTTCTGGATCATCCATCTCTGGGTCGAAGGCTTCTTCGAGCTGTTCGTCACGGTCATTGTCGCGATCATCTTCTACCAGCTCGGGTTGGTGGAGCGCGTGACGGCTCTACGGGTCATCTATCTCGACGTCATTCTGATCTTTGGCGGCGGGCTTATCGGCACCGGACATCACTGGTACTTCACCGGCCAGACCGAGCTCAACATGGCGCTCTCTGCGACCTTCTCAGCCCTTGAGGTTGTCCCTTTGACCTTGCTCACCCTCGATGCCGCGGATTTCGCCACGGTAACCCGCGGCGAGGCCGGCGCACCGTTTCGCCATAAATGGACGTTCTATTTCCTGATGGCCGTTGGCTTTTGGAACTTCACCGGGGCCGGCGTATTCGGCTTTCTGATCAACATGCCTATCGTCAGCTATTTCGAGGCGGGGACCAACCTTACGCCCAATCACGGCCATGCGGCGATGATGGGTGTCTTCGGCATGCTGGGCGTGGCGCTCATGGTTTTCGTGCTGCGCGAGACGGTGCACGAGTCGCTCTGGCCTCGGCTTGAAAAATACATTCGCTGCGGCTTCTGGGGTCTCAATATCGGCCTGGCGATGATGATCCTGTTCAGCCTGTTCCCATCCGGAGTGCTCCAAGTGCACGACGTGCTGGTAAATGGCTACTGGCATGCCCGAAGCCTCGACTATCTCGGCGGGGAGCTGCCGCGCTTGCTGGAATGGCTGCGGCTACCGGGCGACCTAGTCTTTATCTTCCTAGGTGCGTTGCCGATCCTTCTCGCCGTTGGGCTCGGTTATTTGAGCCTGTGGTCGGAACGGCCCCGTGCCGGAGCGGCGCGCCCGGCTGCTGCTGCATAATGCATAATAGTCACTGTCTTATTCGGAGGGACGCCGTGACTGAGCTTCGCGCCGGAGATCTGATCGTTCATTTCGTTGGCAGCATCCCATTACCGGATGCCGAAACTGTGTTCCGCACGCTGGCGAGAACCACAGGGGCATATCTGCGACGCCTGCCGGACGGTGAGACCGGCATCCGCAAGACCTGGATCCGCTTCCTCCAGCAGGTACTCGCCGACAACCCGGCGATCGAGGTCGCTGCCGACGTGCCGCCCTTCAAGTTTACGCAATGGGACGGCAAACTCCTTCGCGAAATCCCGCGCCTGCGCGTCAAACCCGGAGCGAGGCCCGATCCCAAGACCCTCAAGACCGGCTATGCCGATATGGCGTTTGAGTCTTGGAAGCTGTTCGAGCAGTTGCAGAAAGTCGGGGTCATCCCGGCGGCGGTCAAATTTCAAATCTCACTGCCGACGCCGATTGCCCCGACCTACAACAACATGCTTCCGTCGCACCGGCCACTGATTCTGCCTGCGCTGACCCAGCATTTGATCGGGGAGGTCGCCAAGATCGCCGTAGCAATGCCGAACGACCGGATCGCCGTGCAGTGGGATGTATGCCAGGAAGTCCTCGCCTGGGAAGGCTATTACGAAGCGGGGCCTGTCGATTTCCGCACCGAGACGATTGATGTGCTTACCCGCATCGGCGACGCAGTGCCCGGAGCTATCGAGCTCGGCTACCACCTGTGTTACGGCAGTCCGGCGGACGAGCACTGCGTCCAACCCAAGGACATGGCGATCATGGTCGAGATTGCCAACGCGACCAGCGCCGGCGTCGCGCGCCCGATCCAATTCTTCCACATGCCGGTCCCCAAGGGGCGCACCGATGATGCGTACTTTGCTCCTCTCGACAATCTGCGCCTGCATCCCGAGACCGATCTTTATCTGGGCCTCATCCACTACAATGATCCCGAAGGCGATGCGGCGCGGCTCGCTGCCGCCCGGCGTCATGCCAATGTTGGCGGCGTTGCAACCGAGTGCGGCATGGCACGCGGCGACCCGGCGCGGCTGCCGTCACTGCTCGCCGCTCACGTCCGAGCAGCGCAGGCCCACAATCCGGCGTAACGCCAGCGAAAGAGGCCGGCCATGCCGGAAGAACTCACGCCAGGTACGAACCGCCGTTGACGTGCAAGGTCTGACCGGTGACAAACCCGGCATTGTCCGATGCCAAAAACACCGCTGCTCGGGCGATGTCGTCGGGTTGCGCCATGCGGCCGAGCGGGATTGCGCGCGCCATCTCGGCGATTTCCGCCTCGCTGCTGCCATAACGCGGCTGGGCTGTATCGGTGAGCCCAGGTGCTATCGCATTGACCCTGATGCGGCAAGGGGCGAGCTCCAGCGCCATCGCCCGGGTCAATGACAGCACACCACCCTTGCTCGCGGCGTAATGCACGCCGCGAGGCGAGCCGCGCAGTGCGGCACCCGAGGCCATATTGATGATCGATCCCTGCCGCCTGGCTACGACCATCGCTTTGGCGACATACTGCGCGCAAAAACACGAACCCTTCAGATTAACGTCCAGCACCTGGTCCCAGTCATGCTCCGTCATTTCGAGAAAGGGCACACGCGGGAACACTCCGGCGTTGTTGATCAAAACGTCGATCGGGCCGAGCCCCTCTTGGGTGGCCGACACCATTGCCTGTACCTGCTCCAACCGGCTCACATCGGCCTCGACCAATAACGCGTGCCGACCGCAGGTGCGTACTTCACCGGCGACACGTTGAGCCGCACCCTCGTCATCGAGCCAGTTGATCGCGACGTCGGCACCCGCTGCAGCAAACTCGCGAGCCATCGCGCGGCCAATCCCTTGTTGCGCCCCGGTGACCAAAACCACTTTGCCGGTCAACTGCATGTTTCAGATTCCTTTCAATCCGGGTTCAGACCGAGACTTGCCGGCCGATTTCGACGACCGCATCCGTTGGCAGCCTGAAGTACTCAGTCAGGTGGGCAGAATTGCGCTGCATAAACGCGAACAATGCCTCCGCCACTCGCGGTAAGGCTTTGTCATCTTTGTCGGGCACGACGGTCTCGTGACCGACATAATAAGTCACATCGGATAGATCGATGGCGCATCCAAGCCCGTGCGCGTGCTGCAGCAGCGCCGGAATATCGGGCCGCTCCATAAAGCCGTAGCGTGCGGCTGCGCGCCAGAAACGGGGCGCGATTTCTCCAAAGGTCAGCCGCTCGGTTTCCTTGACCCAGGGCACCGACTGGGTGGTGACGGTCAGGACGAACAATCTCTCGTGCAATGCACGGTTGTGCTTGACGTGCCACACCATTACCGGCGGCACGTCCCGCTCAGTCCGCGTCAAGAAGACTGCGGTGCCGGGAACGCGGGGGATGCCTTTCTCCGCGATCTTCGCCATAAAGTCTCCGACAGGTGTCACTTCATCTTGGAGTCGGGCGGTGACCGCGGTTGCCCCGATATGCCAGATCAGCATGACGCCATAGACGAGCGCGGCCAGAATTAGCGGGACGTATCCGCCCTGCGTCACCTTGATGAGGTTCGCCGCGAAGAACGCCGCATCGACCAGGAAGAAGGCGCCTGCCACCGCACCTGCCGCAATGGCGCTCCACCCCCAGATCTCGCGCATGGCGATGAACAGCAGTGCCGACGTCATTAGCATCGTGGCCGAGACGGCGATCCCGTAGGCCGAAGCGAGATTGTCTGATTTGCCGAAGCCGACCGTCAGTCCGAGGGTGACGACCATCAGCAGCCAATTGACTGTGCCCACGTAAATCTGACCGTAGCCATCGGCGGAAGTCTGAGTGATGTGCACCCGCGGCAGCCAGCCGAGCTGGATCGCCTGGCGGGTCATCGAAAATGCGCCGGTGATGATTGACTGGCTGGCGATGATCGTCGCGATCGTGGCCAGCACGACGAGCGGTAGCAGCAGGAATGTAGGGCACAGGCGGTAGAAGATGTTGTCTGAGATCGGGGCGCCGTCGAGGACCAGAGCAGCTTGGCCGGCATAATTCAAAACGAGGCTCGGGAAGACGACCGCAGACCAAGCGAGCTTGATCGGCCCGGCGCCGAAATGCCCCATGTCGGCGTACAGCGCCTCGGCACCGGTGACGCACAGGAAGACCCCGCCGAGCACGAGAAATCCCATGGCTCCACCGGAGATCAGATAGCCGAGCGCGTGCCGCGGGTCGATCGCGATCAGGACCGAGGGGTATCGAGAAATGCCCCAGATTCCGAGCAGCGCGATCGACGCGAACCATAGCGCCATGATCGGGCCGAATGTCCTGCCGATCCGGGAGGTGCCTTGGGGTTGGATGGCGAACAGCGCGACGAGAATCAGGACCGAGAGAGGAAGCACATACGGGGCAAAGGCCGGAAGCACGATTTCCAAGCCCTCCAGCGCCGAAAGCACCGAAATCGCCGGCGTGATCGCCCCGTCGCCATAGATCAGCGCCGCGCCGAATAGACCAACCGCGATGATCGTGGGACGATGCTGGCGCTTTACGCCAAGCAGCGACATCAGCGCGAGGATGCCGCCCTCGCCGTCATTGTCGATGCGCATCGCGACGGACACGTACTTGATCGTCGTCACCACGATCAAGGTCCAGACCACGAGCGATAGCACGCCGAGTGTCGTCGCTGTATCGGGAGTGCCGCCGGTGAGGCCCAGCACCGTCTTAAGCGTGTAGAGAGGGCTCGTCCCAATGTCGCCGAAGACCACCCCCAACGCCGAGAGGCCGAGCCCAGACAGGCCCGCGGCGTTCGTCCGGCGCGCTATCGTCTCACCAGCAACGTTGGACACAGAACGAGCTCACGGCAATCATCCAGATCTTTCGTTCCCAGGTTAGCTCTTTGCCAGATTGACGGCACGGTTCCCAGCCGATTGAGCTATGGTGCGGCTGCGTGACCCTTCCGCCCCTCGATGCTCCCTGACGAGGTCATCGAATGATGGGATCGATGGCTATGGCGCGCCAAAGCAGGCCCGGGGCGACGTCAGCCGCCTGGCTCCGAAAGCGGCAATCCGGCGCTGGTGCCCGCGCAATTCATCAGATATGCGCCACCGCTTGACCGGCGCGGGTCTCTCCGTTGCTGGCCTGAGCGCGGCCGTGCTAGCATCGGGCGCAATGAGCGGCGAATCCACGCCGCAGGACAGGCACGGCTGGCGCCGGCTAGGGAGCTTTGATGATGATCAGAAAGCTATGGGTTCAGTTGCTCGCCGTCGCCGCGGTGACGGCCTTTGGCGGCGCGGCGCAGGCAGGACCAACCCTCGACAAGGTTAAGCAGGGCGGCCTCGTGTGCGGCGTTCCGACCGGCATCCCGGGTTTTGGCATGCCCGACAGCCAGGGCAAGTACTCCGGCCTCGACATCGATGTCTGCAAGGCGATCGAGGCGGCGGTCTCGGGCGACCCGGAAAAGGTCAAATACGTACCGCTGACCGCGGTGCAGCGCTTCCCTGCGCTGCAATCGGGCGAGGTCGACATCTTGTCGAACAACACTACCTGGACGTTGCAGCGCGACACCGAGCTCGGCTTCAATTTCGGCCCGGTGGTGTTCTACGACGGCCAGGGCTTCATGGTGCCGAAGAAGCTCGGCGTCAAAACCGCGAAGGAATTGAACGGCGCGACGATCTGCGTCGGCCCTGGCACGACCAGCGAGCTCAACCTCGCCGACTACTTCCGCGCGACCAAGATGGAGTTCAAGCCGGTCGTCATCGAGAAGGTCGACGAGATCTATGCGGCGTTTTTTTCGGGCCGTTGCGATGTCATTTCCGGTGACGCTTCGGGACTGGCCGCGCAGCGGTCCGGCCGGGCGAGCAAACCCGACGATTACGTTGTCCTGCCCGAGCGCATCTCCAAGGAGCCTCTCGCCCCGGTCATGCGCCACGGCGACGAGCAGTGGCACGACATCATCGACTGGGTCGTCTTTGCGCTGTTCGAGGCCGAGGAGAGAGGCATCACCCAGAGGAATGTCGACGAAATGACGAAGAGCGAGGATCCCATCATCAAGCGCATGCTCGGCGTCACCCCCGGCATGGGCAAAGCCTTGGGTCTCGACGAGAAATGGGCCTACAACGCGATCAAGGCGGTCGGCAATTACGGCGAGATCTTCGACCGCCATCTCGGCCCCGAAACGCCGATCGGGTTCGAGCGCGGCTTAAACAATCTGTGGACCAAAGGCGGGCTGATCTACGCGATGCCGATCCGCTGAGCGCCGACGGCAGGGCAGGCACGAGGCAGGCCCATGGCAAGTGAGACGATCGACGCCCACGTGCCATCGCGCCGACCGCCGCCGTGGCGTAATCCGCGAGTGCGCGGCATCGTCCTCCAGGTGCTGTTCGTCGCCGTCATCGCGGCGTTTTTTGCCTTCTTGGCCCAGAACACGATCGTCAATCTGCGCCGGCAGAACATAGCCAGCGGGTTCGGCTTTCTCGATCGCGAAGCCGCTTTCGGCATCGGCGAGTCGCTGATCGCCTATACCCCGGCCGATACCTACGGGCGGGCCTTTGTCGTCGGGCTGACCAACACGCTCTACGTCGCCGCGCTGGGCATCGTGCTGGCGACGATCGTTGGTACGCTGATGGGCCTGGCGCGGCTCTCCGGCAACTGGCTCGTCGCCAGGCTGGCGCAAATCTATGTCGAGGCGTTTCGCAACATCCCGTTGCCCTTGCAGCTGCTGTTCTGGTGGGCGCTCTTGCGCGGGGTGGCTCCGGGACCGCGTGAGGCTTGGCAGGTTCTTCCCGACGTCTTCGTCAGCAATCGCGGCATCGTGTTCCCGGTGCCGCGCGGACACCCGGCATTCCAGTGGATGGGGCTGGCGTTCGTCGTCGGCGCCGTCGCCGCCTATTTCGTGCATCGCTGGGCGCGCGCCCGCCAGGCGCAAACCGGCAGGCAATTCCCGGCTGGCTGGGTCGGGCTGGGGCTGATCCTCGGCCTGCCGTTGCTGGTGTTCCTTGGCTTCGGCGCGCCGCTGACGCTGGATGTTCCGGCGCTGAAGGGGTTCAACTTCAGCGGCGGTGCCTCGCTGTCGCCCGAGTTCGGCGCGCTGTTATTGGGGCTTGTCATCTACAGTGGAAGCTTCATCGCCGAGATTGTGCGCGCCGGCATCCTCGCGGTCAGTTGGGGCCAGAGCGAGGCGGCGATGGCGCTAGGGCTGAAGCCCGGACATCGCATGCGCCTCGTCGTCCTGCCGCAGGCGCTGCGGGTCATCATCCCGCCGATGACGAGCGAGTATCTCAGCATCACCAAGAACAGCTCACTCGCGGTCATCATCGGCTACCCCGACCTCGTGTCGATCGCCAACACGACGATCAACCAGACCGGCCAGGCGGTCGAAGGCATCGCGATGATCATGGCGGTCTATCTCGCGATCAGCCTTTCGATCTCGCTCCTGATGAACCTCTACAACCGCGCCGTCGCACTGGTGGAGCGCTGACGATGGCCGACATCGACATCGCGCAGGAACTACCGGTCCCAGTCGAGCGGCCGCCGCAGTCGACGCGGGGCGTCCTCGACTGGCTGCGCGTCAATCTGTTCGGCAGCGTCTTCAACACGATCCTGACGCTGGTCGCAGCCTATATCCTCGCCGTCAGCATCCCGCCGGTCATCCGCTGGGGCCTCGTCGACGCCATTTGGAGCGCGCCCAACGGCCAGGCCTGCCGCGGCGCCGGCGCGTGTTGGGCGTTCATCGGCGAGAAGGCCCGCTTTATTCTGTTTGGCACCTTCCCCTATGACGAGCAGTGGCGGCCGCTCTTTGTCGTCGTCATCTTTATCGCGATGATCGTGGCCAGCTGCGATCGGCGGCTGTGGGGCAGGCGATTGATGCTGTTGTGGCTGGCCGGCTTTGTTGTTGCCGGCGTGCTGATGTGGGGCGGCATTCTCGGCTTGAGCTATGTCGAGACCCGGCTGTGGAGCGGGTTGCCGCTAACTCTGATCCTGGCGATCGTCGGCCTACCGTTCGCCTTCCCGCTGGGGATTCTCTTGGCGCTTGGCCGGCGCTCGCGACTGCCGGCGGTGCGGATGGCCAGCGTCGCCTATATCGAGTTGATCCGCGGCGTACCGCTGATCACCGTCCTGTTCATGGCCTCAGTGGTGCTGCCCTTGTTTCTGCCGCCCGGCGTGACGATCGACAAGGTGCTGCGCGCGGGCATCGGGTTCGTCCTGTTTGCCGCGGCCTATCTCGCCGAGATCATCCGCGGCGGGCTGCAGGCGATCCCCAGGGGCCAGCTCGAGGCGGCCGACGCGCTGGGGCTCGGCTATTGGCAGCGCACCCGGGTGATCGTCCTGCCGCAGGCGCTGGCGATGGTCATCCCGCCGCTCGTCAACAGTTTCATCGGCGGCTTCAAGAACACTTCGCTCGTCATCATCATCGGGCTCTTCGACCTGCTCAACACCGCCAACAACGCGCTGGCCGATCCCAATTGGCAGGGCTTCGCCACCGAATCCTATGTGTTCGTCGCGGCGATCTATTGGAGCTTCTGCTTCTTCATGTCGCGCTACAGCCAGATGCTGGAGCGCGAGTTCAATAAAAGCCGGCAGCGATAGAGGCGAGAGGGCAGGGTGACGGATACTGCGGTGGAGACACGGGCCAGCGAGCTGATCATCCAGCTGCGCCAGGTCGACAAATGGTACGGCGATTTCCACGTCCTCAAGGGCATCAACCTCGAGGTCAAGAAGGGTGAGCGCGTCGTTGTCTGCGGACCGTCGGGCTCCGGCAAATCGACGATGATCCGCTGCATCAACCGATTGGAGGAGCATCAGCAGGGGCAGATCATCGTCGCCGGGATCGAGCTGACTGCCGACGTCAAGAACGTCGAGGCGATCCGCC
>Ga0306923_10007018_pt1 | contig 11165 bp, 10 predicted proteins | sample sta12Can44000108_FD_203841 | JGI IMG/M metagenome (GOLD analysis project Ga0306923, IMG submission 203841) | Lab enrichment of tropical soil microbial communities from Luquillo Experimental Forest, Puerto Rico - statanox.12C.anox.44.000.108 (v2)... | ecosystem: Environmental > Terrestrial >...
CCGGTGATCCGATGTTGGCTATTGATTGACCCCTCAAAAACCTGGCCAAACGAGGAGGTCATCATCAGTGCACCGCTTGGGGTCACATTTCCGGTGAGCGTGTAACCCTGCCACGGGAACTGAGCGCTGCCGCGGGAGATCACCAATATCGGCGCAGGCTCGGTCACGCAGGGTTGCGAGCCTCCCGAAGTCCAGGTGTTGCCGGCGCTATTATTGACGACAGAAACACCAACGTATGTTCCGTCGTAATTGAGCATGGTTTCGGTAAAGTGAGGGTGCCGCATAAGGGGGGTTGTTTCAGCGGCTGTTCTACTTCTGGTTTGATATGGCTTCGCCGTGGTTTCAAGTCGGTTGGGTTATGATTTCATCCAGTTTCGCTGGATTGAGCTCGCGTGGTTTCGTAAACCTGCGATTGAGTACATGCGTCGGATCGCTTAAGCCTGCTGGATCGGATATTTCGCGAAGATTTCCTCGGCCCGTTTGAAGCGATGCTCGAGGACATGGCGATCCTGACCGGTGCTCAGGTCATCAGCGAGGACCTCGGGATCAAGCTCGAGAACGTCACGCTCGAAATGTTGGGCAAGTTCAAGCGCATCCGGGTCGAGAAAGAGAACACCACGATCATCGACGGTGGCGGCCAGAAGGTCGACATCCAGGGTCGCTGCACGCAGATCCGCCAGCAGATCGAGGAGACGACCTCGGATTACGACCGAGAGAAATTGCAAGAACGCTTGGCGAAGCTCGCGGGGGGTGTTGCCGTAATCCGTGTCGGCGGGGCGACCGAAGTCGAAGTCAAGGAGAAGAAGGACCGGGTCGACGACGCCACGCATGCGACGCGGGCAGCGGTCGAGGAAGGCATTGTTCCGGGAGGCGGTGTCGCGCTGCTCTATGCCGCCAAGGCTCTTGACGGGCTGACACCGGAGAACAACGACCAGAAGGTCGGCATCGACATCGTCAAGCGCGTATTGCAGTCGCCGGTTCGGCAAGTTGCCGAAAACGCGGGGGACGACGGGTCGGTCGTGGTCGGCAAATTGCTCGACGCTAACGACCTCAACCGCGGGTTCGATGCGCAGACCGGCGAATATGTCAACATGGTCAAGGCCGGCATCATCGATCCGACCAAGCACCGGAGGGTCGTCGATTTCATGCGACCGCGCAGGAGGTTCTGCGCGCCTGCAACAAAGTGAAGGCCGAGCTTCAAGCAAGCGTCGCCGACCGACCACTCCGCATTGGCGTCCTACGCACGTTGCCGTCCGCGCATATCGCGCGGCTAATTGAAACCCTGCAACGCGAGCTGCCGGACACACGGATCGAGCTTGTTGATGGGCCACAAGAAGACCTGCATGCTCGGCTCGCAGGCCGAAAGCTGCTCGCATGCATCTCTGCAAAAACGGAGAGCGAGCCGGGGCAGCGTTCTGTCGAGCTACTAAGGGAAGACTACGGATTGGTGGCCAGCCTCAACCATCGCTTTGCGTTTTACGAAAGCATTGAGTTATCCGATCTGAATGGAGAGCCCTTCATCGTGCGAACTCATTGTGAAGGCTTCGACAGCACGAGGAAGCTTCTGGCAGAACGCGGAATACGCTCGCCGGTCGTCTATCGGACGGATCAAGACGATCGTGCTCTCGCATTGGTAGGAGCCGGCCTGGGTGTTGCGCTGATGCCCGCAATGTTCAATGCGCCCAATGTGAAGAAAGTCCGAATCCGAGATTTCGGCGCGAAGCGCGTGATCTCGCTGCACTGGAACGAGGATGTCGCCGACGATCGGCTCGATCGGCTCGTTGCTTTTGCCACCACACACAATTGGGCATCATCCGACCGGCACGACTTCGAGACTCGTCCGCGATTATCTGGTCACGCCGCCGCGGTCGAATTTGACCGGCTTGGCGTTCCGGTTTGACAATACCCAGTAGATCCGATCGGGATTTCAGTGACTTGCTCCTGGCCCGCCGCTTTTGAGCGGAAGACTGTGCACCTTGTCGCCGTCCTCTAGGTTGACCGGCGGCTGCAGGATGACCTGATCGCCGTTTTTGACGCCTGCGTTGACCTCGACCTCGGTGCCGTAATCGGCGGTGATTGTAATCTTGTTCAGATGTACGATGCCGTCTTCGACCACGGCGACCTGCATGCCGTTCTGATTGAAGATGATCGCCGAGGCGGGCACGATCAGTGCCGGAGCTTTGCGCGGGATCTTCAGTTCGACAGTGCAATAGACCCCCGGCTGCAGCGCACCGCCCGGGTTGGGGACGTCGACCTCGGTCAGCAGAGTTCGCGTCCCCGGCTGCAACGCGTCGGCGATCCGTGTCACATTACCATGAAAGGTGAGGTTGGGCATCGCCGGCACGCGAATGACGGCCTCGAGGCCTGGCTTGACGCCAAACGCGTCATTCTGCGGCACATAGACCCAAACCCGGATCACCTCACTATGGGTCATCGCAAACATCGCCGTGCCGCCGGTGGTGTCCGCGGTAATGAGGCTGCCGACGTCGATGTTGCGCTGCGTGATGACGCCATCGAAGGGAGCCACGACTTGCTGATAGATCTTTTGCTGATTGTAGTATTTCAGCTGTTGCTCGGTCGCTGCGGTGTTGTACTGAGCGGCCGCGGTCGCATGAGTCTGAGCCTGAAACGTATACCAATCGGTGTCGCCTTGCTCTTTCGTCGCCCACCCATCATTAGCTAGGATGGAAATACGCCGGCTCGTGAGCTCTGTCGACGCGCGCTGAGCTTCGTTTTGGCGTATCGTCGCTCGAGACTGCTGCAGACTGTTCTGAAATTGGGCCACCTGCGCATCGACTTCGGGCGCGGTGATCTCGGCGAGGAGCTGCCCTGCCTTAACGCGATCACCGATATCGACATGGCGCTTCACCACGTAGCCGCTGGCGCGCGCATAGATGTTGGCCTCGACAAAACCGAGCGTCGTCGCGGGCAAAGTCACGTGCAGTCTGCCGAGCCGCTGCGCCACTTTCTCGACGCGCACATTCGGGACAAAGCTCGCCTGATGTTCCGCGGTGTCCCTGACCTGGCGGTGCTGCTGGTAATGCCGCCACACGCCCAGTGCGAGAGCGCTAATAAAGAGCACGAGAACCCCCGCGCCGAGCAGCCGTCGGCCGGATCGGCGATAGCCGCTGCTAGTGTTCGGCAGCGGCGACGCCACGTCGCGATCGGGTGTAGGCTGCACCGGCGAAGACGGCGGCTCCTTAAGAAGCGGTTGCTCGAAGTCGTTCATTCAGGCACCTCCACGAATACGCCGTGCGCCGGTTTGCCGTCATTGCCCTTGCGCAGCATCGCAAACAGGTAGGGCACGACCAGAAGCGTGGTCGGGGTCGCGAACAGCAAGCCGCCGATGATGGCGCGTGCGAGGGCGGCGTTCTGCTCCTCGCCCGGGCCGCCGATCGCCATCGGGATCATGCCGACGATCATCGCAGTGGCGGTCATCAATACCGGCCGGATGCGGGTATGCCCGGCCGAGATCGCAGCATCCAACGCCGTGCTGCCGGCGAGCTGCTGTTCGCGGGCGAAGGTGACGAGCAGGATCGAGTTTGCCGAGGCGACGCCAATCGCCATGATCGCCCCCATCAGCGATGGCACGCTCAACGTCGTGTCGGTGATGTAGAGCATCGTGACGATGCCGCAGAACGTCGCCGGCAGGGCGAGGATCACGACAAAGGGGTCGCCCCAAGTCTGGTAGTTGACGACCATCAGCAGGTAGACGAACACGGCGGCGAACACGAGGCCGATCGCCATGTCGCGGAACGCCTGGTTCATGCTGTCGATCTGGCCTGTCACTTGGATCGTATTGCCGGGCGAGAGTTCTTTTTTGAGGTCGGTCGTGACCTTGTCGATATCGCTGGCGATGCTGCCGAGATCGCGGCCTTGGGTGCTGGCATAGACCTCGTAGACCGGCTGAATGTTGGCCTGGTTGGCGCTCCCCGGCACCGAATCACGGGTAAAGGTCGCGACATTTTGCAGTTCGCCGGGGACCGGCTGCGCTGTCGGCGGGGCAGTCCCGATGCTGACCGGGGTGTTGCCGACGTCACCCATCCCATCGAGCTGACCAGGTATTGCGGCGTTTGCACCGCGATGTAATGCGGGATTCCCTCTTTCGGATCGGTCCAGAAGTTGGGGTACACCTGCTTGGACGAGCTTAGGCTGGTGCCGATATTGTTGGCAATGTCACTGGGGGTGATGCCGAACTGCAGAGCCCGCGCTCGGTCGATCTGCACGTAGAGGTCGGGGGCGTACACTTCCTGTTGTATATGGGTATCGACGATCCCCGGAATGGCGGCGATAACGGCGCCGTAGCTCCTCGGCAATGCGGAGGTTATTGGCTCGGTCATAACCGACGGTGCGCACGTCGATCTGCGCGGTAAGCCCAAAATTCAGGATCTGCGTCGCTATATCGGCGGGCTGGAAATAGAACAAATCTTCCGGGAATGCCGCCGGCAGTACCTCGCGCAATTTGCGGACATAATCGGCGGTCGGGGCGTGGCCCTGTTTGAGGGACACCATGATCACGCCGTCATTGACCGCGATTGTCGTGCCGTCGGCGAAGGCCCAGTTATAGGAGACTGCCGGCACCCCGAAATTGTCGACGATCAGATCGAGGTCATCCTTCGGAATGATCTCGCGGATCCTGTCCTCGACTTTCTGAAAGATCTGCTCGGTCGTCTCGATGCGGGTGCCGGGCGGCGCGCGGACATGGAGCTGGATCATGCCGCCGTCGATCGCCGGATAGAAATCGCGGCCGACAAAGACGAACATCACGGCCCCAAGCGCCAGAACAAGGGCGGCGGCGATCGGGACAATGGCCCGGCGGTAGAGCAGCGTCCTGAGCAGTTCGACATAACTTTCCCGCAGCCGCTCGAAACCGCGCTCGAACGACGCATGGAAGCGGGAGAAGAGGCCCCCCACCCTTCCCTTCCCCGCTAGCGGGGGAGGGTTAGGGAGGGGGTCAGACCCACCGTTGTGCCGGCCCTTCAGGATCTGGCCGATCGTGATCGGCGTCAGCGTCCGTGACAGGCCATAGGAGGCGAGCATCGCAAAGACGACGGCGAGGCCGAGCGGAGTGAACAAATATTTCGCCGGCCCCTCGAGGAAGACGACCGAGGTGAAGACGCAGCTGATCGCCAATGTCGACACCAGTGTCGGCATCGCGATCTCGGCGGCGCCGTGCAATGTCGCTTTCGGCAGCGGCATCTTCTCTTCGTCGAGCAGGCGGTAAGTGTTCTCGATCGTGACCGTCGAATCGTCGACCAGGATGCCGACCGCGAGCGCCAATCCCCCCAATGTCATCGTGTTGATCGTCTCGCCCAAGAAATAGAGCACGACGAGCGAGGTCAGCATCGCCAGCGGGATCGAGATCATCACGACGATCGTCGGACGCCACGAGCCGAGGAAGAGCAGGATCATCAGCGCCGTGAGCCCGGCCGCGATCGCCCCTTCGCGCAGTACGGCGATAAGCGAAGACGTGACGAACACCGACTGGTCGAACAGCGATTTGATGACCGTGCCGGGCGGCGCCGCGGTCCGCGCGATTTTCAGCATGCGCTTGACCGCGTTGACGACGGCCAATGTCGAGGCATTGCCGTTTTTGATGATGCTGATCAGCACCGAGCGCTTGCCGTCGGCGCGGACGACGTTTTGCTGTACCAGATTGCCGTCCCGCACATGACCGATGTCCCGCAAGAAGACGGTGGCGCCATTCTGGTAGGCGACCGGGATGTCGTTGAGCGCGTCGAGGCTCGGCGGCATCGAATTGGTGCGGACGGTGTAATCGGTCTTGCCGATTTTCACATCGCCGCCCGGCAAGGTGAGGTTCTGCAAATTGAGGGCATTGGCGACTTGTAGCGGTGTGAGACCTTTGGCCAGCAAGTTGGTCTGGTCGACATCGACCATGATCTGGCGATATTGTCCGCCGGCGGGTGTGGGCAGTGTGACGCCATGGATCGGCGCCAGTATCTGCCGTAGCCGATAGATGCCGTAGTCATAGAGCTGCGCCTCGGTGAGCCGGTCGGAGCTGAGAGCGATTTGCAGGACCGGCACGGCCGATGCGCTGTATGGCACGACGAGTGGCGCCTGGGTCCCGGCAGGCAGCACTCGGGTGATATAGTTTGTGCCGGCTTGAATCTGCGAAACCGCGAGACCGAGATCCACATCCGGCTGGAAGTAGATCTTCTGCACCGAGATGCCGTTGATGGTCTCGGCCTCCATGTCCTTGATGCCGTTGACGCTGGTGCTGATCGCGTATTGGCTGTAGGTCGTAAAGCGCTGCTCCATCTCGGTCGTGTTGAGGCCGGTGTACTGCCAGACGACCGAGACGACCGGGATCTTGATCTCCGGAAAAATATCGGTCGGCATCTCGACCGCCGCGGTGACGCCGAGAAACAGGATCAGCGCCGCCACCACATAAAAGGTGTAGGGCCAGCGCAGGGCAAAGCGCACAATCCCCATGGCGATCTCCGTTTGCGAAAAGCTAGGGGGCGACTTCTTGGCGGCTCAGCCGTTGCGGCGCTGCACGATCAGATTGGCGACGAAAACCTGCACGACCTCGCCATTCTGGTTCAGCGTCTTGGCTCGGACCTTGATCAGCCCGTGGTGCGGATGCGAGTGCGACAAGCTTACCTCGACGACTTCACCTTCGACGTGCAGCTCGTCTCCGGGCCGTACGGGCAGCGGCCAGCGCAACTCGTCGAGGCCGAGGCCGATGATGCCGCCGGCTGGTTTGCTGTCGCCTTCGACCAATAGCCGCATCGTCAGCGCCGCCGTGTGCCAGCCGCTGGCGGCCAAACCCCGGAATATCGTGTGCCGCGCGGCCTCCTCATCGAGATGGAAGGGCTGAGGATCGAATTCGGCTGCGAAGCTCTTGATCCGCTCCTTATCGACCCGCACTCGTCCGGAGCCGAAGGTCTGGCCCACCGCGAAGTCTTCGAAATATCTCTTGGTCATTGGATGGCGTCACTCGCACTAGCGAATCCTCGCATGGGGGATACGATGGGATCGTCGGTCATATAGTCGTCCACCCAACGATCAGTGTATATACGCCTATTGCAGCTACAGATAGGGCCTGCTCGTCGGTGTCAGGCGGGAAAGTCTTCTCGGAACATCGGCAGGCCGCTCTTTGAAGTTTCGCGCGTCGCTTCGTCCTGGATGACGTCCCAATGTTCGGCGAGCAGGCCGTTTTCAAGCCGCAGGATGTCAACCACGACCCAGTTGACGGCCAGCCCGATCCTCGAAAACCGGCCGTGTAGCATGACGTAGTCGCCCTCGGCGACGATCAGCGCATTATCGTAGTGCAGCTCTTTGGGCAGGGTCTTGACGAGTTCGAAGAGCCCCTCGCGCCCCGGGGCGATGTAAGCGCTATGCTGAATGTAGTTCGGAGACCAGAAGCGCTCCGCAGCGGCATAGTCCCTCTTGTTGAAAAGCGTTGCGAAGGCCTCCAATACGAAAGCCTTATTCTTCTCCTCGATTGCCTGCGTCATTTCATTGTCCTTGACGGAAGTCCGAGTCAATTGCTCGATCGTCGTCACCGCATCCTCCTCGGTGATGCGTCACGCGGGTCAAAAGGGTGGGAAGCGCAACGTTTCAAGCCAAGCGTCACGCTCGATTTGCTCGCGGTCGAGGTAGCGCTCTTCGCTGCGGCAGATCTCGCCGTCGAGCAAGGTCCGCTCGTCGAGCGCCGACGATCTATTGCGGTCCTGCAGGCGTCTACGCCAATCGCGAACGGCCGCCAAGGCCTTTTTGAGGAGGCCCGCGCGCCGCGGCCGATGCGAAACCCGGCGCCAACCGCCATACTTGGCCTGTGAGTGGGTTACGGTCATATTAGCGCTCCTAATGCTACAGAGCTCGCGCGGGATTGGTCGACAAGCTCACGCGCCGGATGTGTGCAGTGGAATTTAATGCTGCAAACGAGAGTTTCTCAGCCACGCTTGAGGGATCTTCATGCGATGAACGGTTATCGTTGCGCGCATCAGAGACCTGATCGCGGGCGGAGATTCAGCTTTTTGGTGGCCCAGGGTCCTTGGGTCGACGTCGAACATGGTGCTCGACGACGGCGGTGACGCGACCAGGATCCTGCACGACCGCTATCCAGACCTCTTGGCCGGGATCCGCGGTACACTTCCATTTTTGCATGGTTGTTTCGGACTGATTTGCGGTCATGGCGTTAGTCGGACGCGGCCGTCGGACCTAAGCCAGGTCTTGCTAGTCTCCGCGCCGTTCTTCGATGGCGTCGACGCAGTTGCGGTAAAAGGCAAGATAATCCTTGATCGGCATGACGGCAGCGTATGGGGCCTCATAACTCCACACAGCATTGATCGAACGCTCGCCGCCGAGCGGAATGCTGAAGTAGCTGCAATCCCCCTTGTAAGGGCAGTACGTGGCGCGATCGGTGCGGTCGAGGAGCCCCATGTCGACGTCCTTGCGCGGAATGTACTGGACGGCGGGATAGGCCGCTTCGCGGAGCGTCAAGGCTTCTCGTGTGTCGGCGACGATCCGCCCCGCGACCGACACCACGATCCGAGCGGGATTGCGTTCAATCGTGATCGGATGATCCGGGCCGGGAATTTTGATCGGCTTCGATGGGTTCCGATGTGCTGTTCCATGGCTTAACCTCGCTGTGTCGTACTGTCGGGTCTGCGGGCTACCCTGCCGACTTCCCGCCATCGACGGAAAGCACGTGGCCGGTAATAAAGGCCGCCTTGTCGGAGGCAAGGAAAACGAGGGCGTTGGCGATCTCATCGGGCTTTCCCACTCGGACGTGATCGCGAGACCCAGATGAGCGAATACCGCCTCCCGCAGCCCTTTAGCCGCCGTGACGCGGGAACGGGACGCTTTGGGACAGAGGCATGCTTCGGATGATCCGGTGAGTCCTTGCCGTTGCGGACCCTCAAACGGTTACGACGATCTTTCCGAACTGGCCGCTCTGCTCGAGATAGCGGTGCGCGTCCGCCATCTCCTCGAAGGTGAAGGTGCGGTCGATGACCGGCTTGAGCGCGCCCGTCTCCAGCCCCTTCACCACGAACTCGACTGCAGCCTTACGTCGGGTCTCGTCGCCGGTCGTCAGCCAGATGTTGTGCGCCTTGATGGTTGGCACCTTGGCGATCATCTCCAGCACCGGCAGCGGGGTGACGCCCGTGCTGAGCAGGCCGTAGATGTAAATGATGCCACCGGAGGACAGCGCCGAAATCAGCTTTGGGAAAGTTGGGCCGCCGACGGGATCGAACGCGACACGAGCGCCCAGGCCGTTTGTGATCCGCATCACCTCTCCGACCAGATCGGTTTCTTCCGTGGCGATGACATGCGCCGCGCCGGCGTCGAGGAGCTGCTGCTTCTTCGCCGAGGTACGGGTCAGCGCGATGGTCGTCGCGCCCGCATAGTTGGCGATCTGGATAGCCGCGAGGCCAACGCTGCTGGACGCCGCCGGGATGAGAACGAAGTCGCCCTTGGCGACCTTCGCATCCTCGATGAGGGCACCGTAGGCAGTCACGAACATCATCCAGACGGAAGCCGCCTCAGTGAACGAGAGCGCCTTTGGCTGCCTGACAACGGCATAGTCCGGTACGAGGATGACCTCACCATAGGTCGAGTAGTCGTTCTGCGAGAAGGACGGGATGACGTTGACTTCGTCACCTGCCGCAAAGCCGCTCACGCCCTTGCCTACGGCCTCGACGATGCCCGCGGCCTCATAGCCAAGACCCGCCGGAAACTTGACGGGCTCGATGTAGTCGTCGACCCGCCACATGGCCTCCGCGCGATTGATGCCAATCGCCTTGACGTTGATACGGAGCTCGTTCAGGCCAGGAGCCGGAACCTGGGTCTCGACGAACTCGAGAACCTCCGGTCCTCCGGCCTGTGCGAATTTGATCGAGCGTGACATGGTGGTCTCCGTTAAGTCGGGTTGGCGACGTAGGTTTCGGCGCGGGCTAAGGTAGCCACGCTCGTCGCCGCCCCAGGTGTAACCGCCGGCCGGAATTTCAGCCTCAGCTCAGGATGAAACCGGCGTAACCGGCGTCGGCGGATTGCTTGCACTTCTGCAAGTACAACGCCAGCCCGCCGGGGTAGACCAGCATCTCGCGCTTCTTGCCTAGGATGTTGGCGCCCATGTACCAGGACTGCGCGCGCGGGAACAAAGTCGCATTGACGAGTTCGGCGACATGGTCGCGCCAGGCTTCCTCCGCTTCCTGTGTCGCCTCGATCCTGCGGAGATTGTTGCGCCGCATGTGCTCGATGCACGCGACGACGAAGTCGCCCTGCAGCTCGGCGCAGGTCGGCCCGTTACAGAACGCCGACGGGCTTTGCGGACCGTAGATATAGAGCAGATTGGGGAAGTGCGCGCTCGCCATGCCCAGATGCGCGCGCGAGCCGCTGGACCATTTCTCGCGCAGCGTCTCGCCGTTCGTGCCGCGAATGTCGATGCTGGTCAGGCCGCCAGTGAGGAAATCGAACCCCGTCGCCAGTACGAGAATGTCGAGCTCGACTTCCCCGTCCTTCGTCTTGACACCGGTCGGCGTCACTCGTTCGATTGGGGACTCGATCAGGTCGACAAGTTGGACGTTGGGCTGATTGTACGCCTCGTAGTAGTGCTGCTCCAGGGACGGCCGCTTAACGCCGAATGGATGCAATGGCTTCATCGGTGCAAGCTTCTCCGCTACGGCGGGATTCTTGATCCGTGCGCGCACCTTGTCGTGCCAGAACGCATAGGCGGTATCGTTGGCCTCCTCGTTGCTCATTATGTCCTGGTAAGTGCCGATCCAAGGGAAGAAGCCGCCCCGGTTCCAGAGATCCTCGTACGTCGCCTGCCGTTCCTGGTCGGAAACATCGAGCGCGTTCTTGGGAATGACATCATAGTCGAACCCGGCGAAAGTCTCGGCGCGCTTGCGGAAGCGCTGGGGAAAAGTCTCCTTCATCCGCTGCTTGGCCTCGTCGTCGAGCTTGCGCTGCCGCATTGGCAGCGCCAGGTTCGGCGTGCGCTGGAACACGGTGAGCTCAGCGACGTCCCGGTAGACCTCCTGGATAACCTGCACCCCGCTCGCCCCGGTGCCGATGACGCCGACGCGCTTGCCCTTGAAGTCCACGCCTTCCTGCGGCCACTGACCGGTGTCGTGGCAGATGCCGCGGAAATCCTTCAGCCCCTCAATCCGCGGAATATAGAGTTTCGCGGCGAG
>Ga0306923_10007019_pt1 | contig 11165 bp, 14 predicted proteins | sample sta12Can44000108_FD_203841 | JGI IMG/M metagenome (GOLD analysis project Ga0306923, IMG submission 203841) | Lab enrichment of tropical soil microbial communities from Luquillo Experimental Forest, Puerto Rico - statanox.12C.anox.44.000.108 (v2)... | ecosystem: Environmental > Terrestrial >...
CCCATCATGGCGCGTACATCACTGCGCGTAATGGACTGTGCGGTTAGCCCGCCCCATGCGGGCAACAGATGCCGACGGACAAGGGTATCGGCCTGCTTCCAACTCTTATTCTTTTTCTTGGCATATTCGTTGACATAGCGTGTCGCTATGTCGGCGAATGTTCCACTCCCACGGGCCGCTCGCTTCTCGGCCGCAGGGTCTTTGCCCTGGATCACCTCCAGCATCAGCTTGGCTGCGAGCTTGCGGGCATCCGCAAGCGCAATCGCATCTGCAGCGCCGAGATGATACCACCGTACGCGATTATTTGATCGGTAGACCAATTTAAATGCGCGGTATCCGCTTGGCTGGACCTGGAGTGCTAGTCCGCGCTGGTAGCTATCCCAAACCAAGTAGGGTCGGGTGGTCGGTCGCAGCTTGGTCACCGTCAAATTTGACAACTTATGCTTGTTTGGTCCGGCGCGCACCACTTGGAACCCCCCTTTAAAACTAACGCTCAGCTAACGCGGAAGGCTAAATTGGCCTTAATGGCAGCTTACGCCCTGCCCCGGTAAAACGCAATAAGTTCTTGATTTAGCTGGGAAAATTTAATGGTATTTAAAGGTGCCTAACGCTGTCGTTGTTAATCCATTGTTAACGATGCGGGCGGACACTTCAACCGCATGTGACGGAGGAAGGAAGCGTAGCGCGTCAAGTATTCAGCGGCCCGGTCGGCTCGAACGAGGTGGAGCGATGTTCGATTGGAATGAATACCCTTGGCGGAGGCCAGACCCGAAAACGCAATTGCAGCGGGTGCGGCTCAAAAATCTGCTGCTGGTCACGCTCGCGGGCTGGGTCTCCTATTTCCTCGGCATCAATCTCGCCATTCTCAAGCTCAACAAGATCATCGTCCCGATCATTGACCTGCCGCTCGGCTTTTACATGGCGGTACAGGGCTCGATCGTGATGTTTATCATTTTGCTGTTTTGGTTCGCGAAATACCAGCGAATAGCGAATGAATGAGGCAAATTGCGAATAGAAACGACCTTCGCTATTCGCTACTCGCCCTTCGCTATTCGCCTTCTTTGCTTCCCACGAACTGCAGCATCACCTCCCGCGCGTGCGGGCGCGCGCGGTGCTCGATGAGATAAATGCCCTGCCAGGTGCCGAGCGCGAGCTTGCCGCCGGCGACCGGCACGTGCAGCGACACCCCGGTGAGCATCGCCTTGACGTGCGCCGGCATGTCGTCCGGGCCTTCGACGTCGTGCACCCAGCCGGCGTCCTCCGGCGCGAGCCGACGCAGCGCCGTCATCAGATCCACGCGCACGTCCGGGTCGGCGTTCTCTTGAATCGTCAGCGACGCGGAGGTGTGGCGCACGTAGGCGAGAAACACGCCGTTACCGGCATGAACCTTGGCGAGGAAGTGTCCGACCTCACGCGTGACCTCGACAAGGCCTTCCCCGCGCGTCTCGACTATGAGTTTGGCGCTGGCGACGATCTCCGGCGCGGCGCTTTGCACGGACTCGAGGTGCACCGCTGGACGCGCCGTCACGTCATATTCCGTTCTTCTGCGCGCCCGGACGATCCTGCTCCAGCTCGCGTTGCGTGCGCTGGGCCATGTCGAGCAGGCGGCGCCACATCTTTTCAAGAAACGCCATCATCCGGTTCAGGTCGGCGTCGCTCGGCAGGTTCAACTCGCGCCCGCCTTGCTTGGGTGCGGGCGCGATTGCGGGCGGTGTTGGCAGCGGCGCGGCGCTCGGCGGCACAATTTCCGGCGGCACCGGCGCGCGCGCCTCCAGCTGCTTGCGCAACGCCGCGTTCTCGTCGAGCAGGCGCCCGATTTCGTTTTCGAGCGCGGTGCGGTCATCGGCGAGCGTGCGGCACGCCCATTCGGTGACTTTGCTGCACAGAGAGACGTGGCCGGTGCGGCCGTCGAGGCGCAGGACTCCGTCGGGCACTTCCTTGAAGGTGAAGCGGCCGTTTTCGCTTTCCGGCACGCCTTGAGCAAGTGCCGGCGCACCGGTCGCAAGGCCCAGCAAAAGCACCGCAGCAATTGCGCGCATGAGCGTCCTCCTCACACGATTTTAGACCTCGCGCCAACGCCCGCAAGGATGCACGGCGCCGCGCGCGTAGCTCGATCATTTGCTCATCGCTTCAATGAGTTAACCGCGGTTCCCCGATTCTTGACACTCTCGGACCCGGTCAGTATGGTCCGCCCGGCTTCGGGGGGTGGTACGGGAAAAGCCCGGATTTCTTTGCGAGTGTCGAGAGCATGAGCGACGGCACGCGCAAAGACGAGGACGAAGGGTCCCGGCCGTCCGACGATACCGCTCTCTCCGCGAGGCTCAAGCGTCTCGGCGCACAGCTCGACGCGAGCGCGGGCCGCCCGACCCGAACGGATCCTGCGTCCCGGCCGGTAGATTCCTCGGCGATGGCGCGCGGCTTCCGGCTCTCGACCGAGCTTGTGGCCGGCGTGTTCGTGGGAGCGGTGATCGGCTGGTTCCTCGACCGCGCGCTCGGGATCTCGCCGTGGGGCCTGATCGTGTTCGTGCTGCTGGGCTTCGCGGCGGGCGTGCTCAACGTGATCCGCGGGGCCGGCGTCGGGACCAGTCTCCCAAACGAACGGCCGAAGAATTGAATATGCGATCTGCGGACGAAGCCGGCGGATCGAGCGACGAAGGAAGGCCGAGCCGGCCATGACTGTCGATCCGATCCATCAGTTCGACATCACCAAGTGGTTCACGATCGGCACGGTCGGGGCACGCGAGATCGCCTTTACCAATTCGGCGATGTTCATGCTCATCGCCCTTCTGGGCATCGCCGTGTTGATGCTCGGTTTCACGCATAGCCGGGCGCTGGTGCCGGGACGCCTGCAGTCGCTCGCGGAAATATCCTACGAGTTCGTCGCCGATACGCTGCGCAGCGCGACCGGCGAAGCCGGGATGAAGTTTTTCCCGTTCGTGTTCACGATCTTCATGTTCGTACTGTTCGCGAACGTGCTCGGCCTGCTGCCCTATTCCTTCACGGTAACGAGCCATATCATCATCACCGCCGCGCTCGCGCTGTTGGTGTTCTTCACGGTGATCGGCCACGGCTTCTGGAAGAACGGCCTGCGGTTCCTGAAGCTGTTCGTGCCGAGCGGCGTGCCGGGCTACATCCTGCCCTTCGTGGTGGCGATCGAGGTGCTCTCGTTCCTGTCGCGGCCGATCTCGCACAGCGTGCGGCTGTTCGCCAACATGCTCGCCGGCCACATCACGCTCAAGGTATTCGGCGGCTTCGTGACCATGATCGCCGGCTTCGGCGTGGCCGGCTGGTTCGGCGCGGCGCTGCCGCTGGTGATGATCGTCATCCTCACCGCGCTCGAGCTGCTGGTCGCCTTCCTGCAGGCCTACGTGTTCGCGATCCTTACCTGCATCTACCTCAACGACGCCATTCACCCGGGCCACTAGCGCATGATCCCGAAAAGTGGATACCGGTTTTCGGAAAAGATCATGCGCCAGCATGAAGTTAAAGCGCGATGACGATTCGAAGAAAGGTCATCGCGCTTTAAGCACCCCTGCATTCACGCAAACACAGCAAAGAGGAGCTCTCGCTATGGATCCGATTGCAGCAAAATACATCGGCGCGGGAATCGCCTGCATCGGCATGGGCGGCGCCGGCGTCGGCGTCGGTACCATTTTCGGCAGTTATCTCGCCGCGGCGATCCGCAATCCGTCGGCCGCGCCGGGGCAGTTCGGTAACCTGATCTTCGGCTTCGCCATCACCGAGGCGCTCGGCATCTTCTCGCTGCTGATCGCGCTCCTGTTGCTGTTCGCGCTCTGATCGGCACCGCGCTCGCGTCGCCTGTTGAACCCGAGCCATGACCGAACCCGCCGCCCACACCGAGGTCCCTTCCGAGGGCCACAAGGCAGGCTTCCCGCCGTTCCAGCGAGAAACCTTCGCTTCGCAGCTCGTGTGGCTCGTTATCACCTTCGTACTGCTTTACGCGCTGGTGGCGAAGTTTGCGCTGCCGCGTGTTGGCGGCATTTTCGCCGCGCGACGCGAACGGGCCGAATCGGACATGGCGCGTGCGCGCGGCCTGCGCGAGGAGGCGGACGCGGCGCTCGCCGCTTATGAGAAGGCGCTCGCCGACGCGCACAGCCGCGGCCAGGCGATTGCGAGCGAGACTCACACCAAGCTGACCGCGGAAGGCGAAGCGCGCCGCAAGTCGCTCGAGGCCGAACTCAACGCCAAACTGGCCGAGGCCGAGAAGGCGATCGCGGCGACCAAACAAAGCGCGATGGCGAACGTGCGCTCGATCGCGGCGGACGCCGCAACGGCGATCGTCGAACGGCTGATCGGCACCGCGCCGGCCGAGCGGGCGGTCGCGGCCGCGGTCGACGAAGCGCTCAAGCGGTGACGCTCATGATGTCGCTGGAACCGGAATTTTGGGTCGCGCTCGGCTTCTTCCTGTTCGTTGGCGTGCTCGTTTATTTCGGCATCCCGCAGAAGATGCTCGCGGCGCTCGACAGCCGCGGCGCGCGCATCAAGGCGGAACTCGACGACGCGCGGCGGCTGCGCGACGAGGCCGAGGGCCTGCTCGCCGAGTATCGGCGCAAGCGCCAGGACGCCGAGCGGGAAGCCGATGCGATCATCGCCGGCGCGCGCGACGAGGCCGAGCGGGTCGCCGCCGAGGCGAAGGCGCGGATGGAAGAGTTCGTCGCGCGACGCTCGCAAGTGGCGGAGAACAAGATCGCCCAGGCGGAGACCGAGGCCGTCGCCGAGGTGCGCGCCGCCGCCGCCGAAGCCGCGGTCGCCGCCGCCGAGAAAATCCTCACCCAGAGCGCCAAGGGCGAGGTCGCCGAGCGGCTGCTCGCCGACGGCATCCGCGACGTCAAAGCGAAGCTGAATTAACAATCTCCATTCGTCATCGCCCGCGAAAGCGGCTTCGTAGGGTGGGCTAAGCGCCGAAGGCGCGTGCCCACCAACGATGATTGTTTGTTAATAGATGGTGGGCACGTCCGCGTCTGCCCTCTGCGCGTGCGCACGCGGCCTTAGCCCACCCTACATCCCGCTTTCGCGGGGCATGACGAAGTCAGAGTTTCTCGCGCCTGGGACGGCGCCGCCATCACATTCCCGCCCAGCGGATCGGACCCATATTGGTTGTGGTCCGCGCGTTCCGCGCAGACACGCGAGCACGACGAACACCAGACCGTAATGCCGATCGACACGAGCGCCATGACCAAGGTCAACGCGACAGAGCCGCTGTTATGTCCGAGCCCGCTCGCCACGGCGGGGCCGAAATAGAACAGAAGGATCCACCAGCCGCTCTGGTCGCGGTCGTGCAGCCGCTTGATGCCTACGGCAAACCAGGAAACGAGCATGGGCACGAACACGAGCACTCTGACCAGAATGATGCCGACCCCAAAGCTTAAGATCACCTTTAGGATATCCGCGCCTGACGGCTCGGAGCCGAGAGCCACGATGTTCTTAGCCAACATGCCGGCCAAAACTCCAAAGACCGCGATGTCGACGACGAACCAAAATAGGGCGGCTACTGTAGCCAATACTTCGCCCGGTTTATCCGTCCGTGGAAGCTGAAGAGCACATACAAAAATTTCATCGCCCGCCCCCGGGTTGATGGCCGCGCGCGGCTGTGCCGGTCTACTTCACTGGCAACCCGTAACGGGCAACACGCGGGACTCCCGATGCTTGGCGCGCGCGAATGCCGCGCGGTACCATCCGGCGGCATTTGGAGTAGGAGGGCAACATGCGGGCAGGCCGTGCAGCCGGCGCCGCGGCGTTGACGCCGTCCGCGGCACGCGCGACCGGGTCCAGTGCGCACGGCGCGGCCGTCCGTTTGGCACAAGCGAACCAAATGGCCGGCGACTCATCTGCATCGCTGACGGTCAAATCGGTCGGGCGGTTGGCGGGCAGTTCGACGCGCTACGCCTATGCGATCAAGGCGGGGCCGTGGATTTTTCTTACCGGCCACGAGGCATTCGATTTCGAGCGGGGGCCGGCACCGGAGGTCGACGGGCCGCCCGGTTATTCGCTGAGCGGCCGGCCGCCGCTGCGGCGCGAAGCCGATTATATTCTCGCGCGCATGCGCGCGATCTTGAAGGAGTTCGGTGCGGAGTTGTCCGACGCGGTGCGCGTCGACCAGTACTACACGAAGGGCGCGGCCGTCTCCGCCTATCATCTGGCGCGTTTTGCCGAGTTCGGTTCCTACATCCCGCCGAGCACCTCGATCATCATGGAGCGCTGCTTCGCGGCGCATACGAATATTCACACCTCGATGATCGCGCTCGCGCCGGGACCGGACCGGGCGATCGAGAAGGTCACCATCCCGGGCGAGGCGATCACGGCGTCGGGTTACAATCCAGCGGTGGTCGCCAACGACTTCGTATTCGTCGCCGGCAACATGGCGCTGCAACGGGATGGAACGCTCGATCCCGGCGTCTACGTGGCACCGAACCGGAACTGGGGCGGGCAGACTTCGTTCCGCAGGCAGGTCCATTACATCGTCGAACAAAGACTCGAGCCGTCGCTCAAGGCGGCAGGCTCCGGACTCGAGCACAGCCTCAAGGCACAAGCCTATATCCGCGGGGTCGAGAATTTTCCCGATTTCCTCGACGCCTGGTCGCAGCATTTCCGCGATATTCCCTGCGCGGTGACGCTGGCGCCGGCGAGAAGCTATGCCAATTCCGACAGCATGCTGGAGATCAACCTGATCGCGCTCAAGAACGGCGCGCGCCGGCGAAAGGAAGTGGTCGAGACGGGTATTCCTGCCGCCGCGACGTTCGGGCCGTGCTTGCGCGCAGGCGAGCTCGTGTTTCCATCCGGCCTGATGGCGATCGGCCGCGACGGGCTCGTGCCAGGCGCGCAGCACGCGCGCAACTTCGACGGCCTGAGCCTCGCCGGGGAACTGCAGGGCGCGATGCTGCTGTCTTACGCGGAGGCCGTCTGCAAGGCGGTCGGCGTGCCGCCGTCGAACGTGGTGCGCGCGCAATATTTTCTCACCAACATGTGCGACTTTGCCGGCATTTCCACGGCGTGGTCGGATCGCTACGGGAAGCAGCCGCATCCCTTCGGCTGCGTGCAGGTTCCCGGGCTCCTTCCGGCTGCCGGCGCCTGCGTCATGGGCGATTTCTGGATCTACGCGGGGTGATTGCTGGTCGGTTTCTGCCACCGCAATATCGGGTTTCGCGCGGCGCGGGTTTCGTCGAGGCGGCGGCGCGGCGCGAGGCGGGGTGCATCGACAAAGCGTGCCTTGTCACCCTCCTTCGCCGCCATCGCCAAATCGCGCAGCGTCGCGACGAAAAGATCCAGCGAAGCCTTGCTCTCAGATTCGGTCGGCTCGATCAGCATTGCGCCGTGGGCGACCAACGGGAAGTAAACCGTCATCGGGTGATAGCCCTCGTCGATCAGCGCCTTGGCGACGTCGAGCGTGGTGACGGCGGTGCCTTCGAGCCAACCATCGTCGAACAGAACCTCGTGCATGCAGGTGCGGTCTCCGAACGGCTGGGTGATGAGATCGCGCAAGCCAGCACGCACATAGTTGGCGTTGAGCACCGCGTCTTCCGACGCCTGACACATGCCGTCGCTGCCGTGCGAGAGCATGTAGCTCAGTGCCCGCACGAACGTGCCGAACTGTCCGTGAAAGGCCGAGAGCCTTCCGAACGGTTTCGCGTATGCCCCGACGGCCGCTGCGTGCTCGACGAGCCGCACGCCCTCTGCATCGACGAGCACGAAAGGCACCGGAACGAACGGCGCAAGCGCGGCCGAGAGCGCGACCGGCCCGGCACCCGGCCCGCCGCCGCCGTGCGGGGTCGAGAATGTCTTGTGTAGATTGATGTGCATGGCGTCGACGCCGAGATCGCCCGGCCGCACCTTGCCGACGGTGGCGTTGAAATTGGCGCCGTCCGCATAGAACAGCGCGCCGGCGCGATGCACTGCTTCGGCAATCGCAACGATATCTCGCTCGAACAATCCGCAGGTGTTGGGATTGGTCAGCATGATCGCGGCGACGGAGGGATTGAGATGCTTCTCGACCTCGGCCGGATCGACGGTGCCGTCAGCGCGCGCCGGCACGTGTTCGACCCGATACCCGAGCAGCGCCGCAGTCGCCGGGTTGGTGCCGTGCGCGGATTCGGGGACGAGTACGACGGAGCGCTTTTCGCCGCGGGCGGCGAGCGCCGCCTTGATCGCCATCATGCCGGCGAGTTCGCCGTGCGCGCCGGCTTTCGGCGTCATGGCAATCGCCGGCAGGCCGGTGAGTTCGCGCAGCCAGCGCGCCAGTTCGGCGATCAGCTCGAGGGCGCCTCTGACGGTGGAGAGCGGCTGGAGCGGGTGGATATCGCCGAAGCCCGCAAGCCGCACCATTTTTTCGTTGAGGCGCGGGTTGTGCTTCATGGTGCACGAGCCGAGCGGGAACATGCCGCTGTCGATACCGTAGTTCTTGTGCGACAGTCGCACGTAGTGGCGCATGGTTTCCGGCTCGGTGAGGCCGGGAAGCCCGATCGGCGTCTTGCGCTCCAGACCGCCGAGGCGCGGCGTGAAGGCGGCGGGCTCGCCGAGGTCGACGCCGGTGACCTCGGGCCGTCCGCTCTCGAAGATCAGCGCCTCTTCGATGTCGAGCGCGCGGTTGCCGGTGAAGGTCGCGGACGCCGCCAGCGTCGTGATTGTTTGTTCGTTCATGACGCCACGGCCTTCCCGAGCGCTGCCGCATAGGCCGCGCGGTCCTCGTCAGTATTGACCTCGGTCGACGCGACGATGATGAGATCCTTGAGCTCGGCTCGGCCGGGGTCGAGGCGCGACGCGGGGACGCCACCGATGACGCGCCGGCTGGCGAGCGCTTCGATAACCTGCGCGGCGTCGCCCGGCACGCGGATGGTGAACTCGTTGAAGAAGGCGTGGTTGAGCACTGTGACATCGGGCACTTGCGCCAGCGCATTCGCCAGCTTCACCGCGCTCGAATGATTGATGCGCGCAAGCCGCGTGAGTCCCGCCTCGCCCAACAAGGTGAGATGAATAGTGAAGGCGAGCGCGCACAGGCCCGAATTGGTGCAAATATTCGAGGTCGCCTTTTCCCGGCGGATGTGCTGCTCGCGCGCGGAGAGCGTGAGCACGAAGCCGCGGCGACCGTCGGCGTCAACGGTCTGGCCGGCGAGCCGGCCCGGCATCTGGCGCACGAACTTCTGCCGCGTGGCGAACAGGCCGAGGTAAGGCCCGCCGTAGGCGAGCGCATTGCCGAGCGATTGGCCCTCTGCCACCACGATGTCGGCGCCCATGTCGCCGGGCGGCATGAGCAGGCCGAGCGACACCACTTCGGTGACCACGGCGATGAGCAGCGCGCCCGCCGCATGCGCCTTCTCGGCCAGCGGACCCAAATCGTGCACATGGCCGAACACGTCCGGCGTCTGCACCACGACGCAGCTTGTTTCCGCGTCGAGCGCCGGTGAAACATCCTCGCCGCCCGCCGGCTGCGGCGGCAGCGCCGTCACCTCATCGCCGGCCATCGCCGAGATCGTCTCGATGACGCTGCGGTAATGCGGATGCAGGTTGCCCGCGAGCAGCGCCTTGCGCCGTTTGCTGAGCCGATGCGCCATCAGCACCGCTTCCGCGGCAGCGGTCGAGCCGTCGTACATGGAGGCATTCGCCACCTCCATGCCGGTGAGCATCGCCACCTGGGTCTGGAACTCGAACAGATACTGCAGCGTGCCCTGGGCGATTTCCGGCTGATACGGCGTGTAGGAGGTGAGGAACTCGGAACGCTGGATGAGATGGTCGACGCTCGCCGGCACGTGGTGCTTGTAGGCGCCGCAGCCGACGAAAAACGGCACGCTGCCGGCAGGGAGGTTGCGCGCCGCCATGCGGCCGAGCACGCGCTCGACCTCGAGTTCGCTCTTGTGCGGCGGCAGCGCCGGCGGTTCAGGCAGGAGCTTCCCAGCGGGCACTTCGGCAAACAAGTCGTCGATCTTGCCGACGCCGATCTTGGCCAGCATCTCGCGGCGGTCTTCCTCGGTAAGGGGCAGGTAGCGCATGCGAAGCGAGTCCGCGCTCAACCAACCGGCTGCCGCGCGACGACGACGACTTCGGCGCGCACCGAGTTGGCGACGTAGCACTCCTCGTGTGCATGATGATGCAGCGCGTCGAGTTCCTGCGCCGACGGTCGCTTCGGTCCGCTGAAGGAAATGGCGGGGCGGAGCGTAATCTTCGACACAAACAATTTGCCCTGCTCGTTCTTCGTCATGACGCCAAGCGCCGAATCCTCATATTTGTCCACGACAAATCTGGCCTTCGCGGCAAAACCCAAGAAGAACAGCATGTGGCAGCTCGCGACAGCCGCCACGAGCGCCTCCTCGGGATCGACCGCGTCGGCGCGCGAGAGCGGCAGCTTCACCGAGAGTGGCGAAGACGACGCGGGGACCTCGACCCCGCCGTCGAACCGCCACACGTGGCCGCGGCTATAACGGTTGTCGGTGAAGACCGCGCCTTCGCGGGTCCAAATGACTCCGGCGGTGTATTCGTGGGCCATGGGCGTGCTCGCGTGTCAGGAAAGCGTGGCAACAAATTCCTTGTATTGGTGAGCAGTCATCAGCTTTTCGAGTTCCGCCGGATCGGCAAGTTTGAGCTTGAGGAACCAACCCTTGCCTTCGGCGTCCTCATTGACGGTGGCAGGCGCGTAGGCAAGCGCGTCGTTGACGGCGACGACCTCGCCGCTCGCGGGCGCGTAGACCTCGCTCGCGGCCTTGACCGATTCGACCACCGCCGCCTCGTCGCCCGCCGCAAAGCTCTTGCCGACCTCGGGCAATTCAACGAACACCACGTCACCGAGTTGCGACTGGGCATGCTCGGTGATGCCGACGGTCGCGGTGTCGCCGTCGAGGCGGATCCATTCGTGTTCTTTGGTGTAGCGCGTTTCCGTCATCGGCTCCCCTCTTGCTGGAGCGAGATCATGCTCTAGCCTCCGCGGTAATAATGATGCGGCACGAACGGTAGCGCCGCGACTCTCGCCGGGATGTCCTTGCCGCGCACGACGAGCACGACCGCCGTGCCTGGGTCGGCAAACGCGCACTCGACATAACCCATGGCAACCGGTCCGCCGAGGCTCGGGCCAAAGCCGCCCGATGTCACTTTGCCGATGATCGCGCCTTCGCTCGATTTGATTTCGGCGCCCTCGCGCGCCGGGATGCGCCCTTCGGGCC
>Ga0306923_10007021_pt1 | contig 11163 bp, 9 predicted proteins | sample sta12Can44000108_FD_203841 | JGI IMG/M metagenome (GOLD analysis project Ga0306923, IMG submission 203841) | Lab enrichment of tropical soil microbial communities from Luquillo Experimental Forest, Puerto Rico - statanox.12C.anox.44.000.108 (v2)... | ecosystem: Environmental > Terrestrial > Soil...
CGGGGGGGCCCCGGGGCGCCGCCGCCGCGAGGCGGGGGCGCGCCGCTACGCCCCCGCCCGCGCGCGGCGGAGCCCGTGCCAGAACGGCTCGTGCTCGCCCGGGGGGCGGGTGACGATCGGGAGGATCATCGCGACGAGGAGCACCACGGCGGTGATCGGCAGCGCGCCGGTGAACGAGCCGGTGAGGTCCTTCACCCGGGCCACGAAGATCGGCCCGACGACGCCGCCGACCCCCCAGGCGAGCAGGATCCACCCGTAGTTCACCCCCATGAACTTCGTCCCGAAGTAGTCGGCGGTGAAGGAAGGCATCGTCCCGAACCCGCCGCCGTAGTCGAGGAGCACGATCGCGAAGAGGATCGTCACCGCGGGCAGCGAGTGGATCCCGCCCACCACGAAGAAGATCGCGACCTGCGTGCCGTAGATGAGGATGTACGCCAGGTTCCGGCCGATCCGGTCCGACACCGCGCCCCAGAAGAAGCGGCCGAGCCCGTTGAAGAGCGCGATGAACCCGTAGACCGCGAGCGCGGTGGCCGGCGCCGTGCGCGTCAGCTCGCGCATGATCGGCACGGCGTTGGAGATGAAGAGGATGCCGGCGGTCACGTTCAGGAAGAGCATCGCCCAGAGCGCCCAGAACTGGGGCGTCCGCATCGCCTCGGACGGCGGGTAGTCGCGGCCCGTCACGGTGCGCGCGGCGGCGGCGGGCGCGCCCGGCGGCACGGCCGCTGGCGCCGGGACGGCCGGCGGGTTCCGCACGAACGAGGCGCAGAAGCCGCCGAGCACCGCGAAGACGACCCCGGACCAGACGAACGTGCTCATGATCGTGTGGACCGCGGCGTCCGGCATCGCCGCCGCCTCGCCGCCCGCGCGCGCGGTGAGCACCTTGCCCGCGACGCGCGACGCCTCGACGAAGGCCGGGACGACCTTCAGGATGTTGTTGTAGAAGAACGCGCCCAGGCCGAAGCCCATCACCACCATCCCGCTCCCGAACCCGCGCCGGTCCGGGAACCACTTCGTGACGGCCGCGACCGGCGTCACGTAGCCGAGCCCGAGCCCGAGCCCGCCGATGATGCCGTAGGTGAGGTAGATCCAGGGCGCGCCGAGCCGGGCGGTGCCGAGGCCGGCGAGGATGTTGCCGAGCGCCCACACGAAGATGCCGGTCATCATGACCGGTCGCGGGCCGACGCGATCCTGCCATCGTCCCCCGATGATCGCCCCGATCCCCAGGAACAGGATCGCGAGCGCGAACGTCCAAGTCGTCGTCGTGTTCGACCAGCCGAACGACGCGATGAGCGGCTGGGTGAAGAGGCTCCACGAGTACACGGTCCCGAGGCACGCCATCGTCACCGTGCCCGAGATCGCGATCCACCATCGATTCGTCGTCATTCCGTCCCCCCGCCGCCGGGCTACCCGCCGATGGCGCGCATCGGCAGGAGGACCAGCCCCGGCTCTCCGTCGTCCATGTGGTGGCGCGGCGCCTTCCGGGCGAGCGCGCCCCGCACCGCGTCCGCGAGCGCCGCGTCGTCCGCACCGGCGCGCAGGAGGTCGCGGAGCGGCGCGCGGTCCCGCCCTCCGAGGCAGGCCTGGAAGCCGCCGTCGGCGGCGATCCGCGCCCGGTTGCAGTCCGCGCAGAAGTTCTCCGTCATCGCGCCGATGAACCCGACGAGCCCCTCGCGCCCATCGCGGTCGCGCCCGCGCATGTGGCGCGCCGGTCCCCAGCCGCGCCAGGGGTCCGGCGCGAGCGAGAAGCCGTCGCTCACGAGCCGGGCGCGCATCTCCGCGAGCGGCACCGGCGCCGCGCCGCCGGCGAACGGCATCTGCTCGATGAAGCGCGGGAGGGCGCCGCGGTCCCAGGCGTGGCGCACCAGCGCTGCGAGCTCGTCCTCGTTCACGCTCCGCATCACCACGGTGTTGATCTTCAGCGAGCGGAAGCGGCCCGCGGCGGCGTCGATCCCGGCGAGGATCCGGTCGAGGCGCGCGGCGCGCCCCGACACGCCGGCGAGCCGGGACGGGTCGAGCGTGTCGAGCGACACGTTCAGCGCCCCGAGGCCGGCGGCGTGCAGCGGCGAGACGAGCTCGTCCAGCCGGTGCCCGTTCGTCGTGAGCGCCACGTCCTCGATGCCCGGCGTCGACGCGGCGTCGCGCACGATCTCGACCACGTCCTTGCGCAGCGTCGGCTCGCCGCCGGTGAGCCGGATGCGCCGGACGCCGAGCGACGCGAACAGGCGGAACAGCCGCGCGAGCTCCGCCCGGGCGAGGAGCGCGTCCGGCGGCTCGAGCTCTGCCGGCGAGCAGTAGGTGCAGCGGAAGTTGCAGCGATCGGTGAGCGAGACCCTGAGGTAGCGGATCAGCCGCCCCTGCGCGTCCGAGAGGACGTCCGGGGCCTGGGCGCGGCGCGGTGCAGCGGACTCCGTCACCTCAAGGATGGGCGGCATGCTCGGCCGGCTCCTGCCCCGTCATCTCGACGCCCGGGAGGCCGGGCATCCGAGCGGGGACGCCGTGTTCCCTAACCACCTCGGCGGCCCCTCGCCCGGCGCGTTGCAGCTCGAAGGTGGCGTGCGGGTCGCGCGCCGATACCCGGCCCGCCTGGTAGATCCCGAAGCGCAGCGCGAGGGTGCCCGCGAGGGCGAGGAGGCCCGACACGCGGCGCATCGGCCGCGCCCGACCAGGGAGGAACTCGAGCGCGATGGACGCCGCGATCAGGGTGCGCGCGCCGTTCAGGATGGCGCCGGAGACTCCGGTCGAGAGCGGCCGCTCGACGCGCGGCACCCGCCTCGCCTCGCGGTGAAGCGCGCGGGAGAGCGCGAGCTCCGCGCCCTTCGCCACGAGCCCGAAGCGCCGCGCCGACTCGTGGCCCCTCTCGGTCCCGGGGAACGCCTCCAGGAGCCCGCCGGCGCTCACCGCCCCCGAGAACGCGAAGAGGATCGGCAGCGTGTTTCGCGTCTCCTGCCACACGGGCACGGCGGTGTTCGAGAGCAGCACGCCGGTGTAGCCGACGAGCGGCAGCCCCACGGCGCCCGCGCCGAGCGCAGCCGCGTCGGACACGGGTCGGGTCCAGCGCGGCAGAGGGAGGAGCGTCGGCGCGGCCGCGACGGCGGAGAGCGCGCCGAAGGAGGACAGGATCCAGGTCCCCATGTTCATCGGCGACGTCGGCCGGAACACGCGCAGCATGTTGAGGAACCGGAGCGGCCGCCCGAGGTCGGCGATGAGCAGGGCGGCGCTCGCGCCCGCGGCGCCGAGGGCGATGACGCGGCAGCGCTCGATGAGCGTCCGCGACCCGCGGGTCCCCGCGAGCTGCTCGGTGGCGCCAAGCACCGCGGCCGCGCCGGCGAGCCCGCCGGTGAAGAAGTACGTCGGGATGAACCACTTCCAGACCGGCTCCTTGAGCACCGGGAGGCCGTAGTAGCTCGGGCCCTCGGGCGAGGCGAGCGCGGCGCCGGGGCGGATGTCGGGCGCCCGCGGCGCGGGGTGGGCGGCGCGCTTCCGGACGCGCTGCAGCGACCCCTCGCCGCGGAGGGACCCGAGCTCCGGATCCACGTTCCGCCCGTCGAGCGACTGCACCGTCTCGCGGGCGTCCTGACGGTCCCACTCGATGAGCGGGCCGTCGCCCGGTCGGCCGAGGGTGCGCTTCCAGAGCGGCATGTCAGGCCTCCCTCGCCGAGAGCACCGCGCCCAGCGCGAGCGCCGCGAGCGACACGACGCCGGTCATCATCGCCTTCCAGCTCCCGACGATCTTCGCGGTCGGCACGACCGGATCGGGCGGCAGGTTGTAGACCTCGGGCTCGTCGCAGAGCAGGAAGAACGCGTGGAGCCCCTCGGTGCCGGGCTGGCTGGCCCGGTCCTCGCCGTAGAGGTACGCCTGCTCGACGCCGCGCGCGTGGAGCTGGTCGACCCGGCCTCGCGCGCGGGCGCGGAGCTCGTCGAGCTCGCCGAACTGGATCGACGCCGTCGGGCAGGCCTTCGCGCACGCCGGCACCATGCCGCCCTTCAGCCGGTCGTAGCAGAGCGTGCACTTCCAGGCGCGCCCGTCGTCCACCCGCTTGTCGATGACGCCGAACGGGCACGCGGACACGCAGTAGCCGCAGCCGTTGCAGACGTCGGGCTGCACGTAGACCGAGCCGAACTCGGTCCGGACGATCGCGCCCGTGGGGCACGCCTCGAGGCAGCCGGCGCGCTCGCAGTGCTTGCACACGTCGCTCATCATGAGCCACGAGAACTTCGAGAGCGCCTGGGCGGTGGGCCCGAGCGCGACCGGCGTCTCGATGTGGCTCGGGGCGAGGTCCTTGAGCAGGGTCGTCGGCCCAGGCTGGCCGACGGGCTCGAGCTCCGCGAACGCGCGGGCGCCCCCGGCGACGCCGTCGCGCGGGCTGCCCTGGCCAGGCAGCTCGGCGGTCCGCTCGACGAAGGCGACGTGCCGCCAGGTCGAGGCGCCGAGCTGCCCGGTGTTGTCGAAGCTCATCCCGGTGAAGAGGAACCCGTCGTCGGGGAGCTGGTTCCACTGCTTGCACGCGACCTCGCAGGCCTTGCAGCCGATGCAGAGCGTCGTGTCGGTGAAGAAGCCCATCTGCTTCATGGCGTCACTTCCTCGGCTCCACCGATGGTGCACGGTGCGCGGTTCGCAGTCCGGGGAGATCGCGCGGCGGCCCGGCGCCCGGGTCGGGCACGCGGAGCTCGAGCCCGTCCGTCGCCGCCCTGCGCCCGAACGAGTGACGGCCGGGGACGATGTCGCCCGTGAGCGCCTTCGACTCCTGGATGGACACGTTCGGATCCGCGGCGAACGCGATCAGCTCGTTCGCGGGATCGCCCGTGACCCGCCCGACGTAGCTCCAGTGGTAGGGCAGCCCGATGACGTGGACGCTGCGACCCTTCACGCGGAGCGGCTTCATCCGCCTCGTCACGAGGACGCGGGCCTCGATCTCGCCGCGGGCGGTCCTGATCGTCGCCCACTTACCGTGAACGAGCCCCTTCTCCGCGGCCAGCTCCGGCGAGACCTCGCAGAACATCTCCGGCTGCAGCTCGCACAGCCAGGAGAGCCACCGGCTCATGCCGCCCGCGGTGTGATGCTCGGTCAGGCGGTACGTGGTGATCACGAACGGGAAGCGCGGATCCCCGAACGCGAGGTGCATCGGGTTGTCGCGGCGGTTCCACTCGAGGCGCGCCGGGTTGCACTGCTGCCGGTACAGCAGGTTCTGGACGACCGACTCGACCGGCTCGTAGTGCGTGGGGAACGGGCCGTCGAGGAGGCCCGACGGCGCGAAGATCCAGCCCTTCCCGTCGGCCTGCATGATGAACGGGTCGATCCCCGAGATCGCCGCGAGCCCCTGCGCGTGCGGCTGCGGCCGGTAGTCGGGCGGCCGATCGGCGATGAAGTCCGGGACGTCGTAGCCCGTCCACTGCCGCCGCTCGCCGTCCCACCAGACGTACCGCTTCCGCTCCGACCACGGCCGGCCCTCGGGATCGGCCGAGGCGCGGTTGTAGAGCAGCCTGCGGTTCGCGGGCCACGCCCAGCCCCACTCCGGCGCCACCCAGTGCTGCTCCGCGCCCGGCCTTCGCCGGGCCGGCTGGTTCACGCCGTCCTTGTAGGCCCCGGAGTAGATCCAGCAGCCGCACGCGGTCGAGCCGTCGTCCTTGAGCTCGCGGAACCCGGGCACCGGCTTCCCGTCCGCGACGGTGTAGCCGTTCACCTCGCGGAGCACGGCCTCCGCGTCGGGCTCGTCGTGCGGCCCCTCCGTCGGATAGTCCCAGGCGAGCGCCTGGATGGCCCGGTCGTTCGCGCTCGTGGAGCCGGCGTAGAGCCGCTTCAGCTTCGCGCCGAGGTGGTACGCGAAGTGGAGGTCGCTCCGGGCGTCCCCGGGCGCCTCGATCGCCTTGTGGTGCCACTGCAGCATGCGCTGCGTGTTGGTGAACGAGCCGTCCTTCTCGGTGTGGGCGGCGGCCGGGAAGAAGAAGACCTCGGTCTGGATCTCCTCGGGCTTCACCTCGCCGCGCGCGATCTCCGGCGCCGTGCGCCAGAACTCGGCCGTCTCGATGAGCTGGAAGTCGCGGACGACGAGCCACTTCAGCTTGCGCAGCCCCTTGCGGTGCAGCGCGCCCTGCATCGACCCGACGGGCGGGTTCTCGCCCATCACGAAGTAGCCCTCCACCTTCCCGTCGGCCATCTCGCTCACCGTCTGCATGTGCGAGTGGTTCCCGGAGAGGCGCGGGAGCTGATCGAACAGGTAGTCGTTCTCAGCCGTCGCCGCGGTGCCGAAGTAGGCCTTGCACAGCGAGACGATGTACTTCGGGAACTCGCTCCACCAGCCGGTCGCCGAGGCGTTGTTCCTGACGTACTGCTGGAGCCCGCGATCCGGCAGGACCGAGTGCGGCATCGGCAGGTAACCGGGGAGCAGATCGAACAGCGTCGGGATGTCGGTCGAGCCCTGGATCGAGGTGTGGCCGCGGAGCGCCATGATGCCGCCGCCCGGCCGGCCCATGTTGCCGAGCAGGAGCTGCAGGATCGCCGCGGTGCGGATGTACTGGACGCCCACCGAGTGCTGCGTCCAGCCGACCGCGTAGCAGAACGCGCTGGTCCGCTCGCGCCCGGAGTTCCTGGAGAGCGTCTCCGCGACCTCGAGGAAGAGGTCCTGCGGGATGCCGCAGATCTCGGAGACGAGCTCGGGCGTGTAGCGGGCGTAGTGCTTCCTGAGGAGCTGGAACACGCAGCGCGGGTGCTGGAGGGTCGGGTCCTGCTCGCGGTCGACCATGTTCTGCCCGCGGATCTCCGGGCTCCGCCCCGCGCCCTTGTCGGCGTAGACCTCCTTGGGGCCGGCGGCCGGGACGACGCCGTCGATCCCCGAGTACCTCCAGGTCTCCCAGCCGTACTGGTTCGACGCGGAGTCGAAGCCGCTGAAGACGCCGTCGTGGTCCTCGGCGTCCACGAAGCGCTCGTCGATGATCGTCGCAACGTTCGTGTAGTTCTGGACGTACTCCTTGAACCAGCGGTCGTTCTCGAGGACGTAGCGGATGATCCCGCCCAGGAACGCGATGTCCGACCCCGGACGGATGGGCACGTGCAGGTCCGCGACGGCGCTCGTCCGCGAGAAGCGCGGGTCGACGTGGATGATCGTCGCGCCGCGATTCTTCGCCTCCATCACCCAGCGGAAGCCGACCGGGTGACACTCCGCCATGTTGGAGCCTTGGATGACGATGCAGTCGGAGTTCTGCAGGTCCTGCTGGAAGGTCGTGGCGCCGCCGCGGCCGAACGAGGTCCCCAGACCGGGGACCGTGGAGCTGTGTCAGATCCTGGCCTGGTTCTCCACCTGCACGATGCCGAGCGCGGTGTAGAGCTTCTTGAGGAGGTAGTTCTCCTCGTTGTCGAGCGTGGCGCCGCCGATGTGCGCGATCCCGAGGGTCCGCCGCACGAGCGCGCCGTGGTGCTCTGCGTCGGGAGCCTCGAGCCGCTCCTGGAACGTCTCGTCGCGCGTCCGCTTCACGCGCGCCGCGACCATGTCCATCGCCTGCTCGAGCGAGAGGCGCTCCCATTCCGTGCCGCCGGGCCGGCGATAGAGGACGTGCTTCTCGCGGTGGGACCCCGTGACCATCTGGAACGTCGCGGCGCCCTTCGGGCAGAGGCAGCCCTGGGAGACGGGTGAGTCGGGGTCTCCCTCCAGGTCGATGATCCGCTCGTCCTTCACGTACACGAGCTGACCGCAGCCGACCGCGCAGTACGGGCAGACCGAGCGGACGACGCGATCGGCCTGCGCCGTCCGAGGAACGAGCGCCTGCGTCCGCGAGGACATCGCCGTCGCGCCGAGGCCGGAAGGATCGCCGTCCGCCACCTGCCGCAGGACGGGCCAGTCGGACACCACTGGAAGCTTCGCCATGTCTCGGAGACCCCCGCGCCAAAAGTTGGGGGCCCAAGGGTCGCGGCGCCAGCGGTCTATCGGGACGGCGGCGCTCCGCGGCCGAGCCGCCACGCGCTCGCGTAGACGTTGTAGCGCGCGCCGCGCACGAACCCGCAGAGCAGGATGCCCGCCTCCTCGGCGAGGTCCACCGCGAGCGAGGTGGGGGCCGAGACGCTCGCGACCGCCGGGATGCCCGCCGCGGCCGCCTTCTGCACGATCTCGAATCCCGCCCGCCCGCTGACGGCGAGGAGCGCCGGCCTGCCCTCCGGCGGCGCGCCGGCGCCGAGCCTGCCCGCCCGGAGCAGCGCGCCGACGACCTTGTCGACGGCGTTGTGGCGGCCGACGTCCTCCGCCGCGGCCAGCACCACCCCGTCCATCCCGAACGCCGCGACCGCGTGGAGCCCGCCCGTGCGCGCGAAGCCCGGCTGGACGGCGGTGAGCGCCGCGACGGCCTCCGTGACGAGCCCCGGAGCGAGCCTCGGCGTGGGATCGACCCGCCCGGCGCGCGCGAGGAGCCCGTCGATCGAGCGGCGGCCGCACACGCCGCAGGCCGAGCTCACCGGCACGAACCGGCGCCCCTCCAGCAGCCGCTCGGGCTCGAGCCGGACGCCCGCGCCAGACCGGACGTCGAGGACGTTCCCGTACCCCTCGTCCCCGGGGCGGCCGCAGTGCGAGGCCGCCGTCACGTCGGCGGCGCTGGCGATGATCCCCTCGCCGAACAGGAACCCGAGCGCGAGATCGGCGTCCGCGCCGGGCGTCCGCATCGTGGTCGCGATCGGCTCGCCGTCGACGCGGATCTCGAGGGGCTCCTCGACGGCGACCTCGTCCGTCACCTCCGCGCCGTCGCGCACGATGCGCCGCGGCGTGACCGCGCGTGCCGTCTTGCGATCCGGAGGCGGCGGAGGGGACGGGTTGCGCATGCCTGGATGGTAACCGGAGGCGGGAGGGGAATCCCGCGAGAACGCGCGCCGTCGGGGTCCGGGTCGGGGTCGAGCCCTGAGCCCGAGCGGTGGTCAGCCTTCAGTGGTCAGCGGTCAGCTGATCACTGGCCACTGACTGGCTGACCGACTCGGGCGCGGGGCGCATCCCTCGGAACATGGCGGCGGGGAGGGTAGGATGCGGCGCCGCCGTGCGAGCGGCGCTCGACCGGCTTAAGGAATCCCGCTTGGTCCGAAGGATGACAGGGGCGACTGCGGAGCGTGGCGGGGCGCTCGACGCGGCCGCGCGCGCGCTCGTCGCGGAGGAGGAGGCGCTGCTCGCCGCGGTGCAGGGCGCGCTGCGCCTGCGGGCGAGCGCGCGGGCCGAGGGCGATCTGGTCGGCCGGCTGCGCGAGCTCCGGGACGAGGCGCTCGAGTCGACGGCGAAGGATCTCCCCACGGTGTTCCAGGAGATGGGGCTCCTCCGGGCGGTCATGGAGCGCGCCCGCCCCGACGCGATGCCCGACCCCGCCGCGCCCTACTTCGCGCACCTCCGCGTCGTCGACGGCGGCGAGACGCGCGACTACTGCCTCGGCCGCCACACGTTCGTCGATCGCGCCGCCGGCGTGCGCGTGGTCGACTGGCGGTACGCGCCGATCGCCGCGCTGTTCTACCGGTACCGCGAGGGCGAGGAGTTCGAGGAGCCGTTCCCCGGGCGCGTGTCGACGGGCATCGTCGCGGCGCGGCGCGTCGTGGTCGTCGAGCGCGGCGTGCTCACCCGGATCGCCGACGGCGCGCGGACCCTCGCGCGCGGCCCGGACGGCGTGTGGCGCGTGCTCGCCGCCACGGCGGCCGCGCTGGGCGGGGGCGCGGGTACGGCGGCGCGCCCGGGTGCGCTCGGGACGGGCGCGGGGACGCGCGGGCGGAGCGCCGCCCCGGAGATCACCGCGCTCCTCGATCCCGACCAGTTCGAGGCCGTCGCCGCGCCGCCCGACCGGCCGCTGCTCGTGCTCGGCTCGGCCGGGAGCGGCAAGACCACCGTCGCGCTCCACCGGCTCGCGCGGATCGCCTTCGCGGATCCGCGCCGGTTCCCCGCGGCGCGCCTGCAAGTCGTCGTCCCGGAGCTCGGGCTCGCGCGGCTCGCCGCGCGCCTCCTCGAGCCGCTCGGGCTCGAGCGCGCCACGGTCCGCACGCTCGACGCCTGGTCGCGCGGCGCCTTCCAGAGCGCCTTCGGCGCGCCGCCCCCGCGCCTCTGCTCCGAGACGCCGCCCCTCGTCGCGCGCCTCAAGCGCCACCCGGCGCTGTTCGAGGCGCTGCGCCGCCGGCCGCACGTCGCGACGGAGCGGCCGTCCCTGCCCCGGCTCCGGCGCGAGCTCGGCGATCTCCTCGTCGATCGCGCCTTCCTCGCCGCGGTGGTGAAGGGAGCGGGCGGCGACCTCCCCACGACGGCGATCGACGAGGTGCACCGCCACACCCGCCTCCAGCTCGCGCCGCCGCCCGACGACGAGCTCGCGGGCATCGATCCGGCTCGGCGCGAGACGCTCGACGGGAGGCCCATCTCCGAGGACACGCCCGAGGCGGTCGCGGGCACGCTCGATCCCGAGGACCTGCCCATCCTCCTCTACCTCGCCGCGCTCCGCGGCGGAGCCCCGGGCCGAAAGACCGCGCACCTCGTCATCGACGAGGCGGAGGACGTGTCGCTCTTCGAGCTGTTCGTGCTGGGCCGCCACCTCGCCGGCAAGAGCGTCACGGTCGCGGGCGACGAGAGCCAGCAGACCTTCGCGTCGTACGCGGGGTGGCCCGAGGCGCTGCGCGCCCTCGGCGTGGAGCGGGCCGCGACCGTGCGGCTCGAGACGACCTACCGCTGCCCGCGCCCGATCGCGGAGCTGGCGCGGCGCGTGCTCGGCCCGCTCGCGCCCGCGGCGCCGCCGCGCGCGGGTCGGGACGGCTCCCCCGTCGCGCGGTTCGACTTCCCGACCGAGGCCCACGCCCACCTCTTCCTCGTGGGCGCGATCCGCGACCTCGTCGAGCGCGAGCCCGAGGCGTCCGTCGCGGTCGTCGCGAACGGCCCCGACGTGGCGCGCGCGTTCCACCGGCTGCTCGCCGACATGCCCGAGGCGCGGCTCGCGCTCGATGGGCGCTTCACCTTCCGTCCGGGTGTCGACGTGACGGACGTCGACGGCGTGAAGGGGCTCGAGTTCGACTACGTCGTGATCCCGGACGCGTCCGCGCGCGCCTACCCGGACTCGGACGACGCGCGGCGCCGCCTCCACGTGGCGGTCACGCGCGCTGCCCACCAGCTCTGGATCGCGGCGCCGGGCACGCCGTCCCCGCTGCTCCGCGGCACCGAGCCGCAGTAACCCGAT
>Ga0306923_10007023_pt1 | contig 11161 bp, 9 predicted proteins | sample sta12Can44000108_FD_203841 | JGI IMG/M metagenome (GOLD analysis project Ga0306923, IMG submission 203841) | Lab enrichment of tropical soil microbial communities from Luquillo Experimental Forest, Puerto Rico - statanox.12C.anox.44.000.108 (v2)... | ecosystem: Environmental > Terrestrial > Soil...
GCGATCTACAACGACCGCCGCGGCGAGGGCGCCAACCCGGTCATGCGCATCGCGATGCTGCCCACCCGGGACCGGCTGGAGTGGATCGGGGTGATCCGCGCGCTGGGAGACGGCCGGGCCTACCCGCCGCCCGCGGCGTTCGACCCCGACGCGCCCGCGGACTTCGCGGCCAACCCGGCCTGCGCGGCCTTTGCCGCGGATCCGTGCCGGTGGCCGGAGCCCGGCCCCACGACCGCGGCCTGGCTCGGCGAGGCGATCGAGATCAAGCCGGCCACGACCGCCACCTTCGAGAACTTCGTCCGGTCGAACCTGCTCATCGTCGGGGACGAGGCGCATGGCCACGGGCTGCTGCTGGCCACCCTGCTCAGCGCTGCGGTCCAGCGCTCACCCGCTGACGTCTCGTTCGTGATCGCCGAGTTCGCGCGCCCGTCCTCGTCGTTCCATGGCTTCTTCGCCCGGGCGGCGAGCCTGCCGCATGAGGTCCAGATGGTCGGCCCGCAGACCGCCCTGGCCGCGCTGGCGGCCCTGACCGCCGAGCTCGACGCGCGCCTCGCCGACTCCGGGGGCGCGCCGCGCCCCCCCGATCCCCAGCGGTTCTTCCTCGTCGCCGGCCTGCACCGCTGGCAAGAATTGGCCGCGGAGGGCGAGTGGGGCAAGCAGAGCGAGGCCGCGGCGGCGCTGACCCGGCTCGCCGAGTACGGGCCGGAGGTCGGCATCCACGTGGTGATGTGGGCCGACAGCTTCGCCACCGCCGAGCGCGCCCTGCGGCGCTCCGGCGTCGGCCAGTTCGCCTTGCGCGCGGCGCTGAGGCTGCAATCGCCTGCCGAAAGCGACGCCCTCCTCGGGGTGCCCGCGGCCGCCGGGCTGGCCGACGATCGCGGCCTGTTCCGGGATGCGGACTGGCCGCACGAGCAGGTTGAGAAGTTCAAGCCGTACTCGATCACCTCCCTGTACGCCTTCGCCGAGAGCGCCTTCAGGAGACCGGCATGACCACCCGACGGGAAAGCGGCACGACCACGCCGCCCGCCGACGCGCCGGCCACGGCCCTGTCGCCCTACCTCTCCCTCCGCCAGGCCGTGCGGCCCGCCATCGTCACCTACACCATCCTGGCCGGCGAGCAGGAACGCGCCGGAGCGCTCGCCGAGGAGGCGGGCCAGTTGCTCGAGGCCACGCGGAAACTGCTGGAAGCGGTCGGCCTGGTCCACCTGCTCAGCCCGGAGCCGGGCGAGGAGGTGCCCGGCGATGATCAGACAGACCGGCAGGCCCGGCTGCTGGCCGCGTACGCCGACGCGGGAATCTTGTGGGCCAAGGTCGTCGGCAGCTCGATCGCCCTCGCCGACGGCCTGCTCGGCCAGGGCCGGTGGAGCGATGTGCTCCGGCTGGCCGACTTCCTCGACAACGCGGGCGAGGCGGTGGTGGCCGACAGCCTGCGCGCACGGGCGAACGAGGCCATCCACAGCGATTTCTACACTCGGCTCAATCGCATACACGACAAGATGTCACAAGAGGAAACCGCGGCAGCGATCGATACGCTGAGGTCACTGCCGCGCGGGTTCCCGGAGCGGAAACTGGAGATCGCGCTGCGCCTGCGGCCGCTCGGGACATCGGTAAAGAACGTGACCCGGCCTGACCGCCAGTCGAGGAGTTCAGTCGATCAGGCCATGGCCAGCCTCCCGGATTCGGCCGACTACTACCTTGCCGTTATCTCCGACATCTTTTACAGCCTGGTGAAATAGCCATCATTAAACTGGGTCACAGGAAAGGCGAATCGTGACTGAGATCAATATTAGTGATATCGAGGCGCTGGCCGCTTTCCGGTCACATCTGCTCGAGTTCAACCGCGATCTGGCGGAAAGCTTCTCGCTGATGCGCTCGCACTGGGAGGAGCTGGGCGAGATCTGGCGCGATGACATGTACCGCCATTTCGGCGAGGCGCTGGAGGAAGTCACCCCGGGAGTGGAGAAGTACCTGGCCGCGACCGAGGGCCACGAGACCTATCTGGTGGCCCTGGTCGAGCGGCTCCGGGCGGTCCGTGAACTGTCGGCGGGATGACAGCGGTGGCCGAACAGATCCACGCCGACATCGACGCCCTCAAGGAGCTCCGGGACGCGCTGACCCGGTTCCGGCACGCGCAGCGCGAGGTGGTCGAGCGGGGCGATGACGAGATCCGGGCGACGCGCGCCTCCCTGGAGGCCAAGGCGGGCCAATGGCGGTCTCTGCTGGCCCGCCGGGAGGCCGACTTCGCCGCCTGCCAGCTGGCCGCGGCCGCCGAAGCCGCCACGGGCCGCCCCGCGGACTGCTCCGCCGAGGAGTCGGCCGTGCGAGAGGCGCAGGAGCGGCTGGATCATATCCGGCGCTGGCAGCAACGGGTCGAGGACGAGGCCGGCGCGTTCGCCAGCGCCTCGGGGCGGTTCCGGGACCTGCTGGACCGTGACCTGCCGCGGACCGAGAACCACCTGCTCGCCGTCATCACCGGCCTGGAGGCCGCGCGCGGCCTCCAGGTGGCGGGGTCCTGACCGGGCCGAGGGGAACGCACCGATGCCCGCTCGCCCGGACGAGGACGGGGATCACTTGCTCCGGGTGATCGACTCCATCTGGCAGAAGACCCAGCAGTGCTGGCTCGACGACATGGCCAGCCACTTCGACCGTGCGCACTGGACGCCGCTGCTGGCCGAATCCCGCGCCTACCTGCGGGCGCTCGGCGACTGCCTGGAACTACTCGGCACCGCGGAGCGAGATACCGAGTTCTAACCGCGCCATTCTGACCGCCTGGTTCTCGAATCCGTGAAATATCGCCGAAGTGGCCTTGATCCGCCTAGGACGGCTGCCGCGTGCGATTGGTTCACCCGTGGTTTACCGCCCGCGACCGGGTCTAGCCATTTGCGCAGGTCGGAAGGGTCCACTAGGCCCCCCCTAGGGGGTATTCGTCCCCCGAGAGGTATTCGTCCCTGTCCGGGACTTCGCGAAATGGCCTAGTGTGCCGCGAGGGAGGAGTTAACACGTTCCCCTCCCCGCCCGAGACCAACGCCTGGCTCGGGTGCCCCTTCCGCTGTTGGAGGCCCCGTGGTCGCTGTTGCCCCCGGAAAGCACCGGAGGTTCGATGCCGAGCTGCCGCCGGCACCCGATGGGATGCCGTCCAGTTCAGCCGAGTACCTCCCGTCGCCCGTGGATGTGGCAGACCCCGTAGCCGACGCCAACGCCATGTGGGGACCTGGGCGTGGCGGAACGCTCGCATCTCAGGACGGAGCCCTCGCCCCGGCGAACGGGTTCCCCGCGCTAGCCGATCCAGACTGGCCGCCGGACCTTGGCGGTACGGCCTCCTGGCCGCAATGGGACGGCCCGCCGCCCGCACTTCATCCCGATCACCCGTCAGCTCCGGTGCCGCGAGTGCGCATGCCGCAGGCGCCGGAGCGGCGGGCGCCGGGGCCAGCCGGGCCGGGACGGGTCCCGGCTGGCCACCCGGGCCCGCAGGCCCAGGCCAGCCCGCTCGACGGGTCGGTTCCCCTGCCGCAACGGCGGCCGGGCGGGGCCAGCCCGGGAAACCGCCCGCCCCGGGCCAACCCTGCTCCCCCGGCCCAGGACTACGGGCCGGGCCCGGGCTACGATCTAGCCCCTGGTTACGACCCAGGCCCGGGCTACGGGCCAGGCCCAGGTTATGACGCCGGGTACGACGAAGGCCTGGACTACGGCTCAGGCCCGTACCCGCCCCAGTCAGGCCCGTACCCCATTCAGGCCCCTCCGGCCCAGGCGCACCACCCGGCACCGGGGTACGACCCAGGCCCGGGTTACAACTCGGGCCCGTACCCGGTCCAGCCCGATCGCCCGCCGCGCGCAAACCCAGCGGCCAGGGCCGCAGGCCCCGGGCCCGGCAACCCCGCCGCCCGGGGCAACCCCGCGCGGGCCGCGGGCCCCACCCGCGGCAACCCGGCCGCGCGGGCCGCAGGCCCCGGACCGGGCAATCCCGCCGCCCGGGGCAACCCGGCCGCACGCGCTGGCGGCCCCGGACCCGGCAACCCCGCCGCGCGAGGCAACCCCGCGGCCAGGGCCGCAGGCCCGGCCGTCGGCAACGCCGTAGCGCGGGCCGCGGGCCCCGCCCGGGGCAACCCGGCCGCGCGGGCCGCAGGTCCCGGGCCCGGCAACCCCGCCGCCCGGGGCAACCCCGCGCGGGCGGCAGGGCCCGGTAACCCTGCCGCGCGGGGCAACCCTGCCGCGCGCGCTGCGGGGCCGGCCCTGGGCCACGCCATGGCCCGGGCCGCCGGCCCGGTGCAGGGCTACGACCAGGGTCCGGGTGGCTACCCTCCGGCCCCGGGCTACGACGCGGGCCCGGACTACGGACCGGCCCAGGGCTACAACGCTGTTCAGAGCTACGGCACGGCGCAGGGTTACGCCCTGGCCCAGGATTATGACGCGGAACCCGGTTATCCGGGCCAGGGCGCCCCGGGCGCTCGCGGCGGCCGGCGGCTCTACGCCGTCCCGGATGACGCTAATGCCATGGGCTTCGCCCGGCCGCAGCCCGGTTTTGCCGACGGCGGGCCGACCGCGGACAGCTCATGGGGGCAGGCCGACGCGATCCGGCAGGCCGCCGAGCAGGAAGCCGCCGCGATCCGCCAGCAGGCCACCGATCAGGCCGAGGCGATCCGGCGAGCCGCCGAGCAGGAAGCCGCGCAGATGCGGGCGGTCCTGATGGCGATGTCGGACGAGCTGAGCCGGGTCACGGCCTACGTCAGCGAGAATCTGGGAAGCCCCGGCGGCCTGGCCACGATGCCGGCCCCGGCCATCGCGCCACCCAGGCCGGTCAGGCCTGCCCTCGCACCAGCCGGGCCTGCTACCGCGCCCGTCAGGCCGGCGGGACCGGCCACCCGGCCCGACAGGCCGGTCAGGCCCGCGGGACCAGGTACCAGGCCGGCGGGTCCGGCCACCCGGCCAGCCCGGCCAGCCAGGCCAGGCACCAGGCCGGTGGGTCCGGCCACCCGGCCCGGCGCGCGGCCTGGTAAGTCAACCGGCAAGCCGGACACGAAGGGCCGTCAAGCCCGCGTCGGGAAGAAGATGATGGCGGTTCTCGCCACCGTGACCGCGGTGGGCGTCATCGTAGGAACGGCTGAGCTGGCGCTGCACGGGCCCGCCTTCTTTATCTTCCGGCAGAACGGCGCGGGCGCGTCGGAGACCGGTATCACCGATAACCAGTTCCCGGGCCATCCGGGTGCACCGGCACCGACGCCGACCGCGCCGGCGCCATCGGCGCCGTCGGCCCAGCCGTCCAAGTAACCACACACACTCAGCGGGGACCGACCAAGTAACCACAAACAGAAGCCTGCGAAACAGCTGGACCTGGACTGTATTCGGCATGCGGAGGCCGAATGCAGTCTGGGAATAGCACGAGGAGGCAGGGAGAAAAGTGAGTCAAGGTACGATCCCACCACCTGGTTCTTACGCGGACGACGGCGCATACCAGGACACCGCGTACGCCGACGACCTCTATCAGGATGATCTTTATCCGGAATACGAGGAAGACGGGTACGTAGAGTCACATGCCAAAAGAAGGTCCATCGATGTCTGGATGGCCCAGCCATCTACGTACTTCCCCCGGTTCAAGCGACGGTCCATAGCGCTGTTCTTCCTGCGCCTCCCCGCGTTCGTCCCGTGGTTCTTCGTCATGCGCGGGTGGCTGTCGCTGAACGAGAAGAATTCCCTCACCTTCGTCGAAGCCGACATCTTGGGGTCCGGAGGCGAGCTCTGCTTCCTGATCGCCGTGTCGATCACCCCGCTGATTACCCTGACGGGAGCGCGGTGGTTCGCCCCGCTCCGGCGGTGGTACGGCATCTTCTTCGCGCTCATCGGCATCTCGGACTCGACCACCGCAGCCATCGTGAGCAACTTCAACGGGGGCGTCTTCGGCCGCCTCGCCGGGCACACCTTCCTCGTGGCTGGCCTCCTCATCATTCTCGTCGCCTTCCCGCTGCTGGTTACGGCCAATACGCCGGCGCAGCGGAGGATGGGGACCTGGTGGAAGAAGCTGCAGAAGATGACCTACGTCATCTGGGCCCTGATCATCCTCCACCTGGCCCTGCTCGACGGGTTCCGGCCCTTCGACGGGCCGCAGGGTGACGGCGACCCCGTCTTCCACCAGCGCTTCTACCAGATCATGGCCATCAGCCTCCCGCTGGTCCTGCTCCGGCTGCCGCCGGTGAAGCGCTGGGTCATCGAGAAGCGGCAGGCCGGCGAGCAGTGGAAGGTGTGGACGGCCATCGCGCCGATGGCCGCGCTGTACCTCATCGCGTTCGGGTTCATCCTCAACGAGGAGTATCAAACGGGAATGCAGGTCCTGACGATGCATCCCCCGGGGAACTGACGAGAACCGCGCACGCCGCGGAGCCCCGCCACGAGTCGTGGCGGGCTCTGTCGGTTCTCCCCATGGCCGCCCACGTACTCTGGCGTGGGATCGACCGATGACGAGCCTGCCGGAGCCGGGTGTGTCGCATCGAAAGCGGTCAGCCCGTCAGGGCCCGGCGGTGCTGGTGGTCGGCGCCGGGATCGGCGGGCTGACCACCGCGCTCGAACTGCACCGGACCGGCCTGCCGTGCCGGGTGGTGGAGAGTGCCAGCAGGTTCGCGCCTGCCGGCGTGGGGATCAACATCCTGCCGCATGCGTCCAGGCTGCTCGGCGAGCTGGGCCTGGAAGAAGAGCTGTCGCGGCGCGCCGTCCTCACCGGTGAGTCGGTCTTCTACAACCGGTTCGGCCAGTTCATCTACGCCGAGCCGGCCGGGCGGGCGGCCGGCTACCCGGACCCGCAGTACTCGATCCACCGGGCCGACCTGCACCAGGTGCTGCTGGGCGCGGTGACCGAGCGGCTCGGCGCCGCAGCCGTGTCGACCGGCCGTCGCGTGACGCGGGTGGACCAGGACGATCGCCGCGCGGTCGCCCGGATCGAGCGAGCCGACGGGACCACGACCGGCCTGGAGGCCGACGTGGTCATCGCCGCGGACGGCATCCACTCGGCGGTCCGGGCCCAGCTCTTCCCGGATGAGGGACCACCGCGCTACAGCGGGGTGACGATGTGGCGCGGGGTCTCGGTGTGGCCGCCCATCCTCACCGGCGCCAGCATGATCCGCGCCGGATGGCTGGCCACCGGCAAGCTCGTCATCTATCCCATCCGGAATCACGCTGACGGCCGGGGCGGGCAGCTGGTCAACTGGGTCGCCGAGCTCGAGACCCCGCAGCGGGCGGGCCGCGACTGGACCCAGCGAGGTGACATCGAGGACTTCCTGCCCCGCTTCGCTGACTGGCGGTTCGACTGGCTGGACGTGCCGGCCTTGCTGCAGGCCTCCACGGTCCTGCTCGAATACCCGATGGTGGACGCCGAGCCCTTGCCGAGATGGAGCCACGGCCGGGTGACCCTGCTCGGCGACGCCGCGCACCCGATGGTCCCCCGCGGCTCGAACGGCGCCGGCCAGGCCATCCTGGATGCTCGCGCGGCCGCCGACGCGCTGGCCGCCGACCCCGGCGACCCGGTCGCCGCGCTGGCGGCGTACGAGGACCGCCGTCGGGAGGCGACCGCAGCGGTCGTGCTCGCCAACCGGCGCAGCCCGCCTGACGCGATCCTGCGGGAGGTGTTCGAGCGGACCGGCGATCGTCCGTTCGAGCGCCTGGAGGACTACGTGACCGTTGCGGAACTCGCCCGGATCACCGAGGAGTACAAGCGCGTGGCCGGGTTCACGGTCCGGGAACTACAGAAAGACCCGTGACCGCGACAACCAGGGCGAGATAGGGCGATACGGATCAGGCCGGACGAGGGCCGCGAGAGGGGCTAGCCGGACTAGAGTGGGCGAGAGGGTAGTCAGTTAACAAACCATCGCTAACCCTTGCCAGCACGACCCATTCGGGCGAACATTTCAGGCAAGCCGGGCGACTGGCCGCAAGGTCGCGTCCTGCAGGTCGTCGGCTTTCCCTCGCCTCCCCTCTAGGAGCTACCGATGGAACCCTTCACCCAAGTCCTCGACCCGCTGAGCTCCGTGGCCGGCAGTGCCCTGCTGGCCCTCCTGCCGGTCGTCTTGTTACTCGTCTTACTGGCCGTCTTCCGGATGACCGCGTGGCAGACGGTGATCATCGGCTCGGTGGTCACGGTCATCCTGGCGACGGCCGTATGGCATGCCCCGTTCCCCAACACGATGGCCTCCTACGGCCTCGGCGCCGCGACCGGCGTCTGGTCGGTCGACTGGGTCGTGTTCTGGGGCGTGATCATCTATTTCACGATGGTGATGACCGGAACCTTCGACGACTTCAAGCGCTGGCTGATCCGCCAGGCGGGCGCGGACATCCGGGTCCAGACGCTGCTGATGGCCTGGGCGTTCGGCGCGCTGCTGGAAGGGCTGGTCGGGTTCGGTTATCCCTGGGCCATCGTGGCCCCCATCCTCATCGGGCTCGGGGTGGCCGACCTGGCCGCGATCCGGGTCGCCGCGCTCGCGAACAACGCCCCGTGCTCCTTCGGCTCCCTGGGCACTCCGATCATCGGGCTGGCCGCGGTGACCGGCCTCCCGCTGCTGTCGCTGTCCGCCTCGGTCGGCAAGATCGTCGCGCTGCTGGCCCTGCTGCCGCCCTGGATCCTCATCTACCTCGTCAGCGGCAAGCGGGGCCTGCGTGACGGCTGGCCGCTGGCCATCGTCGGCTCGCTCGGCTACATCGCGGGGCAGTTCCCCGTGGCCGAGTGGCTCGGCCCCTACCTGCCCGACATCGTCGGCTCGCTGGTCTGCTTCGCGGCGCTGGTCGGCCTGCTGCGGATATGGCAGCCGAAGACCGTGCTGGGCTTCGGCGGCCGGGAACTCACTCCGGAGGAGATCAGCGCCTACGACCAGGAGCCCGTGCCGGCCGGAGCCACGCCCGCGGACAGCCCCGGTACCCCGGCGGCGCACTGGTCGGCGGGCAGCCGGCGACAGCGCGTCATCCGGTCGCTGGTGCCGTTCCTCATCCTGATCGGGGTGGTCATCGCCTGGACCGGCCCCTGGTCGTCGCTGCCCAAGTACATCCCGTTCGAGCCGAAGGTGAGCGCCGTCGGCTCGCTCGGTGGCACGGTCGAGTCGTCCTGGAAGTTCGAGCCGTTCATCGCGGGGACGGCCATCATGGTGTCCTGGTTCCTGATCGCCCTGTTCTTGCGTCCCCGGGGCCAGATCCGCACCATCTTCCGCAACACGTTCCGCCAGACCTGGGGAGCGCTCCTGGTCGGGCCGTTCATCTTCGGTCTCGCCTATGTGTACGCCTACTCGGGCATGGCGAACTCCCTGGCCAACGGCTTCTCCAAGGTGGGCACGCCGTTTATCTTGCTCTCGCCCATCCTCGGCTGGATAGCGGTCGGCCTGTCCGGCAGCAACACCTCGTCCAATGCGCTGTTCGGGGCGGTCCAGCTGTCCGTGGCCAAGATCCTGGGCGCCCCGGTTCTGCTGTTTCCCTCGCTGAACTCGGTCGGCGCCGAGGTCGGCAAGGCCATCGCTCCGCAGACGACGAGCGTCGGGGTATCCACGACCAAGTACGTGCGCAAGGAGGGCGTGGTGATCAGGTACAACATGGGCTGGAGCCTGTTCATCCTGGGCTACCTGATCCTCATCGCCCTGCTGTACTACTTCGTGCTGCCGGACGCGATGCGCCTGTAAGCCTGCGCCCGCGGGGAGCGGCGCCCCGGACCGCTCCCCACGGTCACGGCTCCTGCCTGCGCTCCATGATCGTCTCGATCGGGTAGCCGGGGCGCATCGCGCTCATCGCGAACTCGATGATGAGGTTCGAGCTGTCGTACGTGGTCCTGGAGATCCGGAGCACCGGCTCGCAGGGCTGCAGCCCGAGCGCGGCCCCGTCAGGCTCGCCCGCCGCCGCGGCGGTGATGGACTGCCTGGCCCGCATGATCCGCACCCCGTACCGGGCCTCGAGCATCGCGTACAGGGAACCATCCAGCAGCGGATCGGCGTCCAGGCCCGCGAAACGCGCATACGGCAGCCACGAGTTCTGCACCACGACCGGGCAGCCGTCCACCACCCGCACTCGCCGGACCGCCACCGCGGCGGCGGACGGTCCGAGCTGCAGCGCCTCACGGGCCGCCGGCGGCGGCTGCTCGACCGCGGCACTGATCAATCTTGTCTCGACCTGGCGGCCTTGCCTGCGCATCTCCTCGGTGAAGCTCAGCAGCAGGTCCACGGTCCTGGTCGGGCGCCCGTCGGCCGCGAAGGTCCCCAGGCCCTGCCGGCGGATGATCGCCCCCTCCGAGGCCAGGGCGCCGATGGCCTGCCGGACCGTCATGCGCGCGACACCGTACCGGGCGGCGAGCTCGGTTTCGGAGGGCAGCCGCTCCCCGGCGGCCCATTCACCGGCGCTGAGTCTCATCCGCAGGTCATCGCGGATGCTGATGTGCACCGGCCGGTTCATCGTGTCCCCCCGGGGCTACCAACCTGCGGCTGGACAGGGTGCCGGGCCAGCCATCTGCTCTGGAAAATGCCCTCACTGTATCAGCGGGCGAACCAGCTTCCGGGCCGGAACGAGATGCGCCGCCGCCAGGACCGTCCCGGCCCGCGCAATCGTTACATCCCGCGGTTATGCGGTCACGCCATGACCGCGCACCACCGCCGGAAGCGCCGCTCGGTGGCCGCTGCCCCGGCTGGATCAGGCTCATGCCACCGCATTCGCGGCGTCATCCCCGCCGCCGCCTGCTGCGCATCCCCGAACAGCCCGCCCGCCACCGCCGCGACGAGCGCCGCGCCGCGCAGGCTGGCGTGCGGCTCGGCGGTGGTGGCCACCCGGACGCCCCAGACGTTGGCCCGCAGTTGCGCGGCGCGCGGCGAGAGGGTCGTGCCGCCGGCCAGGATCACGCCGCCGACCACGGCTCCGCTGGAACGCAGCGCGTCGATCCCCAGGCGCACTTCGAAGACACCGCCCTCCTCGGCCGCGCGCATCAGATGGGCGGGCCCGTGCTCCCCGGAGATCCCGTCGATGCGCCCCCGCAGCTGGGCATCCCACCCCGGAAGACGGCGGCCGGTAAGCGTGGTCCGGATCATGAGGTCTCCGGGGTCCGCCGCATCAAGGCAGGGGGCCAGGGCCAGGTACGCGGCCGCGGCGGACTCATGGCCGAGGGTGACCGCGAGCCAGTCCAGGCCGCCCCCGGTCAGGCCGGTCGGGCCGCCCATCG
>Ga0306923_10007026_pt1 | contig 11159 bp, 9 predicted proteins | sample sta12Can44000108_FD_203841 | JGI IMG/M metagenome (GOLD analysis project Ga0306923, IMG submission 203841) | Lab enrichment of tropical soil microbial communities from Luquillo Experimental Forest, Puerto Rico - statanox.12C.anox.44.000.108 (v2)... | ecosystem: Environmental > Terrestrial > Soil...
CCGCCTGAGGCGGGCTGTTGTAGCCGATCCCGACGATTTCCTCTTGATCGCCGACCGGCTCGCCGCGGCGGGTTGTCCGCTCTCCAGCGACGAAAAACTGAGCCGCCCGCCGCGCGGCTTCGAGGCAGCCAAAGGCACAGAGGTGGCCGAATATGTCGGCTGGAAGTCGTTCACCGCCCACCGGATGCTCAGCGACACGGCGATGCAGTCATCGGCGCTGGTCGATAGGATCGCCGATTTCGCCCATACCGTGCTGCCGTTGCTCGAATGGGGCTGGGCGGCGGCAGACGACGAGGTGCCGCCGCCGCTGCCGATCCGCAAACCCGCCCGCCCGCTGGCGAAACCCGACTTCTGAGCGCGCAGAACAACGTAAATCGTGTCTTTTCACCGCCGAACAACCGAATCTGCTCAAAAAGCATGATGCTACCTCAATAAGTTACAGCAGAAATTCGTTACTTAGCGGATCAATTGAATTTTGCAAAAGATCAACGAATTTGGGCGGCTCTAACAATTGAATAACAATGGAAATCGCACTGGACCGAAATTCGATCAGATATCCCCGTCGCGCGGGAGGTCGGTCAGGAACATGATGCCGGGTTCGTGAGTCATCATCAGCTCCGGACGCGCCTCAAGTGCGACCGCTTGCGGCGTCACTCCGCAGGCCCAGAAGACCGGCACCTCACCCGGGTGGATGGCGACCGGATCGCCATAGTCCGGTCGACCGAGATCGGCGATCCCGATCGCCTGCGGACTGCCGACGTGAAGCGGGGTGCCGTGGGCATGCGGGTACCGTGTACACACCTCGCCGACCAGCCGAATCTGCGCCTCGGGTATCGGGCGCATGGTGACCACTATCGGGCCATGAAAGCGGCCTGCCGGCCGGCAGAGAAGGCTGGAGACGAACATCGGGACCAGGGTCCCGAGCTCGACGTTGCGCACACCGACCCCGGCCTCGATCAGCGCATGCTCGAAGGTCAGGCTGCACCCGAGCAGAAAGCCGACCAGATCATCGCGCCAGAGGTCTCGGATCTCGCCGCGTTGCTCCACCAGCTCACCCCGGCGGTAGACCCGGTACCCGGGCAGGTCAGTGCGAAGATCGGCACCCGGGGCCGATCGCGCCGGTTCCGGATCCCCCGGGGGCGTGATCTCGATCAGCGGGCAGGGCTTGGGGTTGCGGGTGCAGAAAGCGGCGAACTCGGCAGCCGCCTCCCTTGGCAGGATCACCAAATTGGCCTCCTGGTGGGCCGGGCATTGCCCTCCAGTGCTGCCACGCCATTCGCCGCGGCGGGCTGCGGCTCGCATCTCGGCGGGAGAAGTGATGAGCTGGGGTGTTTGGCCGTCTCTGGTCACCTTGCATCCCTCACAGCGAGCGGGCGATCAGCAACTTCATGATCTCGTTGGTGCCGCCGTAGATCTTTTGGACGCGGGCGTCGACAAACATGCGGGCGATCGGAAACTCGCGCATATAGCCGTAGCCGCCGTGCAATTGCACGCAATCGTCGATCGTCTCGACCTGCTTCTGGCTGCACCACCATTTGGCCATCGAGGCGGCCACGGTGTCGAGCTCGCCCTCGATGTGGCGGCTGATGCACCAATCGATAAAGATTCGCGCGATCACCGCCTCGGTTTTGCGTTCGGCTAGGGTAAAACCGGTGTTCTGGAACTCGATCAGCTTGTGCCCGAATGCCTCGCGCTGCTTAACGTAATCCACAGTTAGACCGAGCGCGCGTTCCATCGCGGCGACGGCGCCGATCGCCAATGCCAGCCGCTCCTGCGGCAATTGATCCATCAGTTGGTAAAACCCGTTCCCTTCATCCGGGCCCAGCAGGTTCGCGGTCGGCACCGCGACATCGTCGAAAAACAATTCCGAGGTATCGGAGGCGTGCAGGCCGATCTTGTCGAGGTTGCGACCGCGGCGGAAACCCTCCGCGCCAGCGGTTTCGAGAACGACAAGCGAGATCCCCTTGGCGCCATCGCCCGGGCCGGTCTTGGCGACGACAATGATCAGGTCGGCGAGCTGGCCGTTGGTGATAAAGGTCTTCTGCCCATTGAGCCGGTATTCATTGCCGTGATGCCGCGCGTTGGTGCGAACGGCCTGCAAATCGGACCCGGTCCCCGGTTCGGTCATCGCGATCGCACCGATCCATTCGCCGGACGCGAGCTTTGGCAGCCAGCGCTGCTTCTGCTCTTCGGAGCCGTAGCGCAGGATGTAATGGGCGACGATTGTCGAGTGGACGCTGTAGCCGGTGGCGAGCTCCGAGACGACGGCTTCGAGGTCCTCGATGACCGCGGCGTCATAGGCAAAGCTGGTGCCTTGCCCGCCATAGACTTCGGGCACGCTAGGCAATAGCGCGCCGATATCGCCGAGCGCCCGCCACGCCGCGCGGCCGACAATCTTGTCCTGCCGCCATTTTTCGGCGTGCGGCGCCAATTCCTTGGCGAGAAATCGGCGGAACTGGTCACGAAACGCATCGAGCTCCTCGGTCATCCACGGCGAGCGATAGGGATTAGTCATGCCTCACCCATCGCAAGGCGCAGGCCCGACAAAAACAATTCGCGATGCTTTGGGTTCCGTAGGTAGCTGGCATCCGGCATCACGAGAGGGGTAATGGCCCGCAGTCGCTCCATGATCTCTCGTGCGTCCTCGAGCCGACCCATATGGGCGTAGCAGGCGGCTAGGACGCGATACGAAAAAGGTAAGTTCGGATCGTCTTGGATCGCGAGGAGCAGCTTCGGCACGGCCTCATCAAAGCGCCGGCTGAGGAAATGCGCTTGGGCTATTACAGTAAACGTCGTGCCGACGCGGGCGCGCGGGCTGAGGCGCAGCGCGGCCTCGAGATGTTTGATCGCGATGTCGGGGTGGCCCGCCCAACTGTTGAGGGCGCCACTGATGTGCCAGCCCCGCGCGAAATTTGGATTAAGCGCCAGGGCACGGTCAACCAATGCCATCATGGCGCCGATGTCCTCGCCGAAATAGGCAAGTGCGAAGGCGGCATTCGCCAGAATCCCTGGATCACCGCCAGCCACTTCAAGGGCTCGTCTCGCGAAGCCGATGCCCTTCCCACGATCTGCCTCCCGGTCTTCACTCCGACCGTTCTCAAGCAACCGAAAACAGCAGAGTGCACCCCAGGCGAGTGCGGGCCCGTAGCGCGGATCGCACGTGATCGCCTGCTCCACAAGACGGAGCGCCTCCGGGTCCCGCACTTGCGATGACATGGCAATCGCATAGGCGCGTAGATAGAGATCGTAGGCGGTCAGATCGGTCGTCGGCCGGCCGGCCGATCGGGCGGTTTCGGCGGCCTGCAGAGCCGGTTCGATGACACCGGCGACGCTCGATGCCACCTTATCCTGCAGCTCGAAAACGTCCTCTAGCAGGCCGTCGAAGCGGTCGGCCCAGAGGTGCGCGCCATTTGCTGCATCGATTAGCTGCGCGGTGATCCGCACCCGCTGGCCCGCTTTGCGCACCGAGCCTTCGAGCACATAGCGCACACCCAATTCGCGCCCGACCTGCTTCACATCTACCGCCTGGCCCTTGTACGTAAAGCTCGAATTGCGGGCGATCACGAACAGCCAGCGGATGCGCGAGAGCGCGGTGATGATCTCCTCGACCATGCCGTCGGCGATCCGGGTCGCCGGACATGTTGGCGAACGGCAGCACCGCGATCGATGGCTTGTCTGGCAAGGCGAGGGGCGGCTCGGGCGCAGGTTTGGGACCGATCACCACGCGAAAGACGCGCACCGGCCGCGTGATGTTCTTCAGCGTCTGCTCGCCGATGTCCTCGAAGGCGAGGTCGAGCCGGCCCGCGGCATCCTCGCTCACCCGCGCGGAGACGCAGATCCCGCCCGGCTCGGCCAGGCCTTCGAGCCGGGCCGCGACATTGACCCCGTCGCCAAAGATGTCGCCGTCCTCGACGACGATGTCGCCCTGGTGAATGCCGATGCGGAAGTCGATCCGGCGGTCGGGCGGCAACGGGCCATTGCTCTCGGCCATCGCCGTCTGCAACTCAGCCGCACAACGGGCCGCATCGACGACGCTGGAAAATTCGACCAGCAAGCCGTCGCCGGTGGTCTTGACGATGCGGCCATGATGGCCCTCGATCTTCGGGTCGATCATCTCGGCGCGCAGTACCCTGAGCCGGCCGAGCGTGCCCTCCTCATCGGCCTCGATCAGCCGCGAGTAGCCGGCGACATCGGCCGCCAAGATCGCGGCAAGCCGGCGGGTCGTGGTCAGGGTTGCCTCATCTTTCCGATAGGACGTTCATCAGCCGCTCCACCAGCGGAGGAGCAGCCTCGGTGACCGTCGTCCAGAGGATGTCGCGATTGATGTCGAAATACGCATGCACCAGCCGATTTCGCATTCCGATGATCGAGCCCCACGGCAGTTCCGGCAGCTGTGTGCGGGTCTCGGCGGTTATTTGACCAGCGGCCTCACCGGCAATCTCGATGGCGCGCGTTAGCGCAAACAGCAGCATCTCATCCGCGTCGAGATCGGCGCGTTCCCGGCCTTGCGCGAAACGGATCGCCGAATTCAGTGCATCGAGGAGATGCTGCAGTCGCACCCGGTCATGGGGCTTCATACTGCACCTCGGCCTCGCGCAGCACCTCATCGCGAAAATACCGGCTCAAATCCTCGGCGGTGCGCAGGTCCACCCGCCGTCCGGCGAGCAGGACGGACAGCTCCTCTTCGATGTCGGCGAGGTCCAAAAAGCTCGGCTTGGCTTCCGGCGAGAATTCGACCAGCAGGTCGACATCGCTGTCCGGCCGTGCATCGCCCTTCAGCACCGAACCGAACAGTGACAGGCGGCGGATCTGGCGCCTGCGGCACAGTGACCGCAGAGCGGCTTGGTCAGCAAAAGGACGCTCCCCGAGCCTCATCAGGGTGCCTCGCCCGCCGCCACCTGCAGGCCCGACAGCCAAAGCTCGCGGTGCGCGGGGTTCCGCAAGTAGCTGACGTCCGGTATCACCTCGTGGGTAATGCCGCGTAGCCGGGTGACAATCTCTCGCGCTTCTTGGAGCCGCCCCAAGTACGCGTAGCAGGCTGCGAGACAACGATATGTCTCCAGGAACTCCGGATGCTCTTGGATTGCGAGGACGAGCTTCGGCACCGCCTCGTCAAACCGCCGGCTCAGGAAATGGGCGGCGCCGATCACCGATAGGCCAAAGCCGACCCGCGCACGCGGGCTAAGGCGCATCGACGCCTCGATATGCTCGATCGCTAGATCGGGTTGTCCGGCCATTAGCCTGAGCACACCGCTGATGTACCATCCGCGAGCGAAGCTGGGGTTCAGTGCCAGCGCTCGGTCGACCAGAGCCGTCATGGCTCCGACGTCTTCACCAAAATACGCGAGTGCAAAGGCGGCATTGGCCAGCGCGACTGGGTCGTCGCCGGAAACTTGCAGGGCCTTGCGCGCAAGTTCAACGGCCCTTTGACTATCGACCTCAGGATCTTTGCTTCGGCCGTCTAGACAGAGCCGGTAGTAACATGCAGCGGCAAAAGCGAGGGCGGGACCGTAATGAGGATCGCGCTCCATCGCCCGCTCTAAGAGTTGGACCGCCTCCGAACCTTGCTTGTCGGACGGCAACGCCATCGCGTAGGCGCGCAGATACAGGTCATAGGCGGTCAGATCGTTCGTCGGGCGGTGCGCGGAGCGGGCTGTCTCGGCGGCTTGGAGTGCGGGCTCTATGACGCCAGCGACACTGACCGCCACCTGATCCTGCAACTCGAACACGTCTTCGAGCGAGCCATCGAAACGGTCGGCCCAGAGATGCGCGCCGCTTGCCGCATCGATTAGCTGTGCCGTGATACGGACGCGGTTGCCCGCCTTCCGCACCGAGCCTTCGAGCATATAGCGCACGCCGAGCTCGCGCCCGACCTGCTTCACGTCAACCGCCTGGCCCTTGTACGTAAAACTCGAATGGCGGGCGATCACGAAGAGCCAGCGGATGCGACTGAGTGCCGTGATGATCTCCTCGACCATGCCGTCGGCAAAGTATTCCTGTTCCAGATCGCCGCTCATATTGGCGAAGGGCAATACCGCGATCGACGGTTTGTCGGGGAGCGGAGGGTCGGAGTCGGGCTGCGGTATCGCTGGGCGAGTGGCCGCGACCACCCGGTAGGCCCGGACCGGCCGGGCGATGTTCTTGAGTTGCTGCTCGCCGATGTCGTCGAAGACGAGATCGAGCTTGCCCGCGGCATCTTCCTGCACCCGTGCCGATACGCTTATCCCACCGGGCTCGGCCAATCCTTCAAGCCGGGCTGCGACATTCACTCCATCACCAAAGATGTCGCCGTCCTCGACGACGATGTCGCTCATGTTGATGCCGATGCGAAACTCGATGCGGTTGTCGGATAGAACACCGGTGTTGCGCTCGGTCATCTCGCGCTGCACGTCCACGGCGCAGCGCAATGCGTCCACCACGCTGCCAAACTCGACCAGCAATCCGTCGCCGGTGGTTTTGACGAGGCGCCCGCGGTGCTCGGCGATTTTTGGATCGAGAAGCTCGCGGCGCAGCGCTCTGAGGCGTTCGAGGGTGCCGCCTTCATCGGCGCCGATCAGCCGCAAATACCCCGCCACATCGGCGGCGAGGATCGCCGCGAGACGGCGGGTCTGGCTCATTCCTTCCAGCCGGCCTTGCGCAGGCCTTCGAGCATGTGAGCGTGGTCCTCCGCCCGGATCCACGGGGGTCTACCCCGGACATACATGTCGAATGAACGCGGCGCCAGCGCGAGGGCTTTCGCGAGCGCGTCCTCGGCTTCGTCCAGCCGCCCGAGCTGAGCTAGCGCCGCTGCGAGGGTGCGGTAGCTCGTCGGGAAATCGGGGTAAGATTGAATAACCCGTTTTGCGACTTCGACAGCAGCCTCGTAGTCACGAGAAAAATAGTGACCTAGGGCAACCTGCGACAGACGCAGCGAGACCAGCGGGTCGAGGGGGTCGAGCCTGATACAATTCAGCAGTGCACGGATGCCCTCTTCCCGTTCGCCGGCGAGCATCAGCCCGACCCCCCTCACGCCGTGCGCATGGGCTAGGTTTGGGCTCGCCGCGAGCGCTCGATCAGCCTCGATCTGGACCGCGTCGAAATCCCCTCGCGTCATCAACACGACCGCGAGGCATGCGCGAGCCTCGGCGTCGGTGTTGTCGAGTGCGACCGCACGGCGGGCCAGAGGCGCGGCCAATTCTTGTAACTCAGCGATAGGTCGCGTCTGAAACTGGGTAACCGCGAGAATGTAAGCTGTGGAGAGACCGCTGTAGCCGCCGGCGAAATTGGGGTCGAGATCGATCGCCTGCCGAAAGAATTGTTGCGAAAGCACATTATCGTCTTTGTTGGCTTGCCCGAGATGCCATAATCCCCGTTGATATGCGGCCCAGGCATCGAGGTTTGCCGGCGGCCTGCGCATGGCACGCTGGCGCTCGGCATCGGCGATCGCCGGGGCAATAGCGATCGTCGCCGCTTCGGTGATCTCGTCTTGAACTGCGAAGATGTCGGCGAGATCGCGGTCGTAGCGCTCGGCCCAGACATGCTTTCCGGTCTCGGCCTCGACACATTGCGCGGTAACGCGAATGCGATCGCCAGATTTGCGCAGGCTGCCTTCGAGCACGTAGCGTACACCAAGTTCGCGTCCGACTTGCTTCACGTCGACCGCGCGGCCCTTGTAGGTGAAGCTTGAGTTGCGCGCGATGACGAACAATGACGGGTAGCGTGACAGTGCAGTGATGACGTCCTCGGCGATGCCGTCGGCGAGGAATTCCTGCTCGGGATCGCTGCTCATATTGGCGAATGGCAGGACCGCGATCGACGGTTTGTCGGGCAGGGCGGGGCCGGAGCTGGGCTGCGGCATCGCCGGTCGGGCAGCCGTAACCACCCGATAGGCTCGGACCGGCCGCGCGATGTTCTTGAGCTGCTGCTCGCCGATGTCCGCGAAGGCCAGATCGAGCTTGCCCGCGGCATCCTCCTGCACCCGCGCCGCGACGCAAATCCCGCCCGGCTCTGCCAGAGCTTCGAGCCGTGCGGCGACATTGACGCCATCGCCAAAAATGTCGCCGTCCTCGACGACGATGTCCCCCATGTTGATACCGATGCGAAACTCGATGCGGCTGTCGGGCGGAACACCCGCGTCGCGCGCGGTCATCTCGCGCTGCACCTCGACCGCGCAGCGCAGCGCGTCGACGACGCTGGCGAACTCGACAAGCAATCCGTCGCCGGTGGTCTTGACGAGGCGACCCCTATGCTCGGCGATTTTCGGATCAAGAAGCTCACGGCGCACGGCCTTGAGGCGTTCGAGGGTGCCGCTCTCGTCGGCACCAATGAGCCGCGAATAGCCCGCCACATCGGCCGCGAGGATCGCCGCGAGGCGGCGGGTCTGGCTCATGTCGCCTCGCCCCCCGCCAGGCGCAGGCCCGACAGCAAGAGCTCGCGGTCCTCGGGCCGGCGATAAGGCAGATGGCTCGGCATCAGCTGAGGGGTGATGGCGCGCAACCGGGCGACGATCGCGCGCGCTTCGTCCAGCCGCCCCATATGCGCATAACATGCGGCGAGGATGCGGTATGCGACAGGAGTTTCCGGATGTTCTTGAATAGCCAGGAGAAGCTTGGCCTCCGCTTTGTCGAACTGGTGTTTGAAGAAATAGGCCGTGCCAATTATCGCTAAAGGCACACCGACACGTTCGCGCGGGCTCAGACGCTGCGCATTCTCAATATGTTCGATTGCGAGATCGTGTCGCCCTGCGAAAACCCTGAGAAGGCCACTCAAATTCCAGCCGCGGGCGAAGCTTGGGTTGAGGGTCAGTGCCCGATCGACCAGTCCGATCATGGCGCCGATGTCCTCGCCCCAATTCGCCAGCACGACGGCGGCGTTGGCGAGGACGCGCGGATCATTCTCCCCAGCCTGGAGCGCCCGCCGGGCAAGTTCGATCCCCTTTTTTCGATCATCTTCCGGGGCTTCGGTCCAGCTCTCAGTGACGAGCCGCAGATGGCAGATTGCCGCCCAGGATAACGCTGGCCCGTAATGCCGATCGATCACGATCGCCTGTTCTAACAATCCCAGAGCCGTAATAAGCCCTTCTTTCCTTATCGGAAAGAAGACAGCAAGAGCGCGCAGATAGAGGTCGTAGGCGGTGAGGTCGGCCGGCGGCTGGGCGGCGGAACGGCGCATCTCGGCGGCCTGCAATGCAGGCTCGATCACGCCCGCGACGCTGACAGCGATCTTGTCCTGGAGCTCGAACACATCTTCCAGTGAGCCGTCGAAACGATCGGCCCACAGGTGTGCTCCGGTCAGGGCGTCGATCAGCTGCCCGGTGATGCGCACCTGCCTGCCCGCCTTGCGCACCGAGCCTTCGAGTACATAGCGGACGCCGAGGTCGCGCCCGACCCGCTTCACGTCGACCGCTTGGCCCTTGTAGGTGAAGCTCGAATTGCGGGCGATCACGAAGAGCCAGTGGATACGTGAGAGCGCGGTGATGATCTCCTCGACCATGCCGTCCGCGAAGTATTCCTGCTCCGGATCGCCACTCATGTTGGCGAACGGCAGCACGGCGATCGACGGCTTGTCAGGGAGCGGGGGGCCACCCTCACCCGCCTCGCGCCGCCGGCGCTCGGCACCCTCTCCCGCAGTGCTGGAGAGGGGGGACCCCGGCGCGTCAGCGTCGGGGTGGGTGAGGGCTGTGCAAACTCGATACACCCGCACGGGCCTTGTGATGTTCTTGAGCTGCTGCTCGCCGATGTCTTCGAAGGCGAGGTCGAGCCTGCCTGCGGCATCCTCCTGCACCCGCGCCGAAACGCAGATCCCGCTGGGCGCGGCCAGTGCTTCGAGCCGGGCCGCGACATTGACGCCATCGCCAAAGATGTCACCGTCCTCGACGACAATATCGCCCACGTTGATGCCGATGCGAAACTCGATGCGGTTGTCGGACGCTACACCGGTGTTGCGCCTGTCCATCTCGCGCTGCACGTCGACCGCGCACCGCAATGCATCGACCACACTGCCGAACTCGACCAGCAGCCCGTCGCCGGTGGTTTTGACGAGGCGACCGCGGTGCTCGGCGATTTTCGGATCGAGGAGCTCACGACGCAGCACTTTGAGGCGTTCGAGGGTTCCGCCCTCATCGGCGCCGATCAGCCGCGAATAGCCCGCCACGTCGGCGGCCAAGATTGCAGCGAGACGGCGAGTCTGGCTCATGTTTCCTCGCCGGCCGCCAGCCGCAGACCGGATAGGAACAACTCGCGGTGTTCCGGGTTTCGATAAGGAACGATGCTCGGGATCACGACTGCGGTGATTGCCCGCAGCCGCGCGACGATCTCGCGTGCGTCGTCGAGCCGACCCATATGGGCGTAACAGGCGGCGAGAAAGCGATACGGCATCGGAAGGCTTGGATCCTCTTGGATCGCGAGAAGGAGCTTCGGCACCGCCTCACCGAAGCGCCGGCTAAGGAAATGCGCGAAGCCGATTAGACCAAAAGGTGAGCCGCTTCGGGCGCGCGGGCTGAGACGCAGCGAGACTTCGAGATGCTGGATGGCTAGGTCGAGCTGGCCAGCATACAACCTGAGGCCGCCGCTGATGTGCCAGCCGCGCGCGAAGCTCGGGTTCAGGGTCAACGCGCGATCGACCAATGCCATCGTGGCGCCGATGTCCTGGCCGAAATACCCGAGCGCGTAGGCAGTATTCGCCAGGACGCCCGGGTCGTCGCTAGCGACTTCCAGGCTCGCCGTGCGAAATCGGCGCCCTTCAGACGGTCCGCGTCCCGATCTTCGCTCCGCCCGTCAAGAAGCAGCCGAAAACAGCAGATCGCGGCCCAGGCGAGTGCCGGCCCATAGCGCGGATCGCGCGCAATCGCCTGCTCCACAAGACCGAGTGCCTCGGGGAACCGCGCTGCCGACGACAAGGACATCGCGTAGGCGCGCAGATAGAGGTCGTAGGCGGTTAGATCGGTGGTCGGACGGTTGGCCGAACGGGCGGTCTCCGCAGCCTGCAATGCCGGCTCAATAACGCCGGCGACGCTTGACGCCACCTTGTCCTGGAGGTCGAACACATCTTCAAACGAGCCGTCAAAGCGGTCGGCCCACAAATGCGCGCCGGTGGTCGCGTCGATCAGCTGCCCAGTGATCCGCACCCGGTTTCCGGCTTTGCGCACCGAGCCTTCGAGCACGTAGCGTACGCCGAGCTCG
>Ga0306923_10007027_pt1 | contig 11159 bp, 11 predicted proteins | sample sta12Can44000108_FD_203841 | JGI IMG/M metagenome (GOLD analysis project Ga0306923, IMG submission 203841) | Lab enrichment of tropical soil microbial communities from Luquillo Experimental Forest, Puerto Rico - statanox.12C.anox.44.000.108 (v2)... | ecosystem: Environmental > Terrestrial >...
TGGCGACGAGCCAGGCAGTACGGTCGGCAGAGACCCCCAAAGTCTAGCAACATCGCGCTGAGGAGCGGTGGTGTCTCTGTCGGGCGATATTTCAGTACCGCAGTGTCGCCGATGCGGTTCGCGCCGGTGGGGCGCCGCCACCAAGCGCGGTTGCGCCCCTCGAGATGCACTGTTGCGCCAAGCGGTCCGGCTCAAGCAAAGCCGAGCACGGCCCGCTGCTCGTGCCAGCCAAGTGGCAGACGTGAATGCGCCAGCAGCTTGTCCGCGGTCAGATCGCGCGGCTGACGGCCGTCGAGGATGGCTTCGGTGATGTCCGGGGCGAGATAGCTGAGGCGGACGAGCCGCGTGAAATAGGACGGGCTCACTCCTTGCCGCTTGACCAGTGCGGCAAACGGCACGCCATCGCTGTCGAGGAGTGTGGCATTGAACCGGCGCGCCTTGATCAGCAGCTTGACGAGCCGCGCGTCAGGTTTCGCTGTGGCAAACGGGTCGGTCCCCGCGATCAACATCCTGATCGCCCGCCCGGAGCGGCGTAACCGCACCGGGATGGACAAGATTTGAATTTCGTCCTCCGGTGCGCTCGGCAGTGGTGTCGCTGCGACATCGAGGAGTGCGGCGAGCCGGGTCGGGCGCAAATGGATATCGAATTGATGGGCCCCGACATCGATGCGGTCGATCAGGGTGGTCAGCAAGGCACGCTGGCGTGTTCCGGGCAACTCCGACCAGCTCTTGCCGATTTCCCCGGCACGCGCTATCAGCCGCCGCTGCGCTGGCGGGTCGGCAAGCCGTATCGACTGATAGACGCCGCCGGGGTCGAGAAGCCATTGGCACACTCGACCGGTCACGAGATGCTCGATCTCCTCGGCGGGAATGCGCAAGGCGGTGGAGCGTTCGTGCTGATTTTGGGTGATCAGCGGGCGGGAGACATAATAGCGGTAGCGCGTGCCCTGTTTGACCGCATAGCTCGGGTCATCCGGTTGCCCTCGGCATCAAACTGCATCCCGGCGAGCAGGCTCGGTTGCTGAGTGCGTGTGCCGGAGTTGCGCTTGGCGGTATTGCCGGCGAGCCGCATCTGAACCGCATCCCACAGCGGCTGATCGATGATTGGCATGTGTTCGCCAGGGTGGGATTGTCCCTGGTGAACAATCTCGCCGCGATAGCTGCGGTTCCGCAACATCAGGTAGAGTGCGCCGCGCGAGAATGGCCTGCCGCCGATCACCCGACCTGCGGCACTCGTCCACGACTTGCTGTTCCGTCCCTGGGCTTCGAGCTCCGCCTTCAACAACCGCACCGAGCCGAGTTCGGCATAGCGGCGAAAGATCGAGCGCACGATTTCCGCCTCGCTGTCGACGATGACCAGCTTGCGGTCCCGCACTCGATACCCGAGGGGCGGCACCCCGCCCATCCACATCCCCTTCTTCTTCGAGGCGGCGATCTTGTCGCGAATGCGCTCGCCGATGACCTCGCGCTCGAACTGCGCAAAGGACAACAGAACATTGAGGGTCAGGCGCCCCATCGAGGTCGTCGTGTTGAACTGCTGCGTCACCGAAACAAACGACGCGCTCGTCGCGTCGAGGATCTCGACGATCTTGGCAAAATCGGCGAGCGAGCGGGTCAGCCGGTCGATCTTGTAGACGACAATGGTGTCGACCCGCCCTGCCGTGATATCGGCGAGCAGCCGTTGCAGAGCCGGCCGAGCCATCGTCGCGCCGGAGAACCCGCCGTCATCATACCCCGCGCGTAGGCACACCCAGCCTTCGTGACGCTGGCTGGTGATGAAGGCCTCGCAGGCCTCGCGCTGCGCCTGCAGCGAATTGAATTCCTGGTCGAGCCCCTCCTCGGAGGATTTGCGGGTATAGATCGCACAGCGAACCCTCGCGTTACGCCGCGGGCGGCTGCGGGCTGACTTCGTCATCGGCCGGCCTTGGCGCCAGCCACAGCCCGCGGGCGCGTGGTCAGACCAAAGAACCGCGGACCCGACCAATGGGCCTCGGTAATCCGCTCGGCAATTGCCGTTAGCGACCGATAGCGCTGGCCCTCGTGCTCGTACCCGTCGTTGTGGACGAGGACAGTATGCGTGTGTCCGCGCCACTGGCGCACCAGGGTCGTGCCGGCCTTGAGCCCGAGACCGGGATCGACGGCCATACCGGCTTTGTCTGACGCTCCGGCTAGGCTCTGCAGGCGGCGCCGCAGCGCCCGGCTCACGCCGCCATGGCTTTGCTCTTGCAGCTGATTGGCGAGGGCTCGGATGAGCAGATCGCGACTGAGCCCGAGCGGCGGTCCAGTGCGATGCAACTGGCGCCAGGCAACCCGTAGATCTTGCGTCGACCGATTGGCCAGACCGGCAATTTGGCGCTCGACCGCGATGATGTCAGGACGGCGCGGCCGATCGTGCCGATTGCCGTTCCGGTGCCGAACCGGCGACGGCTCGCCAGCGCGCTGGCGAGCCCAAGCATCGTCGATTGCCGGTTTCATACGCTTGCTGGTCCGGCGACGCGGTAGACGCGGCCGCGTTCCTCTTTGGCCGAGGCAAGCGTGAGCCCGAGCTTCTTCTTCAGGGTGCCGGAGAAGACGCCGCGAACCGTATGGCGCTGCCACCCGGTGGCCCTTGCGACCTCATCGACGGTTGCACCCTCGGGTCGCCGGAGCATGGCAATCACCTCGTCCTGCTTCGACGGGCGCTTAGCCTCGGATGGCGGCTGCGGCTCCGGCAAGGCCTCGATCGCCGGCCACAGCTGATCGATCAGCGCCCCGCGGTCGCCAATCTTCCGCCGTTTCTCGACACCGGGCAGAGCATTCCACAGAGCCAGGAGACGCTTCCCGCTCAGCGGTGCCGCGTGCAATTCCTCTTTCGACGCGAACGCAACCTCGCCGTCATTGACGGTGGTCGGGGCCTCGCGGCACAGCTTGATTCCGTCATTGCCGATGATGTAGATGCGCATGGGTGGGTTCTCCTGATTGACCCGGCGGCGACTCCGCCGGTGACCCACACTGACGCTCTCTTCGCGAACCAAAGCCAGTCTATTCTGCATGATCTCGTGGCATTGTTGGGTCAGAGCTCAGCCCGGAACTGCTCGGATCCAGAACGCAGTGGGCCGTAAAATCAGTGGCGCGTTCCAGCAGAGCGACCGGTGCTTCTTCGATTAGGCACGCACACGGCTCACGGAGGCTGGGCGTGCGTTCGCTCGCTATGGATTACCCCAGCCCCCAGAAAGGCCGCGCCAATCTGAGTAGGGATGGTTCCAACCTGCGCTCCAGGCATCGTGGGGACCTCCGTTCGGAATACATTGGGTCCCAGTGCCAATAGCCCCATTGGTCGTGCCAGCGGCTTCGGTGCCAACCGCGTCCACAGCCATCGCGCACTAGCTCAATGAGCGGTGCCGCACCGAACTCGATCCCCGCCATGTGACGCCAAACCGGGGCCGCCTGTGTCGAGGCCGCCAACGCTAGACCGCCGAAAAACGCCAGATGAATGTGCGCATTTGTCTCCAAAGGAACTCATCGAGCAAGGTTCGGAGATCGCGGCTAACGAACCCTGAGGCGTTCAGCGATCGAGCCAGGAGTTTAGCCGTAGCGTTCGCCGATGCCGGAATTGGAGCCGGTTGAAACGGCATTCACGGGCCTTCGTATACGTGGTCGCACGTATTGTCCTGGCGCAACAATAGCGCTGATATCCCGGGAATGCTGACTTATTGACTCCGCGCCTCGATGAATTGGTTAATCGATTAACGCTACCGAAAGGGGGGAATAGTGTTCGATCGGCTTGACCACTGCATGAACCGGCAGTCGCCTCCCACCCTCGGACCACTGTGATATTCATGACAGCGCCGCGGCGACTGCTCATCATAGACCAAAATCCGAGCGTCTCAGAGGGCTGGGCGTGGGAGCCTTCCTTTACGACCGCTGAGGTTAACCTCGAACGGGCGCAATGGACATCGTTCGCTCCGGATACGCTGCATAAATGCAGCGCTGACCTCATCGTACCGGTAGCGACTACCCCCGAGCCGGCAGCCATCAGGTTTTTCCGATGGCTGCGGAAAAATCCGTTAGCGACGCCCACACTTGCGATTCTCCCCGAAAACGGCAACGACGATCTAATGCGAGATGCGGTCGAAGTAGCCGACGATTCATCATTGCACCGGTTCGCGCCGGAGAATTGCGTCATCGCATCGCCCGGATCTCTGGTCGCAGCGAGAGTAATGCAGAAGCTGTGCACGACCGACTTATTGAGGAGTTGGGTCTCAAGCAACTGGTCGGGCGGAATTCGCAATTTGTGGAAATGGTCGCGAAGATCCCGCGTATAGCGCGAAGCAATAGGACGGTACTTATAACGGGCGAGACGGGAACCGGTAAGGAGCTTTGCGCGCGTGCGATTCATCAGCTTGGGCCGCGGCGCGACTTTCCATTCATCCCAGTAGATTGCGCGTCTTTCCCAGACCATCTGTTCGAAAACGAAATGTTTGGCCATGCCCGCGGGGCGTTCACGGATGCGCATCGCGACCAGAAAGGGCTCATCACCCTCGCCGAGGGTGGCACACTTTTTCTCGACGAGGTCGACTCATTGTCACCTGCAGCGCAATCAAAGCTGTTGCGCTTTCTCCAGGAGCATACGTACCGGCCGATCGGATCCGACCGTTTCCTCCGCGCTAACGTCAACGTGGTTGCAGCCACCAATCGTGATCTCGAGGCGCTGGTGCGCGGGCGTGAGTTTCGGGCAGACCTGTTCTTTCGGTTGAATGTGTTACGATTAGTCTTGGTTCCGCTGCGCGAGAGGCGTGACGATATCGTGCTGCTCGCGCGTCACTTCCTCGAAATGCTGAGCGCGGAAACCGGTACGCCGCGCAAGAGTCTCGCACTCGCCACTATCCATCGACTTGAACATCACGACTGGCCAGGTAACGTGCGCGAGCTCTACAACGTCATTCAGAGCGCGACAGTGTTTTGTGACGGCATGCAGATTCTGCCATCTGATATTTTGCGCATAGCACCGGATCATCCGCAATCGGAGGTGCAAGGCACCGGCTTTCGTGAGGGGCGAACCCGGGCGATTGAAGCTTTTGAGCGGCATTACGTGGAAAAGGTATTGTTCGAGGCTGGTGGAAACGTTACCCGAGCGGCGCAGGTTGCGGAAAAAGACCGGCGTGCGTTTGGCAGATTAATCAAACGCTACAATATCAGCCGCCACTCGCTCTGACCTCACGCTTCAAATTTGCGTCTGAAGTAGCTCTATTCCTACCAATCTCGTTTTGCTCCTTCATTTCCCCGATATTAAAACTTAGCTGCATGCGATCTTGTAGCTCTGCACATCCTTGCAATTGATGCTGCCGTAGAGCGGATTGGGACAAGCCCCGGGCTCTGCCTTCGCCTCATCATACAGTTTCGCTGGAACCGCTCGGAGAGCCGAATTCGGGAAACCAACCCTCCTGTTCGATGCTGTTCGATGAGGGGAATGCGTGAACGAGCATGGTTATACACACCTAAACTTTGTGGTTGGCACTGGGTCAAATGTGATCCCTCGCCGGGTCAATGTGATCCCGCCCCGAGAGGCATGCGAATTTCTGAGAAACAGCACCGATGATGGCTGAAGTGAAGGTGCATCGAAGATGCTCGGGTGGGACCTGGACGCCCCACCCAGGCTCCATCGATCAATGCGTTAACGTGTCGAACTCAGTGAATTCGCCGAAATTTTGCGCCGGGCTGCCGATGGCACGTGCCTTGCTCATGAACATCGGAGGACACCGACGCATTGAAACACGGCACACACACCATTCTCTCCGTGGCGATGGAAGTACTGAGCTACTTCATGCGCAACCCGCAGGCCGCCGACAACCTCGAAGGCATCACAAGATGGCGCCTCCAGGACGAACTGCTTCGCCGCAAAGTCGAAGAGACGCGGCAAGCGTTGGCTTGGCTGGTGGAGCGGGGATTTTTGTCTGAAAACGCTTTGGGCCGCGCGGGACCCATCTTCACTTTAAATCCGGCCAAGATCGGCGAGGCGCGAGAATTCCTCAGCTCTGAGGACACGGCCGCCGGCGGATCAGAGAAAGAGTGAATGCTGGGCTACCTTCATGGCGGGATCCAATGCAATTTCGGCGACCGGAAAAAGTATCGAGCGGGTGCTCACAGCGTGCTTCAGCGAAGCGCCGATCCCAGTGCCAGGCAAGACAACCAAAGCCGTGTTGATACGCACCGATGACTTCGACAAGAACGCCGTTTCGGGCGCTATTCAGCGTCCCGCCCTCTCGATCTTTCTCTATCGAGTCGACTTCAACAAGACGATGCGAGCGGCGTGGTCGGGGGTTTCTGTGCAGGATGGCCGAGCGCATTTACCGCTAGACCTCCATTTCCTGCTTACCCCGTGGGCCGACAACGCCGAGTTCGAGCATGCGATTCTGGGTCGTGCGATCCAATGTCTCGACAGCCTCCCAATACTCAACGGTCCACTGCTGCTGCAGTCGGGCGAGTGGATGACAAACGAGGGCGTCCAACTCCTGCTGGAGGAGATTTCGACCGAGGCGCTGATGCGGCTGTTCGACTCGCTGCCAGCCGACTATCACCTGAGCGTGCCATACGTCGCGAGGCTGTTGCGACTGGACGGACGCAGGGCCGCGCCGTCGCCGGACGTGACCACGGTCGTGACGGGCATGGTGCCGCCTCCATGAACTCATTTCTTCCTGCCCGGTACATCGAGCACGTCGATCGGATGGCGCTCGGGCTTGAGCCCACCGATGCATTGCGCGGCGAGAGGATCGCAGCATCGCTCGCGATCGCAATCGACGGCACCCCCGCCGAATACGCAGAACGCGCATGGCCGGGCGATGTCCCTTTTGCCGATCCAATTGGCCGCTTGCGGCGGGTCGCGCGCCACAATTCGTGCCGTTACGTGCTGCTGTACAGACCGGGAATGAAGACGACGGTCAATTTGAGGTTCTTTGATCGATACCGTAGATTTGTTCCACGTCGATCAGCTACACGCTGCCGCCCGATATTAATACCCCCTCGCCGCGCGTTCGCCGGCCTGCGTTTTTCCCCGGAGCCGGATACGACGTGAGCCAATCAGTCACTGGTCTGCGCGGCCGCGTGACGTGGCAGCAATCAATTGTGGACGAAGTTCCGGCGCGCTGGGTCCGGATACAGGCATCGATCAACGGCCGAATCGTCGGCCGCGCCCATGGCGACGACCGAGGCGAGTTCCTGCTGCTGCTCGACAGCATGGCGGGGGGTCAGGGCGACCTGCCAGAACCACTGGACGTCGTGGTGACCGTTTTCGGCCCGCCCGCACCGGAGCCGATACCGGCAGGTGATCCACTTGGCGATTTGCCGCTCGAAGAGCTGGTTGCTGATCCGGACGATGTGTCGCCGGGCATCAAGCTGCCAACAAGCCCTCCTTATCAATCTACCGCTCAGAGTTCGCGAACGGTGACATTTCAGCTCGGAACGATTCTGACCGGCCAGCAGAAATTCTTCTTCAACCCCTAGAGCAGGAACGCACGGAGGAGCCTCGCAATGCCCGAATACCTGTCGCCAGGAGTTTACGTCGAGGAAGTAAGCTTCCGCGCGAAGTCGATCGAGGGAGTTCCGACCAGCACGACGGGGTATGCCGGGATGACGCGTTTCGGCCCGGTTCGTTATCCGAACGGGCCCGCAACGACCGAGCCGCGGCTGGTAACAAGCTTCACCGAGTTCGAGCGGGTCTATGGCGGACTGGAACCGCTGCGAGCACCCACGGAAGGCGACGAACGGCTTTCGTATGTAGCTCATGCCGTACGTGTGTTCTTCATGAACGGCGGCACACGGCTCTACGTTTCGCGTGTCTTCGCACCGCGTACGATTGCGGGCAACCCGGATTGGGGTGTGGCCAGCCGCGCGATCGCCGTTGCCGGCACGACTGCGACGTGGCGCGCGCGTTGGCCCGGGAAAATAGGCAATGCGTGGGTCGACACACAGGTAATACGCAGCAAGAATTCCGCGTATGTCGATGCCAATCTCAACATCGTCCAGGTAAACGGTGCGAAGAGCGGCTCGATTGTCGAAATAATCACCAGCGGCACACCACCATCCGGCAATGAGAACCTGGTGCTCGCGAACCTGGCGGAGATCTCGCTCGACCCCAACGATGGCCACCAGGTCTTCAACCGCAACGGCACGACCTTCTCGCCGGCCAGAACCGACATTGTGCAAAACGTCCAACTGAGAGTACGGATAACGCTTGACGATGGAAGCCTGCTGATCTCGGACGGGCTTGGTGCACAGCCCGATCAGATGCGGTACATCGCGAAAATTCTCCAGCGCGACAATCCCGAGGATGAAAATTTTCCTTTGTGGCTCGACTGGGACCCGTCGGCCGCCACCGGTAATGATATCGCGGCGAACTTGATGACGGCGCTCCAACAAAACACCAATAAGCGCCTGGCAGGTGGACATGACGGCATCGAGGCGCAACCGGACGATCTGAACGGAGAGGAAGCCGATCCGGATGACGCCACAAGGAAGGCGACCGGGCTCGCGGCACTCGGCGAGATCGACGACATCGCAATTGTGGCGCTACCCGATGGCGGTGCTTACGCCGACCCGGACACGTGTGCGCAGGCCGCCGACCGACTGATCACCCACGCCGAACTAATGCGCTACCGGATCGCTGTAATCGATCCGCCAGTCAACTGTTCGATGACCCAGATTCGTAACTTCCGCGGACGTTTTGACAGTGAGTACGCGGCGCTCTATCATCCTTGGGTCGAGATCTTCGACCCGACGCAACGGCCCTCCCAAGGCGCGCCGCCGCAGCGCCTCCTGTTGTCGCCGTCAGGCTTTGTCACCGGGATCTATGCGCGCAGCGATATCTCGCGCGGCGTTCATAAGGCCCCCGCGAACGAAATCGTGCGGGGCCTGACCAAGCTCGAGATTAACATCAACAAGGCGCGCCAGGATGTCCTCAATCCAGAGGGTATCAACGCTCTGCGTTTCTTCGAGGGACGCGGCAACCGGGTGTGGGGCGCGCGCACAATTAGCTCCGACCCGGAATGGAAGTACGTCAATGTACGGCGCCTCTTCATTTACCTCGAGCACTCGATCGATAAGTGCACGCAATGGGCAGTCTTCGAGCCCAACAACTATCGCCTGTGGTCCAACATCCGCAGCATGGTCGAGGATTTTCTGCGGGTGACATGGCAGACCGGAGCGCTGTTGGGACCGAAGCCCGAGCAGGCCTATTTCGTCCGCTGCAACTACCCCGACACGATGTCGCAGAATGATCTGGACAATGGCCGTCTGATCTGCCTCGTCGGTGTGGCGCCCACGAAACCGGCCGAATTCGTGATCTTCAGGATTGGCCAGTGGACCGCCGACGCCACGGGGGCGTGAACTGGCGGCATCAATTAGACGGCTAACGAACCCAACGGAGCTCTCAGATGGCGACTTACCGCGACAATCCATATGGAGCGTTCAATTTTCTCGTCGCGCTCGGCGGCCCCCAGGGCGACGGATCGGAAGGGACCATCATCGGTGGTTTCTCCGACTGCTCGGGGCTGGGCTACGAGGTCAACTACTCCGACTATCGAAATGGGAACGAGAAGTTCAACACGGTTCGCCATGTCGCCAATACTTTTAAAAACGACGATGTCGTGCTCAAGCGTGGCCTCGTTGGTTCCGACGACCTGTTTGCATGGCTGAAGGGTGTCCGTGACGGAACTGCCGACTCGCGCATTGTCACCGTCACTGTTCTTGATGAGGCGCCAGTCCCGTCATAATTTTTAAGCTGCAGAACGCGCAGCCTAGTAAATGGACCGGTCCGACACTGGCAGCCAAGGGTGGCGGCGAAATCGCAATGGAAGAGCTTCATCTGAAACATGAAGGCATCGAATACCAATAATCGTGTTACTCGACGCCCGCAGCTTTCGATCAAGGATATCAGTATTTAGACTGGAGTGATGTTGGTGATACCGCGACTTGCACTCGGCGCACCCGGAATATACCGCGTACCGGACCAACCGCTACGTGGGCTCACCGGCGTCCGGATGGACGTGTGCGCGTTCGTGGGGGTGGCGCCGCGCGGTCCGGCCCGGGTGCCCGTTTATGATGCCGATTGGGCGCCGAAGCCGTGCCGTGACGGAGCTACGATGACGCATTCGGTTGCTGTGGCGGTCGACAGTTGGAATGCATACCAGCAGATCTACGGCGCGTTCGAGGGCCCGGGGCTGCTACCCTATGCGGTAGCGTCATTCTTCGAGAATGGCGGGTTGCGGGCATACATCGTACGAATTGTTCACGAATATCTAGGTTCCGACGCCACGAAAAATACTCAAGGGATCGCGCGATCGGCCTTTCGCCTGCTTACCATGACCGGAGGCGGTTCGGTAAAGCTGCGCGCCAGCAATGAGGGCTTGTGGGGCAATAGCCTGATGGCGCAGCTCTCGTTCAAGACCACACCTTTGGCCCTCGCGCCAGATGCTTTTATGCCGAGCGGAATAAAATTCGGCGCCGGGCTGGATCTCGGGCGCGGAGCAACCCTCAGGATATCGCTGGGCGGTGGCATCCAGGTGATCCGCCGGCTTGCGCTGATCGTGGAGGATTGGGATCCCATGACCGGTGCACGCCTGCGGTTTGCGACGTTCGATGCGCCCACCGCAGTCGCCGGCCAAAGCGCGGCATTGGTGGCCGGAGTTTTGGAAATCGAGGACGGCGACGGCCGGAGAGAAGTGCACGACCGATTGGGATTATCGTCCGACCATCCGCGATGGCTTGCGCGGGTGCTCGTTGGCGAATCGGATCTGCTCTATCCCGAAGATGATCCCCTAGCAAGCTGGATCAACCTCGATCTCGATCCCGATGGGTCACTGCCCACCTACGGCATCTTGCCATTCACGGGTGGTGCGGACCGCTACCGCGATATCGTGCCGGATGACTTTTTCGACCCAGACTGGGTGCTTGGCGACGATTGCCCGGGGAAGGGGATTCACGCGATCGTAGAGCTGGAGGACCTGTCGCTGCTGGTGGCACCGGACATTTATTCGCCGCGTCCTCTCGTGCCGGTGACAAGCATCGTCGATGAGGGCGGATTTGCCGGAGCGGAGTTCACGGAATGTGTAATTCCGCCGCCGCCCACCGAGCAGGCCCCAGTGCCCGAGGATCTAGACCGGCTGCGCCTGGACCCCTCGGCCGAC
>Ga0306923_10007028_pt1 | contig 11158 bp, 7 predicted proteins | sample sta12Can44000108_FD_203841 | JGI IMG/M metagenome (GOLD analysis project Ga0306923, IMG submission 203841) | Lab enrichment of tropical soil microbial communities from Luquillo Experimental Forest, Puerto Rico - statanox.12C.anox.44.000.108 (v2)... | ecosystem: Environmental > Terrestrial > Soil...
ACCGTACGAGACGCTCCCAATCTTAACGAGCCGTTTGAAGGCGTGCTTCCCCTCATTCCGGGAGTTGTTCGAGGTCCCGACGGACACATCAACCTGAAGGGCGCACGCAATACTCAGAGCGGCGCCTTGGTGAACAGCGCCAATGTGACCGATCCGGCGACCGGCGCTCCCGCCATCAGCCTGCCCATCGACGTAGTTTCCTCGGTCCAGGTCATCTCAAATCCTTATGACCCCCAATATGGAAAGCTCACGGGGGCTGTTTCGACGATCGATACCAAGACCAGCAACTTCGAAGGCTACCATTTCTCGATTCAGAACATCCTGCCCCGCCCGCGAGAACGCGGTGGCAGCTTCGTTGGCATCGGATCCGCTACTCCCCGAATGACCTTCACCGGTCCGCTCATTAAGGACCGTATCGCAATCACGCAATCGTTCGAATACCGATTCGTGCGCACGCCGGTTAACAGCCTCCCTCCCTTGGAAAGGGACACGAAGCTGGAGAGTTTCAATTCCTATACCCAGGTCGATATGACCATCAGTCCAAAGCAGACTGCGACCTTCTCGCTCGCAATCTATCCGCAGAAGCTGGATTACCTGGGCCTGAATACCTTCACACCCCAACCATCCACCACGGACTTCCACCAGCGCGGGTATCAGCTTTATGCACAGGATCGCTACATGGTCGGAGTCAACAGCGCCCTGATCTCTACCTTCAGCTACAAACGCTACGACGTGGATACTACGGCGCAAAATAATGAGCCCTACCAGCTCCTTGTGGACACAACGGAGGGAGGCTTCTTCAATCGGCAGGCCCGCCGGTCGTATCGCGTTGACTGGCAGGAGACGTACCAGTTTGCTCCCAAGCAGTTTCTGGGCTCCCATCAATTCAAGGTTGGCATAGACTATGCTCACTCCTCCTTCAATGGCCGCGAAACTTTCCTGCCGGTGGAGCTCATCGGCGCCTCTGGCGCACCCATCGAGCAAATTACGTTCACCAAGCCGACTTCCTTCGGTACTAATCAGAACGAGTTCGCATGGTGGGTAGGTGATGAATGGTCGCCGTTTCAGCGCTTGACGGTCACCGCAGGTCTGCGCTTCGACAACGATTCGGTGACAAGTTCCACACATGCCGCTCCCCGTGCAGGTTTTCTGCTGGCGCTGACCAATGACGGCAAGACCCTGCTTAAAGGAGGGATCGGAATCTTCTACGACAAGGTTCCTCTGATGTTCCCGATCTTCGACAATCTGCCCGATCGCACGGTCTCGTTGCTCGGTGCGGACGGTCGGGCGTTAAGCTCGACAACTTATCTAAATCGGATCGATGGTGGCCTGCAAAATCCGCGCAGCGTTTCCTGGAACCTGGCTCTCGAGAGGCAACTCACGTCGCACTTCAACGTGCGTGTCGCCTACGAACAGCGGAACACCACCAGGGATTTTGTGGTTTCGCCAACGCCTGGGTTGGGCACGGGAATTATTGCCCTCTCCAACAGCGGAGGCGACTCGTATAAGGAGTTTCAAGTTGCCGGCCGGTACCAGCTTCCACGCTTTACGCTGAACGGCTCCTATACTCACTCGCGGGCCTACGGAAACTTGAACGACCCCTTCCTCTTCTTCGGAAACTATCCGCAGGCAGTGATTCAGCCGGACGCTCGCGGGCGATTGCCCTTTGATGCCCCCAACCGCGTCTTGTTCTGGGCCGACATTGCCGGGCCGTGGAAACTCAACTTTCTTCCCACCTACGACATTCACACCGGCTTCCCGTGGTCGGTCGAAAACGAATATCGCGAATATATCGGCCCACGCAACACGGAACATTTTCCGCGATTCTCGTCGTTCGACTTGCAGGTCTTACGTCCGATCTCAATTCCGCTCGGCGAGAGGCGCCTCAAAGCGCGTGCCGGTTTTGGCGTCTTCAACTTGTTCAACCATTTCAATCCGCGGGACGTGCAGAACGACATAGCCAGTGCTCAATACCGCGGCTTCTTCAACGATGCATGGCGGGACTTCCGCGGAAAGCTTGTCTTTCAATTCTGACTATGAAAACTCAATTCATCTATGCAGCTTTATTTCTCGCCTTCACCCCGGGTGTGCTTAACGCGGTTGATGGCGATGCTCTTCCCAGCGCCGACGCAGTAGTTGCCATGATGCTGAAGCATGACGTGCAACGGCGCAGCCTGGTTCATGGATACCGGGGAATGCGCCGGTATGTTCTCGAGAACAATCGCATGCAAAAGCATGCCGAGATGGTGGCCCGGGTCGAGTCCGACGGCGACGGAACCAAACACTTTGAAGTTGTCAACGAAGAAGGCTGGAAGGCGGCGCATAAGCACGTCTTTCGCAAGATGCTCGAATCTGAAGCCGAGGCATCACAGCCGGAGATCAGCCCAAGGAGCCGCCTGAGCCCCGACAATTATGAATTCCGCATGGCGAAGACCGAGTTCATTGACGGTCGCTTGGCTTACGTCGTTGATATCAACCCCAAGCGGCACGAGGAGCGCCTGTTTCAGGGCTGTATCTGGATTGATGCCGAAGACTACGCATTGGTGCGGGCAGAGGGGAAGCCTGCCAGGAATCCATCCTTCTGGATCCACAGCGTGCACTTTGTCCATACCTACCAGAAGGCCGGCTACTTGTGGTTCCCCGTTGCCACGGAGAGCGTCTCCGATGTCCGGCTCTTTGGAACGACGAAGGTAACCATCAACTACTTCGACTACACGCCCAAACCCCAGCAAGCGTCGGAGAGAGCGAGTGTGCAGTCGCAACCCGCCTTACACCAATGAAAGGGAGCTCCAGATGCCCAAAGTAGACCAATGCCTTATTCTCGCGGCTGGCAACGGCAGCCGGCTTGTTCCACGGTCAGGCGCAGTTCCCAAGCCGCTGGTTGAAGTGCACGGAAAGCCGTTGTTGGAACATATCATCTTCGCCGCACAAGAAGCAGGAATCGCGAAGTTCGTGATCGTTGTCGGCTATCGTGGTGAAGTCATCCGCCGGTGGTTTGCGGAGCGGTCACTTGGAGGCGCCGAAGTGACCCTGGTAGAAAACACTGAATATCACAAGGACAATGGCATCTCCGTCCTGAAAGCCCGGCATGAAATCCGCGATCCATTCTTACTGCTGATGTCGGACCATATGTTTGAGTCCAGGACGGCCAAAGCTCTCCTGCAGCAGCCACTCGAGGAGGGCGAGGTCATTCTCGCCGTTGACTCAAACCTTGATAGAGTATTCGACTTGGACGATGCTACCAAGGTCAGGCGCGAGGGCGATCATATCGTCGAAATCGGGAAACAAATCATCCGCTATGATGCATTCGACACAGGCATGTTCTTGTGTAGCCCGCAGTTGTTCGACGTTCTGGAATCGGCCAAAAAGAATGGGAACTGCTCGCTGTCCGACGGCATGCGGAAACTTGGGCAAGCTGGCACGTTTCGCGCCTTCGATATTGGAGATGCTGCATGGCAGGATGTCGATACTCTCGAGGCCTTAGCCCATACGGAAACGATTTTTGATGAGTACTTCTGCTTGCCCGCATTGACGGAAGGCTTCGCCCATGTCTAAACGCAGCGCAATACGACAAATAGTGCTCCGTTCACTGGCCGCGGCATTCGGCACTGGGCTGCTGGCATACCTGGTTTGGCGGATTGGCCCCTCGAAGCTGCTGCAGGACGTGTCGCGCGTAGGGTGGGGACTTGCTCTGATTATTGCCTTGGGTGGCCTTGCCCATGTTGTGAAAGCCTGGGCCTGGAGGTTCACGCTCTCTGGTGAAGAGCATAAGGTCTCGTTTCCACGCTTGCTCCAACTTCGATTGGTCTCAGAAGCGGTAGGACAACTTGGAGTTTTTGGCCAGGCATTTGGGGAAGGTATCCGGGCATCGGCTCTGAGCGCCGAAATACCTGCTGCCTGGAGGATCTCCTCGGTGACCCTCGATCGCGGACTCTTCATCGCCACCGGGGCATTGGTGATGTTGGCCGGGGTCGTGACAGCTCCGTTCGCCCTGGCCCTGGGCCACGGCTTGCGGCGTTACTTGGTAATTTTCGCTCTCGCCCTGATTTGTTTGCTCCTTCTGATGGCGGTAGCTGTGCAAAAACGCTGGCCGATCTTGTCGAGTCCCGCGCGAGCCGCAGGAAAGTTGCGTCACTTCAGCGCCTGGCTGGAACGTAGAGAATCCGTAATTAAATCGGCGGAAACCAGGCTCTTCGAGTTTCATCACGATACGCCACGAGCATTCTGGGCAAGTGTCTTCCTCAATCTGGTCTGGCATGGCATGGCTGTGATGGAGGTGTATCTCACGTTGTGGCTTCTGGGCGCTAAGGTTGGCTTCTTGGGAGCATTGGTTTTTGAAGCTCTAACGAAACTGGTCAATATCATCGGCCTTTTGAGCCCCGGCAACATCGGAACCTATGAGGGCGGAAACGTCGTAATCGCCAGGATGCTTAAGCTCGGCGGCGACACCGGTTTGGCACTCGGACTTGCGAGGCGTTTACGAGCGGTCTTTTGGGGCGCGGTTGGTAGCGTGTGCCTGATGATGTTGTCCCGGGGACCGAAGAGCCGCAATTTTGAACGTGAAACCGAAAGCCTTGATGAGCTTGCAAGAACTCCTGCCGCTCCGCCGGAGGCAGAACCTCTTCGCCATACTGCAGGTCAGTCCCCCGTAGGCTTGGTTCTTGCCAACAGCTTGCCAGCGGAAGATGGTATTGAAGCATCGCTCACCGAGGTCGGCGCTGTGCCCGTCATACTGCGCGCCATCCTCGGGCTCAAAAAGGCTGGAGTCACGCGAATTGTAGTGTGCGTCGATTCGGCCTATGCGCCTGAACTGAAGCAGAATTTATCGCGCACCCGGCGCCTGCCCGAAAGGGTGGAATGGTTCGAGACGGCGCCCGGTAGCCACCCATTACCTGAACTAATAGGACGGCTCACCGTCGAAACGCCGTCGCAACTTCTGTTGGTAGTTGACGGCACCACCATCTATCACCCGGCCCTGCTTCGAGACATAGTGGCATGGAACAGGGAAGGCGATGCGCTGATGCTGACGTCGGGTAACAGGCTCGTTGGAATTTGCGCCTTGTCTCCTGAGAGCGCAAGACTCGTAGCCGACCAAACGCGTGTTTCAGTCGATACCTTTGAACAGCTAAACGCCTTCCTGGCATCGGAACATTCCGTAGATCTCAAGCCGGTGCAGGAAGACTGCTGGCAGCGTGTCTTGACGCCCGCAGACCGCATTTCCGCGGAAAGGAAGCTTGACCGATGGCTGGTAAAACCTACCGATGGTATCTTCGCGCGGATGAATCGCAAGGTCTCCATACCAATTAGCCGGCAGCTTATAAAGTGGCCAGTCACTCCTAATATGGTTAGTCTGTTTACGCTTGGAGTCGGTTTCGCTTCCGGCTTGTTCTTTGCATGCGGAAGTTACTGGAGTGTGTTATTTGGCGCAATGCTATCGGTCTGGGCGAGCATTCTGGATGGTTGCGATGGTGAGGTCGCTCGCCTGAAGCTCCAGGAATCGGATTTCGGCTGCTGGCTGGAGACTATTTGCGACTACCTCTACTACCTGTTTGTCTTTTCCGGGATGGCGATAGGCTTGGTGAGAAGCTTTGGACCGGCATACCTGGTTTGGACTGGCCTGCTCCTCTTCGGGGCCATTACGAGTTTCCTCGTCACAGGCGCCGGCCGGCGCCGGTTCGCCAGCGAACGGCCTGAGCAATACCTGGGAATCTGGCAGCGGCACGCCGAGAGCCGGCGATCAAACCCTATTTTGTACGTTGGCCGGCATCTTGAGTTCATCGTTCGGCGCTGCTTCTTTCCCTATGCTCTGCTGTTCTTCGCTGCTCTCAATATCACGAGGGTGGCCTTTGTTTTGTCCGCGATAGGGGTAAACGTTGTTTGGTTTATATCTCTCTACTCCTATCGCACCTTCGTCGTTGCCCGCACGCCGTCGCCGACCAGTTCTGAGGCTACCCTCTGAGCCAAGCTTCGGGGCGGCAGAGCTGGCGCCGTGTAGAATGGGCGCATAATCACAAGAGATTTTTGTCCCACCTGAAAACCGTCATGGATGCGAGATCTCAACAAGCGATCGAAACCGGCAGCTTCGCCCGTTGGGGACTGACGCTGTGGTCTCCAAGCTCAATCCGGGTTGTGGATTGGAACGTCGATCGCGGCTTGCAGTTGAGCGGCATCGTTGACTTTCTCGCCAGCACCAGGGCCGACCTCCTGATTTTGCAGGAGGTGGACCTCAACGCCCGGCGGACACACCGTCTCAATATCGCGCGGGAAATAGCCCAGAAGCTGCAGATGAACTATGTCTTTGGTTGCGAGTTCCAGGAGTTGACTCAGGGTACTCGCAGCTCGCCTGCCTATCACGGGCAGGCCACGCTTTCGCCCTGGCCGTTGTCGAGTCCTCGGATCATAAGGTTTAAGAGGCAATCAAATTTCTGGCGGCCACGCTGGTTCCTTCCTGAAATCGAACCTTTTCAGGAGAGGATCGGAGGGCGGATGGCTTTAGTGAGCGAGGTCAATGTTGCCGGGAAAGCCCTGGTGACTTACAACCTTCACCTGGAGAGCCGCGGAGATGACGATTTGCGCAGCTCGCAACTACTCGAGTGTCTCGGCGATTCTGGTCAATACCAGTCCAACGTTCCTATTATTCTGGCCGGCGATCTTAACCTGGACATTACCCGCGCGACAGCCTCTTCCGAGGTGAACGTCGCCCAATTTCGCAACGAGTTCGCCGGCCAGAGCGTGCGGACTACACCTCCTAAGTCACTGTTTGATCGCGGGAGTGTGATCGACTGGATCTTCACGCGCGGTCCCCTTAGAGCCAAACAGCCCCAAGTCCATAACCGGGTGTCAGCGTCCGACCACTACCCCCTTTCCATCACTCTGACTTTCGCTTGACCCTGGTCTAATCCCTTGAGCTGTACCACGCCCCGATTCCAAATGCCGCACTGTTGGAAGGAATGCCAAAGTGCCCGCGTATAGTCGCAACAAGCCTTGAACTGGCCGACCTAGCGGCGACATCGCTCTTGGAACTTGTTCATTATCGAGGTCAACAGTTTCCCAGGCTTGGAATGGCTATGCAGGTGGACGAGGAAGGACGAAGTCGAGGCGGCCTCACGCGGAATGCAGATGTTCGGTACCCGTTCCGAGTGGCCGCGTACCCCCCAGCTTTTGACGCGGCACGACAGCCTCATCCTCCACGCTTTAGGTGTCGCGTGGAACGGCAAAGAGAGCTCAAGGAATATGATCTTCGGCTGATCCCGGTTCCAGAAGTGTGAAGGAGCTCGCGCGCCTTGTGGTGCCTTTCAATGCGGCGCAGATGAGGTGTTTTCCAGTAAGCGCCAGAATCAACGCCGTGAGCAATGACGACCCGGAGTGCGTGATGCCGAGCGACACATCATCGCCAGCTCAGCATACGCTTTTCGGATAACCTGATGCGTGCTGGGTTTGGCCTGTGAGTGCTGACCGAGTGGTGTTTGCACTGGCTGGAGCCGGCTCTGTTTCCTTGATCTGGGGCTGGTTCTTGTGCGGCTGAATCGGCGCGGGCTCAATACGCACGGTCTGATTGCACGGCGATTAGGGTCCACTGGCAGACGCTGCTCCTACTGGTTGGTGATGCAGTGTCACGCTGTGAGTCTTACCTACGTTGCCTACAGGTGTTTAGGCGATGCCTTTTGCAGGACTTCGAGTAACGGTTCGCGCGCGGCAGGGTTGGCTCATGCGTTTCGCGTGCGAACGCGGGTGCGTCGATTTCTTTGTTGTAAAGCATCTGTTGGTATGGTTATCCGACCCCATCATGGCGCTGCCTATGAAAACCCGGGGTTTCGAGTCCCGTCGCTCGCGAGGGGCCGCGGGCGTTACTCGCTCCCAAAGACCAGATCTGTGCGGCAAAGTCTAGGTCGTAGCTATTGCAAAGGCGAAATAAGCTCTCGTCGTGGATTTGTAATGTGGCTCCGTTCAGAGGGATCGCGGGACCACCATTCCAGCCGATATTCTCTAGGGCTGGTTCCACACAGATGACGGAACACTCGCGCAAAGTGTTGCTGGGTTTTGAAACCGCAGGCCACTGCGACATCCAGTACACGCGCCTGAGGCGCGCGCAACATCTCCTTCGCACGCTCTACTCTGTTGCGTAATACAAACTGGTGCGGTGTCTCGCCTGTCGACTTGCGAAACATCCGCGAAAAATAAGCTGGGCTCAACTCCACCGATTGCGCCATTTCGGTGAGGGTTAATTCGTCTTCCATCTTCGCATGAACCAGCTCTTTAATCATCCGCAAGCGCGCCGGACCCAGTCCGCCTCGGAACGGCCGCACGAAGTGGCTCCGGCCCGCATAGGCCTCGACCAGTCCGATGGCGAGCGCCTGTTCCACGGAATCCAGGAACAGCCGCCCACTTGGGAACCCCGCAATTCTTTCCGCGTTCACCGCCGCCATCAGCCCAGCCAGTCGCGCGTCGACCATTTTGCACCGGTGGCCAAGTTCTGCCGCCGTGCTCATTTCGTTACAGGCGGCGATCAGGGCAGAATCGGAAATGCAGAGGAGCAAACGCTCCTGGTCGCCGGTTCCAACCCATCGTTCCGTTTGACGAGGGAAGAATCCCATTTCGCCAGCTTGAAATGTCACTCGCCGCATGGCAGAACGCCGCGCCCCCACCTCAATAGCGCCGTGCCGCAGCATCATGGCGAGAACATGTTCCTGCCGCACCTCCGGGTAAGGCTCTCTGACTGACCCCAGCACCTCCACCGCTACTCTCATTAATTTGGATCACCCCGTGCTGCCAAATTAGATGCTTGGATCGCCATGAAGAGTTCAGCAAGATTCGACCCAAACGGGAGGATTCAGACACAAGGCAATCTTCAGCATCTGGTTTCCTGACTGGGTTGGCAGCAAATACTTGTACTGGAGGAGTCTTCTGATGAGTACCGCATCCCAAAAACAACCATCGCTTGTGCCCAACGCACAAGCATCAATTCGCAGAGCGGCGTCAATCAGGCATCAGCCGAGATCGAAACGCTATTACTTTGATGTGGGTCTGGGTTCCGTATGTTTGTCGGGCACAGATACTGGAGGAGCCTACTGCCTACTGGAGGTGAGTCTCGCGCCTGGGATGGGCGTGCCCCGTCATACGCATACGCGCGAAGACGAGGTGTATTTTGTTCTTGCCGGAGAGCTTGAGGTCACCGTCGGAGAGAAGACTTTTATTCTCCGGCCAGGCGATACTCTGTTGGCCCCGCGCGACATCTCTCACGAGCTACGTAATTCTGGCAACACCACAAATCACTATCTCCTCGTATTTTCACCTTCCGGGTTCGAGGAATTCGTCATGGCAACGGCCGTTCCCGCGCCTGACCATGCGGTTGCTCCAACGGAGCCGCCTGCAGTTGCCCTTGAGAATGTTCATAAACTCGCCACCGACTATGGAATCGTTTTTGGTTAATGGATGGCTCTGTCCAAAGGAACTCATGGTGAATTCAGATACAGACCGCATGATGCAGATGATTACCGGGTACTGGGTCACGCAGATTGTTCATGCCGCGGCAACGTTTTCTTTCGCGGAGCATCTTGCAAATGGTGGCGCGACAGCAGAGGAGATCGCGAGGGCCGAAGGAACCGACCCCTCGGCGACTTTCCGGCTGCTGAGAAGCTGCGCATCGCTCGGTATGGTCACCTATGATGGTAAATCGCGGTTCCTCGCTACACCGTTATTGGATACGTTGCGCAAGGACAATCCCAAAACCTTACGGGGCATGGCACTGTCGTTGCCTGCGCCCGGACACTGGCTGCCATGGGGGCGTTTCACCGAGGCGGTTAAGACGGGAAAGAGTCAAACGGTCCGGGCGCTCGGTGCCGGTTTATTCGAATATCTTGCAGTAAATCCCACTGAGGCCGCCGCATTCGCCGAAGGAATGACGAGCTTGACCTCGACTGTCGCAGAGGAAACGGCACGGGTCATCGATACGAGCGGCGTAAACCTTGTGGCGGACATCGGAGGCGCGCACGGTGCGATGCTTCATGCCTTATTGCCCGTTCATCCTCATCTTCAGGGAATCGTGTTCGATCGCCCGAACGTGATTGCCGGCGCGAGCGCAGCGGCCGTTGAATGCGGTCTACAGGAACGAGTCACTGCAGTGGGCGGGGATTTCTTTCAGTGTGTTCCGGGAGCCGATCTCTATCTTCTGAAACATATCCTGCATGATTGGGATGACGCGGCTTGTATTTGCATTCTACGAAACTGCCGGCGTGCGCTACGTCTGGGCGGCCGGGTCGCAGTGATCGAATTGCTTCTCGGTGAAATCGGCGAACCGAGCTTAGCTCCGGTTTTTGACGTGACCATGATGGTCATGTCGTCCGGGCGTGAGCGGAGCCTGGTGGAGTATAAGCGGCTGTTCGAAGCCGCAGGACTGCGCGCCACGAATGTGATCCCGACCAAGACACCAATGACAATTTTGGAAGCGGTGGCCGGCTAACCTCATCGTGTCGAGAGAAGAAGCGCAGAGCCTCGGGCAGTTGAGTGTTTGGTGCGAGACTGATTTTCAATACGCAGATCGAACGAATCTATCCTAAAAGGGGAGTGTCATGTGGCCTAATGAGCGCTTGATCAATCTATTCGACATCGAGTTACCAATTATTCAAGCACCGATGGCTGGATCGGCGTTTTCGGATATGGTTGTCGCTGTTTCTGAGGCTGGAGGGCTCGGTTCGCTTGCATGTGCGGTGTTGAGCGTGGAACAGGCGCGCAGAGAGCTGGAAACCATCCGCCGAAAGACATCGCGCCATCAATGTGAACTTCTTCTGTCACCAGCAGCCTCGCGGCGACTCGGCTCGCGAAATGAACTGGAGACGACGTTTGGAGGCCTATTACGTCGAAATAGAGCTCGATCACAACGCTACTGTTCTAAGCTCCAACCGCGCTCCCTTCGACGACAAAATGTGCGATCTCGTTCTGGAGTTCCACCCGGAGGTCGCGAGTTTTCATTTCGGTCTTCCGGACAGGAATCTGCTGGCACGCGTTCGGAGGACAGGCGCGAAGATAATTTCCTCGGCGACTTCTGTGGATGAGGCGCGCTGGCTCGAGGATCAGGGATGCGACGCAATTGTCGCTCAGGGTTACGAGGCCGGTGGGCATAGGGGAATGTTTCTCACCCCAGATGTTTCTACGCAGGTCG
>Ga0306923_10007029_pt1 | contig 11156 bp, 7 predicted proteins | sample sta12Can44000108_FD_203841 | JGI IMG/M metagenome (GOLD analysis project Ga0306923, IMG submission 203841) | Lab enrichment of tropical soil microbial communities from Luquillo Experimental Forest, Puerto Rico - statanox.12C.anox.44.000.108 (v2)... | ecosystem: Environmental > Terrestrial > Soil...
GGCGCCGGTGGCGGCCGCTGATCACCGCGCCCGCGATCGCGGGCCTCCTCGCGGCGTCCGGCGCGGCCGGATACGGCCTGATCACCGCCGCCCGGCACCAGCGGGCCGGCCCGGCCTTCTCCCAGACGGGCGCGAAGATGGCCGCCAGGCCGGCCGGGCCGGCGCCCGGGCGCGCGCTATCCGCCCCGCCCCCGCACATCACCGGCACCTACACCTATCAGCAAGACGAGATGGTGTACTTCGAGATCTCCTACTCCGATCCGGGCAAGAACGCCGTGGGTTTCGGTTTCGTCGGCGTCGAAGGGTCCGACTGGCCCGAGCAGAACCACTTGTTCGCCAACCCGGCGGACGGCATCGTCGAGGCGAACAGCATCTCCTACCCGCTCAACCAGGGATGCGGGACCGGCTTTGAATACACCAGCACCGTCAGGGCCTGGATCTACGACGCCGCGGGCACCCGCAGCAAGCCGGTCATCATCCACCTGGCCTGCACCAGATGACCCCGCGCGATCAGGGGTGCGCCCGGGCGTAGTGCGCCGCGAGCACGTCCTCGCCGAAATCACTGCGCGGGCGCCGCAACACGGTGTGCGCGTGGTTGCCGTCGGCGGTGGTGTCGTACTCGATCAGCAGGTCGTCGCCCTGCACGCGGTAGTAGTGCCGGGCGCCCGGCGTCAGTGAGCCCTCCCAGGCGAAGTGCAGGTCCGATCCGTCCAGCCGGGCCGCTTCGCGGGCCGCGAGCTCCGCGGGCAGCCGGTCCAGGTAGAGCACGACCAGCTGGGCCAGCAGGGCCCGCGCCGCCGGCCGGAGCCCGGCGGCGGGCACGCCGGGCGGCTCGATGTCCTGGCTGGCCCGGGGGCTGGTGCCGGTGCGGATGTCGGCCGGAGGCTGGCTCGCCACCACGGCGGCCGAGCGCCCCCGCGCCCCCATCGCGTCGAGCAGCTCCCGGACCAGGTCCTCCTCGGGGCCGAGCGGCCGGGACACCGGGCGGCCGGCGTAGCTGACGCAGGCCGGGTTGGCGCCGAAGAACACCGGGGCGGGGGAGACCTCCTCGCCCGCCACCGTCATCGTCACCGACAGGTGATGCCCCTCGAAGCGCCACGACCACGGCTGATCGCCTTCGGGGGCACCGTACACGCTCACCCAGTAGTCGCCGCTGTGGCGTCCCCGTCGCCACTGCTCCTTCCGGTCGAGTACCTCCTCGAGGGCGATGATGCTCAGCGCCTGCGCGTAGGCGTGCTCGTTCAGCCCGGTGGCCAGCAGCCGGTGCGCGGCCTTCCTGGCGGTCCCGCTGAGCTCGGCGATGCACGCGCCCGGGCGGCTCCGCGGCCGGTACTCCAGCCACCGCCGGGCCGCGTCGTCCTCGAACGGCCGGGCGGCGAGCTCGCGCTGCCTGCCGTCCACCCCCGCCAGGAGTGACCTCGCGGCGGCGCGCATCTGACCGGCTAGCGATTCCGCGCTCATCGTCCCGGTATATCAGCCCGCGCCGCGGGCCAGCGCCCGCGGCGTCGGCGGGTCCGGTACTTTTGGACATCATGACGACGCCGAGCTGGGACGACGCATACGCCAGGGGCATGCCCGCCCCGTGGGACATCGGCCGGCCGCAGCCGGCCTTCGTGCGGCTCGCGGAGCAGGGCCTGCTGTCCGGGAAGGTGCTGGACTCCGGCTGCGGCACGGGGGAGCAGACCCTGCTGGCCGCCGACCACGGCGCGGACGCGGTCGGGGTCGACGTGTCCGGCCTCGCCATCCGGCGGGCCAAGGACAAGGCGGCCGAACGGGGCCTGGTGGCTCGCTTCGAAGTCGGCGACGCGCTCCGGCTGGCGGACCTGGGCCTGACCTTCGACGCCATCATCGACAGCGGGGTGTTCCACGTCTTCGACGACGAGAACCGCGCCAGGTACGTGACCAGCCTGGCGTCGGTGCTGCGGCCGGGAGGCCGTTGCTACCTGATGTGCTTCAGCGACCGCCAGCCCGGGACCTCCGGGCCGCGCCGGGTGAGCCAGGACGAGCTGCGGGCCGCCTTCAGCCACGGCTGGACCGTGGTCAGCATCGAGGCGGCGGCCTTCGAGCTCAGCCGGCCCGGACTCGGCATGCCGTTCGCGCAGGCGTGGCTGGCCGTCCTGGAACGGGCCGGCCAGGGCTGATCGCCGGCCCGTACCGGGGCCGGCGCCGTCGTCTGCACCGGCCCCGCCCCCCATAAGGCTTGAATGCCACATTCAAGTCGTTCCAGCAGCGTGGATGGGACATCCACGCCTTATGAACGCGCGGACCAGGGGAGCGGGCGCAGTATCAGCGGTCACGAAAGCGCGCCGGGAACGCACAGGTACCAGGAATCAGGGACCAGGGGTAAACCAAGGATCCGCATCACCGTGCTCAGCGCCCGATCACGGCCGCCGCCCGGCTCCTGGGCGGGCGCGACCAGGAGCCGGGCACCCGGCCAGGAGAACCGCCCGCCTAGGACAACGGTTTGGTGAGGTCGTAGACGGTCTGGCCGCCTACGGTCTGCTTCTTGAAGTGGGCCGCCACCCAGGCCGCGATGGCCGTGGACCCGCGCCCGCCGCCGAAGCTCTGGCTGCCCTGGCCCACGTAGTAGTGGATCTCGTGCCTGGCCACCAGGTCCTTGAACACCGCCAGCGTGGGCCACGGGTCGGTCCCGTTGAACCCGCCGATGGCCATCACCGCGTCACCGGTGGCCAGTTCGAGCGGCGCCGCGCCCTCGGAGCCCTCGGTGGCGGCCACCCACTTGTAGCTGCCCGCGTCCTGCTCGAGCAGCCTGGTCAGGGCGCTGCTCACCGTGGTGTCGCCGCCCAGCCCGCCGCCGGCGCCGAAGCCGCCGTCCCCGCCGGGACCGCCCCCCGGCATCCCGCCCAGCGCACCCGTCCCGCCCGGTGCCGTCCCGCCCTGGGCGGTACCGTTCGGCGCCCCGGTTCCGGCCCGGCCGCGGCCGGACTGGCCCGCACCGGAGAATCCGCCCTGGCCGCCAGGGCCGGCGCCCTGGCCGCCGGGGCCGCCGCCGAACCCGGCCGCCTGCGGCCCGGCGCTCGGGATCGCGCCGGTGTGGGCGGTGCCCACCGTGTCCAGCGCGTACGCGGTCGGCCCGGCCAGCCCGGCCACCAGGGCCAGCCCAAGCGGCAGCGCCGCCAGCGCCGGCCGCGCGCGCCGCGTCCGGCTCGGTGCCGCCGGCCCGCTGCCAGCCAGCCGGGGGCCCGCCAGCAGCAGGCCCGCGGCGGCCGCGCCCGCGACCACCACCAGCCAGCGCAGCCACGGCAGCCAGTCCGGCGTCCGGTCGAGCAGGACGTACGCCCACGCCGCGCTGGCCAGGACGCCGCCCGCGGCGACGATCCGCCCGGCCAGCCCGGTCCGCGCCTGCCACAGGGCCATCGCGCCGATGCCCGTCAGGGCGGCGATGCCGGGCGCCAGGGCGACCATGTAGTAGGGGTGGATGATGCCGTTCATGTAGCTGAACACCAGGCCGGTCACCAGCACCCAGCCGCCCCACAGCAACGCCGCGGCCCGGGTCCGGTCGGTCCGCGCCGCGCGGCGCGACACCCAGGCCATGGCGGCCAGCGAGACCAGCGCGGCGGGCAGCAGCCAGCTGATCTGCCCGCCGAACTCGGCGTGGAGCAGCCGGAAGACCCCGGTCGCGCCGCCGAACGCGGCGCCCTGTCCGCCACCCTGCCCATTCCCGGGGCCGACCGAGCCGGTCTCGTTTCCGGTCAGCCGGCCCAGCCCGTTGTAGCCGATGGCCAGCTGCAGGATGCTGTTGCTGGTGGAGCCGCCGAAGTAGGGTCGGTCAGCCGCCGGGGTGAGCTCCGCGGCCAGGATCCACCAGCCCGCGCCGGCGACGATGCCCGCCCCCATCAGCACCGTCTGCCAGATCCGCCTGCCCAGCCGGGGCGGCCCGGCCCACAGGTAGGTCGCCGCGAACCCCGGCACCACCAGGAACGCCTGCAGCATCTTGGCCAGGAACGCGAACCCCAGCAGCAGCCCGGTGAGCACCAGCCATCTGCTCCGCCCGTTCTCCACCGCCCGGACCAGCGTGTAGGCGGCCGCGGTCATCAGCAGCACGAGCAGCGCATCGGGGTTGTTGAACCGGAACATCAGCGCGGCCACCGGGGTGAGCGCGAGCACCAGCCCGGCGATGAGCCCCGCCGCGGGCCCGAACCAGCGCTTGACCGCGGCGTACAGCAGCAGGACCGAGCCCACGCCCTCGAGCGCCTGCGGCGCCAGCATGGACCACTGGCTGAAGCCGAATATCCGGCCGGATATCTCCATCACCCACAGCGAGCCCGGGGTCTTGTCCACGGTGATGAAGCCGGACTGGTCGAACGAGCCGAAGAAGAACGCCTGCCAGCTCTTCGTGCCGGCCTGGACCGCGGCCGCGTAGAAGTCGTTCGCCCAGCCGTTCCTGGTGAGGTCCCACAGGTACAGCACCGCGGTCAGCGCGAGCAGCCCGCAAAGCGCCGGGCGGGCCCACCGGGGATCGGTCTGCGGCCCGCGCAGCAGGCGCCGGGCCCGGCCGGCGCCGGGTCCGCCGGTCGCGTGCCGCGGAGCGGGAACGGAGGTGGTCGCGCTCACGTGGTTCGCTCTCCCTGAGTAGCCATCTCGTTTCCATGGACGGTGCCGGTCACCGGCCGGGGGTCCGGCGCGCGCTCCGGACGGCCGAACACCCAGTGCCGGTACAGCAGGAACCTGATCACGGTGGCCACCAGGTTGGCCGCGAGCAGCACGCAGACCTCGGCCAGCCGGCCCGCATGGCCGAGCGCGGCCAGCGAGCCCGAGGTCAGGACCAGCCCGAGGCCGAACGCGATCAGCCCCTTGACCTGGTGCCTGGCGACATCCGGCCGCCCGCTGATGCCGAACGTGAGCCGCCGGTTCGCCGCGGTGTTGGCCACCGCGGTCACCAGCAGGCTGATCACGTTCGCCGCCTGGGCCGGCATCGCCAGCCGGAGCAGCAGGAACAGCAGCACGTAGGCGACCGTGCTGGCCACGCCGATGACCGTGAACCTGGCGATCTGCAGCGGCAGGTCCCGCACCGGCCGGCCGCCGGCCAGGACCGGCCCGCGCAGCCGCGGGACCTGGATGGACCCGCGCGCGAAACCGGCCCCGAGCCTGGCCATGCCGCGCAGATCGGCCAGGGCAGTGGCGATGATGTCGACGCGCGAGTCGAGGTCGTCGATCCAGTCCACCGGGATCTCGTGGATGCGCAGTCCGGCCCGTTCGGCCAGCACGAGCAGCTCGGTGTCGAAGAACCAGCCGGTGTCCCTGGTGAGCGGCAGCAGCGCCCGCGCCTGGTCACGCCTGATCGCCTTGAAGCCGCACTGCGCATCCGAGAAGCGCGCCCCCATCAGGGTCCGCAGCAGCAGGTTGTAGCCGCGCGAGATGAGCTCCCGCTTGGGTCCGCGGATGACCCGGGAGCCGCGGGCGAGCCGGGTGCCGATGGCCAGGTCGCTGTGCCCGGACAGCAGCGGGGCGACCAGCGGGAGCAGGGCGTTCAGGTCCGTCGACAGATCGACATCCATGTAGGCGAGGACCTCGGCCTCGCCCCGCGACCAGATGGCCCGCAGCGCCCGGCCGCGTCCGGGCAGCTCCATGCGGACGGCCCGGACCTCGGGGAGCTCGCGGGCCAGCCTATCGGCGATGGCCCAGGTGGCATCGGTGCTGCCGTTGTCGGCGATCGTGACCCGGGCGGTGAAGGGGAAGCTGTCGCGCAGGAAGCGGGCCAGCCGCCGGACGCTCGGCGCGAGATCACGCTCCTCATTGCGAACAGGCACCACTATGTCAACCTGGAGAACTTTCATGGCAGCGAGGATGGGCGACCACGTTCCGTGGCGGCTGAAGCCAGGTTATGTACGCGCTATGAGCCAAGCTCTAACGAAACCGGCAGGTCACCGCGCCCAGCTCGCCGAAGTCCGCGTGGATCACGTCGCCCTCGCCGACGAAGACCGGGCGGGTGAACGACCCGGCCAGGATCACCTGCCCGGCCGGCAGGAACTCGCCGTGGGAGCTGAGCTTGTTGGCCAGCCAGGCGACGCCGTTGGCGGGATGGCCGAGTACCCCGGCCGCCACGCCGGTCTCCTCGATCGCCTCGTTCAGGTAGAGCACGGCCGCGACCCGGCGCAGGTCGCAGGCGTCCGGCCGGACGGCGCGGCCGCCGGTGACCAGGCCGGCGTCGGCGGCGTTATCCGAGATCGTGTCGACGATGGTGCGCAGGTGGCCGGTCTTCGGGTCGGTCATCTGCACCCGCGCGTCCAGGATCTCCAGCGCCGGGGTGACCCACCTGGTCGCGTCCAGGACGTCGAGCGCGGTCACCTCCGGGCCCTCCAGCGGTCGGCCGAGGACGAACGCCAGCTCGACCTCGACCCGCGGGCGGATGAACCGGCCGAACGGCACCACCCCGCCGTCGGCGAAGACCATGTCGTCGAAGATGACGCCGTAGTCGGGTTCGGTGATCGACACGGCCTGCTGCATGGCCCGCGAGGTGAGCCCGATCTTCCGCGCCCGGACGGTCCGGCCCTCCGCGACCTTGGCCGCGACCAGCGCCCGCTGCACGCGGTAGGCGTCCTCGACCGTCATCTCCGGGTACTGCAGGGACAACTGGCGGATCGGCTGGCGGGAACGTTCGGCCGCCAGCAGGCGGCGGGCCGCGTCGGTGACCGCGTCGTCGTCGAGCACGCTCCCACCTCCTCGGACGGGGCGGGTACCCGGTCCGTTCGGGATCAAGGACTTTATACCGAACGGTCGTGGGCGCCTGCCCCACCGCCGGGAACCTGCTCGCGCGAGCACCACCAGGTGGAGCGGCCGCCGGCCGTCCCGTGCCGCATCTCGGCGCCGCACCGCGGGCAGGTCCCGCCGGGACGCCGGGACGCGATGACGTCGCCGGTGTGCACCCCGCCCTTGGCGATGGCGGACCGCAGGGCCGCCCCGAGCGCACGGTAGAGCCGGTCCGCGTCCTGGCGCCGCAGGCTGTCCGTCCGCGCGGACGGCGACACCCTGGCCTGCCAGAGGATCTCGTCGGCCAGCAGGTTCCCCACGCCGGCGATCCTGGACTGGTCCAGCAGCCGGGCCTTGACCGCGACCGACCCCCCGGTGATCAGGCGCCGGAATTCCGCCGGGGTGACCTCGGCGGCGTCCGGGCCGAGCGCGTCGACGGCGGGGTTGAGCCGGACGCGCCCGAGCCGGCGCTTGTCGAACAGGACGAGGCTGCCGCCGTCGGCGAACCTCAGGGTGAACCTGTCCCATTCGGCCTTGGGCGGCTGCGCGTCGCGGCGGAAGGGCTCGCCGCCCCAGGCGACCTGGCCGTCCGGGGACGTGACGACGATCCGGCCGCCCATGCCCAGGTGGATGCCGAGGTCTGGCCCGTTTTCCGAGGTCTCGCACCACATCGCCTTGCCGCGGCGGCGAGCCGCGGTGAGCATCCGCCCGGTCAGCGCGGCGCGCAGCTCGCCCGGGGCGTGCGGCCGGCAGACGAACGTGTCGCTGTCGTCCACGTCCACGATGCGCCGGTGCAGCGCCTCGTCGGCGATCAGGCGGCGGGCGGTCTCGACCTCGGGAAGTTCCGGCATTCCTCCCTTCTTACCCGTCCCAATGATCGCAGTGATGAAGATCTGGCACTTTGTTGCACGCGTGTATCGCGACAGGGCAGGATCGGATGCGGCGAGCGGCGATCTGCTAAGCCCTCGACGGGGCGGGTATGTTGGTAGCTGTAATCGCTGCGTCACGGCGATTGCCTGTCGTGGGTCTGGGGTCCTGATGCGGACGTGGGGATCGGCAGTGAAGCTGAGGGTTGGGATTATGGCTGCGGTCGGGCAGCGGGCCCCCGGCCAGTGGGAAGTGGTCGCCCAGGCCAGGCCCCCGGACGTGTGAGCGGGGGTGACCGTTTGTCAGGCGAGCAAGCTGAGCGCGACGCGAGGTATCAGTCAGCGTCACCAGCCTGGTGGGCAGCCGCGGCTGCCCAGCGTGAGCGGCTGCTTTCGCGTATCCAGGTAGAGAACCCCGATGAGCCCACCATCGTGGTGCCGCGACCGTCCATCGGCCAGCCGGAGGCTCCCGCCGAGGTGGAGCAGCCGACCGACGGCCACCGCGAGATTCTCCCCGAGGTGGAGGAGCCGACCGACGTCCAGCCCGAGATTCCCGCTGAGGTGGAGCAGCCATCCGGCGGTCAGCGCGAGATTCCCGCTGAGGCGGAGGAGCCGACCGACGGCCAGCGCGAGGCTCCCGCTGCCGTCCAGGAGCTGGACGGCAGCGGCCACCGGGAGGTTCCCGCCGGGACGCACGAACCGTCCGGAGCCCAGCAGGCCGGCGAGATCCCGCGAGAGCCGCCGGGCTTCCAGCCCCGGGCGGACCTGCTGGCGCGGCCGGACCGGGCCGGCCCGAGGGTACAGGTACTGCACTCGGTCAGCGGTGCGGGCACGACCCAGCTGGCGGCGGCGAACGCACGGGCCAGGCTGGCGGAGGGCTGGCGGCTGGTGGCCTGGGTCAGCGCCGGGGACACGGGGTCGATGCTGCGCGGCCTGGCGGCGGTAGCGGACGCGCTCGGCCTGTCCGAGCGAGGTCCGGCGCAGGACCGGATCGATCCGGGGGAGATGGTCCGGCGCTGGCTGGAGGCGGACGGGGAGCGCTGCCTGCTTGTCTTCGACGACGTGACCGACCCCGAGGCGGTGCGGCCGTTCATCCCGGCCGACGGCGGGGCCCGGGTGGTGATCACCAGCCACGAGCAGTCAGACCTGGGGCTGCCCATTGCGGTAGGCGCGTTCTCCGCGGAGGAGGCGGTGGCCTTCCTGGCCAGGCGCACCGGCCTGGCCGATGACGCGGCAGCGGCAGCGGTGGCTGCCGAGCTCGGGCACCTGCCGCTGGCGCTGGCTCTGGCCGCGGCCCTGATCGCCTGGGGCAACCTCGGCTACGACGCGTACTTGGATCGGTTGCGGACGCTGCCGGCCGGGGAGGATCGGGCCGGCCCGGTGCGGGCGGTGCGGCTGTCTCTGGGCGCGGTCCCGGCCGGCGTGTGCCACCGGGTGCTGGAGCTCATCTCGGTGCTGTCCGGGGCCGGGGTCCGACGGGACCTGCTGCATGCCGCCGGTAAGGCAGGCTTGCTCGGCGGGCGCCAGCCGCCCGCCGGGGTCGACGCGGCGCTGGATCAGCTGGCCGGCCTGTCGCTGCTGACCTTCAGCCTGGACGGCCAGACCGTGATCGCCAATGGCCAGGTGCTCCGGGGCGTCCGTGACAGGCTGTCCCGGCGGCGGCTGGCGGAGGTCTGCCGGGCCGCCGCGTCGCTGCTGGGGGCCCGGGCGCGGACGCTGGCCGGGTCGTCCGATCGCCTGGCCGTCAGGGACGTCCCCGGGCAGGTGACCGCGCTGGCCGAGGTGGCCCGGCGGGCCAGCGAAGCCGATCAGGGGCTGGCCAGGATTCTGCTCAGGCTCCGGTTCCTGGCGCTCTATCACCTGATCGAGCTCGGCGACAGCGCGACCCAGGCGATCGCGGTCGGCGAGCCGCTGACCGCGGACCTCGAACGGGTGCTGGGCCCCGAGCATCCGGACACGCTGAACGCGCGGAACAGCCTCGCCGCCGCCTACCAGGAGGCGGGCCGCCCGGCCGAGGCGATCCCGCTGTTCGAGCGGACCCTGGTCGGCCTCGAGCGCCTGCAGGGCCCGGAGCATCCCGACACCCTCACCACGCAGAACAACCTGGCCGCCGCCTACCAGGACGCGGGCCGTGCGGGCGAGGCGAGGCTGCTGTTCGAGCTGACCCTGGCGGCCAGGGAGCGGCTGCTCGGTCCGAATCATCCCAGCACCTTGAACTCGCGGGGCAACCTGGCCGCGGCCTACCGGGACACCGGCCGCGCCGCCGAGGCCATCCGGCTGTTCGAGCAGACTCTCCAGGGCCGGGAAAGCGTCCTGGGCCCCGAGCATCCGGACACCTTGAGCTCGCGGGTCAACCTGGCGGCGGCCTACCGGGAGGCGGGGCGGGTGGCGGAGGCGATCCCGCTGGCCGAGCAGATCCTGGCGGCCCGCGAGCGGCAGCTGGGCGGCAGCCATCCGAGCACGCTGAACGCGCGGAACAACCTGGCCGCGGCCTACCGGGAGGCGGGGCGGGTGGCGGAGGCGATCCCGCTGCTCGAGCGGACCCTGGAGGCGCGGGAGCGGGTCCTGGGCCGTGACCATCAGGACACCGTGACCACGCGGAAGCTGCTCGCCCTCGCCCGTGAGGACGCGGATCGCGCCGCGGAGGGCTGACGACGGCGTCTTCCCGGCTTGACGCCTGGTGCCCCTGTGCTCCCGGCTACCGTTGCCGTGACTGGTGGTGCGTGCCCGCCGCGCGGGCATGGAGACGTCGACAGACCCCGCGGTACGGTGAAACCAACGTGAGTTAGTTAGTTTCCTGCTCGGTAAGGGAGCCAGCTCATGCCTGAGCTGATCCGGGAGCTCTCGCCGCGATGAGGATCGGCGAGATCGAGGTCCTGCCGGTCTTCGACGGCTTCGGCTACGAGGTCGCCCGCGATGTCCTGCTGCGGCCTGGTGAGGCCGGGACCGACCCCTGGGCACGGCACGCCGCGCGGCTCGACCCGCACGGCCGGCTGGAGTTCACCATCGGCGGGTTCCTGGTCCGCACCGGCGACCGGGTCATCCTGGTCGACGCCGGGGCCGGCACCATCGACACCGGCCAGTACCGGGGCGGCCAGTTCCTGGCCAGCCTGCGCGAGCACGGCGTCGCGCCGGACGACGTCACCGACGTGATCTTCACCCACCTGCACTTCGACCACGTCGGCTGGGCGACGTCCAAGGGCGAGGTGGTCTTCCGCCACGCCACCTACCGGGTACACGAGGCGGACTGGGCCTACTTCGTGGAAAGCCCGGGTGCCCTGCCGGGGGCGGTGCGGAAGCTGTCCCCGGTCAAGCCGCAGCTGGAGACGTTCGGCTCCGTGTGCACGCTCGCGCCGGGACTCGACGCCAGGCCGGCGCCCGGGCATACCCCCGGCTCGACGATCTACGTCCTGTCCAGCGGCACCCGGCGGGCCCTGCTGCTGGGTGACGTCGCCCACTCGCCGGTCGAGCTGATCGAGCCCGGCTGGGAGTTCGCCTTCGACGTGGACCGGGCCGCCGCCCGGGCCGTCCGGGACCAGGTTACGGCGGAGCTCCTGGACCGCCAGGATCTGGCCGCCG
>Ga0306923_10007035_pt1 | contig 11155 bp, 19 predicted proteins | sample sta12Can44000108_FD_203841 | JGI IMG/M metagenome (GOLD analysis project Ga0306923, IMG submission 203841) | Lab enrichment of tropical soil microbial communities from Luquillo Experimental Forest, Puerto Rico - statanox.12C.anox.44.000.108 (v2)... | ecosystem: Environmental > Terrestrial >...
ACGATGACATGGCCGCGCTTGCCCCAGTGAGTGCGGGATCGAGGATGCCGCTCGGAAATCCGGGATAGTTCCAGCGGCTGCGACGCCGACGGCTGGCCGCTCGCGATGACGATATTTTAAATGCTCGATGACGACATTTTAAATGCTCGTGAGACACTTTGATGTTTGACGAGGCGGTGCGGGAAAACCGCCAGGGTCGCCTGCGCATTGTCCCGGATGCTTGCGAGCCGGCTGCCGTCGAGGCGGTGCGCGCGCGGATGCTCGTCTACAGCAAGATCAACGACACACTGCGCGGCCATTGCATCTGGATCGGCTACTCGCCCGACTTCGAGGCGGTGCCGCTCGGCGCCGCGGCACCGGATTACGAGGCGGTGATCAGCTGCAGTCTGCGCGCTACAGAGTCGCCTTCCACAGCCTTGGGACCGCCCCATGACCGCCAGCGTTGAAGTCACGGCGCGGCCGGCAGCAACAACGGCGCCGCCAGCGGCAAAGCTCACTGTCACCGTCGTTCCGCCGGGCACGCCGATGGCGATCGCGTTTGAGCCGCCGACCGCAAAGATCCCCGACAACTCGCCAGCCGGCTTTGTGATCGCCAAGGCGGTGATCACGACCGCGGGCGGACCCTTTGCCGGCACGCTGGCGATCGCCGGCGACCCGATCTTTGCGGTCAACGGCATGAACATCGTACTGGCGCGAGCGCTGACGCCGGCCGATGATGGCACGCACAACGCAACAGTAACCGCGGCGACCCCGACCCACGCGCTGGTAGCAAGATTTGCCGTCTGACGCCGTGAAGCCGATCATGATGGGCATGAAGCCCGTCACGGCCGCCGACGTGGTCGAGATCACCGACCCGATGCGGATGCAGGCGGCCGATTTCGAGCGCGTCTTCGGGGCAATGCGCGAAGGCCACACCGGCACCCTCGTGCATGAGAGCGGCCGCACCTTCAAGGTGCGCCTGCACTCGGAGGAGCCCGACGGCGACGAGGTCGTCTTTTGCTTCGAGATTCTCGCCGAGGCCGCGGGCCAGGCCTGATGTCGGCCCCGATCGTCAACTCTTATACTTTCAAACTCGGCTGGAAATATTGCCTGCTCGAGCCGATGGATCTCGTCCAGATCACCGATGCCCGGCTCGGCCCCTCGGCGCTGACAGTGCGAATTACCGCAGTCGAGGAGGACGACGAGGGCACCCTTTCGATAACGGCCGAGATTTTTTTGGTGGCTACGTGGTCTCGCAGGCCTCCTCTGCATCCTGAAACGCAAGTAAACCCGTGGACCCGCGACTCGAAGCCTTCGCCGATCGGCTGCTGCAACCCGACCTGATTGCAGGCGATTGGCCAGCGGACCTGCACGTAGTGCCGGGTGAGTATTTGGGCCCCGTGCCGCGTATCGGGCTGTTTCCGATCGACGTTGCGCCAAGCCGCATGAAAGTGGCTCTACACGGCGGGCGAGGCGCGCGCCGGCGAAGCCCTGCCACCCCTTGAAGGGGTAGGGGTATCGCCCTAGCGCGCCGACCGACCGGCAACCGCCGCGCACCAACGCGCGCAAAGTCGCGAAATAAAAACAGGGGGTCCAGTTTGCCCGAGAGCGAACCAACATCCATCATTTTCAACGGGCTATCGCGATGTCCGGCCAGTAAACTACAGCATTCCGTCACACCAGCCCCACGGGTCCGGCCATTGGCCATGGCGTGATGCCATAGGACAGGAACCGAAAAATGGGAAGATGAAAAACCAACATCGACGCATTCAACAAACCACGCGAGTAACGGTCAGAGTCGGCATCTTAGGAGCGTGTCAAGGTGTTAGACACCTCTTCGAGTCTTGAGTCATGCGCCTGCACTTCGCTCCACCTCTTGCCCCTATGTTGTCCAGCGCCGCCGACGCCTCAATCACCTGAAGGTGATCGGCCACGTCCCCGCGGCCGCAGCGCCTATCCGTCACGCCGGTAACATCGACAAGCTCGTAGTGCGGTTGCCGGTTTCATAGCCGCCACCAAGAAGACGCGCGTCTGGGACCGCGAGCCGAGAGTACGCAATCTTCAGTGATTTGCGCCGCGGCTGGCTATGGGCTTTTTCTGGTCTGGAAGTCGACAGGCGGACCAATGAGATCCGAGCCGTCCTTGACCCCACTGGGTTCCCCGCCGATTGGGCTCCGAATTGACGGGCCATACTTCGCAAAGCTGGAGGTGAACAAGTGTGCTTGGGCAGCATCAGCAAATTTTATATCGAAGCGGTCCCTATTCATTATCGTCCCGGCGTTAGCGAACGACAGCGGGCTGCAATCGTGATTGTCGAACCATAAGCGCAGCTCGGCGAACCATTCGGCCAGCGTCGCGTCCTCGGGCTTCTCGATCTGCACCACCGTCATGGCTTGTCGCCTTTTGGGAATGACAGCAGACGTTAAAAAACGCCTCTATGCGAAAATCGTTCCGGGTCCGCTATATTATGAAGGAATGTCTTCAGCCCGGTGCCCGACCGATTGGACCGGCCATTTTTGCTTCGCGTCTGCCACACGATGCCGCCGCGCCGACGCTGCTTTCGCGCGCCGTCTGGTGCTCGATTTCCGCATTGAGCTTGGCGCCGACCAGAACCACGATTGTCGACACCCACATCCAGGTCATAAAACCGATGATGGCGCCGAGCGAACCGTACGTCTTGTTGAAACTTCCGAAATTCGCTGCATACCACGAAAACGACGCGGATGCCGCGAGCCACATGACGGCGGCGAACACGCTGCCCCAGGTGATCCATTGCCACCGCGGTTCTGTGCGGCTCGGACCATAGCGGTAGATCAGGGTCAGCCCTAGTGCGACCAGCAGCAGCAGGATCGGCCACCGAGCGATCTTCAAAAGCAGGCCGGTCACCTCCTGAAGCGGCAGGTAATTGAGGGCTACCGGCAGAGCGACGACGCTGGTGAGGGCGATCAGCAGGAACGCGATGGTGGCAATCGTAAAGGACAGGGTTATGGCGTTGAGCCTAATAAAGCTGCGCTTTTCCTTCTCCTCGTAGACGACATTCAGTGAATCGAACAGCGCCTTGATCCCTGAATTGGCGCTCCACAATGAGATGACGAGCCCGATCAAAAAGCTCACTCCGAGCTTAGTGCTGCCTTGCGCGGAAAGCCGCGTTAGTTGGTCGCGAATGACGTCGATCGCTCCACCGGGTGCAAACCCGGCAACCGTGTCGACATGACTGACGATCGAATTGGGATCGGTAAAGAGCCCGTAGATCGAAACCACGGCCGCGATGCCGGGAAATAGCGCAAGCAGCGCGTAATAGGTCACGCCTGCGGCATTGGCGAGAATGCGATCATCCGAGATGCCGTTATAGACGCGTAGTAAAATGTCCTTCCATCCCAACGCCGGGATTTCGGAGGGCCCTTCTGCCAACCGACCACGCGCATCGTCGCGCCTCAGGCGATTGGCTCGCTCCGAGCGTGGATCAGCTGAACCTCGCGCAAGACCGGCGGCGACCAGCAACGCGCTCAGTCCGATCGCCCATAATGGCTCACGTTTGGGCGGCGCCGGAATAACCGCAGTTCGCGCCGCCGTATCACCGGCGCTCATCGACGTAAGCATCCTCCTGGTAAGCCAGGCTGCCTGCCGGCCGGTCCATGTCCACCGGCATAGCGGGGTCCGTCGACTTGCCGGCAATCGAGCGTTTTGCTCGCTCGAACGTGGTCACGACGCCGGTAGAAGCCGATCGCGCCTTGTCCGCAAGCCCGCCCGCCGCGTCGCGCGCGCCGTCGGTGAGTTCGGCCGCCGTATTGCCGACGGTGCTCGCGACATCGCTCATCCGATCACCCAGACGCGCTACCATCTGCTGGCCCCATTCACCGGTCCTGGTCATGGCGGTGCTCGTCGCCATGCCGATGTCCTCCGCTTTCTCTGTCGCCTGATCCGCCGCGGAGGCGATTGCCGCGCGCGTGGTACGGTTGGTTGCGAGCACCAGCCAGAGGATCCCGATCCCGACCACAACGAGCGGCATCGGGTTCTCGCGGATCTCGCGTCTGAGGTTGTGCAGGAATTCCGCCGCCGGATTGCACCGTGTGTAGTCGAGCACCTGATCGACTACGCGCCCCGGCGTCATTCGACCGCGTAACTCGTCCAATGTTCCCGATAATTGCCAGAGGGTCTCCTCGGCTTCTCGCTCAAGCCGCGCGCTCTGGGATTCCATGATCGTTCCTCATTTGCCGGGCAGCTACAGCGGCATCGTGCTGGAGCCGCGCGATGGTTCTGGTCGGCACCAAGCGTCCCGCTTTCAGCCGCCTGATGCCAATGACCAGCAGCGCCACCCCGACGAGCAGCGCCACGCCGCCCACGATCAGACTGGCCCAGCCCATGGCAAGACCAGCCGCGGCCAAGCCGGCAACCGCCGCCAGCAGCAGGATCACCAAGGCAGGGATCAGCAACACCGCGGCCCCGACGACGAGGCCGAGCGCCATACCGATCTCGCCGATCTTTTCCGACATCTCGGCGCGAGCGAGCTGTCCTTCTTTGCGCACCAGCGCCGTAGATTGGCTCACCAGATCCGCAAAGATCGCCGAAATCGGGCGATTGGTCTCAATGTACGCCATAGGTGCCCCTCTCACGGCCGTCGATGCCGAAGTCTTCCGAGGGGTTGCCAGCGCTTCTCAGAAACCATGATAGCCCGACGGCTACCAAAAAAACCCCGGCGACAACCGCGGCAGGTTGTTTGCGACCCAAATTGCCGACGAAATTCGCCACTTCATCGAGATTGGGGTCACGCAGAAAGCTCGAGATGTGCTCGAACCCCGCCGCAGCATCATGGATGTAACGGGCCATTTGGGGAAAATCCTCTTCGAGGTCGCCGGCCGCATGATGGCCGGCCGCCGCCAGGCTGCCGATTTGCTGCGCGGCCGCCCGCCTCTGTTGTGCGGTGGTCTCGCGCGTCTGAGTGGTAGGGAGACTCTGGCTCACGCCCTCGTGTATTTCGTCTAGTTCCATCGATTGCTCCTCCCGCGCCTGGTTGGGCGCGCAACCAAAAGATTGCCGCCCGAATTACCAAGATAACTACTGGGGTTCCCGTCAAGTTCCGCGGCCGCAGCCGTGAGCGGGCTACCTTATGACGAGCAACCGGGCAGCCATTTTACTGTAGAGGCGAATCTCGAAATGCGCCTGGCTCCAAGCTTCATCTGCGTTTGGCGCTTCAGTCAGCCCGCTTCACCGATGTCGACGGCGGATAGAAGCTGCAACCAAAGGGTAGGCGTGCCAGAGGCCGACTAATAAAGTGAAAGCCGCGCCGGCGGCGATGATCGCAACAGTTGGCGAAGTCGTGATTTTTCCGATCACGACGTAAGTGTCGCCGGCGAGTCCAAGCGCCAGAGGGATGGTTGCCGCCATTACCAGCACGCTGCCGACTTGGAGCATGTCTGCCGACACCTCTGCTTCGTAGGCGATCCTGTGGTAGGCGGCTGGAGCCATCAGCAGAACCACAGCAAGAGCAACGAAAAGAAGGCTTGTCGCATGAACGAGCATCGGTGCCGTCGCAAGCCCTCCGAACGACTGCGTGAAGACAATCGTAAGCTGGAACCCGAACAGCGCCTGCGCACCCGGGAGAATGACACGCGCTTCGGTGAGAAGTTGCTCTATTTTCACATCGAGAGGTGTACTCGACGGCTTTTCAATGTCGCGAGATGCCTTCATAGGTTCCTACCCGGCATAACGGCGTTTTCTTAGGTGTGGAAGCCCGTACCAGAAGGCGATTGCCACCGCGGCGAGCGAGATTCCAGCGCCAACTCCCGCCATGTCGCCGAAGATGCGTGCTGACGTGACGAGCACATCGAGACCGAGAGCAATCGCAAACGGCAGGAGCGCCAGATTGATAATGACCGTCACCAGCCTGAGGAAATATTTGTTGTCCTCGCCGTCTTCGACGATACGGTGATATGGTCCGGGCGCAATCAACAGCGCAACGACAAACACCATCGGCAGGACGGCGATCCCATCCAGATAGCGTAAATGGCTTGGAAGCTGGTCATAGCCATTGTCGAAAACTCCGCGAAACTGGAAGCCAAGCAGGATTTGCGCACCGAGGATCAACATCCGTGTCTCGTCGAGGGCAATCTTTATTTGTTTCGTGAGCTCCATCGGCGCTGCGGAAAGCGATAGAGAAGCAGCGGCGGCGTGCCCCTTTGAAGGCGCGCTCTGCTGTTCGCCATGGAGGGCGGCAGCAGGCCGTTAACGACGGTACCGTGAGCGCGCACATCCGAGGGAATTAACACTTCTACGGATATTGCGTTCCGCGATACTTCGCGCTGAGCCTATTGCTGAGTACGCGGATATCCCGCGACATGAGACAAGCAGAGATTCGCTCGGCGTTCGGGAGCTCGGGATGGGCTCGGATTTGGAATGGTTTAGCGGTTGCAAAGGTTAGCTCCTGCGAACGCATTTATGCGATTTGGAGGAAAAGGATGTCTCGGCGGCAGGGACGTAAGGCATCGGCTCGGCGCTCACATAGGCAGCAGGTCAGATAGGAGAGAGCGCGTGACGGGTGACGCGATAACCGACGGGGCCAGCCAAACCAGCGGTCGGAGGCTCCTCCAGGTGTTGGGGCCGGGCTTGATAACCGGAGCAGCGGATGACGACCCCAGTGGCATTGCCACCTACTCGCAGGTCGGCGCGCAGTTCGGGTGTGGCCTCGCTTGGACCCTGGTCTTCAGCTACCCCCTGATGACCGCGATCCAAGAGATCAGCGCGCGTATCGGTCGGGTTACGGGTCTTGGCATCGCCGGCAATCTCCGACGGTACTATTCGGCATGGCTTTCCTTCAGCATCGTGCTGCTGTTGCTGATTGCCAACTTGATAAATCTGGGCGCCGATCTTGGGGCGATGGGGGCAGCGCTGAAGCTGATGGTCGGCGGCCCTGCTCTGGCATATGTCGTGCTGTTCGCGTTGCTCTCCTCGGGACTGCAGATTTTCACCCGCTATAAGCGATATACGTCGATCCTCAAATGGGATGCTTGGCGCTGTTTGCCTACGTGATCTGCGCTTTCGTCGTCGATGTATCGTGGGGCAAGGTGGGTTGGGCGATCGTCTGGCCCCCGCTATCGATCAATGCGGATTATTTGATGGCGATCGTCGCGGTGTTCGGCACCACGATCAGCCCCTATTTATTCTTCTGGCAGGCCGGCCAGGAGGTCGAGGAAGCTAAGGAAGACCCCCACGCCCGTCCGCTGGTCCACGCTCCCAGGCAGGCAGACGGCGAGTTCAACCGCATCCGCATCGACACCTATATTGGTATGGGGATCTCCAATTTTGTCGCTCTGTGCATCGTCATCACCACAGCGGCGGCATTGCATGCGAAGGGAGTGACTGAGATTCAAACCTCGGCACAGGCGGCCGAGGCACTGCGGGCGGTAGCCGGGTCGCTGACTTTTGTGGTGTTCGCAGCCGGTATCATCGGCACCGGCATGCTGGCGCTGCCGGCGCTGGCGGGATCGGCTGCCTACGCGCTTGGCGAGACGCTCTCCTGGCGCGTGGGCTTGGCGCGCGCACCACGGCGTGCCAAGGAGTTCTACGCGACGATCGCCGTGGGCATGATGCTGGGTGTGGTTCTGAATTTCTCGCCGATCGATCCAATTAAGGCGCTCTATTGGAGTGCGGTGCTGAACGGCGTGGTCGCGGTCCCGCTGATGGTGACGATGATGTTCATGACGATGCGCCGCACGGTCATGGCGAGGTTCACCCTCTCGCCGGTACTGCAGATCATGGGCTGGCTGGCCACCGCGACAATGGCAACCACGGTCGTCGCGATGATTTGGTCGTGGTTGAAATAACCGAGACCGGTCCAGACGAGCACAGGAGCACAGCGCGACGACCGGCGCCTTGCTGAGGAGATCGAAGGCATGAGTGCCGAGGAGGCCGCGGTCACTGCTCTTCTGCGGTTACCGCTCGGTGAGCTCGCTGAGGAAAACGGCGTAGAGTTTTCGGAGCCACTGACACCAAGATTTAGGCGCGGGCATATATCAAAGCCCGCGAATGGCATGAACCGGTCAGCGAGATAGAGATCGAGTTGAAAGACGGCGAGCGCGGCGCCATAGCGACCATCGCCGAACGGTTAGCTCAATCAGCTCCCGTTGCCTATGCGCGGCAGTCCAAGCCCGAGCGCGGTTATGCGCTCAGCGCCGGTCATTAAACAGCGAAAGCCGTTTGCCGCAGCGCGGTCGACCTCGATCCGGAGATATCAACGGCGGCCGCTTTCCAGAGCATCACATTGTCCTGTCTCGACCACACTGCAGCCAACGACAGGGCCGTGCGCGAGGGCGACACCGAGGGTGTCCACCAGATGCGCGTCGGCCTGCGTCGGCTGCGTGCGGCAATTTCGATATTCAAGGAGTTACTGCCGGACTCGGAAACCGAGGCGGTCAAGTCGGAGCTGAGGCGGTTGACCGAGCAGCTCGGGCCGTGATTTTGATGTGCTGTTCGAGCAGCGCGTCAACAACGAGCGTCGCGTCCCGCCGATCGGCGACGAAATCGACTTGCTCGAGAGCGATTTGCAGGCGAGGCGGGATGCCGGGATTCAGAAAGCAAAAGCGGCGGTCGACAGCGATCGCTATCGGGCACTCGGTGTGCGCACCGCGCTCTGGGTCACCAATGGTGAATGGGCGAAGAGCGCCGAGCCTCTGACGATTGCCCGTCGGGAAAGACGGGCGGTCGAATTCGCAGCCGAGATTTTGGACAAGCGCGCAAAGAAAATCTCGAAGAAGGTTGAAGACATCGAGGCCCTCGACGCTCGCCAACGGCATAAGCTGCGCATTGCCGTCAAGAAGCTGCGCTATGCCTGCGAATTCTTCGCGGGACTGTTCGAGAGCCGCAAGCAGACCAACGAGCGAAAACGCTTTGCGGGGATCCTCAAGCGCTTGCAGGGATCCCTCGGTGCATTGAACGACATCGAAGTCCACAGCGTCTCGCCGTAACGTTAGCGCATCACCGAAAGCGTGCCAGAAAACCGGCTGAAAAGGCGTTGGCAATGGGGTTCATCGCCGGCCAGGAACAGCGGGAGATCGCGTCCTGCATTGCCGTCGCCGAAAGGCGGGCGGGCAATTGTCCAATTCGGCGAAATTTTGGAAGAGGTAATGGGGACAATCGATATCGCGCGCGGCGATTTCAGGTCGAGTTTCCGTGATTGGCGCCCTATAGTAGCATGACCTTCGACGGCGAACGTATCATGAACGTATAATGGCGGAGCTTCCCGTCCGCTATTGGAACGTCGCTGTGCCTGAACTCGTTGTCGATTCACCTGATGCGTCCCTGTTTCCTCCTGCTTTCCGGAACCGAGATCCAGGAATCTCAATCGTTTGAGCCTGATCGCTCGTTGCCGCGCGCGCGGGCGCGCGCGAGGCAACGCCGCGATTGTGTTGTCTCCACCGGCTCCCAAACGCGTGCTGACCCGCGAGCAGGGTGCAGCGCGACGGCGAGGAACCGGAGCTTCTTCCAACCCGTTTGTTCTTCGACTTTTAACTCAGTTGAGGAGGACAGTATGCGGACCGACACAGACACAATGACCCGTCAACCAGTCGAGACAAACGAGACCAATCGGCTGATATCATCGGAGAAAGTCGATGGAACGGCGGTATACAATGGCGGGGGTCAGCATCTCGGCTCGATTCATCATCTGATGATCGATAAGTTCTCCGGCCATGTGGAGTACGCCGTTATGTCATTCGGCGGGTTCCTCGGCATCGGCGAGAGCTATCACCCGCTGCCGTGGGGCACGCTGACGTACAACACCAGCCTTGGCGGATATTGCGTGGATCTCGATCGTCCCCGCCTCGAACGGTCGCCCTATTATACGATGAGCGATCCGCCGAACTGGTCCGATCGGACCTACCGAGACCGGATCGACCAGTACTGGATACCACGTGGCTGATTGACAGCGCAGCGGGTCGCCTCATCCGGCGGCCCGCTCCACTTCCGCGTGATCGAGAATTGGAGGTAATGACGATGGCCAGTCCGTCACAGAAACGAAAAGTCAAGAAGGTAATGCACGAATACAAGGAAGGGGACCTCAAGAGCAGCTCCGGCCGCAAAGTGAAAAGCCGCAAACAGGCCGTCGCGATTGCCATGTCGGAGTCCGGCCAATCGAAACGCCGCAAGAAGGCGAGCTAACCCCTGGAAGTGAATGCTCGTCAAAGGCGGGCGAAAACTCCGCCTCCAGCCGCGGCGCTGAACCCGCAGACTGCGGCCAGGCTCGCCCGGCTGCACCACACAACCGACGACCGGCCCGGAATCACACGACACAAAACACGGGCCGGTTTCGATTACGAGGGAAGCCGCATTTATCTGAGTTTTCGCGGCAAGAGCGGCAGCCGCAACGAAACCGATATCAATGATCCGCGTCTTGCGCGCATCGTCAAGGCGTGCCGCGACCTTCCGGGGTATGAACTGTTTCAGTATCTCGACGATGCGGCGAGCGCCATACCATCAGCTCGACTGAGGTCAACGCATATCTACACGAGACTACTGGTGAGGAGATCACTGCCAAGGATTTTCGGACCTGGGCGGGTACGAACTTGGCCGCGCTTGCGCTTCGCGAGTTCGAGCATGTCGACAGCGATGCAATGCGTAAGCGCGCCGTCGCTCGTGCAGTCGAGCGGGTGGCAAAACATCTCGGCAACACACCTGCGGTCTGCCGCCGATGCTATATCCATCCGGAGATTGTCGAAGGCTACTTTGATGGGACCTTGCTCGCCACTCTGGCCGAAAAGACCCGCGTCTATCTGACTGAAGAGATCGAAGGGACGACTGCCGAGGAGGCTGCAGTCGTCACCTTTTTGCGGTTACGCCTCGGCGAGTTGGCTGAGAAGGCGGCGGCTTAGCAAAGGCGATCCGCTCGACATTCGCTATCACGCCGCGACAGAGCGGCTGTCTTCCCATCGCAAACCGACAGCCTCCGGCGGTCGGGCAACAGCCGCGCTGATAGAGCTTGGCTCGCTCACTGTTCGAAGTCCTCTTCCCACTTCTCGAAGAGGGGTTTCACCACTTGTACTTTCTTGTATTGTGTCCCAAGCAAAACGAACCGGGCGGAGAAGCCGCCGCCCGGTTCGGATCGATCAGCTCGGTTTGCTTATCGACCGAGATGTCCGCCAGTGGCGGGTGAGGTCGACTTCCCGGCGCCGGTGTCCGGGTTCTC
>Ga0306923_10007038_pt1 | contig 11154 bp, 10 predicted proteins | sample sta12Can44000108_FD_203841 | JGI IMG/M metagenome (GOLD analysis project Ga0306923, IMG submission 203841) | Lab enrichment of tropical soil microbial communities from Luquillo Experimental Forest, Puerto Rico - statanox.12C.anox.44.000.108 (v2)... | ecosystem: Environmental > Terrestrial >...
GTTCTGCCCAACCGTCCAGCCCAATTGCTGCAGCCCCTGCAGGAATGCCGTGTTGCGCTCTTGCATCTGCGGATCGTTGGCGGCTTGGGGCATCAGTGCGCCTACTCGCCGCATCCGCTTCGGTTGCTGCCCTCGCGCCGCCATCGGCCACGCCGCCGCGCCGACGAGCAGCGTGATGAAATCTCGCCTCCTCACTGGATTGAATTGCATCCGCTGCCCCTGAACTGACGGGCAACAGCATAGCAAATTGGCGAGCTTGCTGCAGTGCAGAAATTCGGCCCGGCTTACGTCCGCACCGGGTCTTGTGCGGCCATTACCGCACCGCTGCATTAATATCCGGTTCTCTTCAGTTAGCGGACATAACAAGGTGAGTTCTGGGCCGTGGGGCTTGCGGTGCCGGGTTAGTCATTGCTCCGCCCCCGCGCCACTTTATGGGAACCGCATGGACGAGATCGCGGTCCCTGAGAGCCTAGTACCCGGAATCACGAATTGGTAGCAGGGTGGAATACTCGCTAAGTGACCCAAATGACTCATCATCTTGGCACTACCCCTGATTCACCTATTCGCGAAGGTGGGTATTATGACGCTCAGGGGTTCAGGAAATATGAAAACTCGCTAGCGAGTGAGCCTCCAAAGAGGTATTTCACATCGATTGGGACGACAAAAACTGAGGGATGACATGACTTTCTCGAGGCGCGCTTTCTTGCCATCTCATCACAGACAACTCATTGACAATACTCGCGTCCTGCTGGTGACAAGGTGCCGCCCATCACAAGGCCAGTTTGAAAGTCACCAGGGGGCCATTGTCCAGATCGCATCGGTCGCATGCCCACGGACGCATAGATTTAAGGCGCCAAGGGCGGACGCTCGTAATTGGGAAAAAGAGCAATGCCAAGAGGATCGAAACCTGGCGAAAGGCGCGGCGGTCGCCAGCGCGGCACGCCCAACAAGAAAACCGCACTGCGAAATGCCGCACACGCCGCTGCTGCCGCGAACCCGCAAATTTCGCCGCTCGAGTTCTTGTTGGGCATCATGAGAGATCCCGACGCACCGGATGAGCTCCGCATCAAGGCGGCCCAGGCGACGCTCCCCTTCGTTCACGCGAGGCCGGTAAGGGCTCGGCCGGACGATCTGCCTGGAACGGCGAAGCTGATCGATGCCGCCGGCGCCTTTACCGTCGCTGATGCAGTGGCCAAGGCACTGCGCGATGACTATCAACGCCTAGGCGAGCTTGTGCGCAAAAAGTGCAGCGACGCGCTCAGTGCGGCCGAGGTGGAAGAGGAATTGAGACTTCGGGCGCGCATAGAAGATAGGGCAGGGGCGATCGGGTGCCCGGCGGGCTATGGGCTAAAGCAGGCGCAAAAGGACAGCAATCGACTCCATGAGCTCTACTGCAAGCGCATATCGCCTCCATCATATGGAGGTGGTGCACTGTCGGAGGCCGAAGATGCCGAAGAAGCGCAGTTGAGGGCGCGGCTTGCGGCATTCGAAGAAAGTCCCGAGGGGTGCGCCCAGCGGCGTATTCGTGACCTGGAATTGCAGGACTTTGGCGCAGGACGCAGCTCCGCCGAGCAAAGCGAACTCGAAAACCTACGCACGCTCTACCCGAATCTGCCGCTTGATTCCGACGACCCGCTCACGGAAGCATTCGAGGCTTGGCGCCGAGTGGCTGCTGAGGGAAGCGCTGCGGCATCCAGGCTGGACAAATCAAAGTCGCCAGCGACCATGCTTTCCGTCACCGCTCGGCCGCTCCGCCATGATGATGAGCCGTGAATCCTCTCTTGTTGCGCCCAAGCGCCGGCTCGGGCCAATCAAAGCTGGATTGATGGCGGATCACCACTAGCGCAGGAAAGCTCCTCGATGTTTTGATTGCACCCCGTCGCCAAATCGTGTGGCCGGTCAGAGCGGAACATCTCCCTTCAAAGTATCGGTTTAATCGACGTCCAGCGGCTCGGTGCTTTGCGCCTCATGAACCTCGGGGGCCTGCGGATCAATATCATAGATGCGTGAGGCCGCGTCGATCAGGTCGTCGTGCCGGGCAAATGGATGCCGCAGCAGTTCATCGAAGAAGACGCGCGTGAGGTCGTAGATATTGCCCTGCTCGTCGCGCCGTTGCAGGGCCTCCACAACGCGGAAATACTGGCCCGTCCTCTCGCAATTTCTTTGCCGCCTGGTTAGGCCGCGCACAGGGCGAAAGGTGATTTGCCCGATATTGTAGGCTAACGCGGGCTTAAGCGATTCGGCGAGATCATCGTCGCCGGCCTCTTCCGCCTCCTTGATCCTTTCAATTAACGCTTGCTTCTCCTTCTCAGTCCATATCGACCAATAGCAGACCCGATCCCCAGGGGCCCCAAAGTCTGCGTTATATGCCACGCAGGGAAACAGGAACCTGCGCTCCCGGATGTCAGGCTCGAGCCGTCGGATGCGGTCGACTTTGCCATGCTGGCCTCTTTGTTTGGTCTTGAGTTCCTCGATCGGAAACCAATTGTTCTCCCGTGTCATCTTCTCGCGCATGACTTCTAGATCGACCTGCATGCCGTAGCGTTCGTACCCGATCTTGACCAATTTTACGCCGGGATGGTCCTCCCATTTTCTTTTGAACTGCTCGATGTAGTCAATCCGCTGCGAGAGCTTCATGCGGTGGCACACGCCATCGAGCAGATACTTGTTTGACCCTGGTCGATTCCGATGACGGCAATCGCGGTGCGGTCGGAGCGCTCAGTTTCCCCCATCGAGGGATCGACGAGCACATACACGTTCATCACCGCAGGGATCACATCGTAAGCCGTGAGCCACAGCGAGGAGAATGTCGCCTCGTCAGAGGCGATCGGATTGAGGAGCTGCTGCGCGCTAACAGTCGACCGCTGGTCGTTCTTTAGCTGATTCCAGCGCTCTTGCGACAAAAACACCGGCTTGCCCGTGAGCGTGCCGTCTTCTGTAGCCGGATAAATCCGGGGCTTCATGCTTTTGCGGTCGATCACCACCCCGCAGGTGTCGGCGAAGTGGTAGCGTGTCGCTGCCATCCATTTGCGCACGCCACGGTGCGAGCCAAGATTGTCTGCAAGCTCCCACCGTTCGGTGGTTTTCCGCATCTGCTCATCTGAGAGGTAGTCCTGCGTCACCACGTCGTCATAGATGTGCAGGTGAAAGTGCCGCGAGGTGGGCTGGCCGTCGATCAGGCCGTGCGCCTCGATCGTGGCCTCCTTGCAATTGGACTTGCGCTTGACGGTGATGCCGCGGGCGACGCCCCATTTTGCCGGGCGGCCGTCGCTGCCGTTCTGGCGAGGAAGAGCATAAAGCACATCGTGGTAGACCTGCTTGAGTTTTTCGTTTCGCTCGAACTCCTCCTTGATCTGATTGAGGAAGGTTTGTGCGGTGGGCTTGATGACCGAGAATATTGCGATCGTGATCTCGGGATCGCACATCACCTCCTGGATTGCGCCGGCGAACGTGATGATGGTCGACTTGTAGTGGAAGCGGGCCCATAGATCGATGTAACCGTCCGGATCGCGCTCGACCTCGCGGCAGCGATCGAACAGCCAAGGGCGGTCTGCGTCCTGACGCCCGAGCAAGACGGTGAGCAGGAAATAGCGGTCATTGCAGCCGAGCAGCGCAAGGTCGCCGTTTAAGGGAGAGAGTTTTCGCGCGACCTCGGCGTACCATGCGGCGGTCTGCTGGTAGTCCAAAGTGAACAGTTGCTGCTGAATGAATTTTGCCAGCCATTCATTGCTCTGATTGCAATAACGTTCACCGCGTAGTTTGCGAATGATTGGGTGCGAGGTATCCTCGCATTCCCGGCTGTTGCCATGGCGACGACCATGCGCTTCGATCAGCTTGATCGGGGTTAGATCGAGCGGAGGCCTTGATTCCTGGCCGGTATTCGGGGCAGAGGTGGAGCGGGGCATTGCAAATCCAGAGGTTGTCGAGGGACAATCCGCGCATCCGCGAGGATGCGCCCCACCCAATCTGGACAACACCCCTGGTGACTTTCAAACCGGCCTTGCGATGGGCGGTGCCTTGTCACCAGCAGGACGCGAGCATCGTCAATGAGTTATCGATGATGCAATCGCAAAGATCGCTGAAAAATGCAGTGAACCTTTCCCTCCAAGCGTTGCATAGATTTTACGAGGCCGACGGCGGACGCTTGCATGAGGCGGGGCGGGTGGGAGCGGATTGCGCCAGGTAGCAAAGCGAAAGTTGCACGTATCGGCTGGACACGAGTGGGTGAATCTCGCTATCGGGCCCCGGTGACTTTCAAGCTGGTCTTGTGATGGCCCGGGCGGTGATTAGCGCCGCAGTCCAAAAGATGCCGTGCTTGATGTGGTGTTCGGCCTGCTTGGCAGCCCACCCCCTCCGCATGAGGCCTGTCACCCGAGTGGACGCGGGCATTCTCGATGAGGCCTACTGGTCATGGCATCGAAAAAATACGTAATCTACCTGCCAACTGAGGATACTCTGGAGGCCAAGCGCAAACAGCTTCCCGTTTTTGAGCCCTACGAAATCGGGAAGCTCTTGGCCGATGCGGCAAAAGCAAACAACGGAAACGCAAGCGATGCCGCAATAGCGGCCTTGTACGAACGGCATTGTCGCGCCCAGATGGCTCAACTCCTTTGTGCGTTGGGATGTGATCCCGATGACGAGTTGTTCTGGCCAAAGTCGTTTATGCAGCTCGCAAGAATTTATCACAATCTCGGTAGGGTGGTTCACCACCAGCGCTCCTCAGCGGGAAGTGCCACATCCTGGACAGCTCAGGATGAGTCCGAATTGCTCTTTGCGGTGTCTGCGCTGGTGCAGATGGGTCTAGGCGACCGGGAAGCGGTCAGAGCACTCGCTGATCTCAAGATTTTCCCGCATCACGAGCGACGATCTGGGATACGGCCATCCGGTGATGCTTCGCGAAGCGCACGCCAAGTGGCTGTCTGGCGCAAGTATCGGCGATTGCGGCAGCGATCGAGGGGGCCTGACCCGATAGCCCGCCAACTCGGCATCGGCGTGACCGATTTTGAAATGTTCCTGACTGGCCTTGGTCTACCCGCGCCTTCGGCCGCCACCCAGGCCTTGCGAAAGCGAGGGTAACCGCGAGGCGGAGCCCGAAAGCAACGTGGAGCAAAACCGCGTCCTGATGAACAAGAACGGGATACGAGGCCTTCCCCGGTCGGACGAGCGGGCACTTGATCGCGAAGTCCACGGCCATCAAGGACCGGGAGCGGCATATCCGGCAGGCGTGTACTGAAGGCGCTTGATCTTACCGCGGGAGATCTGCGTCGCGTAGCCAGGATAGCGGCGAAGGCCCGTCGCGCGAGCCATGCAGCAGCGCGGCGGCCATCGATAGCAAAATCCGGGCGGTGCCTTGACCGTACACGGGAGGCATTGGTCGAGCGTGCCAACCCAAGCAGGCATTGGCGCAAGTCAGGGCCAACAAGGGAGCCGCGGGAATCGAGAGTATGAGTTTCGAGGCGCTCGGCCCCACCTGAAAAGAGCACTGGGCCGACGATTCGAGGCCAGCTTCTTGACGGCAGCTGCAAGCTGCAACCGGCGCGGCAAGTGGAGATACCGAAGGCAAGGGGCGGTAGACGACCGCTCGGCATCCCGACGATGCTCGATCGCTTCATCCAGCAGGGCGACCGCAATTATCCTCACTACTTTCGCTATTCATCTCGGGTTTAGCGAACGAGTTTTTCCTGACTCCGCGCACCTTTATCGGTTTAGGTCCTTTTTGCGTTTGCTATTTTTTGCTATTGAGACGCACGCGTGCGGCAATTCCTCACCAGCCCGCAGTCTGGCGACCATTTCCGGGCTGTGATCGACCCCGTGCACGTCGAACCCCATGGTGCATAGCAGCCGGGCGTGCCGGCCGGTCCCGCATCCAAACTCGAGGACGCTGCGCGCCGCCGGCGTGGCGGAGCGGATCAGGCGGCCCGCATAACCCGCCTCCGCCGCGTAATCCTTGTCGCGGTAGAGCAGGTCATAGCAGAGCGCGTATTTTGCAAAGTTGCGCGGCGCGGCCATTGACACGGCGTCAGATGTCGGGATCAGGCTGGATCAACGCCTTGACCGGCGCCGCCCATTCGACCCCGACATCGTCAAGGTCGGGAGGGCGCCATGACAGCAGATTGTAGCGCCCCGGATTGGCGCCTTGCAGAACGCGCCGCACCAGCATCCGTTCGGCTCCGAGGCCGACCACGCACAAGTGGCCGATGAGCTCGGGCGCCACCGGCTGGCGCAAATCGTCATAGACCAGCAGCCAGCCGGCGAACATAGGTCCCAGCACGTCGCCTGTGATCACGAGCCCGTGCGTCGCTTCGGTGACGAGCGGCGGTATGTCGACCCGCGGGCGCCGCCCCGGAGCCGCAGCGAAAAATTCACCGCCGGTGGGCGCCGTGTATCCGTCGAGCTCCGTGATGACCGTGGAGGCGAGGGTCTCATTCCCGAAGGACCGAAGGCCGGTCAACAGCCATTCCGCCGTCACGTTGAGCAGCCGGGCATAATAGGCCGCCTCCTCCGGACCGAAATCGCGCCCGCCGGGCGCCTCCGCGCGCTCGTGGGCGCCGTAGGTGGAAATCGGAACTCCGAAGGCCTGCGCGGCGGCGCGCGCCGATCGAAATTTTTCGCCGCGGGCCGTGCGCAGCCGCAAACCGCGGGTTCTCAGCTTGGGGTGCTCAGCCATTTGGGGAGCTCAGCCTTGGCAGCATTTTGCCCGATATGCGCTGCTCACGTCCTATCCTGTGCGTCGTTGCCTCGCGGTCGAAACCCGAAGGCCCGCTCGAAGCGCTCGGCATAGGCCGGCCATGCCTGCGGATTGACGATGCGCGGCGGGCGCTTGCCGTCGAGCGCCATGATCAGCTGCTCCGCCGCGATGCGGCCCATATTGGCGCGCGCCTCCCGCGTCATGCCGGCAGTGTGCGGGCTTGCAATGACATTGTCGAGCTTGAGCAGCGGATGGGAGGGGGCGGGCGGCTCCTTGTCCCACACGTCGAGGCCGGCGCCCGCGATCGCCCCCGCCCGCAGCGCGTCGGCAAGCGCGGCCTCGTCGTGGATGAAGCCGCGCGCGGTGGTGATGAAATAGGCGTGGGGCTGCATCAGCGCAAACTCGCGGGCGCCGATCATGCCGCGCGTGCCCGGATCGAGCGGGCAGTTCACCGATACGAAATCGGCGCGCCGCATGAGCTCGTCGAGCTCAACCTTCACCGCGCCGCGCGCGGCCATGGTCGCTTGGTCCAGGTAGGGGTCACAGGCAATCACCTGCATGCCCAGGAGCCCGCCGCAGAGCTCCGCCACGCGGCGCCCGACATTGCCGAGCCCGATGATCCCGACGGTGCGGCCGCGCACGTCGCCGCCCATGAAAACCGAACGGTCTGCCACCGCGCCCGCGCGCAGAGCGTGGTGGGCCTGGACGATGCGCTTCGAAAGCGCGAGCAGCATGGCCAGCACGTGGGTGGCGACCGCCTCGGCATTGCCGCCGGACTGGTTGACCACGAGGACACCCGCCTCGCTGGCGGCGCTCACGTCCACGGTATCGAAGCCGGCGCCGTTGGTGGAGACAAGCAGGAGGTTCGGCATGCCGGAGAGGAGGCTGCGCCCGACGTGGAAACGCGGCGCCAGCTCATCGCGCGACGAGCCGATCTGGTACGCATGGGCCGCCTCCATGATCGGGTCGGCCACATCGGGCGCGGTCTCATGCTCGATCCGGTCGAGCCTGATCTCCGGCCGGGCGGCAATGATGTCGAGATAGCAGGGATGCGCCACATAACGCACATAGAAAGCGCGCTTGACGTTCTGCTTTGACTGCATGGGGGAGGAGGTTTCCGCTGCGATGTCGCGATGTTAGCGGGAAAACCCGCAGGGCGGCAGCGCCCCGCGTTGGGCGCCGGCAAACGCCGGTGGGTTACAATCGTGCAAACTCGTAGCCCGCGTTGAGCGCAAGCGAAACGCGGGGCCATTCCCGGATTTCGCGCGCGCAAGCGCGGTTGGCCGCGTTCACGACGCGGCAGCGCGCGCTCAATCCGGGCTACGCCAGCCCCTCGACAATGCGCAGGTCCCGCTCAACCGCCTTGCCCAACACCTTGAGCGCGGCCTGGTAGGGCGCACCCTCGTGCGCCGCCACCGCGCGCTCGAGGCTGTCGAACTCGATGAGGACCACGCGATCGGCCACGCCCGCCTCGTATGCCTTCGCCGCGTTGGCGCGGGCGAGGAAACGTCCGCCGGCGGCGGAAATGGCGGGGCCGGCGAGCTTCGCATAGGCGGCGAGCGCGTCGGGGTCGGAAATGGAACGATAGCAGGAAACCCAATAAGCCTTGGCCATGAGACACTCTCCCTTCAAGCGATTTCTGCGCCACGCGCGGATGCTAGATCAAATCCGCGACCGGGCGAACAGCCCGCGCGCGCGACCGCGCACCGCGCCTGCGCGGAAGTTCGATCGCGAGCGTGTCACGGTCCTGGAAGAGGTACTCACGCGCCTGATACTGGAGCGCCTGCGCCGCGGGCGGACCCTGCACCAGAGCAGGACCGACGTGACGGCGGCCAATGAGACGAGGGCTGTTCAACCCTATCGGAAAAGGTTCTAACATCGGCGAGCCCTGCCGCCACCTTGGGAACTCGAGGGCTCGTCCATGAAAACCCTGCTCGCATTCATCGGTCTCGTTGCCATCCTCTGCGCCATCGCCGCCGCGATCTTCTTTCTCGGCGGATTCTACAACGTCGCCGGCTCCGCCGCGGAGCCGGACATCGTCAAGCGGCTGCTCGCCGCTGTGCGCCAAGCTTCGGTCGGGCGCCACGCCACCGGCACGGCGCCGGCCTCCTTCAACGATGCCGCGACCGTGCAGGCGGGAGCGCGCGCCTTCTCGCAGCGCGGCTGCGTCGACTGCCACGGCGGACCGGGCGCAGACTATGACAAGTTCGCCGAAGGCATGCACCCGGAGCCGCCCGACCTCAAGGATATCGCCAACGAGATATCGCCGGCCGAACTGTTCTGGGTGATCAAGAACGGTATCTACATGACAGGGATGCCGAGCTTCGGCGCGATCGAGGTGCCCGACCAGGAAATCTGGAGCATCGCCGCCTTCGTCAAGAAGCTGCCCAGCGTCTCTGAGGAGGACTACAAGGCGTGGACGGCGGCGGCCGGCGCTCCCCCGCCGCGATAGGTTTGCGGGAACATTTTTCATCGCTGACGGTTTTCCTGCGGTGCGCAGGGCACGGTCAGCCTGCGCACGACGAGGACGCCATGCGCCACGCACTGGTCACGGCCGCGCTCGCATCCCTGCTCGGCTGTGCCGCTACGGCGCTGACCGCGCAGGGCACGGTGCCGGATGCTCCGGCGATCGCGCCGCAGGCGCCGCCCGCGGTCACGCCGCAGCGCAAGCTCAACCTCACCGTTGAGCAGCGCTATGTCATCAGAGAGAACATCAAGGATGTGAACCGCGAGCCGCTATCGGCGCCGGCACCGGCAGTAGGCGAGCCGATCGCGCAGAACATCCGCCTGCAGCCGATGCCGGACGCGGTCGCGCAAAAAGTGCCGCAGGTGAAGGCGCACAAGTTCTTCGTGGCGAACGGCGAGATCGTCATCGTCGATCCGAAGGACAACACGGTAGCCGAGCGCATCAAGCTCGAGAATTAGGGTCTGTTCCTAATTAGCTCGTCTTGTTTCTCTCGTGCTGAGCGATTCTGCACGGGGGGCTTTCGACACGCGCAACGTTGTTTGGCTGGATGCCAAGCCGTCCAGTTCGCCATTGGCATATGGCCGAGACCCTGAGCCTCTGACAGATTCATTCGCTTTTTTATTCCGAAAGCGGATATCTTCTCCGCCGCATCACTATGATCGCTGTTAGTAAGGACCAAGCCACAACTCGAGTACTCGTCAACGGTACCTCCCCGACTGGAAGAACCCGCTTACCGGACTGAGATCGCTTCAGACGGTTCGGATCCTACGTCCTAGACAGCTTCTTCGATCCAAACTAGGCAATTGATTACATTGTAAATTTTGCCTTTCAATTTGCAAAAAACAACTTTTAGTTGAATAAACTTCTATTTACACGTGGCAGCCCGCGATGTGTCCCGCTATTGGGACCATATCGGGCCGCTCGGGCAGGAGGAGCTAGGCAGCTTTCTTCGGTCCAGGTATGCGAGGCAACTCGGTGGAGGAACGCGAGTTAAGGGACTCAAAGGTTTTCAATATCGCGTATCGCTTAAGAAGTTTGTCGATCCTGGCATCTAAACGTTCTTCGACTTGCAGCTCGGCAAGCAGTTGAGCGGGGGTGGCTAAATCGCCCAGTTCAACGAATTTGTAATTCTCTCCAAGTTCTTGCCGAGCACGCGCCTCTGCAGTTTCTGTCGCTGCTTCGATCTCCGCAGCGGTAGGAGGGATCCAGTCGTCTCCGAGATACTCAAGATGCTGCAGCGCCGGCGTTGCGGGCGGAACCATTTCTGCTCGAATGGCTGAATGTCGCTTGCGCGCCGCCTCAGCTACACGAAAAGTTTGCAGGTTTTCTTTGCGCCATATCGTACGGGCAACATCCAAAATTGTATATTCTTGGAGCGGTCCGTTCGGTTCATAGTACGCTATAAGATTCTGGTGCAGCTCCTCAAAGGCAACCGGATCTTCTCCTGGAAGAAGTCCCGAGGCGGAATACGCTCCATGCTTGAGCGCTGGATAAAGCTTCTTAATTCTACGTGCCATGGCACTACTCCACTTTCACTGAAGGCGAATCAGACTGGAAAGTGAAAGCAAGCTATTGCTACATCGTCAATCCACAAAAAAACCAATGCACAGATTCCGCCGGACGCTTTTGCGAGATGGGTCGCGTGTAGACAAGGAAGGAAGCGTTAAATCGTATACAGGATCCAAATTGTTTGCCGCGGCTTATGACAAACGAGCCGCCCGTACTTTTATCCCCTGCATGCTCGAATCTTCACTGTACGTCTTTAATGGGACGAGGAGGAGTCTATGCTGCTAACGTTCTTGTACCCCAACTTCTCCAACAGCCGCGCAAATGTCTCAAGTTCATCATCACTCAGGCTATCAAAATTCGCCGGCGGCCTCTCATCCAAAGTTGACAAACGCTGGTGAATATACGGAGCGCAGTCCTTCGCTGCTGCATGTGCTGAATCCAGCGCCTTGCGAATGATGCTTTGGTCTGCCGCCATCCCCTTTGCTGCCTC
>Ga0306923_10007039_pt1 | contig 11154 bp, 10 predicted proteins | sample sta12Can44000108_FD_203841 | JGI IMG/M metagenome (GOLD analysis project Ga0306923, IMG submission 203841) | Lab enrichment of tropical soil microbial communities from Luquillo Experimental Forest, Puerto Rico - statanox.12C.anox.44.000.108 (v2)... | ecosystem: Environmental > Terrestrial >...
GAGCGCGGCGCGGAACAGGTCGGCGAGGTCCTGCACCGCCGCCTCGGCGCGCGGTGGATTGCTGCGCGTGAGGGCGGCGATGGTGTTCATGCTGTTAAACAGGAAATGCGGCCGAATCCGCGCCTGCAGCGCATGCACCCGCGCCGCCGCGCGCAGCTCGACACTCCTGCGCCACTCGTGCGCCACGTAGAAATAGCGCAGCGCGAGTCCCGTCACGATGAGTCCAATGCCGACGTTGCGCAGCACGAACGCCCGTGGCGCGGCGGGAAACAGGCCTGCGCCGCCGGAATCGACCACCAGCGCCGTGCGGCCGAACAGGTAGGCGCAGATCGAAACCGCGGCAATCACGGCGCTGATGAGTGCGAGCACTGCGGCGGAGCCCGCCGCCACCGTCATGTGGGCGAGCCGCGCGCGCACTGCGCACAGCAGCGCCGAGCCGGCGAGTCCGATCCACAGGAGGAACAGCGAAGTGCGCCCGAGGTCGGTCCAGAAGTCGATCGTGGCGCTCTGGCGCGCGAGGGTCAGTACCAGCGCAGTGAGCTCGACGATCAGCACGATCGCGAGCGTGGCGCGCGAGGTGCAGAAGTCCGGCAGGTAGAGCGCATCGCTCCCTCCGGCCTCGGTCTTCATGCGTTGCCGCGGTTGGGTGCGCGCATGATGTTGGTGCGCTCGAAGAGCTCCTCCTTCAGGCGGAAGGTGGCGGAGATGTCCTCATCGCCGTAGCCGCGCGCGATCAGCTCGGCGTATTCCGCGCGCATGCGCTCCACCACGGGGAGCGCGGTGCCGAAGCGCGCCGCCATGTCGTGACAGATGCCGAGATCCTTCTGGTGCAGGCGCACGCGGAAGCCTGCCGGATAGCTGCCGCGCGCCATGTTCGGCGCGCGGTGCACGAAATACCAGCTCGAGCCGGCGCCCTTGCCGAGTGTGTCGATGAGCTTCTCGAGCGGCAGACCTTCCGCGTGCGCGAACGCCATGGCTTCGGCGATTGCGTCGATGATGCCGGCGACCATGATCTGGTTGGTGGCCTTGGCGGCCTGACCCGCGCCTACCGGGCCGAAGTGGGCAATGGTTCGGCCGAGCGCATGAAGGACCGGCTGGGCGCGCTCAAACGCCTCGGGCTTGCCACCCACCATGATGGCGAGCGTGCCATCGCGCGCGCCTTCCACCCCGCCGCTCACCGGGCAGTCGAGGAACTCCGCACCCCGGGCCGCGAGGATCCCGGCTGCCTGCCGCGCGGTCTCGGCGCTCACGGTGGAGCAGTCGAGCATGAGTGCTCCCTGAGGCACAGCCGGCGCAAGTGCGCGTGCCACCTCGAGCACATCCGCATCGGCCGACACACACGAGACGATCGCCTCGCACGCGCCGGCGAGCTCGGCCAGTGTCGCGGGCGCGTCGACCTCGAGCTCCGCGGCGAGCGCTTGCGCCTTGCTGCTGCTGCGATTCCAGACTGCGGCGAGCAGCCCCGCCCGCTGCAGGTTGCGCGCCATGTGCATGCCCATGGCACCGAGTCCGACAAAGCCTGTGCGCATGGTAGGTGTCCCGGGTTGACGGCCGGGCGGCCGCGGCCGTCACTATAGGGCTTTCGCAATCGGGCTGCCGCCGCCCGCCACTGCCGCGCAGCGCGGCGCTGCAGGTGCTATTGCGAGGTCGCGGCGGCCGGGTTGACCTTGGGCTCGGGGATCGGCTTCGGTTCGACCGGCTGCGGCGAGATCGGCGCATTCGGATCGAACTGCGGCACGCTGCCGCAATAATCCTGCACCTGCTTGCGCAGCTGCTCGCGGTACGCGTCGGCGTCGGTGTCGGAGAGGTAGGTGCGCTCGCCCCCGCCGCCTTCCTTGTAGACGCGTCGCGAAGTGATCGCCCGCATGTAGCTGTCCTTGGACTGCTTGCACAGCACCGCGTGGCGGCTGGCGAGGTCCTGCTGCACGGCGCGGGAATTGTCCTGCTCACTGAGCTGCGCGGACAGCTTCGTGTTGGAGGCGGTCATGTTCTTCTGGTCGGCCGCGCGTGACGGGGCCTCCGAGCCGGGTGGGTGCGCCTTGCTGGTCTTGATGATCTCCGAGCCCGGCATCCACTGATCGCTGTAGTGCGGCTGGCCGTGGTCATCGACCCAGCGATAGACATCGGCCCGTGCGAGGGTGAACGCACCGGCGATGATCAGCGCGCTAATGGACAGGCGTCGCAACATAAAGGTGCCTCCGGCAGTGCCAGTATGGCCGCTCCCGGCCATGGCGACCCTTGAACTCCGTCACACTCGCCCGAGGTCGCCTCCGGCAGGCCTCACACCATACAAAACCGCGCACGACATTACCAAGTGTGCCCGGTCAGCGGGCTGCAGGCTGGGGCTGGCTCACAGATCGTAGGCGCGCTCACCGTGAGAGGTAATGTCGAGCCCTTCGCGCTCCTCTTCCTCCGGCACCCGTAGGCCGACCACGAGCTTCACGACGCAGAAGGCGATGAAGGCAACCGTCGCCGTCCAGACCACGACGAGCAACACGGCCTCAAACTGCGCGAGGAACTGCCTCCATATGCCGGGATATCCCGTGGTGCCCTTGACCCAGTCGACCGTCGAGCCCGGCCCGCCGAGCGCGGGTGAATTGAAGATGCCGGTCATGAGCGCCCCGAAGGTGCCGCCGAGCGCGTGTACCCCGAACACATCGAGCGAATCATCGGCGCGGATGAGGCGCTTGAGACCCGTCACACCCCACAGGCACACCATGCCCACCCCGAGTCCGATCACGAAGGCTCCAGGGATGCCCACGTTGCCGGCAGCCGGGGTGATGGCGACGAGTCCCGCCACGGCACCGGAGGCGGCACCGAGCATCGAAGGCTTACCCTTCACCAGCCACTCCGTGAACATCCAGGAGAGCACTGCGCAGGCCGTGGCAAGGTAGGTGTTCATGAATGCCAGCGCGGCCGAGCCGTTGGCCTCGAGCGCCGAGCCGGCGTTGAAGCCGAACCATCCAAACCACAGGAGTGAGGCGCCGATCATGGTCATGGTGAGACTATGCGGCGGCATCGGCTCACGGCCGAGGCCGACGCGCTTGCCGAGCAGAAACGCACCCACGAGGCCCGCGACGCCTGCGTTGATGTGCACCACGGTGCCACCGGCGAAATCGAGTGCGCCCCACTGCCAGATGAGACCTGCGGTCGCGTTCGCCGCTGCTACTCTGTCGGCCGAGGTGTAGGCGTCGGGACCTGCCCAGTACCACACCATGTGCGCGATCGGGCAGTAGCTGAAGGTGAACCAGATGACCAGAAAGAGCAGCACCGCAGAGAAACGGATGCGCTCCACCAGCGAGCCGAGGATCAGGCAGCACGTGATGGCGGCGAAGGTACCCTGGAACGCCACGTACACCAGCTCGTAAAGCGGCGTCCCCTTGCTGAAGGTGGCGGCGAGCGAGAAGGCACCGCTTCTCGCATCGAAGGTGCCGCTGAGGAACACACGGCTCAGGCCGCCGATGATGGCGTTACCTTCGGTGAAGGCGAGCGAATAACCGTACACGCACCACAGCACGGTGATCAGCGAGAAGCCGACGAAGACCTGCATGAGCACCGACAGCATGTTCTTCGTGCGCACCAGGCCGCCGTAGAACAGCCCGAGCGCGGGCACCGACATCAGCAGCACCAGCGCCGTGGCGGTGAGCATCCAGGCGGTGTCGCCCTTGCTCGGCATGGGCGCATCGGCGGCAAAGCCGAGCGCCGGCGCAAGCGCTGCGAGCGTGCCGGTCAGCCGGGCCGTCTGCCTGCGCGTGTTGGCGACCGTGGGCATGGTGTCTTTCCTGCGGTTTACGCAACGAACATCGGCTGCACGCACCGCGGCCGGCGCGTAAGCTGGTGAAGCGCGCGGAAAAGGTGCAGATTCCATGCCATGGCGTAAGTCCCGATGATTCGGTCACTTGCGTCGCGCGCACCGCCACCGCTGCACCATATTGGAGCGAGCGCCAACAACCCTGCCCCGAATCGGGGCAGCCGTAGACGAGGCACGCAGCTATGGATGCCTTTCGTATCGATGAAATCGCCCGCCGCTTGCTCGAGCGGGTTCCGCCGGCGCTGCGCAGCATGCAGGCAGACCTGGAGAGTAATTTCCGCGCGGTACTGCGTGAGCGGCTGAGCAAGCTCGACCTCGTGAGCCGCGATGAGTTCGATGCTCAGGCCCGGGTGCTCGCGCGCACGCGTGAGAAGCTCGAAGCGCTCGAGGCACGTCTCGCAGCGTTGGAGAGTGGTGCGCCCGGCAGCGGAGCCGCGCCCGCCCGCTGATCCATCTACGGCACCGCGGAACTGGCGGCAGTGGCCGTAGCGACGGTGGCCTGCCGGGCGCAGCTCGGCCTTGCAGCGCCACTGGTGCAGGTCGAGGTGAGTCTTGCCAGTGGACTCCCTGCCTTCTGCATCGTGGGACTGCCGGCGACCGTCATCAAGGAGAGCAAGGAGCGCGTGCGCGCGGCGCTCACCAATTCGGGCTTCGCATTTCCTGCTGGGCGTATCACGGTGAGCCTGGCCCCCGCGGAGTTGCCCAAGGAGGGAGGGCGCTTCGACCTGCCCATCGCACTCGGAATCCTGCTCGCTTCAGGACAACTGCGCGGCCGTCCGCAAGGCGAATCGCTCCGGGAGTTCTATGGAGAGCTCGGGCTAACCGGGGAGCTCAAGCCCGTGCGGGGGTTGCTGCTCGCGGCAGTGCACGCGCGGCGGCACGGTCACGAGCTCGTCGTGCCCTGCGGCAATGCGCGCGAGGCCTGTGCGGCCGCACCCAGGCACGTGCGTGCCGCCGGGCACCTTCTCGAGGTGTGCGCGCACCTGAGTGGCGCATCGCCGTTGCCGCCACACCCGGCACTCGTGGAGGGCGCTGCTGCGGAAAGCGCCGGGACGCAGACCGGGCTCGATCTCGCCGATGTCCGTGGACAGTGGCTGGCCAAGCGGGCGCTCGTCGTCGCAGCCGCCGGGGCACATAGCCTGCTGCTCATCGGGCCGCCGGGCTCCGGCAAGACCATGCTCGCGCAGCGCCTGCCGGGGCTGCTGCCACCGCTCGCGGAGGGTGAAGCGCTCGAGGTCGCTGCGATCGCCGCGGTGAGCAGCGGCGGTTTCGCGCCGGAGCGATACGGCCAGCGGCCATTCCGCACGCCGCACCACACCAGCTCCACCGCAGCACTGGTCGGTGGTGGCGTGCGTGCCCTCCCCGGGGAGGTGAGCCTCGCACATCTCGGCGTTCTGTTCCTCGATGAGCTGCCCGAGTTTGCGCGCGTCGTGCTCGAGGCGCTGCGCGAGCCGCTCGAGAGCGGCACGGTGTCGGTCTCGCGCGCGGCACTTCAGAATCACTATCCCGCCGCCTTCCAGCTCATTGCGGCGATGAATCCCTGCCCTTGCGGACGGCTCGGGGACGCTGCCGGAGACTGTCGCTGCACGCCGGCCCAGATCCGCGGATATCGCGGGCGGATCTCTGCACCCTTGCTCGACCGGCTCGACATGCAGGTCGAGGTCCCGCGCCTCGCGGCGGGTGAGTTCGCCGCAGCGGCTTACGGGCGGGCCGAGTCGACGGCAGCCGCGGCCGAGCGCGTCGCCCGCGCACGCGGCATGCAGCTCGCGCGTCAGGGCTGCTGCAACGCACGGCTCACCGATGCGGGTGTCCAGCGTTGGTGCCGGACGGATGAGGTGGCCGAGCGGCTGCTGGCGAATGTGATGGAACGTTTCGGACTGTCGGGACGGGCACGACAGCGGGCGCTGAGGGTGGCGCGTACGATCGCCGATCTTGCCGATGCTCCGCTCGTCACCGCCGGCCACATCGCCGAAGCGCTGAGGCTGAGATGCCTCGACGATCGCGGCGCTACTGCGCCATCTGCACCATGTGATCGACCGCCTGCTTGACGAGGTCGTCGGGAACGTCGGCGCGGCCGCCCTTGGGGGGCATGACTCCGGCGCTGCCCGTGAAGCCGGCAATGGCGTGCTCGTAAAGGACCGCCTTGCCCTTGGCGATCCGCGGGCCCCAGGCGGCCTTGTCGCCCGCCCGCGGCGCGCCGGCGATGCCCTGACCGTGACAGGCGCTGCAGGTCTGCTCGAAGAGCTCGGTGCCATTCTTTGGAATCGCCGCTTCCGCACTACCGGCACCGGCAGGACCTGGGGCCTTGATGGCGAGCGCGGAGTTGTCGTGCCCGGCGATCGCTTCCTGGCTCGGTGGGGCGATGCGTACCGCAACGTTCTTGGCGTAGTCGGCCTCGCTCAGCACCTGCCGGTCCTGCGTGTGGCTGGCGACGATGCGCGCCAGCGCGAACAACCCGATCGCGATCGCCACCAGCAGCCCGATCACCAGGCTGAATACATTGAAGAAGTGGGTGTCCTGCTTGCTCACGATGAGACCTGGCGGCTACGCCCGCGGAAACGGCCGCGCAGTATAGCCGTTCGGCTCGGGGCATCGTAGTGCGGCACTCTGATATATCACACGTCGTATACGACAGGGGCATTTGAAAATCACTGGATTTGCCGTGTTATTTTAGCGTCCCTCGATCGACCGTAATGCATCAAGGCAGGTCGCCCTGGCGGCAGCACCTTGAGCCGCCAGACAGTTTCGCAGCAGGGGGTTGAATGCCAACGTTTGTCAGCAACGCTCCTCTCTCCGCAGGCGCAGACACCAACATCAGAGCGGCGCTGGTGCGCTTCCAGCGAGGTGACGATCGCGTGCCGCGCGCCGTTCGTCCGGTGATTGAGGAGTCGTGGCAGCGTTGTCTGCGTAGCGGAGTTGACCCGGTCATGCCCCATGCGGTGCGTAGCGCCGCGCCGGAACGGTCAGGCTCCAAACTCGCGCAGGAACTGCTCGATGCGAGCCAGGCGGTGATGACGCCGGCGCGGACGGCGCTGCGCGGCTGTGGAACGATGCTGATTCTGGCCGATGCCGCAGGCATGGTGCTGCGCACTGACGGCGACGACAACGCGCTCGCCGCCGCGGAGGGTGTCGATCTCACGCGTGGCAGCAACTGGAGCGAGGCAGCCCGCGGCACCTGTGGCCTTGGCACCTCACTCATTCTTGGCGGTGCGCTGCACGTGCACGGCCCCGAGCACTACTGCCGCACGCACCAGAGCTGGACCTGCTCTGCGAGCGTCGTGCGCGATCCGGTCGATGAAGGCGTCCTCGGCGCACTGTCGGTGGCAGGTCCGAGCGATGCTTTCGATCCACACCTGTTTCCGCTGGTGCTGGCAAGTGCGGCCGGCGTGCGCGCGGCACTGGCGGAACGCGAGGACCTGCGGCGCAAGCGCCTCCTCGAGCATGCGCTCGCCATGCTCTCGCGCCGCAGCACCACCGGCCTCATGCTCTTCGACCGCCGCGGCCGGTTGGTTACCGCGGATGCCCGGGCGCGCTCGGCGCTGGCGTCGCTCGGTGCCGCGGACGATGGGGCGCCCGTCGCGCGTATCGTGGCACTTGATGTCTGCGCAGGCCCCGAGGTGAGCGTCGCGCAGATGCCGTTCTGGCTGCGCGGCCAGTGGGTCGAGGCCGTGATCGCCGACGATGAGCGCGTCGGCACGATCGTCAAGTTCCCCGGCGCGCTCCAGCCTGTTCCAGCGGTGCGCTGCGGCTTACCGCGCTACAAGCTGCGACGGGTGATGGCGTACGTCGATGCAAGGCTCGGCGGGCCCATCAGCCTCGATGATCTGGCGAGCGTTGCCGGTGTTAGTCGCTTCCACTTTCACCGGCAGTTCCGCAAGAGCGTCGGTGTCACGCCGCGTGAGCACGTGTTGCGGGCGCGGATCGAGCGGGCCAAGGGACTGTTGACCGAGTCAGATCTCACCGTCGGTGAAGTCTCCGGGGCCGTGGGATTTGCCGATCAGAGCCACTTCTCGAACATCTTTCGCCGGGTCACGGCGATGACTCCGCGCGGTTTTCGAAATTCCATGTCGGGCTGAACGCCGGCGGACGAATGAAATGGCCGGCGACCGAAGTCGCCGGCCATGATTCACGCGCATTACAGGGGGGTAAATGCTGCACGTGATAGCAAAGCCGGTCGGCCGTCCATGGCCCGCAGTGGCCATCCGTGAGCCTGAGGAATGCTGAATAATCGGGCTCGTACGTGCCTGCACATACGTGCGGATTCTGTTCGTTTCTTGCTCTAGTTGACGGGAACGCTATTATCATCGCCCGCCGCAACGCGCCCGTAGCTCAGTTGGATAGAGTGGCAGCCTCCGAAGCTGCAGGTCGCTGGTTCGAATCCAGTCGGGCGCGCCACCTGAACCGTGACCATTGCGGTGACATGGGTGAGCGTTGGAACGCCACGTGATGGCGTGAGATCACTGCTGCGGACAGTTAGGCATTCACCTAACTGTCACGGGTAAGGACTCCATGCGCGGGTGCGCTGACGCTCTTGTCACTGTCCGCGGTGAGCGTGCTCGGATGCCGCCAGGTCGTTGATCAGCTCGATGAGCTTCGACTCACTGCCGGCCTTGGCGACCTCGCTGCTGTACTTGCCGTTCACGACGAAGAACGGCACGCCCTGCACGTGATAGCGCTGGGTGATCTCCTCGGCGCGCTGCAGGTTGGAGCTGACCGAGAATGAGTTATAGGCCTTGGAGAAGTCATCGGCGCTGACGCCGTTCTGTACCGCGAACTGCTGCTGCAGGCGGAACGTCTCCTCCTCGCTCTGACCCACCAGCGGCGGCGTACGGTTCTCGAGATCCTGGTGGATCGTGTCGAAGGCCTTGGCGATGAGGTCATCCCGCCCGAGGGCCTCGAGCGTGTAATACAGTCGAGCGTGCGCGCGGTGCATGTCCTGCCAGATCACCGGAACCCTCACGAACTCGACGTACGCGGGCTTGGTCTTCAGCCAGTTGCGGATACGAGGCTCGAGTGCATAGCAGTGCGGGCAGGCGAGCCAGAACACTTCCATCACTTCCACCTTGCCGGACGCGACGCTGGTCGGCTGCGCCGGAACCACCGGATCGTAGTTCACACCGGGCTGCCACTTGCCGGCCGGCAGCTGCGCGCCTGGTGCGGCACCGGCGATCTTCTCCAGCGAAGCGTCGCTGCGCGCGTGGGTGTCGGTGTCGGCATCGCCCGACTCCTGGGACCCGGTCGCTTGCTCCGTCTCACTCTGTGCCGAGCGCGTTTCGGGCGGGGGCGGGGTCGCAGGGGTCGGTGGTGTCGCCTGGGTCTCGGCTGCAGGCGATGGCGCGGGCGCAGGCGCGGGCGCCTGACGCGAGCAGGCAGACAAGAGCAGCAACGCCGCGACGGCGAGAATACGAGTCCTCATGTGAAGTCCTTGAGTCAGCGCATGCCCTGGACGTAGGAGGCTACGTCACGGATCTGCTCGGGCGAAAGGCGCCGCGCGATGGCAAACATCATGGGGCCGTTGCGTGCCGCCGTCTCCGGGTTGGGGCCGGTATAGCGCGTGCCGTTCGCGTAGTCGTTGAGCTGCTTCACTACGTAAACCGACTGCTGCGCACGCAGTGCCGGGTAACCGGAGGCGAGATTGCCACGGCTCACCGGACCGTGGCAGGCGACACACGCCGGAACCTCGCGCGCGCGATCGCCACGCAGGTACACCCCCTCACCCGCCTGCCAATAGGAAGGATCGGCCTCGAGCCCGAGCGGGGTCTGAGCCTGGTAGTAGACGGCAATATCATCGATGTCCTGATCGCTGAGCGTGCTGGCGAGCGGCTTCATCACCGGGTTGTTGCGAACGCCGGAGCGAAACAGCCGCAGCTGCTCGACGATGTACACCGCATTTTGTCCCGCGAGTCGCGGCCACTCGGGACTCGTGCTGTTGCCGTTCGGTCCGTGACACGCCGAGCACACCACGGCCTTGGTCGCCCCACGCGCGGCGTCGCCGCCTTTGAAAGGGTCGTTGGCGGGAGCAGCCGGTGTCTGCGCCATGCCCGTCAGTGGCGCGAGTGTCGACAGCGTCGCCGCTGCGGCAAGCCGACCCAACCAACCGACTGTCGTGCGCTGCGGCATCTGCGTGCTTTCCGGTGACCGGCCCATGGCGCGAGGGCGGCGAATTGTACACTACGGCCCTGCCTGCGCTTTTCTGACGCCTTGAAAACATGAGCCGCTTTCGCGAGCCACGCTTCCTCACCAGTGTCGCGGCACCGGTGCAGTTTCCTGCCGACGTGGGCGCCGAGGTGGCCTTCGCCGGGCGCTCCAACGCCGGCAAGTCGAGCGCCATCAACGCGATCACGCAGCGCCGCGGCCTCGCGCGCACCAGCAAGACGCCCGGGCGCACGCGGCTTCTCAATTACTTCGAGTTGGCCCCGACGAAGCGCCTCGTCGACCTGCCGGGTTACGGCTATGCGAGTGTACCGGCCGCCGAGCGCGGCGCCTGGTTACCGCTGCTCGAGAGTCTGCGCACGAGAGAGTCCCTCAAGGGTTTATTCGTGATCGTGGACGCGCGACGAGGCTTGACTGAAAGCGATGAAGGACTCATCGAGTGGTCGCCGCCGGGCGCTCATCGCCTGCACGTGCTGCTCTCGAAGGCAGACAAGCTCAACCGCAACGAGTCGGCGGCGGTGCTGCGTGACACCTCGACCCGACTCGCCGGCCGCGGCACCGTGCAGCTCTTCTCGGCGCTGCGGGGAATCGGCGTGCCGGAGGCGCAGGAGACCCTGGCCGCCTGGCTGGGGCTCGCGCCCCGTAGGTGAGATCTCACAAATAAAAAACCCCGGCGGTGTGAACCGCCGGGGCAGACTAACCCGGCACAGGTCTCATGAACCGGGTCTACCCGCTCAGGGAGGGAAGCGGGGAGTGCAATGCACTCGATAGATTCGACGCGGGCCCCTCCCGAGAGTTCCGTCACAGCGGACAAAAAATATCTTTTCAAATCATAAGTTTGCTTAAGAGATTGTGGCATCTGCGCCACAAACTGAGGCGTCGACTGTGCCGTAGCGCCGCCCGGCGCAAAGCGTCGTCAGAGGTTCAGAAACACCGACAACGAGGTGATCTTGGCTCCGCTGGTATTGGGGATATTGAAGTTCTCGTACTCGAGTCGTGCACCGAACATGCTGATGTGCGCTTGCACCCCGATGCCCCACGCGAATTCCGTGCCGTTGGTCGAAAGACTTCCCGGCGACACCAGGGAGTTGACGTCGCCGTTGAGCTTCCAGCGTGCAAGGCCAGCCTTGCCGTAGACGTCCACCACCGGCAGGGGAATCGGCAGGAAGCCGACGGCGTAGGCTGCCAGG
>Ga0306923_10007040_pt1 | contig 11153 bp, 15 predicted proteins | sample sta12Can44000108_FD_203841 | JGI IMG/M metagenome (GOLD analysis project Ga0306923, IMG submission 203841) | Lab enrichment of tropical soil microbial communities from Luquillo Experimental Forest, Puerto Rico - statanox.12C.anox.44.000.108 (v2)... | ecosystem: Environmental > Terrestrial >...
CCGCGAACACAGCGATCTCGGTCATTGACCGCAGCTGCAGCACCAGCCTAGGGAGACGGTTTTGGCAACATTGATCATCGGACTCGCGATATTCCTCGGAATACACTCGATCTCCATCGCGACGCCCGGAGTGCGCGCCCGGGCCGTCGCATCCATGGGCCCGAATCGCTGGCGGGGCATCTACTCGCTCGTCTCGGCGGTGGGCTTTGTAATGATCCTCTATGGGTTTCATCTGGCTCGACAGGCGCCGGTCGTGCTGTACGTGCCCCCCGCGTGGACGCGACACCTCGCGTTCCTGCTGATGCTGCCCGTATTCCCACTGATTCTTGCGGCGTATCTGCCTGGCCGCATCAAGAGCGCGATGAAGCATCCGATGCTCGCGGCCGTGCAGTTCTGGGCGCTCGCGCACCTGCTCTCGAATGGCACGCTCGCCGACGTTCTACTGTTTGGCTCGTTTTTGGTGTGGGCGATATGTGACCGGGTTTCGTTCAAACGCCGTCCGCCGCAGGTAATCCGTACGGCACCGCCAGCTCGTTTTAACGACCTCATCGTGGTGATCGCGGGCCTCGCGCTTTACGTTTTATTCGTGATGTGGGCGCACATGTGGCTCTTTGGGGTCGCGCCGGTCAGCTGAGCGCTTGAACGCATGGTGATCCATGCCGACGTCCAGTCCGCCGCGGGCGAGGGGCGTCCGCTCGCGCGATATTTAACCGCTGTGGGTGAGTGTCCGCTGCTGGCCGACTGAGGACGCTTTCGCGAACCGGGGTACGCAACGGCTGAGACGCAGGCTAACCTCCGCCGAGAAAGCCGCGGCGCTCGGTCCAGACAGGGGCCGGTAGTCAACGGATGACGGCAAATGGCGACGTAGGCACTTTGCCTACACACGACCCCATAGTTGGCCGACAGGTTGTTGCGGCGCGCGAGGCATATCGTCGCCGCGCTATGTGTGAGTCGATTGCTTTCGTATCGACATGCCCGCGTTGCATGCGGAAGCAATTGCAGGAGGGGTTTACCGTCGCAGATCTAGTGAGATTGTTCGATGGCGGCTTTCCGATCGAAGCGTACTGTGAAATCTGCGACGAGTTTTGGTGTATTAACCTTGAGGAACGGGTTGAGCTAGGCGCGGCGATCACGGTGGCTTGCGAAGGTACGTGCTATCGCCAGGCTAACCAGCGGGCAAGGCCGGGTCTCGAACGTCCGCTGTCGAGAAAACTGAAGTCCCGCCCCGAGTGACCGCTGCTGCGAACTGAGCCAGACTGGCGGAAAGCGCATTCGGCGGAGGCCAGCCTCTGTCATATCCTCGGTTGATAACGGCGCGTCTTGTCCAGACGCAGGACCCCGATATACTCGACAGTAACGGTTAGTCAGCTGCAATGTGGATAACAATAAAAGGGGGGTGGCCAGCAGGGCCAACTAGCTCTGAGCTCATATCAGCCGCGCTCGGCCGACCAATTATGCGCTGGTCAAGGTGCGTCGAAACACGCAGCTCGTTAAGTGTGCACTGCTGCATGGTGATGTTTCTCACCATGCTTGGGGGAACGGCGGCGGCCGAGCAACGCTACCTCTGGACCGACAACGAGGGGATTCGGCATTTCACCAAGGAAGCACCGCGCAATTCCACGAGCTACAGCATCGTCGCCGTACCAGACGGAATCAGCTGGCAGCGTCCACCACAGATGAACGCGGAAATTCCTGTCGACAAAAAGCTCTCCTCCCAGGATCTCTTCAGGCAGGTCTCGCGTTCCGTACTCTGGGTAGAACGTGAAGTGCACGCAGGGGGGAGCACCACTTACGGGTCAGCAGTGGCGATCAGCGACGATCTGGTTCTGACGAATTGCCATGTGGTCGGATCCGGCAAGGAGCCGCTCCGCGTAGGTGACACTGAACAGAATCTCACCGAGAACGTTGAACTGGAGGCCGCGGACTTCGACGCCGACCGCTGCGTCCTGCACGTTAAAGGGCTGCAGCTGCGACCGATTGGGGGTGTGCGCTTGATCAGCAACCTGGAGATCGGGGAAACAGTCTATGCAATCGGCAATCCGCGCGGACTCCGGCGAACAATTTCACAGGGCCTCATCTCGGGCGTGCGTGATCTGGAGGACGCTCGGTTCGTTCAGACGACGGCGGCAATTTCACCAGGCTCCTCAGGCGGTGGGCTGTTCGATGCGCGCGGCAATCTCGTGGCGATAACGTCATTCACGCTGAAGAATTCCCAGGAGCTGAATTTTGCCGTGCCCGCCGAAGACTTCTGGAAGTAGAGTCTAGCCGCCGACACCTGCGGCTCCTCCAGGGGTGGCAACGTTAGACCTGAGTTGATGCGCCGGGACAGCGGAGACCCGAGCTTTCGCGTTATCCCGGCACCTGAAGTAACCTGCGCCCGGGATGAAGCATTCGATCGCTCGCGCAGCTTTACTATTGGTGCTTGCGACGCCGCTCGCAGCGCTTTGCGGTGCGGCAGCCGAGTCGGCGCCCTTTCCCGGGGAAGACCGGCTGCGCGGCGATGCCATCGTGCTGCTCGGAGAAGTGCACGACAATCCCCTGCAGCACGGCCTGCGGCTCGAGGTGCTAAGACGTGTGTTCGAAGCAGGCTGGCGCCCGGCCATCGCGATGGAGCAGTTCGATCGCGAACACCAGGGCGATATCGAGCGGGCTCGCATGGAGCGCCCGCTGGATGCGAACTACCTTATTGAGAAAGCGGCAACGGACCACGGTAAGTCGGCCGACGGGTGGAACTGGGAGTACTACCGTCCGTACGTCGCCTTGGCGCTGCAGTACAACGTGCCGTTGCTCGCAGCCGACCTCTCCCGTAGCGATGCTCAGAAGATCGTCGAGCACGGCTATCCCGCTGTGTTCGACGCGGCTATGGAGCATCTGCTGGGGCTCGATCGCGAGCGGCCATCGCTGCTGGAAGCTCAAGAGAACGAGATCGATGTCGGGCACTGCCATGTCCTGCCCAGGGAGCTGCTTCCTGCCATGGCACGAGCCCAGCTCGCCCGCGACGCAGTCATGGCGGGAGTACTGCGCGAGCATGGTGCTCAGGGCGTGGTCCTGCTCGCCGGCGATGGGCACGCGCGGCGGGACATCGGTGTACCGACTTGGTTCGACCCGGCCACGCTCGCGCGGGTGTTCGCCGTAGCATTTCTCGAACGTGGTGACTCCGCTCCGCCGGCGTCGGCCTTCGACGCCGTGGTGATCACGGATGCTGCGCCTCGCCCGGACCAGTGCGCGACACTGCGACGCCGGGAAAAACCCTGAATGTCTGGTTAAGTGACGACGCAATGCTGCCGTGGTTTACGCGTTGCGGGCCGTCGGCGCACGTGCTCTAAACTTCGCCAATCGGTAGGCCCACGCAGCACGGCCTCGGCCGACGACAGCGCCGCCCTACCGATCGAGCGGCGTTGGCGTCCGCATATAAGAAAAGCGGCCAGCGTTTTCATCACCGGCCGCCGGAGGATGGTGAGCACTGCCGGGGGGCTGGCAATGCTTACCGTCGAATCAACACGTCCTGTCGATCAGCGCTGTCAGTGCGATGAGTGTGCTGCGCTGGCGCATGGGCCGGGAGCCATCCACGCTGCCGCAAGGCCCATAACAAGAACGCAATCAGGCTCCCGCCGGGAACAATCAACGCAACCGCGGCGTACAGTCCGAGCTCGCGGGTCGAGCTGGAGAGGGGAGCCAGTGAGGTCATGGAACGAAGCGGCATCCTAGCCTTTCAAGTTCGTATCCGGTGTCGTCTAGCGTCTTCAAATACACGGTGTGTGCTGAACTGCACGTGAACCGGCCACCGCTGGCCTCTCGAAGACGCTCCCGAGAACGGAACCTGTCGGCGCGACCCGACATCATTGCTTCATGGCAGTTCGCTTGAATACGAACCAGCTAGCCAGCCCTGAGGTTAAGAGAGGCCGGCGCAGCCGATGTGAACACAGGGGACGACCGCACGGCGCGCTTCTCGGAAGCGCGCAAGATTGCTATTGGCGCTTGCTCCATGCGTCGGCGACCTCTTGCGGCAGCGAGTTGACGTGGCTGAGGAAACCAGACACCTTCCAGAGTTGGTCGTCGGTCATCAGTTGGCCCCAGGCTCCCATGCCAGTGTTTCTGATGCCGTTCTTAACGATCCAGTAGATCTGCCATTCCGGTCTATGGGGCGGTTCGGTCGCGAACTGAGGAACCCGCGGGAAGAACGAGGTGGTTCCCCAGAGGCTTGGCTGCGCACCGTCTCCGTGACAGCCCGCGCAGTCGTCACGAAACAGTTTCATTCCTTCCATCAGGTTGTCGGCAGATGGCGGAAACGGATTAGCAAGGCGTACAGCTTCTCGCTCCACCGCTCGGTTGAGCAGTGATTTCATCGCCGTTACCTCACCCGCGCCTGGCGTGCGCGTGGCCTCGACGCGCCAAGGCCAGAGCCCCACGGCCAGTACGAACACGACGGTTACGGCCGCTGCTCCGCTCACCGCACCTGCGAGGAAGTGGCGCATGTCAGCCTCCAAAGTGCCTGCAGGAGACGCAATCGTGGAAATATCGCAGAACGAATGCAGGGCGCAAGGAGCCGCGCTTGCAGGGGATTGAGCGGCAATTGAAGTCCAAGACTGAACACTGCGTGACGCGCTCGCGCAGGGCGCTGGCCGATGAAATCACCTGGTCCGTGCGCTCAACGGAAGCTAGAACGCCAGTGCATTATTCTTCAGAAGCTTAGGCCACCAGTCCCCGCGCCCGCTTGCAGCCGGCACGTGGATTTGCTTCGATTCGCGTGCGAGCGGCCCTAGCCAAAGCACTATGGTCACGCATTTCGATCACCTCACGATTGTCGTGCGGGATGTCGGCAAGGCAAGAGCCTTCTTTGCCCTGCTCGGGTTCCTGGAGCAGCAGTCCGTGGTGATCTCGGGCGAGCAGTTCTCGCGATACATGGGCATTCCCGGCATCGAGGCCGAGCACATTACCCTGGCGCTTCCCAGCGCCACACCGCGCGTTGAGGTTCAGCTCTTGCGCTATCGTCACCCCGATCCCATTCGGGACGGTGATATCGCCCGGCTCGACAAACTGGGCTTCAATCATGTCTGCTTTGCCGTCGAAGATATTGAAGCCGAAGTTCGCAGGCTGAGGGCGAATGGCGTCCACCTGCGCAACGAGATCATGGAATTTCACGATCGCAAGTTGGTGTTCCTCTCCGGACCCGAAGGGGTTACGGTAGAGCTCGCGCAGTGGCTGAAACGCTAGTCAGTGCAGGAAAAGCGTCACCCGTGGCCGCGCCTGGGATCCTTTTCTACTGTCGAAACGGCTAGGGCTCAACGAAACAACGGCTCGCTCGGCGGCCAGAGAGGCGTCAAGCGCGCGGGGTGAATGCTTCTACCAGCTTCAACATAGCGACGAAGTTTATACCGATGATCAATCCCTGAATGCTCAAATAGACCAGTCTGGCCGAATCGAAGTGCGGATGGTGGTCTATTTCATAACGGCAATAATCGAAAAGCAGAGTCAACACCAGCACCAGTACCGCAGCAGTAATTGTGCGGAAGATTAATACAGGCTTCATTCGTTCCTCCAACGCACGCTAGAGAGCTCCTGACAGCTGCCGCGGAACGCAGTCTAGGCGACCATGGGAAGCCCAGGCTGCAACGGTAACGACCTTTGTGATTTCGCTCACATCGGAGCTTCAGGCGGAGCTGCCCGAAGTGGCCATCGGAGTGGACAACGGACCGTCGCTGAGTGGAGGATGCCCGCACGCATGCGCAGACGCGCTCCCTTGTGGCTGATGGGCCTGACCGCTTCGACCTTCGGGATGTACGGCGGTCTCATCGCAGTTGCGACGCCCCAACTCTTGGCCGCAGAGCACGTCCCGGTAGCGACCATCGCGGCGATTACAGCGGTAATCGCCTCGCCCAGCTTCTGGGCCTTCCCCTTCAGTCCAATCCTGGACGTTAGATTCACCCGGCGGTGGTACTCGGTAGCGACGGCCATCGCCGCGTCCGTGCTGCTGGTGGCGGCCCTGTTCAATCTGAAGCACTTGCTGGTGTTTGAATTGTTGTTAACTGCCGGATTTTTGTGTGCAACCCTGTACCTGAGCGCATTGGGCGGCTGGCTGGCCAGCATCGTCCGGACCGAAGAGGAGAAGCAACTGAGTGTCTGGGTGAACATTGGCAACATTTCCGCGGGCGGCGCGATGGCTACAGTCGCTATTGAGTTGCTGCAGGCGTTCTCGCTGGAGGTTGCGGCAGTCATCCTCGGCATTTTGATTGTGGCACCGACCTTGGTGTTTCCGTGGATGCCGGCACCGGCGGCCGACATATCGGGGGCCCGTGGGAGCTTCGACCAGTTCCTGCAGGATCTCGCGATACTGCTCAGGCGACGTGACGTGCTGCTCACCCTCTTGCTGTTCATCGCACCGGTGGCGACCTTCTCGCTGACGAACTTTCTCGCAGGTGTTGGGCAGGACTTTCATGCGTCGGCCGGGTTCGTCGGGGTCGTCGGCGGAGGAGGTGTGCTGCTCGGTGGCGCGTGTGGATGTCTCGTCTTCCCGATGATCCATCGACTGCTGCCCCCGAGATCCCTTTACCTTTCTATCGGGATCGTCGGGTCTCTGTTTACCCTGGGGTTGATACTCATTCCACACACCCCGCTGGCGTTCGCGATCGCCCTGATCGGACAAAATGTCTTCCAGGCACTTGCCTTTACGGCCTCGACTGCGATCCAGTTCGATGCCATCGGACGCCACAATCCGCTGTCCGCCACGGCGTGGTGCCTGATGATCTCCGCCTATAACGTGCCCATCTCCTACATGCTGTTCGTCGACGGATCCGGCTACAGCTGGCGTGGAATTACCGGAAGTTACCTGGTTGATGGCGCGGTAAGCCTCGTCACCTGCCTGCTTCTGGCAACCGCCTTGCTTCTGTACAAGCGCCGTGCATCCGAGCGCTCTGGGCTGCAGACTTCAGGCGTGCCCGGCCTGTCGCAAGGCTGAAAACTGGGCATTTGCAGGTATTTGCACCGCAGCTCGCGGTAGTGCAGCACAGGAATTGCACAGGTTCCCCACAGCCTCTCCACAGGTCGTGCGTTGTCCGCCCGAACGAAGTCGCGTATTCAGTCGCGTTCTTGCCGATGGGGAAGCGCGAGCCGCCTGCTATTCAAGGCGCGCGCTGCAGGAAAATCATATAAATCAGGGGGAGTGTGCACCAATGCTGATTCTGACAAGGCGTCCGGGAGAGTCTGTGAAGATCGGCGATGACATCACCATCACTGTGCTCGCCGTCAGGGGAAACCAGCTGCGCCTCGGCTTCACCGCACCACAGAACGTAGCCGTGCACCGCGAAGAGGTCTACCAGCGGATACAGGCCGAGAAGGTCACGGACATCTTACAAGCGAGAACCGCTAACCCAGCTCTGCGGCTCGTCGAGCGATCTCCAGAGTGTTCCTCGGAGTCAGACTTTGCCGTCCCACAACTCCGCAGTAGTGCTTCGGAGGAGGCGACGAGGTTCGACGCATCCGCGCACGCGGTGCGATCCCCAGGCGCTCAAGGGCACGTCGAACCGTACCAAGGCCGCCGCCGTGTCAGACTCTCGCCACAAACGAGAAAAGAGTTGTTGAAGTGGTAGAGCGCTGAAGCGGCTGCCTGCACGACACCGTAAGTCGGCCGGCGCACCACACCCATGTCATCGAGCTGCGCCGATGAAAATGTGGAAGCTTGCGGGCATCTTCGCGGCGATCCTGATTGTGCTGGCCGGGGTGAGCCTGGCACTCGCCCCGGTCGTTTATGCCGAGCTCGCGCGTCTGATGGATCCCCCGCCGGCGTGGCCGCCTTCATCCATCTCCGAGGCGCCACTCCCCGGACCCTCGTCCGCAACCGTAGTCGACGGTTATTGGTGGGTCCAGAGGATCGCAACGGACACCTATGCCATTGGCGAGCCACAAAACCAGCTCGACAACTTCGAGTACCTGTTAGTCGGGAAGAGCCGTGCGCTGCTGATCGATGGCGGGGCGACGGGGCGTGATATTCATGCTGCTCTGGCGACGCTGACAAATCTGCCAGTCACCGTTATCCCGACGCATCTTCACTACGACCACACGAATGGTCTCAGGAACTTCACGTCCATTGCGCTGATTGACCTGCCGGAGACTCGGTCGCGTGTCAGAGAAGGCGTCGTTTATCTCGGCCGCTATCAATACCTAGGCGCTGCTGGCCAGGACCCGCCGCGGTTCCGAGTAACCGAGTGGGTGAGACCCGACGGCTATATCGACCTGGGCGAACGCCGGGTGCAGGTGTTGTGTACGCCAGGGCACACAACGTCATCTATCTCAGTCCATGACCCTGCCGCGAAGATGCTGTTCACGGGCGATCTGATCTATACAACGACGCTCTACGCTTTCCTCCCAGGTTCCAGCCTGTCAGCTTACCTGGCGACCGCCGACCGATTGCTGGCGACCCTACCAGGCGACACCGTGATCTACGGCGCCCACTGCTGCCGCAACGATGCGCCGCCTGGGGCGCCCTGGTTAGATATGGACGACCTGCGCGATGTCAGACGAGCGGTAGAGAACATTCGGACTGGAACCGCGACCGGCCGTGGTTTCATTATTCGCCGATTCCCGGTGAACCCGCGGATGACTATCGTGACGCTTTATCCATTCGCCAATCGATAGCGCTGGACCACCCGACCGGTTAGGCGGGGCGGCGCGCTACTGTGCCGCCTTCAGAACAGCGGCCGATCTGGGTGACTTGTTGGCGCTCCTCTGGACTCACGGGCACGACGGCTGCGGAGGCAAAGTCCGCGCGCAGGTAATGGGCAACCTGCTGGGCCGAAACCGCGTCGCTGAAAAAGCCAAGGCGCAGAAAGAACCACGTACGCCCGGCGCGGCGGCCCTCGGCCGCATAGAGGGTGTAGGCCTGGAAGATGGGATGCCGGGGAGCGCTGCCGGCGTCGATGGGCTGCACCGACCATTGCAACTGCACGGCGAAGGAAACCGGCGCGTTGCGGGCGACAGCCTCTCTCAATACGAGCCGCGTGTTCGTGTCTTCGGGAGGCAGTATAGCGACGTCCGATGAGTCGACAGCTTCTGCGGCGACAGCACCAGTGCCCGTGCGGCGCTTCTCGAGAGCCTTGAGCACCTGAGTGTCAGTCATTGTTCCTGGCGGCGAGGAGGGGACCTCGGTTCTGTTCCCGGGCCGCATGGTCTGCGCAGATTTGGCGCCTATGGGCCCGGCGGGCGTTACTGGCTTTCGGAAAGCCGGCTTCAATGTTCGTATCTTCGAGACGTCCACGTCGCAGCTTGGAGCGTCGTCAGCCGCCATGGTTTGCTGTCTGTCCATACTCCCCCCGCCTTCAAGTTTACTCTCCTCATCACCCCCGATGTGAGGAGCAGCGAAGTCAACTACGGTTCTGGATTTCCCGACCTGCGTTGCAGTAGTGTCGCTGTATAACGACACGCGAGGCAACTGCAGCTGGTGTGATTGTGAGACGGCTCTCAGCGGCGGTTCGGACGATTCAGACTTTATGTTGTGTTGGCGGCTGCGGGAGCGGCCCGTTCAGGTTGCGGGCTGGCTGGATCTCAAGATTTTCGTTGTACGCACTTGTACGCGAACTGGTCTGCCATTCCGTACCTGGCATCCTCATGCGCCTGCTGTTGCCTTGCCTGGTCGCAGAGTTCACGCGTGCGAAACTCCAGCTCGGAAATGACATGCGGATCCTGGCCGGGCACGACGGCAACAGGTTGCGGATTGAGCATGTACGTTATCAACACCCAGATGCCCATGTAGGTTCCTCACCGGCGGACCTGCGGGTCCCATATCCATCGTGCCAATATTGAGAACTGCGCTGCTTGCGGCATTTCACAAATGGGCGAGCACGCAGCACAGTGCGGCCCTTCTCCTGACTTCCGCGAGGGACGCCTCTTCGCAGCCTCGTGTGGGCGCTCTCCGGCCGCGTTAGCGCCCCCCTGGACCGATAAGCAGGCGCGGCCATTGCCTACCGGCAGCGTCCAGTGTGCGGCCCCTGGTCGATCCCAGGCTCGCCAGGAGCGGGACCGTCACATTCGGTTAACTCGCGGCACATTACGTTGGCTGCGGGCCACGTGCTCCCGATTTTGGCGCAGAGTAACTGCCAGAGGTGCCTGTCAAATGGGGATAGACAGTGAAACCCTGGAGCTGCTGACTCTGTGGCGGCAGTTATCGGGTCAATCGAAAGCCCGCATGCTCGAGAGGGCGCGGTTTGTAGCGCTCTCGGCTGGACTTGAAAACACACCCGAGTTCGCGGCGCTTTTTGAGCTCACCGTTACCGACGCGGATCGCAACAAGTAGCTGCTAGCTAACGATCCGGACTATTGGGCGGTAACTATCGTGGTTTAGGGTGACGATCTGGCCGGGCGAAAACTGCCAACCCTGTGCCGCGCCGAACTGCAGCATACCGTGTGCGTTGATGACCAGGGGCCGTCTGATGTGCTCGCCAGAGGCTGGGCTCTCCACCTCGAGCACGATCTCGAGATCGGCATCGGCCAGGTTGTGCAGTACAGCTATTTTGCCCGAGCGAGAGATCGCGTCATGAAATGACAGCTCGATCGGTAGATCCTGCTGTGACTGTGCCGCTGCCTGACGTTCATGCCTGCTCTGTATGAGCAGCTGGTCCGCGTCAGCTTGCGCCTCCATCGAGCTCAACTGCGATCTGAGCGTCACGACTTCCTGATGTGCCAGGTCGACCTCGTTCCGTGCGGCGGCGAGCTCAGTGGAGAATTCGCTGTAGAGCACAAAGCTGTAAACGCACGCGCCCAGGGCAATCATTCCGAACGCGATGGTGGCGAGCTTCCACACCGGCCTACTGTCCGACGCGTTGTCTTCCATCGGAGCGACCTCCTCAGGTGCGCAGCAAATATGAGACGTCCGGCACCGCATCACTGCTGTGACGGACGTCACGTCAGCACCGCCCTCGGTGCTCAGGTTGATGGACCGATGAGTGTCTGCAGCCCATCCGACTAACCTCCACGAGCTGAAGTGGGAAGCGCGTCACAGGCGTACGGGAATCAGGCGATAAGATGCTTATGTGAAAACGTTCGCCGCGCTTGCACCGATCCTGTTATCCGCCTGCTCGCTGATGGGGCTGGACAGGCCACAGGCGCTCGATATGGGCGGCGGGCATTATTCGGTAACTGGAACCGCCCTGAGCAGCAGCATC
>Ga0306923_10007042_pt1 | contig 11152 bp, 13 predicted proteins | sample sta12Can44000108_FD_203841 | JGI IMG/M metagenome (GOLD analysis project Ga0306923, IMG submission 203841) | Lab enrichment of tropical soil microbial communities from Luquillo Experimental Forest, Puerto Rico - statanox.12C.anox.44.000.108 (v2)... | ecosystem: Environmental > Terrestrial >...
TAGTACACCGGCTGGCCGTGGCTGATTCCCTGGTGCAGCGGCAAGGTGACGGTGCCGTCCGGGTGCTCGACCGCGCTGGTGATGAACAGGCGGCCGGGGTTGCTGCTGGCCGCGGATGCGCCGGCCGCGGTGGCCACAGCGCCGACCGGGATGCCAACAGCGAGAAGCGCGGTGAGGCCGAGCGCTATCTTGACGAACCTGATTCTGAGAAACTTGATGATTTTCATTGGCTGTCCTTTCCTCCGGCGGGGCCACCACCCTGGCCGGCGGCCAACGGCCCCCGCTGTTTCGTTCACCGTTGGCGTCCGCAGCGGCCCGGGTCTTACGTCCTCGCGGCGCAAATACCAGAGCGCTGCAGGCGGCACGCGCGTCAACAGAACACACGGGGCGGGCAGCCCAAGCCAAGGCGTTGCTACCGCCCTGGCGCCAAGCGTCACGCGGGCCGGAACGCACGCGAGGTCATCCGCGGCGGACGTCGCCTCCAGCTCTGCCCACAGCCCAGAGCGCGACCTTTCGAAGTCCTAACCTCCCTGGCCGCACGCGCGCAGGCGTGGCCATCAGCCTGGCGCTGATGGAATGAGTGACTGCGGCCTGGCGAAGCGGCGGCCCCGGCGCCGGGGAACGGTCAGTGCGCCTGGTCGCGCAGGACGGCCAGCAGCCCCTCAAAATCTTCGCCGCACGGGCCGCACGCGCGCAGGTGCACTGCGATGCCCGGATACTGCTGTTCCGCCGGGGCGCCGGCAGCTGTCAGCTCCGCGTAAATGTGCAGCATCTCCATGGCCTGGGCACATCCCACGTCGCGCGGATCAGTCCGCAGGAAGTCATCCAGTGCTGGCCAGCCGTTCATGAGCTCCTCGCACAGTCATCGTCTGTATACCCCTTAGCGGCACGAGCCGCCCGCAGCTTACGCCGGGCGTCGAAAGTATCGTGCAGATCGCATTGCGGCTGGAGGCCAGTATCCAACGGACCCTGATTGACCACGATCGCCACGAACACTGCCCGCTACCGCGCGATGAGCACCTCATACACCGCCCGGCGCAGCACGCTGAGCAGATCGCGCCACCAGGCCTCCCGCGCCGGGCTGGTACCCGGCGTTCGGTCGTTCCAGGCCGCCAGCTCGCCGTCCGCCCGCCGGCGTTGCGTTCCTGTGCCCTGAGGAGGTAAGACCCCCGGCCGGGCCGACGCCAATCAGAGGTAAGCGGAACGCGGCAAAGGTTCGCCGCCCTTCTGGTTCCGGCCGCACCGGAGGAGAAGGACAGCAGATGAAGATCCACAAGCGCCCGCGGGGGCAAGCGCCGTCGCCGCGCCCCCGTCCAGCCGGACGACCTGGCGGGTTCGAGGTCACCGCGAATAAACGACGGTGCGTCACTGCCGCAACCCAGATCAGAGGCAGGGGTGCCACATGACATCGCTAACACACGACCAGGACATCACCACCTGGTTGCAACTGCTCAGTGCTATCGAGGAAGCCGAAGCCGGACACGGAACGGCCCGCCTGACCGAGATCTGCATGTCGGTCTACGGCGCGCTTGCCGCTGCACAGTTCCAGATCACCCAGCTTCGGGCCAGGATTCACGTGCTGGCGGCAAGCGGCCAGCTCGCACGGTAGCCCGGTGACCGCCACGGCCCGCGGTGACGTTATCACCTGCCCGCCCGCCGCCAGCGGCATCCCGCCCGCGGCGTGTGAACCGAACACGACAAGGAGAGCGGTGATGATGGAGCAGAGCATCTGCCGGCCCGGCGGCGTGCAGCCGGCAGCGCGACCGGGCCCCAGGCGGGCAGCTCTCAATCACGACAGGCGTCCCTGGCGAATGGGTTGGCTGGCGTCGGCTGCGGTGATAGCCGCGGCGCTGACCGTGAGGGCATGCGGAAACTCGTCCTCGGGCAGGGTGGCCCGTGCGCTCCCGGGCGCCGGATCCCCGCGGGGGTTGAGCCGGTCACAACGGCTCGGCCTGCGGGTGGCCGGGGCCGGGCTGCTGGCCGCGACCGGGGCGATCCACCTCGACCTGTATGTGACCGGCTATCGGACGATCCCTACGGTCGGCTGGCTGTTCCTGGTGCAGGTCATCATGGCCTTCTTCCTCGCCGCGGCGGTGCTCGCCTCGGGTAGCAGGATCGTGGCTGCCGCAGGGGCCGGGTTCGCGGTGGCGACTCTGGGCGGATACCTCCTGTCGGTGTGGGTCGGCCTGTTCGGCTTCACCGAGGTCCGTACCACTGCGGGGATCACAGCCGGAATCATCGAGGTGGCCGCCTTTGCGGCGCTGGCCGTCCTCGCTCTTGCCCGGCGGCGCAACCTCAGCCGTCCGGGTCGGCCGCCGCCGGTAATGCCCCGCTCGCCTGGGTGCGGTCCGGGGTTCGCGGAGCCGGATGGGCGGTCGCCGTCGCCTCGGTTGCCGCCCTGGTCGTCCTTGGCGTGTCAGTATCCCAGGCCGGGGGCCGGGCTCCGGCGGCTACGGGCAGCCTGAAGACCGCCAAGATCGGTGGTGCGACCGTGCTCACCAACGCCGGCGGCTTCACCCTCTACTGGTTCGCCCCGGACACCGCCACCAGGTCGAACTGCAGCGGGTCGTGCACCGCCTACTGGCCGCCGCTGACCGGGATCCCGGCTGCGGGGCCGGACGTCACCGGCAGGCTCGGCACGATTACCCGCTCAGACGGCGCCACCCAGGCCACCTACAACGGGCACCCCTCTACACCTACATCGGCGACACCCGCCCCGGCCAGGCCAACGGCAACAACCTCAACCTGAACGGAGGCCTGTGGCATGAGGTGACCGCCGCAGGCGGCCCTCGTAGCCACCTTCCGAAGATCGCCACCGGCGGAAGGCTGGGGCTTCCTCTGCCGCGTCGGTCAGCCCGCCTCGCCGCGCACCGCGGCCAGCAGGCCTTCGAAGTCCTCAGCGCACGGGCCGCACGCGCGCAGGTGCGCCCCCACACCCGGGTAGCGCTCGTCCACAGGAGCACCGGCAGCGGCCAGCTCGGCGTAGACGTGCAGTATCTCCATCGCCTGGGCGCATCCCACATCCCGCGGATCAGTGCGCAAGAAGCGGTCGAGCGCTGACCAGCCGTTCATGACCGCCCCAAACCGTCGTCGCCCATATACCCGTCAGCGGCAAGAGCGGCCCGCAGCTTACGCCGGGCATCGAACAACGTCTTGTAGATCGCGTTGCGGCTGGAGCCCAGCTCGATGACCAGGGTGTCCAGCGGAACATTGTTGAGCACGATGGCGACGAAGATCCTGCGCTGCCGCGCGGTCAGCTCCTCAGTCACGGCCCGCTGCAGCGCGGCGAGCAGGTCCCGCCACTCGGCCTCCTGCGCGGGGTCGAAGCCGAACCGGTCCGGGAGGCGTTCCCAGTCCTCGGCGTCAAGCCGGACGTCGGGGTGGCGCCAGAAGTGCCGCCCGATCTTGGCCGAGACCTCGAAGATGACGAACTTGTACGTCCAGGTGGTGAACCGGCTCTCCCCCCGGAACTGGCCGAGCTTGCTGATGATCGCGACCAGCGCATCAGCTGCGGCCTGATAGGCCAGGTCATCGAGCTCGGGGCCGGTCAGCCGCAGCCGCGGGCCGCGCCGGGCGACCTCACCGCGCGCGACCCGCACCAGCATCTCGTGCAGCCGCGCCAGCGCTTCCTCCCGTCGCGGGCCGGTGCATGCGAGCGCCCGCGGCCAGTCCGCTGATTCAGCATCCAGCCCTGCGGCGACCGCGATGTGTTCTGTCATGGCTGGTCTCCTTCCGGGCCGGCCGCCGGTCCTGCACGGCGGCCGGCAGCTCCGCCGAGGCTGATCCCGGCAGTTTGCCGTCGAGCGGTATCCGGGATTGCGCCGCATCGCGAATCGGCGGACGACAACGGCAGGCGGGTCATCGGTCATGGCCGCGGCGGTGCTCCCGGCCACGGGCAGCGGGCCTGACGACCATGGCCGCCCGGGCTCGCCGGGACCGGCGCGCGCCACGCCGCCGGTCCTCCTCGGCCAGCAGGTCATCGGCGTCGCTGTCGATGAACAACTTGACAAACATCGGGTGCATGCTGTCCCTCCCCGGCCGGCGACTGCATCTCTCATACCTGGGGCCACTACTGCGGAGTCCCGGGTCTGGGCCGTCCGTTACGGCTGGCCGACCCAGGAATGATGGGCTCGAGATGTGAAATTGCGTCTGGCCGGCTGTCCAGCGGGCGGCACCGGGCGCGTACGAATCGCCTACGACCAGGAGCGAACCTGTTCCCGGGCATGAAGTCCGCAGGCGCGCCTTGGGCCTCGCCGACGTCGGCGGGGATATTCCAACGACAGGCCAGCGACCTCACCGCCACGGCCGAAGACCACCCGCGCCCGGCCTTCCGGAGCTATGCGCTCAGCCTCTGAGTGGCCACAGGCGCCTTTCTAATTGCGTGCCAGGCGAAGGTCGATCTCGCGCTCGACGTAACTCCATTCCTCGGTTGCGCGTAGCTGCTGCACCAGCTCTTCAAAACCTGCCGCATCCCCGGGGGCGAACTCGAACCAGGTCAGGAAATCGAAGGGCTCGGCGAGGTCGCGCCCATGATGCAGGCGCCGGGCGACCGCCGGAAGGTACTCAAGACCCAAGGCGACATGGCGGGAGCTTTCCTCGAAGATGCGCCGCCGTTCGTCTTGAGCCAGCTCCCACCACGCCCCGGACTTCTTAATCGGGATCAGCGCGGCGCGCGTAGACCCCGGCCGCCCGAGCGGCTCCTGGCGCGCGGCCAGCTGATCGTGCTCACGGCGGGTGACGTACCGCTCATTACTCGTGACACCGCGCAGCACCCAGGCCGTGCCGTCACCGGCCTGGGCAGCGTCGGCTCCCTCGAGAACAGACAACCGTGGCGCGGCGGGCAACGGCTCGCCGGAGACTCCCTCGATGCGCTCGATCCGCCATGAACCTGATCTGCCTCCGGCGAAGGCGACCAGCAGCGGCATGAGCCGATCTTATGTCGCCACGAGATTGGCACGGCGTAACGTTCCGCAGCTGGCCCGGACTAACGGCCAAAGGGTTCCGCCTGGGAAAGGGTTGCTGACTGGCCACCCTGGTGCCAGTGGCAAGGAAGGAAGAACGGAAATGAAGAACCCGAAGCAGGTGTTGCGGGAGGGTTTGGGCAGACCCATCTCTTGCGGCGCAACCGCCCGCGCCGTCGTCCTTACCTCCTTGCTCGCAGCGGCAGCAGCGCTGATCGCACTGCCAGCGACCGCGCTGGCAGCCAGCCAGCCGCAGCTCCCGTTCCGCTGCTTCGCCCAGGTGGGCGTGGACCACGTGGTGTTCGGGCCCGATTCGTTCTTCCTGCCGAACACGGTCCAGGGACCGACCAGCTTCAGGGAAAACGCCGGGCCGACGATCGTGACCTACCCGCTGTACCACGGCACCAGCCAGGGACGCGACGTCTCCTACGTGATTACCGACGCCTCCAACCTCAGCGTGGCACAGGCTCTGGGCGTCAACTACACGCCCAAGCTCGCCCAGGCGGCGGGAACCGCCGCCGTCCAGAACTCCACCTCGCAGGTCGGCAGCGGCAACGGCATCGACTTCCCCGCGTCGGTCGACTTCTCTCCCGCCCACGTGCTCACGCCCTCGGCGACTGGGTTTCCCCCCGCCGCGGCGCAGCCCGGCGCGGACGGCGAACCGGGATACAGCCCCCTGGTCCAGGTCGTCTTCCGCGACAAGACGGTCGTGCTCGACGCGCCGCAGATCGCCAACGCCACCGGTCAGGCGGACAAGATCGTCGCCATCGCCGGGAACCACCAGACCGTGAGCTACCGCGAGACCGACGGCTGCTATGACAATGAGAGCGTTCACTACGCCTCGTTCGACGCCTCCGATCCCGTCGCTGCGGCCATCGAGGACGTGACCTACGCTCCCAGTCTCGACGCCGCGCCCTCACTCGGCTGCGCCGACGCCGCAGTCGCAGCGGCGAACTGCTCACGCGAATCGCTCATCGCCTTCACCAACGGCCAGACCGGCGCGGCCAACCCGCAGCGGCAGGGCCTCAACGCGGCCATCCTGGACGCGCCGCCCCCGCTGAACATCCTGCAGGAAATCCCCGAGCAAAAGAGTCAATTCGACTACAGCCCGATGTGGGATGTCCACCTGGCGACATGGACAGATGCCGCAGTAGCGGCGGGACTCAACCTCCGCCAGACCGACTTCTCGGCTGCTTTGCAGCAGGTCACCGACGGTAACGTCACCGGGTTCCCGGCCGGCAGCCCCTTTGGCCCCAGCGGATTCATCGTGAACTGCCCAGTCGTCAGCCTCGACGTGAACGTCAGCGGATAGATATCACCCGCCGAGACAACAGCCATATGCGGGCCACCCAGGGATCGCAGGCATCTTGGCGTTCACGGGCGGAACATGGCATCCGGCCGGACCCCCACTGCCAGCGTCCTTCCGCCACCAGGCAGTCACGGTGATGAGCCTGTCCACACACAGGACCAGCGAGGTTGCCGTGCTGGTCTCCGCCACCGGGACGGCCACCCCTGACAGCCGCCTGGTCTGCCGACGGTAATCACTGGACTCTGTCACCCAGGCTCAGCCTCGCGCAGCGGGCCCAGGCCAGCCATCCCAGGTCTGGGTCGCTATGGTCAGAGAACTGGCACGCTACTGGGGGGCGAGGCGGCGACCGCTTCGGGCAGGCTGGTGAAGATCCGCAGAGCCCGGTCCACGCCGGTCACCTTGAAGACCCGGTACACGGCGTGGCTCCCCATGACCAGCCGCAGCTCGCCGCCACCCGCCCGGGCCCGCTTATGCGCCCAGACCAGGACGCTGATACCGCTGGAGCCGCAGAACTCAGTAGCCGTCATGTCCACCACGATGGTGGCGCGGCCGGTGCCCGCCGACGCGATCGCATCCCGCAGCGCACCAGCATTGGCCAGGTCAATCTCGGCGGGCGGGATGACCACGGCCACGCCGTCCACCCCCAAGACCTGGAAACCCTGCCCAGGTACGCCGCCGGCCACCTCTGTCCCCCCTCCCCGGGACAAGCTCTCCTCGGCCGCACCGGTGCCGGTACCACAGCAAACCCCGGCCACGCACACAGCGCGGCTGGCTGAACGATCCGCCACCGGCATCCTAGACCGGGCGGTGCAACAGCAGTCAGTCGAGCCGCCAAGTGCACGGACACTGGCGGACCTTGCATACCGTCCTAACCCCGCGGTCGCCAGCGGTACGTCACAGGTAACCACGGAAACCCACCGCACAGGTCAGCGCCCCAAACCACAGGCGGAGAACCCGACTTGCCAGCAAGGGGGCAGGGTTCGAATCCTTAGCCGGTCGCTAGTTTGAAGATCTCCGTGTCCTGGACTGGAAGCGACGCGTGCGACTGCACGATCACCCACTGTCCATGTTCGCGGACAAGAACACCGGACATCCGTACCGGGCGCTCAGCACCGCTCTGATTCATGATGCGCCCCACGCCCTGCACCCACGCCACGCCGCCCTGAAGGTGAACGTCGAAGTGGTCGGCCACCAGCCGCATACCGTCACTGGGCACTGCCGTGACGGCCTGGGCGGCCTCCGTGCTGGTTTCCCACTTAACGCCGTCGGTGGCCATATGAGCAGCCTCGGGACTTTCGGAGAGAGTGTCGAGCACCCGCCCCACATTGCCCAGTTCCTGGGCATCGAGCATCTCGTAGATAACGGCGAGGACGCGCCGCTCTTCCTCAGCTACCCCCATGGCGGCCACCCTCCCCGTTGCCCTCATCTACAATGTCATCCCCCTGGCAGGCACCGGTTACCGGCTACTACCCACAGCACAAGCCTCTAATCTTGGCCCGACATCGGCTGCCAAGGACAGGCGACGGTCCGGAACGAAGAGGGGTCGCCCGCAACCACGGCGAAACAGCCAAGTCAGCCGAGAAGCGATGCGATGTTCTAGCCGCAGGTCATCGTCGGTCGCAAATCGGACGTATGTTCGCGGTCCGGTCCACCGGGATCCAGCCAGACCGGAGAGGCTGGCAGCGCTCCTGCAGTTCCACTGCGGTCGGCGCTCAGCCGGTGGCGATTTGCGGCGCCGGAGGCGGCGGGTTCCCTACTTGAAGGGGACGGTGACCGGACCGGGCACGGGCCGGTAGACGGCAAAGAAGTCACGGTCGTCGGGGACGAGGTAGCGGGTGGGCGACTGCATCGGGTTGGGTCCGACAATCGTCGGGACAAGACCGCCAGGGCCGTGGATGTAGGTGATCAGGGTGTGCCATTCAGGGTTGATGTCGAACTCCATCGCCCGCACCGCACCGGCGTGCTGCAGGATCTTCGCCAAGGTGATCACCGTCTGGCCGTCGGCGGCGACGTAGATGAGGTTGCCGCGGGCGTCGATGCCGACACCGCTGCGCCAGACGCGGGTGAGGCCACCGAGGGTGTACCCCCACTGCGGGCTGTTGGGGTTGTCGTTCAGCTGCGGGTTCAGTCGCCCGTTCCAGATGATCGGGGCCAGGCTCTGGCGGGCCCACGCGACATCCGGCCCAACGTCTGGGCCGTCGGCCCACTTCACAATCGCGACCCGGCCGTCGCGATAGCCGATGAGCGTGGCGTTGCCGTCGGCCAGCGGCTCGTTGGTGCGGCCGTTGTCGGCCGAGCCGTTATCGCCATCGGCATAGGTGAATCCGCCGTTGAAGGTCGCCAGCAGCCGCCAGCGCTGATCGTCGGGGACCATCATCGGCCCGCGGACGGCGGCGTTCGGCGGCTCGTAGCGGCCCGGGTAGTACCCGATCTCGGTACGCGCATGGTCGAACCAGGCGACGTAGGCCACCAGCTGCGGATAGTCGAGTTCCGGGCGGAAGGTCGTCACCAGCACCGGCGGGCCGCCGTCCACCGGCGGACCGACCGGGTGCCAGACCCCTTCGCCAGACAGCGGGTGCGGGAACACCGGCGTGATCGGCGGCGGCCAGGCGGCCTGTGCAGGCGCCGCCGGCATCGGGTGGACGATGGGCTGCGGGTTCAGCCCTACCGCCGGCAGGCTCTTCAGCTGCGGGCCGCCCGGCTTCGGTGCGTTCTGGGTGTAGTAGACGCGCTCGATATTGTCGGCCAGCCAGTTGCCGAAAGGTACGTCGTGCCTGACCCACTCGACGCTGTTCACCTGCCACGCCAGGCTCGTCGGTCGCACCATCCAGGCCGTGTACGACACGGCCGCCCACACCAGCACAACGACCAACGGCGCCGCGATCAACAGGCGCCGACGCCACCGCCTGCGCCTGACCGCAGGCCCGGCCGACTGCTCTCCCCGCTCCGCACCTCGGGCGGAGGACGCCGCAACCGGCGGTGAGTCGGCCGCATCCGGCGGAGCACCCGCACCAGAACCAGATCGCCGCAGGCCCTTCATCCCCCACGTCCTCGCCTCAACCGGGCAAGACATGACGAAGGAGATCATACGCGGGTCGCGGAGCGTGATGCCCTTCCCGACACACCCGCACATCAAGCGCCGTCGCGAGCGCGTCATCGAAAGTACCCTCCCGAGGTTCCCCTGAGACTGCTGCACCGTCCCGATTGTGACGTTCAACATGCCTTCTGTGTTCGGGCCGTTGGACCGAACACTGAATAGTGTGGTGCTATCGGCGAACACGACGGCCCTGCCAGCTAGGCTGGGCGGCGGAGGGTGACCGTCGTGTTTATGTGCCGGAGCCAGCCAGGATTCTTCAAATGCACAGCAACGGCGTTCCGATCCCCACCGTCCTCGATCCTCCGTGGCCTGATGTCGCTGCAGGCGTATTGAACACGGTTGCGTTTGCTTTGGTGGCAGGTTTCCTTCCTGCTCATGGATGACCTTGTTGGGATGGCGATCGACGCGGCAGCGTTGACAGTAGCGCGGCACCGAACTCCCGCCCGGCGGGTCCGGGTGATGAGTCATGGGCCAGCCGCATGATGCGCGCTCACCTGCGCAGCCGGAGGATGAAGGCCACATCCCTCAGGCTCGGGCGGGGGCGCAGTCCGGCGCATGGGTGATCACCTCGATCACTCCGGCTATCCGCGCCACATGACGCCGATCGGCCGTGGTTTCTGCCAGAACAAGCCTTCGCCGCTTTCGCTGTCGGGACCCGAGACCAGTTCGTCCTCGGAGGTGACCACGTCGCCCCAGGGCTCGATCAGGTTGGCAAAAAATTCGCCCCGCAAGGTTGTACCCGCTGGTCCAGCCCGTGACGCCGGGCCTGGCCGGACCTGGATGCCAGGGGCCCGCCGGGCAACGAGGCAATCTGCCCCCAGCCATGCCGCGCCGGCGGCACGGTGCCAGGTGCGGGCGCGGGCGCCGGGCGGGAAGGTGGTCACCGGCGGCTGAGGCGATGGTCGGGCACGAACCAGATTACGGCAACCGCCGCGAACAGGGCGTAGGAGATGAAGGGGCTCACAAACGCCAGCCCGGTCGCGGCCGCGTAAAGCACCAGCGACACGCGGCCCTTGACGTCGCTTCCGATGGCCGCCGCCACCTGCGAATCGCTGCCGTCGGCGCGGATGATCGACCTGATGAGAATCGCGTACGCCACCGCGGCCCCCAGGCACACCAGCCCGTAGGTCGCCGCGGGAGCGGGCTGGCGGTAGTGCTCGCCGATCCACGCGGTCAGGACCGGTATGAGGGAAAGCCAGAACAGCAGGTACAGGTTCGCCCACATCACCCCCCCGGTCACCCGGCGGGCGGCGCGGAGCAGATGGTGGTGGTTGTTCCAGTACATCCCGATGAACGTGAAACTCAGAATGTAGATCAGCAGCGCCGGGAGCCGGGTACGCAGCCCGGTGAAACTGCCTGCGGCCGGTGCCTTCAGTTCGAGAGCCATGATCGTGATGATCACCGCGAGCACGCCGTCACTGAAGGTCTCCAGGCGGCCCGTCTCGGACTCCCCCTGCATCGTCGTGGTTAGCTGGGCAAGCTGTCGGGCTCGGCTGGCGATTCGTTCAGGCGGCCGGGATCGGGCGGCCCATGCTGTCGCGTTTGACCGTGATCTTGCGTTTTTCCGCCCAGCCTTCTCTGCGGAGCCATTCCTCGAGTGAGGTCAGAGGTACATCGGGGTAGTCACGGCGTAGAACGGGAATGTCGGCTTGAAAGCCGCTCTGATTCAGCCAGGTGAACATCTGATACCACTCTTTGCCCATGCTCAGCCTGACGACGGGCAGGGGCAGATGATGAGCCTTCACTCGCCGGCCGAGGACCCGGGAGAACACGTTGGCGGTCTCG
>Ga0306923_10007045_pt1 | contig 11149 bp, 9 predicted proteins | sample sta12Can44000108_FD_203841 | JGI IMG/M metagenome (GOLD analysis project Ga0306923, IMG submission 203841) | Lab enrichment of tropical soil microbial communities from Luquillo Experimental Forest, Puerto Rico - statanox.12C.anox.44.000.108 (v2)... | ecosystem: Environmental > Terrestrial > Soil...
TTTGGTGCCACGGTGGTGCTGAAAGGGGACAGCCTTGTCGCGGCGCGCGAGGCGGCCGACAGGCTCTCCCTCGAACAAGGGCTCGTCAACATCCACCCCTATGACGATCCCGATGTTATCGCCGGCCAAGGGACGGTCGGTCTCGAGCTGCTCGCTGACCGGCCCGATCTCGATACGCTCGTCGTGCCGATCGGTGGGGGCGGGCTGATATCCGGCATCGCCGTCGCCGCCAAGGCGATCAAGCCGGAGATCGAGATCGTCGGCGTGCAGTCGACGCTCTATCCCTCGATGTATTGCCTGCTGCGTGGCGAAAACCCGGGTCCACCGGCCACGGTTGCGACCCTCGCCGAAGGGATCGCCGTCAAGGAGCCGGGCCGGCTGACGCGGCGTATCGTCAAGGCGCTGGTGTCCGAGATCCGGCTCGTCGACGAGATCATGCTCGAAGCCGCGGTCGAAACCTTGCACGAGCGCCAGAAGCTTGTCGTCGAAGGCGCCGGAGCTGCCGGTCTCGCCGCCGTGCTCGCCGCCCCCGAGCGGTTTCGCGGCCGGCGGGTCGGCATCGTGGTCACCGGCGGCAATATGGATTCACGTTTGCTCGCATCGATCCTGATGCGCGGCCTGGTGCGTGAGGGCCGGCTCGTGCGTCTGCGTTGCGAGCTGCCCGATGTGCCCGGCGCCCTCTCGCGTCTGTCGGGAGTGATCGGCAAGCATGCCGGCAACATCGTTGAGGTGCACCACCAGCGGCTGTTCCACGACACCTCGGTCAAACGCGCGGAGCTCGATGTCGTGGTCGAAACCCAGAACCGGCGCCATGTCGAGGCGTTGATCGCTGCATTGGTGGCGGCCGGCTTCCCGACACAGCTGCTGTTGAGCTCGGTTGATGATCAGCACGCCAACGGGACGCCAAATTCCCGGTGACCCGGCAATACGCAGGATTCGCTAAGCGGCCCGACCCGACCGCCCGGCCCTCCAGACGATCGACGCGAAATTGCTTTGGGACGCCTGTCCTTGGGCCGTCCGGACCGTGGGCTCGCGATGCGCCCCAGCCTGGGCTAGCCGCGGCTGACGGCAGCCTCCGGCCGCAACGAGGCGCGAACTTCTTCTTCGGTCGGCCACGAAATCGGGGCGTTCGATCTCGGTGACCAGCTCGCGAATGATCTTGGTCGGCACCTGAACCTTGTAGAGGCGGCGCGCGTGCCGCCGAGGAACTTGGTCTGGTCTTCGATGGTGCGGATTAGGTGCGCAGCTGCGGGATCAGCTTTGCCCAGCGGTCAAGGATCGGCAGGATGACGTCCACCTTCTCGGGCGGCAGGCGTACGTTCATGCGCGCGACGCCGAGATCGCGGTTGCGTCTCAGCAAGGCCAGATCCTCCGGGGCACCGCCCAAAGTCACTGACAGTGATTGCGGGTCGCGACCGGCTTCCTCGGCCATGCGACGCCAGACCGGCATGAATTCTTCGGGGCTGCCCGACCCCGCACTCGGGGCGGCCGGCAGGATCCCGTCGCCGTAGCGGATGGCGCGACGCGCCGCGAGGCGAAAGGCGCCGCCGACGAGAACCGGCGGATGCGGCTTCTGCACTGGCTTGGGCCAAGTCATCATCGGCGGGAAATCGACGATTTCGCCGTGATATTCGGGCTTGTCCTTGCTCCAGATCTCCTTCATCGCCTCGATCTGCTCGCGCATCTTCAATGTGCGGGTCTCGTAGATGGTACCGTGGTCTTCCATCTCCTCTGCGTTCCAGCCGCAGCCGATGCCGAACAGGAAGCGGCCCTTGGATATTTGGTCGAGCGAGGCGACGGCTTTTGCGGTCTGAAGCGTGTCGCGCTGGATGACGAGGCAGATCGCCGTGCCAAGCTTGAGTCGTTTGGTGACAGCCGCAGCAGCACTCAAGGTCACGAACGGGTCCATCACGTCGAAATACTCTTTCGTGAGCGCTGCCTCGCCCTGCGGGTGGGAGAAGCGGCGCTTCGCCGGGATGTGCGAGTGCTCCGCCACCCACAGCGAGTCAAAGCCGCGCTCTTCCAGTGCGACCGCCAAATCGGTCGGCGCCATCGAATAGTCCGTGAAGAAAATTCCCGCGCCGATCTCCATCCCATCGCTCCCTTTGTCAGCAAACCCGTAGTGCGATCGAAACCGCCGACCGTAGATCAAGATCCGCCCTATTGTTGCGTACGTGGGCCTGCCTTTCTCTAGCCTCCGCGGCACCAAGCAGCTTACACCGAAGAGACGACGACTCCGACCGGCCCGGCCGGCGCGCGGTCACGCACCACTGCTCCGCGACGCGAGGCCCCTCAAAACGGAAAATCGATATCTCGTCCACGACGATACGTTCGCCCGTGGGAGCCTGGCCGCGGAAGAGGCCGTCGTGCACGCCTGTTGATACGTACCGCCAAACAGCCTTGTCGCCTTCAATGATTATGTCCTCGACGGTCTCGGTCCATCCCGAGAAGGTTCTGCGGAGGTCCTCAATGGCCTCCCTGACACCACTGCGCCCGTTGAATTCTCACCCGAAGGGAAAGTGGGCGACAAAGTGTAGGCGCGTAGAGGTCCGGGAGATCGCCAGTGCTCCATAAGTGATGCAGCCGCTCGACAACGTTTCCCATAACCTCCCTTGTCGCGGGAGCATCGCGGCTTTCGTCGGACGCCATCGACCTAGCCGCGGCTGACTGCGGCTTCCGGCCGCAATGAGGCGCGGACTTCCTCTTCGGTCGGCCACCAATCGGGGCGCTCGATCTCGGTGACCCGCTCGCGAATGATCTTGGCCGGCGCCTGCACTTTGTAGAGGCGGCGGGCGTTGCCGCCGAGGAACTTGGCCTGGTCTTCGACCGGCAGGTTATATTTCCGCATCGTCTCGATCGCCCGCCACGCGTCATCGCCGTCGTGGTGATAGACGTCGGACGACCACGCCAGAATGTCGCCATAGAACTCCGGCAGGCGCGCCGGCGGCGCCTCGTCGCCCTCGAAACCGGTCATGCAATGCATTGCGAAGGTCTCGCTCGGCAGGTGCTTCAATGGCGGCAATTGGCGCTCGTTCTTATAGAGCCGATAGGCCTTGTCGCATTCGTCGAGCAGAAAGCTGAGCCAGGTCGACGATGCCTCAAACACTGCGGCATTGATCTTCGGGTGGCGCTCGAAAAAGCCCGACATCAGCACCAGACTGACCCACAATGCGGCTTCGGCCTGGAAATTCTGGACATTGGTAAGAAAAGTGTGTGGCAGACCGGCGGTCGCGACGGTCTTTCGGATCAATTCGGCCCCCGAATATTGCTCGCTGTAGCCGCTGGGCTTGAGGCTGCCAAAGGCCGGGAACGGGTGCATGCCATAGACCATGCCGGTCTCTTCGAGCGCGTCCCAGACCGGCTCGTGTTTCGGCTGCAGCGGATAATTGCCGAACGCATCCATCGGGCGCACCAGCGCGACCCGGCAGCCCAGAGCGGCGACCCGGCGCACCTCTGCGACCGCGTAATCGGGATGCTGCATCGGGATCAGTGCCGCGAAGTAGAGCCGCTCGGGGTCGGCCAATGTGTACTCGTAAGCCCATTCATTGTAGGCGCGGCAGAAGGCCTTGGCGCCGAGCGCGTTTTCGAGCCACGGATAAATGTCGATCTCGGTCGGGATGATCATGACCTGATCGATGCCCTGAACATCCATGTCCTTGAGACGCGGTTTTGGCTCGTATGAGCCGGCGTGGTCGAGATAGGCCACCTGCTCCTGGGTCAGTGCCGTCTTCGGGTCGAGGTTGCGCACGTTGAGGGCGCGCTGGATGTCGTGCTTGACCCCAGGGCCGGCATTGGTGATGACCCGCATCGTGCCGGGAATGCCACCCTTGCGCGGCGATCCGAGCCCGACCCCGGCGCGGCCGTTGACGATCAGCAGGCGGCTTTCGGCGTCCCACCAGATCGTCTGTTTCAATGCGTCGAGCTCGTCCCAGGTCAGAAACTCATGGGCGCGCTCCCAGATCAGCGGCGGCTCGGTGACGTGTGCGTCACAATCGAAGGTCGCAAAATCCTTGCTCATCGGAGCAAAGCGTTGAACCGGCATTGCCGTACCTCCTCTTAATCTTCGAGCCAGCCCGGCGGGGTGGTCACGCAGCCATGTCGGGCGAGGATCGCGTCGATCTCCGCCATGTCGGCGGCCGAGATGGTCCAGCCGAGGGCTCCGAGATTTTCCGTGACCTCCGCAGGCTCACGAAAGCCGACCAGCGCAGTGCCGACGACCGGGCTGCTCAGGGTCCAGCGCAGCGCGAATTGCGGCAGCGTCTTGCCGTATTTGGCCGCGAGGCGCTTGAGGTCCTCGACAGCGGCGAGGTTGCGGGGAAAATGCTCGGGCCCGAACAGGGTGCGGAACAGGTTGAGATTGCCGAGCATGCCGCCCTTCGAGCGCCAGTCGCTCTCCTCGAACCGCATGCCGGCCTGAAAGGTGCCGCTCAGCATACCGTAGGCGAGCGAGCCATAGGCCATGACGCCGATGCGGTTGGCCGCGCAATAGGGGAAGATCTCGGCCTGCATGCGGCGGTCGAACATGTTCCGGCCATATTGCACGACATCGATCCGGCGCAGCCGCATGCACGCCTCGATCTGCGCCAGGCGGAAGTTCGACACGCCGATGGAGCGGGCTTTGCCCTGTTGCACGATGTCGTCGAGGGCGCGCACCGTCTCGTCGAGCGGTGTGGCGGGGTCGGGCCAATGCACGAGGTAGACGTCGACATGGTCGGTCTGCAGCCTTTGCAGGCTCTTTTCGATCGACGCCATTGCGCGTGAGCGGCTGGCGTCGCGGCGGGTCGGCACCTCCTCGTAGCCCACCCCGAATTTGGTGACGATGACGACATCCCGGCGGCTGCTGCCGAGCGCCCTCGCCAGGGCCTCTTCCGACACCCCCATCCCGTAGGCTTCGGCGGTGTCGAAGCAGTTGATGCCATTGTCGACCGCTTGCCGCACGGCACGCGCGAACTGGGCTTCGTCGATCCGGCCATAGGTGCCGCCGATTTCCCAGCACCCAAAACCGATCGCCGACACCTCGAGGCCGGTCTTGCCGAATTGCCGGTATTCCGTGCGCCGCCGCCCCGATTACGCGGTGACACCGCCGCTTTGCACGGCGTCCGCGACCACCTTGCGGGCGATCTCCCGCAACAGCCGCTTGTCCTCTTCCGGAGTTGCGGCCGGAGGTATCCCCGGTACCACCCGGTCGTGGGAATAGGTCGGGGTCACTTTCCCATTCGGCTGGCTGTTGCGGCCACGGGCGGTGCCGTCCCGCACGGCGTGGATGCCTTGCCGGATCAAATTGCGCATCATGATCACCCCGCGGTCGGTGGCGGCGAGATGCTCGAGCCCGTGGCGGGCCATGCCGTCATGGATGCTGATCTGCGCGTCATAGTCGCCGGGGATCCGCTGGCGTTCCTCGTAGGAGCGCGCCCCGTCCTGCCCGAAACCGTTGCCCGGCCGCATTTCGCGACCCTCGGGCGCGCGGCGAAAGCCGATCTGCATCGTGTGGGTGTCGTCGAGCGGGACCGCCCAGGTCGTCGCCGCCGGTCGGTTGATCGTCGTGCGCAATGCCATCGGGTCGGCGTTCGGCGGGAACTGGTGAATGTTGGGCAGAATAAAGTCGGCAACTCGCACCCAGACCCGGTCGCCCTGCCGACGCGTGTCGATGTAGACCATGCCGACCGGCGTCTCCAGCCAGTCCCATTCGCCGAGCGCGCCCAGATCGTCGGTGAACCCCTGGCTGCCGGGCAGGGTATGAAGAAAGGCGAGATGCGCCGGGTCCATGCTGTTGTCCTTGACCTGCAGCCAGTTGCACGGCCAGACGGTGCCTTGGCGCGCGGCGAGCTGGTAACCGGGCAGGTCGTAGGTGTCGAAGATCGGGAAATCCGGCTGTGCCTCGGGCGGCCCCATATAGGCGAAGACCAGCCCCTGATACTCGTGGACGGGATAGGCGCCGTGAAACAGCCGGTCCTTCAGGGTGCTGTCGGCCGGCTCGCCGGGGGTCTCGAGAATCGTGCCGTCGACGTCGAAGAGCCAGCCGTGATAGCAGCAGCGGATCCCCTTGGCGCCGACCAGCCCGAACTCGAGCGAGGTGCCGCGATGCGGGCAGTGCAATTCGAGCAACCCGACGGCCCCGCTCTTGTCTCGGAACGCAACAAGGTCTTCTCCCAGGATGCGCAGCCGTCTTGGCAGATCGCGCAGATCCGCGGAGAGGACGACTGGCTGCCAGAAGCGCCGAAGATACTCGCCGCAGGCTGTGCCCGGCCCGACTCGGGCGAGCTCCACGTCTTCGGCCGGCCGCTCGCGGTGGTGATAAGCGCTAAAGGCGGTGTTCAGAAACGGCGCTCGCGATATCATTGCCATCGTGTCTCTCCTTTGCCGATGGTCAAAATCCCTGGGCAAGGAAGCGGTGGGCGACCGAGGCGTGCATCGCAATGCCGACCGCCATGCAATCCTCGTTCAAGATCATCCGGTTCGAGTGGCACGGCGCCACGTGGTCGTGCCCGTCATGGCAGTCGGGCATCACTCCGAGGAACATCATGCAGCCGGGGATGCGCTGCAGGACATAGGAGAAGTCTTCGGCACCCATCAGCGGTGCGGGCCGGTCGATATAATTTTCGGCGCCGAGAAGCTCGGTCGCGACGCCGCGAGCGAAATTGACAAATTCGCCGTCGTTAACAGTAACCGGGTAGCCGCGCCGGATTGTGACATTGGCCTCGCACAAATGCGCCGCGGCGACATTTGCGGCGATCCGGCGAAGCCCCTCATGCGCCCGCTCTCGCGCCGGCTCGGAGGTTGCTCGTATCGTACCGCCCATCTCGGCCGACTCGGGGATGACGTTGTTGGTGGTGCCGGCGGTAACCCTGGTGCAGGTGAGCACTATAGGATCGGATATATCGGCCCGCCGGGTAACCATGGTCTGCAACGCCAGTCCGATCTCGAATGCGACCGGGATCGGATCGACCGCGTCGTGCGGCATCGAGGCGTGCCCGCCACGTCCCCTGATCGTGATGGTCCAAACATCTGCGGAGGCCAGCATCGGACCCGGCTTGCTGACGATGGCACCAGCTTTGACGTTGGGCCAGATGTGCAATGCGAAGGCGCCATTGGGCTTGGGATCCATGTCGAGCAGCCCATCTTGGATCATCAGCCGAGCCCCGCCGTGGCCTTCCTCGCCGGGCTGGAACATAAACTTGACGGTGCCGGCGAGCTCGTTCCGGTGCCGGTGCAGCAGGTGCACCGCCTGAACCAGCATTGCGGTATGGGAATCGTGCCCGCAGGCGTGCATGCGGCCTTGAAACTCGCTCGCGAAATCGAGCCCGGTGTCTTCCGGCATCGGCAGGGCGTCCATGTCACCGCGCAGGGATCGTGCGACCGGGCTTGGCGCCCCTCAATGTCACGATCAGGCCCGAGGTCGAAGGCCCGCGGGCGATGCCGACATCGAGACCTTTGAGCCCGTCGAGCACCGCCTCGGTGGTCAGCGGCAGGTCGAGGCCGAGCTCCGGCTTCTGATGAATGCGGCGGCGCAATGCCACGGCGGCGGGCAACAGTGCCTGCGCCTCGTCGAGAAACCGGTGCAACTCGGACATGCTCGCTATCCTCCCTGTTGTCGTGCGCAACTATGAGCCAACCGCTGCACCCTGACCAGCCAGTGCAGATCCGCTCGGATCGAAAGGCCCTTCGTCACCCCCGCGGAAGCGCGCGGAAGCGGGGGGCCATGCTTACCTCAAGGAACAGGGGGCCATCGCTCATCCTGGGTTCCCGTTCCGGGCCTTCACGCGGACAAGCTTTGGCGGAACGACGATTCCATTCGGTCCGATGGAGCCTAAAGCGCCCGCACCACGCGCCAGCTCCTGACGTTCGTCCACTGGCCGTCGGGAGCGACGATGACCGGACGGTCGAGCACAAATTCGCTCGCCTCGACCTGGCGGGCGCACTCCTCGGCGATATGGTTCAGCGCGCCCTCGTCCGACGACCAGCTCGGCTGCCGACCGGTTTCGTCGACCCCATAGAGGAGGCTGATGTGCGGCGGCGGCGGCTCGACGGCGCCGGTGATCCGCCGCAAGTCCTCGCGAAACGTCCGCAGGTCAGGAGTGTTCTCGACATCGATCACGACAGCCATCATCGGGGCCGTCGTCGAGAACGAGATGCGCTTTCTTCCAACGCGTAGCGGCAACGCCGTGCTGTCCCGGACATATTCCGCCGCGGCGTCCCAGAAATCCTGCGATTGCGGGCTGCAGACCGTCAGATGGGGCTGAAACGGCACGGTGCCGTGGGCATTCGACAATCGCTCGATCAGCTCCCTGAGGGGTCCTTCCTGTTTATCGCTCAACCGCAACCAGATCGATGCAGGCATAACGCAGCTCCCTCGTCAGGATCGGGCAAGGCCGAAGATCGACGGGTGCCGTTGGACCGTCGACACGGCGCTGTTATCGTGTCCAGATCTGGTATGTCGAGGGCAGGCAAATGGCGGAGCGGGTGCGAAACGTCGTGGTCTTCGATATCGGCGGCGTGCTGATCGATTGGGACCCTCGGCACCTCTACCGCAAGCTGTTTCCCGGAGACGAGCCGGCGATGGAGCATTTTCTGGCGAATGTCTGCACCCATGAATGGAACCGAAGCCAGGACGCCGGGCGCAGCTTTGCTGAAGGCGCCCGCTTGCTCAAGCTCCAGCATCCCGACAAGGCCGAGCTGATCGACGCCTACGGCGCCCGCTTCGACGAGATGATGCCGGGGCCGATCGCCGGCACGGTCGACATCCTCGCTGAGCTGCGCGAGCGCGGCACACCGCTCTACGCCCTCAGCAATTTTTCGGCCGAGACCTTTCCGCCGGCGCGCGAGCGCTTCGATGTCCTGCGCTGGTTCCGCGACATCGTGATTTCGGGCGAGGTCGGGGTCATCAAACCCGATCCGCGCATCTACGAAATTATGCTGGCGCGCTTTGCGATCGACCCGCACCGCGCGGTTTATATCGACGACGTCGCGGCCAACGCCGAGGCGGCGCGCCCTTTCGGCATCCACGGCATTCATTTCACGACACCCGGCGCTTTGCGCGCGGAACTCGCGCGCCTCGCGCTGCTCTAAAACCATGGACGCGTCGGCGACCTCGCTCCGGGTGCGTGAGGCGCGCGTGTGCTACGGCGCTCATTGCGTGCTCGATGGCGTCTCGCTGAGTGCCGAGGGCGGCGAGTTCATCGCACTGCTCGGCTCCTCGGGCTGCGGCAAGACGACGTTGCTGCGGGCGATCTGCGGCTTTGTCGCGATGGCGGGCGGCGCGATATCGATTGGTGGCCGCGACATCACTCGACTGCCGCCCGACAAACGCAACGTTGCGATGGTATTCCAGTCCTACGCGCTGTGGCCGCACATGTCCGTGGCGCAGAACATGGCCTACGGGCTGAAGTTACGGCGGGTGAGCCGGGCCGAGATCGCCGAGCGGGTTGACGCTCTTCTGGCCATGCTGCAGCTGCAAGGACTGGGTGAGCGCAAAGTCACTGCACTCTCCGGCGGCCAACGCCAGCGCGTAGCGCTCGGCCGTGCGCTGGCGGTAAACCCGCAGATCCTGCTGCTCGACGAGCCGCTCTCCAACCTCGATGCGCGCATCCGCGAGGAAGTCCGGCACGAGATCAAGACCCTGCAGCAGGATCTCGGCATCACCACGGTGCACGTCACGCATGACCGCCAGGAGGCGATGGTGATGGCCGACCGCATCGCCATTCTCGACGCCGGGCATGTCGCGCAGATCGGCACACCAGAGGAGATCTACAACCGGCCAAACTCGCCGTTTGTCGCCGGCTTTATGGGTGCCACCAATATCGTGCCGCTGACGGTGGGCCGCGACGACAAGGGGATCGTCATCGCCGAGGGCGCCTTCAATCGCGGCGTGGTTATCGAGAAATCGGGCATCGCAATCGGCGGCGCTGGGCAGACGTCCCGCGGAACCTCTGCAGTCGCTCATTTCCGCAGCGAGCAGGCGCGGCTTTGTCCGCCTGATCAAACCCTCGACGACTGCCTGGTGTTGCACGGCCAGGTCACCCAAGCCTCGTATCCCGGCGGCTTTTACCGCTATGCGGTCCGCGTCGGTCCGCATCAATATCTGGTGGACGACCCGCGCCGGCTGGCGATCGGTGAGGCGGTCGGCATCGCCTTGCCGGCGGCGGCGCTGCACCTCTATCCGGCTCGCAACCCGGCCTAAAATGAAACTAGTTCTATCAGTGAGTTATCGTCACCCCCGCGGAAGCGGGGGTCCAGGACAAACGCAGAGTCTTGGGGGTTTCTGGATTCCCGCATTCGCGGGAACGACGGATAACTTGCTGCTCTTGCCGAATTCAGTGTGCGTCAAACCCCGCTCAGTGCATCCACGGGAGGCAGTCATGCAACGAGTGACCGTCATATTTGCCGCGTTGGCGGCCATCGCTCTGAGCCTGCCGGCGATGGCACAGCAAGCAGTGACCCTAAACGTCGTCACCGCCGGCGACCAGAACATGGTCGATTACGTCAAGGACTATCTCGGACCGATGTTCGAGAAGGAGCATCCCGGTGTCACCGTCAGGGCGGTCGGCACCGGACCGGGCGATGCCGGCTCACAAAAGATCTACGAGAAGCTCGAAGCCGAGAAGGGCAATGCCGCTTGGGATATTGATGTCGCGGTCATCCACCAGAAGGCAGCCGGCGAGATGGTCGGCAAAGGCCTGCTCGCCCGCTATTCGGCAGAGATCCCGACCGGCAAGCTTGCTACCTCGGAGGCAGCGAAGAACGCGCTGGGCACCGATGTCGGTGGATACGTCATGCCCATGTTCAACAGCCAGACCGCCATTGCCTACAACACCGCGATGGTCAGCGACCCGCCGACGACCTACGACGCGCTCGAAAAATGGGTTCGGGCGAACCCGAAGAAGTTCGGCTACAACGGCATCAAGGGTGGCATGTCCGGGGTGGCCTTTATCGTTGGGTGGATCTATGCGCACTCGCCTGACACCAACCGGCTGATCAAGGGCCCCTATGACCCCGACACCAAGAAAAGCTGGGACCCGATCCTGGCCGAGCTCGCTGCTTTCAACAAAAATGTGGTGTTGACACCCGGCAATGCCGGGACACTCGACATGCTCAATCGCGGCGAGATCGCGATGGGTCCGGTGTGGGTCGACATGTTCTACGACTGGCAGCA
>Ga0306923_10007046_pt1 | contig 11149 bp, 7 predicted proteins | sample sta12Can44000108_FD_203841 | JGI IMG/M metagenome (GOLD analysis project Ga0306923, IMG submission 203841) | Lab enrichment of tropical soil microbial communities from Luquillo Experimental Forest, Puerto Rico - statanox.12C.anox.44.000.108 (v2)... | ecosystem: Environmental > Terrestrial > Soil...
GGAAGAAGGCGCTCCACGAAGCACTGCTCAACCTGCTCGCGAAGTACAACCGCGGCGGGCGCGACACCCTGATCGTTCCCTCGGACTACCTCGAGGTCGTCATCAAGCGGGCATGATGGAGCGGGCCACGACACGTCGCCCGCGCCTCGATCAATACCGCAGCCCCACCGCCTCGCACAGGAAGCGCACGAACGGCGAGAAGCCGCGGTAGGCCTCGACGACGGTGTCGAGCATGGCGGGGCCCGCGACCGTGCGGTCCGCGAGCGGCGCGCTGATCGCGAAGTCCCGGCGCTTCAGATCCTCGGCGATCGGCGAGTCCGGATCGTAGCCCGCCGGCACGCGCTTCAGCGACTCGCCCACCATGCCGCACGACGATCCGAACGCGGTCCGCGACGTCACCCGCCTCCAGGTCTTCGGGTCCCCGGCGATGTGGTCGCGGATCTTGCGCACGATCGGCGGCTCGGGACGCCAGATACCCGCGCCCACCGAGCAGCGCCCGGGAGCGAGGTGGAGGTAGAAGGCCGGCGCGCCCTCGCCCTTCTTCCCCTCGTACCCGAAGTGGGCCGCCACCGCGGTCTTGTAGGGGCTCTTGTCGCGCGCGAAGCGGATGTCGCGATAGATCCGCATCATCGAGCCGCCCACCGGGCTGGGATCGGCGACGAAGCGCGGGGCGAGCTTGCGCAGCGGCGCGTCGAGCGCCGCGATGAAGCGCAGCATGGGGTCGCGCACCTCCGACTCGTACTGATCCTTGTGGGCCTGGAACCACTCGCGGTCGTTGTGGCGCGCGAGCTGGGTCAGGAACGTGAAGAAGCCGGCGTCGAAGAATCTGGCCTGCGGCCTGGTGGCGGTCATCCGTCTCCCTTCACGATCTACTCGCCGTCGCCGCTTCGCTGACGGGCGGCCATGAGGTGGCGCATTGCCTCCTGCCGACGCCCTAAGGACTCGAGCAGGAGCCCGAGGTTACAGTGGGCGTCCGCGAATTCGGGGTCGCGGAGGATGGCCTGCCGGTAGGCGTGCACCGCCTCGTCGCGCCGCCCCAGCTCCTCGAGCAGGACACCCAGATTGAAGTGGGGGGTGGGATCGTCGGGCGCGAGGCGCACCGCTTCACGATAGTGGGGCTCGGCGCGGCCGCGCTCGCCCTGGAGCTGGAGCAGCCGGCCCAGGTTCACGTGGATGTCGGCCATGTCCGGTCGCAGGGCGAGCGCGCGCTCGTAGGCCTCGCGCGCCCGTCCGGGCTCGCTGGCCTCGAGCTCGCACCCCATCTCGTACCACTCCTCGGCGGAGAGGTCCACGGCGTCGGCGCCCGGCGCGGCGACGGACGGCGCACCCGGCCCCTGAGCCTGCTCCTCGCCGCCCGCCGGCCCCGGTGCCCGGCGCTCGACGAGCCTCAGGCGCACGGGCTCGGCGGTCTTCTCGGCCCGCTCGACGATCTCGCGCGCCTCGAAGTTCAGCAGCATCTGTCCGGAGTCGGGCCGCCAGCGGGTGTCGCCGTCGGTCGCGACCACCTCCTCGCCGTCGGTCTGGATCGAGATGCTGGTGAGCGGCAGGTCGGCGGCGAGCTGCTTCCTAAGCGAGGCCCAGATGCGCCGCACCTGACGCATCGGCACGCCGGATTCGAGCAGCCCCTTGGTGGTGCGCAGCAGCAGCAGGTCCTGGAATCCCAGCGACACGGCGCCGATCGGCCCGCGCTGCGGGGCCAGCAGCCCGGCGCGCACCAGCGCGCGCAGGCGCGCTTCCGGCACCTCGAGGATGTTGGCCGCCTCGCGCAACGAAAAGCGCGGGCCGGCCTTCGGCTCCGCCGTCTCGATCCCTGCGTCCGCCCTCATCGGGCCGTCCTCCCTGGCCGCGGTCTCAGCGCTTGCCGCCGACCTTCTTCTCGCGCACCGGCTCGGGCTTCTGTCGCGCGCGTGCCGCGGGCTTCTTCTCGAGGCCGGCGACCTTGGCGCCGCGACCGCCGGCGGCCTCGGCGCCGCCGCGCTTGCCGAGGCTCTGCTTCAGCGCGTCCATCAGGTCGATGACCTGGGTGCGCTGGGCCTGCGGGGCGAGCGAGGTGACCTCCCGGCCCTCGACCTTGGACTCGACCGCCTCCAGCACGCGCTTGCGATAGTCGTCGTCGTACTTCTCGGGCTTGAACGCGTCGGTCGACAGCTCCTTGACCAGCCGCTCCGCCAGATCCATCTCGCCGGGTTTGAGCTTGGCGTCCTCGCCCTTGTCGATCTCGCCGAAGTCGCGGATCTCGTCGGCGAAGTACATGGTGTGGAGCATGAGCCCCTTCTGGGCCGAGCGGATGAGTACGATGTTCTCCTTGCCCCGCATCACGAACTTGGCGATCGCCACCCGCCCCGCCGACTTCATCGCGTCCGACAGCAGACGGTAGGCCTTCTCGCCCCCCTTGTCCGGCCCCAGATAATAGGTGTTCTCGAAGTAGATGGGATCGACCTGGGCGAGGGGGACGAACTCGGCGATGTCGATCATCTGGGACGCCTCGCCCTCGAGCGCCTTCAGCTCCTCGTCGGTGAACTGGACATACTGGTCCTTGGCGAACTCGTAGCCCTTGACCAGGGCGCTGCGCTCGACCACCTCGTTGCAGGTGGGGCAGATGAGCTGCTGCTTGATGCGCCCCCCGCACTTCTGGTGGATCTGGTTGAACGCGACCCGCCCCGAGGACGCGGCGGTGAACATCCGGATCGGAATCGAAACCAGACCGAAAGATATGTTTCCGGAGCCAATCGAATGTGCCGGCATGACTTCCTCCCTGTGGGACCGCTCAAGGCTAGCACCGTGTTTTGCTATCCTCAACGCCGTCCTGCTGTCATCGGCCACCCCGCCGCGAGGCCCCCATGGGCAAGAGTCGGCCGTTCCGGAGCACCCGCAAGCTGATCCACCGCTTCCGCGTCGACGACGGCGATCGCTTCCGACTCCGCGATCACGACCCGCGCGACACCGGGGGCCTGACCACCGACGACAAGCCGCGCGTCCAGGCGGCGCTCGCCGGGGGCATCGACGAGCTGGTCCGGCTCCAGGACATGCTCCACGCCCAGGATCGCTGGGCGCTGCTCGTCATCTTCCAGGCCATGGACGCGGCCGGGAAGGACAGCGCGATCAAGCACGTCATGTCGGGAGTCAATCCGGCGGGCTGCCAGGTGGCGTCGTTCAAGGAACCTTCGGCGCAGGAGCTGGACCACGACTACCTGTGGCGCTGTCAGCGCGAACTTCCCGAGCGCGGCCGGATCGGGATCTTCAACCGCTCCTACTACGAAGAGGTGCTGGTGGTGCGCGTCGACCCCGAGGCGCTGGCACGCGAGAAGCTCCCGGCGCGGCTGGTCGACGACCGGATCTGGGAGCGCCGCTACCGGGAGATCCGCGACTTCGAGCGCTCCCTGGCCTCGAACGGGACGCGGATCCTGAAGTTCTTCCTCAACGTCTCGCGCGGCGAGCAGCGGCGTCGCATCCTCGGACGACTCGACGACCCCACCAAGCAGTGGAAGTTCTCGGCCGCCGACCTCGCCGACCGGGCCCTGTGGAAGCCGTACATGGCGGCCTACGAGCAGATGATCCGCGCCACCGCGACCGGGCATGCCCCCTGGTACGTCGTCCCGGCCGACCACAAGTGGTTCACCCGGATCGTGGTGGCGGCCGCGATCGTCGACGCCCTGGAGTCGCTCGACCTCGCCTACCCGTCGCTCACCCGCGCCCAGAGCGCGGCGCTCAAGCGGATGCGGCGCACGCTCTCGCAGGACGACTGATGCCGCCGGCACGCCGTTCCCGCGACCGCGTGCGCTCCGCGCCACCCCGGCGGGGCGCGGCCGGGCCCGGGGCCGAGCCGCGCGGCGCCCCGCAGGCCGCCCCCGAGGCCACGCCGCTCGAGGCCTACCGGCGCAAGCGCGATCCGGAACGCACCATTGAGCCGTTCGGGAGCACCGCCGAGCAGGCGGCGGCGCCGGCGGGGCCGGCGCGCTTCGTGGTGCAGCAGCACTGGGCCCGCAATCTCCACTGCGATCTGCGCCTCGAGATGGAGGGGGTGCTCAAGAGCTGGGCGGTGCCCAAGGGACCCTCGGTGCGGGCCGAGGAGAAGCGGCTCGCGGTCCACGTCGAGGATCACCCGCTCGAGTACGCCAACTTCGAGGGCGTGATCCCGGCCGGAAACTACGGCGCCGGGTCGGTGATCGTCTGGGATCGCGGCACCTACCGCTCGTTCAAGCCCGAGGACATCCGCGAGCAGTTCGCGCGCGGCAAGCTCGAGCTCGAGCTGTCGGGGTCGAAGCTCGGCGGCCGTTGGACCCTGGTGCGGATGAGCAGGAGCCAGAAGGACTGGCTGTTGCTCAAGAAGGCCGACGGCGCGGCCTCGGATCGCGAGGCGCTCGAGGCCTGGCCGCGCTCGGTGATCTCGGGCCTCACCGTCCAGGAGATGCGCGATCAGCCGGCCTGGCTCGCCGCCCTGCGCCAGCACGTCGCGGCGCTGGGCGCGCCGCGCGCCGAGCTGCGTGCCCGCCAGGTGCGCCACATGCTGGCGACGCCGGCCGCCACGCCGTTCTCGCGCCCCGGCTGGGTGTTCGAGATCAAGTACGACGGGGTGCGGGTGATCGCCGAGCGCCGTGGCGAGGAGGTGCGGATGCTGGGGCGGAGCGGCGAGGACATCACGGCGCGCTACCCCGAGATCGCGGAGGCGCTGCGCGGCCTCGCGGTGGAGCAGATCGTGCTCGACGGCGAGATCGTGGCCTACGACGAGTCGGGGCGACCGAGCTTCGGGCGGCTGCAGAAGCGCATGCTGCTGTCGCGGCCGCGCGACGTCACGGCGGCGATGGGACGGGTGCCGGTGCGGGCGGTGTTCTTCGACTGCCTGGCGCTCGCAGGCCACGACCTGCGCAAGCTCGCCCTGCTCGAACGCAAGGAGTGTCTGGCGCGGGCGCTGCCGCCGGCCGGCGTGATCCAGTCGAGCGACCACGTCGTGGAGCACGGCGCGGCGTTCTTCGAGGCCGCGAACCAGATGGGGCTCGAAGGGATCATCGGCAAGCGCGGCGGCAGCCCCTACGAGGGGCGGCGTTCTCCGGACTGGGTCAAGATCAAGTGTCAGCGCCGGCAGGAGTTCGTGATCGGCGGCTATACCGATCCGCGCGGCAGCGGGCGGCACTTCGGGGCGCTCCACGTCGGCGTCTACGAGGACGGCAAGCTGCGACACGTCACCCGGGTGGGCAGCGGCTTCGACGACGCGATGCAGGATCAGCTGTGGCGGCAGCTCCAGCCGCTCGCCCGCGCCAGCTCGCCGTTCGAGGGCACGGGCCCCGGCGGGCGCGGCGATCACTGGGTCGAGCCGCGCCTGGTGTGCGAGGTGCGCTTCACCGAGTGGACCGCGGACGGCGGGCTGCGCCACCCGATCTTCATGGGGATGCGCACCGACCGGAAGCCCGAGGAGGTGCGGCGCGAGGAGCGAGCCGACGCGGAGGCCGGGAGCCGCCGCGAGCCCGATCCGCCGGGCGAGCCCGCGGAGGACTCCGACGCCGCGCCCGCCGGCCCGGCCGCCGCGCCCGCCGCGCGCCGCGGCGCGGGGGCGCCGGCCGGAGACGAGCCGCGCATCGTGCGCCTCAGCAACCTGCGCAAAGTGTTCTGGCCCGAGCACGGTTACACCAAGGGCGACGTGATCGACTACTACGACGCGGTGGCGCCACTGATGCTCCCCTACCTCCGCGATCGCCCGGCGGTGCTGACCCGCTACCCCGACGGCATCGGCGGAAAGTCCTTCTTCCAGAAGGACGCCCCGGTGTTCGTGCCCGACTGGGTGCGCACCGAGTCGGTCTACTCCAAGGACAGCGACCGCGACATCCGCTTCTTCGTCATCGACGACGCCGAGACCCTGCGCTACGTCGCCAACATGGGGGCGATCCCGATCCACATGTGGAGCTCGCGCGCGGGCTCGCTCGAGAAGCCCGACTGGCTGGTGCTCGATTTCGATCCCAAGGGGGCGCCGTTCGCCCACGTGATCGAGATGGCGCGCACGCTCCACGATCTGCTCGAGGAGCTCGAGCTGCCGAGCTACCCCAAGACCTCGGGGGCGTCCGGACTCCACGTCCTGATCCCGCTGGGGCGGGCCTACACTCACGCCGAGTGCAAGACCTTCGCGCGCCTGCTCGCGACGCTGGTTCAGCATGCCCGGCCCGAGATCTCGACGCTGGCGCGCCCGCTGCACGCGCGCGGTGGCAAGGTGTACGTCGACTGGGGGCAGAACGGGCACGGGGTCACGATCGTCGCGCCGTTCTCGCTGCGCCCGGTGGCGGCGGCCTCGGCCTCCTGCCCGCTGCGCTGGAGCGAGGTCAACGGCAAGCTCGATCCGGCGCGCTTCAACCTGCGCACGTTGCCGAAGCGCTTCGAGAAGATGGAAGATCCGCTGATCGGCGTGCTCGGGAAGGGCGTCGACATGGGCGGCGCGATCGCGGCGATCGAGGAGCGCATGAAGCGCAGGGAGGAGCGGGCATGAGCACGGCGCCGGGGCTGGCCGGCCAGGCGATCGAGCGCCGCCTGGCGGTGCCCGGGGCGGGGGAGGTGTCGGCGCTGGTGCTGACGCCGGCCCGCCCCCAGGCGTGGTATGTGTTCGCCCACGGCGCGGGCGCCGGGATGCGGCACCGGTTCATGGAGGCGCTGGCGCAGCGGCTGGCGGCGCGCGGGGTCGCGACGCTGCGCTACCAGTTCCCGTACGCCGAGCAGGGCGGGCGGCGGCCCGATCCCGAGCCGCTGCTGCTCGCCACGGTGCGGGCCGCGGTCGCGGCCGGGCGCGAGGCGGCGGGCGGCCTGCCGCTCCTGGCGGGCGGCAAGTCGATGGGCGGTCGCATGACCTCGCGTGCCGCCGCGGCCGCGCCGCTCGAAGGCGTGCGCGGGCTGGTGTTCGTGGGCTTTCCGCTCCATCCCGCGGGGCAGCCCGGGGTCGCGCGCGCCGAGCACCTGGCGCGGGTCACGGTGCCGATGCTGTTCCTGCAGGGGACGCGCGACACGCTCGCCAACCTCGAGCTGCTCTCGCCGATCGTCGGGCAGCTGGGCGGGCGCGCCACGCTGCGGGTGATCGAGCACGGATTCCATGTCCTCAAGCGCAGTGGCCGCGGCGACGAGCAGGTGCTGGACGAGCTGGCGGCCGCGGTGGCCGAATGGGGGGAGGGGAGGGCGTGAGCGTGCGCGCGTGGATCGGCACCAGCGGGTTCTCGTATCCGGAATGGAAGGGCAACTTCTACCCCGAGAAGATGGCGGCCCGCGACATGCTGCCGTTCTACGCCGGCCGGTTCCCGACGGTCGAGATCAACAACACCTTCTACCGCATGCCGAAGGAGGAGCTGCTGACCGGCTGGGCGGCGCAGGTGCCGGAGCGCTTCGCGTTCGTCATCAAGGGATCGCAGCGCATCACCCATATCAAGCGGCTCAGGGAATGCGGGGAGCTGCTCGGATACCTCTACCGGGTGACCTCGTCGCTGGGCGCGAGGCTCGGGCCGCTGCTGTTCCAGCTCCCGCCCAACTTCAGGAAGGACGTGCCGCGGCTCGCCGCCTTCTTCGACGCCATGCCGGAGCGACGCCGTGTCGCGGTGGAGTTCCGCCACGCGTCGTGGTTCGACGACGAGGTGTTCGAGACCCTGCGCGCCCGTGGCGCCGCGCTGTGCGTCGCCGACACGGGCGAGGAGCCGATCGCCCCGCTGGTCGCGACCACCGACTGGGGCTACCTGCGGCTGCGCCGCGAGGAGTTCGGCGACAACGAGTTGCGCGCCTGGGCTCAGAAGATACGCGAGCAGCCGTGGAGCGACGCCTTCGTGTTCCTCAAGCACGAGGAGGAGGGCCGGGGCCCGAAGCTCGCGGCCCGGCTCATGGAGCTGCTGGCGGAGCACAGCGTTCGACCGGGGGCTCTGAACACCGCGTGAAGCTCGACGCCGGGCAGCTGCGTCTGTCGGCCACCGACCTGGCCAACCACCTCGCGTGCCGGCACCTCACCGCGCTCGAGCGCGGGATGGTCGAGGGGCGGTGGAAGCCGCCCGACTACTACCGGCCCGAAGCCGACGTGCTGGCCCAGCGCGGCCTCGAGCACGAGCGCGCCTACCTTGCGCACCTCGAGCGGGAGGGCATGACCATCACCCGTCTCGACGACGAGGCGGGCGCCGGCGGGCTCGAGCGCACGCTCAAGGCGATGTTCTCCGGCGCCGAGGTGATCGCCCAGGCGACGCTCGCGGGCGGGCGCTGGGTCGGGCGCGCCGACGTGCTGCGCAAGGTCGCGCGCCCGAGCCCGCTCGGCGACTGGTCCTACGAGGCGCTCGACACCAAGCTCGCGCGCGAGACCCGGGCGGGCGCGATCCTCCAGCTCTGTCTCTACAGCGAGCTGCTCCGCGAGATGCAGGGCGTGCTCCCCGAGAACATGTACGTCGTGCCGCGGCGGCCCGACTTCCCGCTCGAGACCTTCCGGGTCGAGGAGTACCTGGCCTATTACCGGCTGGTGCGGCGCCGGCTCGAGGCCGCCGCCGATGCCGAGCCGGAGCCACTCACCTATCCGGATCCGGTCCCGCACTGCGACATCTGCCGCTGGTGGCCACGCTGTGACAGGCAGCGGCGTGGAGACGATCACCTGAGCTTCGTCGCCGGTCTCTCGCGCCTCCAGACCCGCGAGCTCGATTCCCGCGACATCCGCACCCTCGCCGCCCTCGCGGCCCAGCCCCTGCCCATCCCGTGGAAGCCGGCGCGCGGAGCGCGCGAGGGTTACGTGCGGGTGCGCGAGCAGGCGCGCGTCCAGCTCATCGGGCGCACCGAGCACCAGCCGGTGCGCGAGATGCTCGCCGTCGAGCCGGGACGCGGCCTCGCGCGCCTGCCGGCGCCATCGCCGGGTGATCTGTTCCTCGATCTCGAGGCCGACCCGTACGTGGACGACGGCGGTCTCGAGTACCTGTTCGGCTGGGCGGCGGCGGATCTGCCCGAGGCGGGGACGCCCCCGCCGGATGGTGGCGCAGCTCGTTATCACCGCCGCTGGGCTCTGAGCCGCGCCGCCGAGCGCCGGGGCTTCGAGGCGCTGATCGACGTGATCATGGAGCGCTGGGCGCGCGACCCCGGCATGCACGTGTATCACTACGGAGTGTACGAGCCCGGGGCGGTCAAGCGCCTGATGGGCCGCCACGCCACCCGCGAGCCTCAAGTCGACCGGCTGCTGCGCGCCGGCCGCTTCGTCGACCTCCACGCGGTGGTTCGCCAGTCGCTGCGGGCCAGCGTCGAGGAGTACTCGATCAAGGCGCTCGAGACCTTCTACGGCTTCGAGCGCCAGCAGCCGCTCGAGGAGGCGGGAAGCGCGCTGCGGGTGATCGAGCGCGGCCTCGAGCTGGGGGCGACGCTGACCGAGGACGACGACAGCGCGCGCACCGTCGAGGCCTACAATCGCGACGACTGCCTTTCGGCGCTGGCGCTGGGCGAATGGCTCGAACGCCTGCGCGGGGAGCTGATCACCGGCGGCGCCACGATCGCCCGCCCGCCCGATGAGCCGGGCGATCCCAGCGCGGCGGTGGGGGAGCGCGAGGCGCGCGCAGCCGAGCTGGCCGGCCGGCTGCTCAAAGGCGTGCCCGAAGATCGCGAGCAGCGCTCCCCCGGGCAGCAGGCGATCTGGCTGCTGGCCCACGTGCTCGACTGGCATCGGCGCGAGGAAAAAGCAGCGTGGTGGGAGTACTTCCGGCTGCGCGAGATGACGGAGGACGAGCTGCTCGACGAGCTGCCGGCGCTCGCCGGCCTCCAGCACCTCGAACGCCTTCCGGACCTCAAGAGATCGATCGTCGATCGCTATCGCTTCGCGCCTCAGGAGACCAGCATTCGCGCCGACGACGAGCTCCACCTTCCCCTGCCCAACGGGCGCAAGCTCGGCGACGCGGTCGCGATCGATGCCGGGCAGCGCACCATCGACATCCGCACGGTGAAGGCCTGCGCCGACCTCCATCCCACCAGCGTGTTCCGGCACAAGGTGTACGACACGATAATCATCGCCGAATCGCTGATGCGGCTCGGCGCCTGGGTGGCCGAGCACGGCCTCGACGCGCCGGGCGCCCACCGCGCCGCGCGCGACCTGCTGCTCAAGCGCGCGCCCCGCATTGCCGGGCACGCCGGCGGCGGGCTCGAGGCGGCGGGCGAGGGCGGGGTGCGCGCCGCACGGCGGATCGCGCCGCTGCTCGATCACGGCACGCTCGCGATCCAGGGCCCGCCGGGCTCGGGCAAGACCTTCACCGGCGCGCGCATGATCTGCGATCTGGTGCGCGCCGGGAAGCGGGTGGGGGTGTGCGCGATGAGCCACAAGGTGATCCGCAACCTCCTCGACGAGGTGGTCGAGGCGGCCCTGGAGAACGGCATGACGATCCGCCCCATCGAGAAGGTCAGCGAGCTGACCGGGAACGGCGACCCCTCGATCACCGAGAGCACGGACAACGCCGAGGTGCGCGACGCGCTGCGCGGCGGCACCCACCGCGTCGCCGGCGGCACCCAGTACATGTGGGCGCGCGAGGAGTTCCGCGAGGCGGTGGACGTGCTGTTCGTGGACGAGGCGGGGCAGATGTCGCTCGCCAACGTGCTGGCGATCGCCCCGAGCGCCGCGAGCCTGGTGCTGCTCGGCGACCCGCAGCAGCTCGATCAGCCGATCCAGGGCTCGCATCCTGACGGCGCCGCGGTCTCGGCGCTCCAGCACGTGCTGGGCGATGAGCAGACCATCGCGCCCGACCGCGGGCTGTTCCTCGAGGAGACCTGGCGACTGCCGCCGGTGATCTGCGCGCTGACCTCCGAGCTGTTCTACGAGCGGCGTCTCACGTCGCACGAGGGTCTCGAGCGCCAGGCCCTGACCGGCGCGGGGCCGTTCGCGGGGGCCGGGCTCTGGTACGTGCCGGTGGTCCACGACGCCAACCAGAGCTCGAGCGCCGAGGAGGTCGCGGTGGTGAAGCGGCTGGTGAGCATGCTGACCGCTCCCGGCCGGGGCTGGCGCGATCACCATGGCTGCGAGCATCGGCTCGGGCTCGACCACATCCTCGTGATCGCGCCCTACAACGCCCAGGTCGCCGACCTCAGCGCCGCGCTGCCCGACGGCGCCCGGGTCGGCACCGTGGACCGGTTCCAGGGGCAGGAGGCGCCGGTCGTCATCTACTCGATGACCACCTCGACGCCCGAGGAC
>Ga0306923_10007049_pt1 | contig 11147 bp, 12 predicted proteins | sample sta12Can44000108_FD_203841 | JGI IMG/M metagenome (GOLD analysis project Ga0306923, IMG submission 203841) | Lab enrichment of tropical soil microbial communities from Luquillo Experimental Forest, Puerto Rico - statanox.12C.anox.44.000.108 (v2)... | ecosystem: Environmental > Terrestrial >...
GCGGGGCGGCCCGGCCCGCAGCGCCGCCACGTTCGCCTCGGCGACCGGGGCCAGCAGGGCGGCACAGGCGGCCCCGTGCGGCACGGCCACGGTGCCGCCGAGCACCCCGGCCAGCCCGTGCACGGCGCCCAGCTTCGCGTTGGCCAGTGCCATCCCGCCGGCGACGCTGGCCACCGCCATGTCGGCGCGGGCGGCGACGTCGGTTCCGTCGGCGTAGGCCCGGCGCAGCCCGGCCGCGGCGCGGCGGATCCCCTCCCGGGCCACCGCGTCGCTCAGCGGGCTCGCCCGCGGGCTGACGAACGGCTCCAGGCACTGGGTCAGCGCGTCCATCCCGCTGGCGGCGGTGACCGCCGCGGGGCCCGACACGGTGAGCAGCGGATCGACCAGCGCGACCCGGGGAATCATGGTGGCGCTGCGCAGGCTCGCCTTGAGCCGGTCGGCCGGGGAGGCGAGCACCGCGTTCGCGGTGACCTCGGCGCCCGTCCCGGCGGTGGTGGGCACGGCGACGCACGGCGCCGAGGGGCGCGTGATCGGCCGACCAGCCCCGATGACCTCCAGGTAGTCCAGCGGGTCGCCGCCGTTCCCGAGCAGCATGGCGGCGGCCTTGGCGGTGTCGATGACGCTGCCGCCGCCGATCGCGGCGACCACGTCCGCGCGGTGCTCGCGGGCTGCCGCGGCGGCCGCCCTGGCCAGGTCCACCGTCGGCTCCCCGGCCACCGGAAACACCGCCGTGGGCAGGCCGAGCCGGGCCAGCAGGTCCGCGTGCCGGTCCGGGCTGGCGCCGGTGCAGGCCAGCACCCGCGAGCCGTACCGGGCCAGGAGCCCGGGCAGTTCGGCCGACCGGCCGGCGCCAAACATGACCCGGCCCGCGGTCGCGAACTCGAACGCATCCATCCCGGCGCTCGCCGCCTACCCGGGCGGGACCGCCCAGCCGGCGGCCCCCGCCGGGAAGACTGCCGAGAACTTCGCCGATGCGCGCGGCTCCGCCATCATCTCGGCCACGGTGTCGCGCCAGGCCGCGTAGTGCGGCTCCTGCTTGTGCGCCGCGGCTGCCTCGGCGTCGCGGTAGACCTCCACCAAGATCACGTGGTTGGGGTCCTCGTTGTCCTGAATCACGTCGAAGCGCAGGACGCCGGTCTCACCGAGCGAGGCCCGGGCGTTGACCACGGTCGCGGCCAGGAAGTCCGCGGCCCGTCCCGGCCGGACCCGGACGTGTACGTGAACGATCAGCATGGCCAAATCCTGCACCACGCCGCCACCCGGGCGCGCCCCCCGGCGGCCGCCGGGTCCTTACCATGGGGTTTCATGGCCGAGCCGAGGTGGCTGAGCGCGGCGGAGATGCGGGCGTGGCAGGCGTTCCTGGCGGCCGGGGCGCTGCTTGACCGGCGCCTCGACCAGCAGCTGAAGGAGGAGGCCGGACTGTCCCACGCCCAGTACGAGATCCTGGTCCGGCTCGCCGCGGCCCCCGGCGGGGAGCTGCGGATGACCGACCTGGCCGGCGTCCTGTACACCTCCAAGAGCGGCCTGACTTACCAGATCGGCCAACTGGAGAAGGCGGGGCTGGTGGGCCGGGCCTCCGCCGCCGCGGACGTGCGCGGCGTCATGGCGGTGCTGACCGATGCGGGGCGCAGGCGGCTGGCGCGGGCGGCGCCCGGCCACGTCGCGGCGGTCCGCGCCCTGCTCATCGACGTGCTGACGGAGCAGCAACTCGCCGCCGTGGCGGATGGTCTCGGCGAGGTCGCCCGCCGCCTCGGCGCCACCGCCGATGGTTGAGCTCGCACTTTACGGGCAGGGTGGAACCGTACGTACACCCGCGGAGGTTTCCATGTCGCGCACCAATACAAACGGCAACGCCGCCGCCACGGCAGCCAACCAGCTCGTGCAGCGCGCGCGCCAGGCGGCCGAGGCCGCGAAGCCACTCGCCGCCCAGGTGAAGCCGCGCGCCAGCGACGCCAGACAAGCCGCCACGCGCGGCGTGTACCGGGCGCGGGTCTGGGCGGCGCCGCAGGTCGAGCGCACCGGACAGGTATTCCAGGACACGGTGGCTCCCAAGGTCGCCGACGCCTTGCACTCGTCCGCGCAAAAGCTGGACCCTGGCCAGCCGCCGCACCGTGGCTGGCGCAAGGGGGCAGCCGTCATCTCGATCCTGCTGGCGGCCGCCGCCACCGCAGTCGCCGCCATGGCCCGCAAGCGCAAGGCCCAGTCCGCCGCGTCGGCGGATTCCGAGGAGGCCGGGCAGGACGCACCGGCCCCTGACGAGGCGACGGCCAGCGCGGACGGCGCCGCGAGCGCGGACGGCACGGGCAGCGTGGCCAGCGCGAACGGCACGGCCAGCGCGGACGGTGAGGTCACGGACCCGGCGCGCAACTTCTGAGCCAACCCCGCCAAGCAAGCGGCCGCCCTGATGCATTGCGTTTACGCCGCGCCGGGGCGGCCGCCGCCCTGCCGTGCTCAGCCACCCTGGTCCCGGATGACTCCGCCCGCGCGATAGCCCGGCGGTGAGACCCTGCGGGCCGGCCGGGCGGTTCAGTCCTGCCACGGGCCCAGACTGGACAGCGGCCCGCCCGTTGTGTTACCGCTGGGTAGGCTCGGGCAGTATCTGGGATGAGCCACCCAAAGAAACGGGATGAACGATGAGTACCCAGCAGGCAGGACAGACCCGGAACGTCGGTGAGCGCGAAGCGCGGCAGGTGGCGGAGGAAGCCCGGGAGGCCGGGTGGCAGAAGCCCAGCTTCGGCAAGCAGTTGTACCTGGGTAACTTCCAGCTGGACCTGATCCATCCGCATCCCCGGCCGGATGTGGAGGCGGTGCGCCGCGGCGAGGAGTTCTGCGCCAAGATGCGCGAGTTCTGCGAGAACTCGGTGGATAGCGCGCTCATCGAGCGGGAGGCCCGGATCCCGGACGAGGTGGTGAAGGGGCTCGCCGCGCTCGGGGCGTTTGGCATGAAGATCGCGCCGGAATACGGCGGCCTCGGGCTGACCAACCTGTACTACAACCGGGCGCTGATCATCGCCGGGTCCGTCTCGCCGGTCCTCGCGGCGATGCTGTCGGCGCATCAGTCGATCGGCGTGCCGCAGCCGCTGGCGCTGTTCGGCACCGAGGATCAGAAGCAGCGCTACCTGCCGCGCTGTGCGCGGGGAGAGATCAGCGCGTTCCTGCTCACCGAGCCGGACGTGGGGTCCGACCCGGCCCGGCTGAGCACCACGGCGACCCCGTCGGAGGACGGCTCGGAGTACGTGCTGGACGGCGTCAAGCTATGGACCACGAACGGGGTGGTCGCCGACCTGCTGGTGGTGATGGCCCGGGTGCCCAAGAGCGAAGGGCACCGCGGCGGGATCACCGCCTTCGTGGTGGAGGGCGCCGCGCCGGGGATCACCGTCGAGCGGCGGAACGCGTTCATGGGCCTGCGCGGCCTGGAGAACGGGCTAACCAGGTTCCATGAGGTCGTGGTCCCGGCCACCAGCCGGATCGGCCAGGAGGGCCAGGGCCTCAAGATCGCCCTGACCACGCTGAACACCGGCCGGCTGTCGCTTCCGGCGAGCTGCGTCGCGGCCGGGAAGGTCGCGCTGAAGATCTCCAGGGAGTGGTCACGGGAACGGGTGCAGTGGGGGCGCCCGGTCGGTGAGCACGAGGCGGTGGCCAAGAAGATCTCGTTCATCGCCGCGACCACCTACGCGCTCGAGGCGGTGGTCGAGCTGTCCAGCCAGCTCGCCGACGACAAGCGCAACGACATTCGCATCGAGGCCGCGCTGGCCAAGCTGTACTGCTCCGAGATGGGCTCGCAGATCGTCGACGAACTGGTGCAGATCCGCGGTGGCCGCGGTTACGAGACCGCGGAGTCCCTCGCCGCGCGCGGCGAGCGGGGCGTGCCGGCCGAGCAGATGATGCGGGACATGCGGATCAACCGGATCTTCGAGGGCTCCTCGGAGATCATGCGGTTGTTCATCGCCCGGGAGGCGGTGGACGCGCACCTGTCGGCCGCCGGCGGCCTCATCGAGCCGGGAGTGGCGGCCGGGGAGCGCGCCAGGGCCGCGGCCAAGGCGGGCGGGTTCTATGCCAAGTGGCTGCCCACGCTGATGACCGGCCAGGGACAGCGGCCCGGGGCGTATGGCGAGTTCGGCCCGCTGGCCGAGCACCTGCGCTATGTGGAGCGGGCCAGCCGGAAACTGGCCCGGGTCACGTTCTACGGGATGGCCCGGTGGCAGGGCCGGCTCGAGCGCAAGCAGGGCTTCCTGGGCCGGATCGTGGATATCGGCGCCGAACTGTTCGCCATCAGCGCCACCTGCGTCCGGGCGCAGTACGACGCGACCAGCGGGACCGACCGCGGCCCGGTGGCGGTCGAGCTGGCCAAGGTGTTCTGTGCCCAGGCGCGGCGCCGGGCAGAGGAGCTGTTTACCCAGCTGTGGGCGAACACCGACGCCAAAGACTCGGCGCTGGCGCGGCACGTGCTCGCGGGGCGCTACACCTGGCTGGAGGAGGGCATCCTCGACCCGTCGATCCCCGGCCCGTGGATCGCCGACGCCGAGCCGGGCCCGTCCAAGGCGGCCAACGTGCACCGCCACATCGGCTGACCGTGGCAGCACGCCAGGCGAGCCCTGCCCGCAGGCCCCGGTTACCAGCGGCCCCGGTGGACGACCTCCTCGAACGGCCGCCGGTCGGGGTGACGGATCGGCGCCAGCGGCCTGCCCGCCGGGTAACCGAGCGAGACGAACAGGACCCAGTCCCGGTCCTCGGGGAAGCCGAGCAGTTCACGTGCCAGCGGCAGGTCGGCGACGCCGGCGTGGCAGCTGCCGACGCCGAGGTCGGCGGCCGCCAGGGTGATCGCCATCACCGCCTGGCCCAGGTCGAACTGGGCCCGGCGGAACCGGTTGTCACGCGCGGGACCGATCACCACGATGGCCGCCGCCGCGCCGGCCAGGTGACCCGCGCCGGGACCGGCCTTGGCGAGCTCGCGGAGCTGGCCGGCCTCGGTGACCAGGATGAAGTCCCACGGTTGCCAGTTCTGTGAGGACGGCGACCGGCGCCCGGCTTCGAGTATCTGGTCCAGGTCCGCCGCCGGGACCGGGCGGTCGTCGAAGGACCGCACGTTGCGGCGGGATGTGATGGCCTCCCAGGTCTGCATGACGGTCCCAACGCACCCGGTGCCGCGTCCATTTCGGCCTGCCGGGCGCGCCATGCGGACCCCCTGGACCCGCACCGGGCCGCGCCGGAAAATCGTTTGGCCGCGGCGCGGGTCTAACGGGGTGATGGACGAGAGGAAGGAACCAGACCATGCGTAAGGCTCGTGCCGGCACCGAGGCGACCGCCCGCGAGGTCCGCAAGACCGACGAGCAGTGGCGCCAGGAGCTAACCCCGTTGCAGTACGGCGTGCTGCGCCAGGCGCACACCGAGCGGCCGTTCACCGGTGAGTACGTCCACAACCACGCGGACGGCTTCTACCGGTGCGCCGGCTGCGGAAGCAAGCTGTTCAGCTCCGACGCCAAGTTCGACTCGGGCACCGGGTGGCCGAGCTTCGACGAGCCCGCTGTCGCCGAGGCGGTCGAGTTGCGGCCGGACAACAGCCTGTTCATGCGGCGCACCGAGGTCGTCTGCCGCCGCTGCGGCGGTCACCTGGGCCATGTCTTCAACGATGGGCCCACGCAGACCGGCGAGCGGTACTGCATCAACTCCTGCTCGCTGGCGTTCGAGCCCGCGGGCCAGGAGCGGGACGCCGCGCAGCCCGAGGCTCCGCAGGCCCGCGGCTGACCGCCGCGGCCGGACCGGCTCAGGGTGGCCCGCTACCCTGAGCCGGGAGGGGAGACGTGATGGGCATGCCTGGCCGGGCCGGCGATCACCGGTGGTCGCAGCGGCACCTGTCGCACTACATCGAGGGTGAACTGCGGCCCCGCGCGCGCCGCCGCCTCGAGCGGCATGCGCGCGGCTGCGTGGACTGCGGCCGCGGGATCCGGGCGATGCGTGCCCTGGTGTACGCGGTCCAGGGGGAAGGCGGGCCGACGGGCGTCCGCGCGCCCGCGACGATTTTCGACCGGGTCCGGTTGGCCGGGGGCGGCTCGCCGGAGTCCCAGCACGCGTGATGCCGCCGCCGGGCCGCCGGCGCGCTCCCGATCCGGCGGATGGCGGCGCCGCGGAGACCGAGGCGAGCCTGCTCGCCCGCGCCCAGGCCGGGGATGTGGGCGCCTTCGAACTGCTGTCCGGCGCGTACGCCGACCGGCTGTTCATGCTGCTGCTCCGGCTGCTGGGCGACCGCGCCGAGGCCGAGGACGTGGCCCAGGAGGTGATGCTGCGCGCGTGGCGGGGCATCACCCGGTTCCGGGGCCAGTCCAGCTATTTCACCTGGCTCTACCGGATCGCCGTCAACGAGGCCAACCGCACGCTGGAACGGCGTGCGCGCCATCCGGCAGGCGTCTCGATCGGGGCGCGCGAACTGGACCTGCCCACCTCGCCGGCCGAGGACCCGTCCCGGCAGGCGGAGAACCGCGAACTGCGCCGGGCGCTGGGCGAGGCGCTGGCCGGCCTGCCGCCCGCGCTGCGGACCGCCATCGTGCTGCGCGACGTCGAGGGGCTCTCCACGCAGGAGGCCGCGGAGATCGCCGGCATCGGCCAGGCCGCGTTCAAGAGCCGGCTGCACCAGGCGCGGCTGCGCGTCCGGGCCGTCATCGGCGACGAGGCCCTGGTCGCCTCCGGCGGGTAACCGCCGCCGCAGCAGAGCGGAAAGGCGCCCGGCGCGGACCGGCCTGCGGCGCGCCGGCCTGCGGCGGCCGGGCCTCAGAACGCGTACTTCAGCACCAGGTTGCCGACCTCCGGCAGCGCGGCCTGGATGTGCTTGGCCGCGCCGCCGCGGACGGAACGGTACGCCTTGACGATTACCGGCCGGCCGGAGGCCGCAGCGCGGGCATCGGTCACCGCCAGCATGGCCTCGGCCACCTCGTCGCCGCGCTTGGTCAGGTAGTCGCCGAAGTCGGCGCCCCCTGATGCGTTGAAATCGGCCCAGAACGGCTGAAGGTTGTCCGCCATCTTCGGCAGCAGGGTCTCCAGTATGTGCCGGACGTGCCCGGGCGCGAACGTGGTCGCCGTCTTGTAGGCGAGCTTGAGCGCGGCGCCGGAGACCCCCGACTTCTCGGAGACCTCGTGCTCGATCAGCGCATTGCAGTCCGCGACCACCCGCGGCTGGACCTCCGGCGCGAGCAGGATCTCGTGAAGCGTGGCTGCCATGGCTTTGTTCTTCTCCTCTTCGCTGGGGCATTGCCGCTGGATCCCGCGCGTACCAGGCGAAGTCCCCGCCCCGGCCGGATGGCCCGGCCTTGCTCACCCCGGCGCCCGCCTAAGTTACCGTGCCCAGGGCCCATCCGGTGCGGGAACCCCGGGACGGCCATGGTGATCCCGGTCGCCGCCGGGCACCCACGCCGTGCGCTCCGAATATCCGGGCCCAGCGGTCTATCCCGATCTTGCGCGTTCGCTGACAATAGCCGTGACGGCGCCCGGCGGCCAGACCGTCCGGCCCGGCGCCACGGCAGGGGGAAGGGGCCAATGAAAAACGTTGTGGAATTGCCAACCCGGCCAAGCCGCCGCGGCGTGCCTACCGAGCGCCAGCGTGCGATTCTCCAGTTCATTGAGGAGTATGCCGAGGTCCACGGCTGCGCGCCCAGCGCGCGCGATATCGCGAAAGGGGCGGGCCTGAAGGCCGCCTCCAGTGCCCACTACCACCTCCGGAAGATGAAGGAGGCCGGTTACCTCAGCTACGCCGAGGGAGTGCCGCGCAGCGTCAGAGTGCTGCCCTCCGGCGGTCCGAGTGCCCAGAGGGCCGGCGGGAACGGGTCGGGACCACGACGGGCCGGTCCGCGGGCGCAACGGCGGCCGGGCGCGGGAGGCTCGGGAAAGGTCGTCTGGGTACCGGTCGTCGGGCAGGTCGCGGCCGGTGAGCCCATCCCGCCCTTGGAGTCGATTCAGGATCGCTTTCCGCTGCCAAAGGAGATGGTCGGCGCGGAAGAGGGCTTGTTCATCCTGAAGGTTGTCGGCGACTCGATGATCGGCGTCGGGATCTTCCCGGAGGACTGGGTGGTCGTGCGCCGCCTGTACGAACGGCCCAACAATGGAGACATCGTGGCGGTGCTGGTCGACGCGTTCGAGGACGAGGGCACCGTCAAGACATATTGGAAGCACGACCGGCGCGTCTGGCTGATGCCCCGAAACCCGGCCTACACGCCCATCCCGGGCGACAAGGCGACGATCCACGGCAAGGTGGTGGCCGTGCTGCGGCAAGTGTGACCGTTACGCCGAAGCCGTGGGCCGGGCGGCGGCCCGGGCGCCGGCTGAGAGAAGCGGCGCGGCGCTCACTCCCCGGCCAGCGCGCCGAGTATCAGGTCCGCTACCCGGCCGGGGTCTTCCAGGTACGGCTGGTGCGCCATCCCGGGGAGCTCACGGTAGCGGGCGCTCGGCAGGAGGCCGGCCAGCTCGCGGCTGCGGTCGGCCGTGAACGGCGCGTCAAGCTCCCCGCAGGCGACCGTCACCGGGACCTCGACCTCGGCCAGGCGGGACCACGCGTCCACGTCGCTGCCGCCTTCGCCCTCCCGGGCACCGTTGCCCAGGATGATCGCGTTCATGTCGAGGGCCAGCGCCCTGGCGGCGCCGCCGACCCGGCCCTCGGCCGAGGATGGCCCGTCCAGCCACAGCCAGGTCTCCAGGCGGTTGACCTCCGCCAGGTCCCCGGCGGCGGTCGCTGCGTCCAGCAGCTCATCGAACCGCTGGGTGTCCGGGTCAAGCTCGGGCTCCGGGGCACCGCTGACCGCCGTGCCGATTAGCACCAGGCCCGCGACCCGGGCCGGAGCCAGCAGCGCGGCATCCAGCGCCAGCCCCCCGCCCGCCGAGGCGCCGACCAGCCACGCCCGCCCGGCCTGCTCGCGGTCCAGTACGCCCAGCAGGTCATCGACATGCGTGAACGGGGCGGTGCCCGCCGGGGACTCCCCGTAGCCCCGCCGGTCATACGCCACGACCGTCACCTGCGGGGCCAGCCGCCCGGCCACCTGGCGCCAGCCGCGCCGGTCGGAGACGCCTTCATGCAGCAACACCACGAGCGGGGCACCGCCAGGCCAGCGCTCACCCGCCAGGTCGCACCCCGGGCGCGCCATGACAAACCGCTCGCTCATAACGACATCGTGGTGGCCGCGATCGAATAGCGGCAAACGTATTACGCGCGCAGCGTAGCCGGACGCCGCGCGCAACGTAGCCGACCGCCGCGCGCCGCAGGCGGGCCGCACCGCGCAGCAAACCGCACCGCGCAGCCTTCTTGGCCTGGATGCCGGCCCGCCACTCCCCCCGGGCTGAGCCAGAACGCATCCAGGTCCGGCGATGGGAGAATGAGCCGGTGACCGGCCCCTCCAGCGATGCGGTGTTGCCGGCCAGCGAGCTGCGGGCCGCCGAGGGCGTACTGGCCCGGGCCTGGGACGAGCCGGTCACTGCGCTGGGCGCGGAAGCGATCTGGGACCGGAGCCACGTCGTCCGGCTGAGCCTGGACACCGGGCGCACCGTGGTGCTGAAACGCCGGCGGGACCAAGCTCACCGGCACAGCTGGCAGGCCTTCGACGTCGAGCTGGCCGCCCTGGATTACCTGAACGCGATGCCGGTGCCGGTCGCCCCCCGGCTGCTTGGCGCCGACAGCGATGCGGGCATCCTGCTGATCGAGGATTTGGGCGACGGGGCGTCGCTCGCCGACTCGCTGCTGGCCGGCGGGCGCGAACGGGCGCAGGCCGAGCTCATCGCCTATGCGCAGGCGCTGGGGTCGATGCATGCCTGGAGCCTCGGCCGCGGGGGCGGGCTGGGCGATCTGCTGGCCCGGCACGCTCCCGGAACCGCACCGGAGGTGCGCTGGCTGGACGCCATCCGGCGGAACACGCCGGCCTTCCTATCGGCGGCCGCCGCCCTGGGCCTCGGCGTCGGTGGCGTGGCGGATGAGATAAACCGGCTCCGCGAGATGCTCACCGGCACGAGCTATCTCGGGCTCGTGCACGGCGACGCCTGCCCGGACAACGTGCGCATTGACGACGGCGTCTGCCGGATTTTTGATTTCGAGACCTCGGGCTGGGGCCCGGTGGCCTTCGACGCCGCCTACCTGCTGGCCCCGTTCCCGAGCTGCTGGTGCTTCGCCAGCCTTCCCGCCGAAATCGCCGGGCTGGCCCTGGACGCCTACCGGGCCAGGCTCGAGGCCGAGGGCATCGGCCTGGGAGCGGAGTGGGAGGACCTCACCACGGCCGTCCTGGCCGGGCTGCTGATCGCGCGCGGGCCCATGCTGGCGGAGGCCCTGGGCCAGGACAGCGAATGGGGAACGACCACAATACGGCCCCGGCTGCTGACCTGGCTGCGCAGCTTCACCTGCCGGGCCGGCGACGGTACCCTGCCACGGCTTCAGGCCACCGCCGGCGCGGTGCACGACCGGCTCACCGAGCGCTGGCCCGGACTGCGGATACCCGAGTACCCGGCCCTCGCGCGGGCCGGCTCGGCGCTGGCCCAGGTGCCCGACGGGTGGCAGCCTGCCCTGTGACCCACGCCCGCGGCCCTCCGGCGGGTTCAGACGGGCTCGTTGTCGAGGAACGCCAGGGTGACGGCGGCGAACAGCGGCGAGTTGAAGATGTTGTAGTGGGTCAGGCCGGGCAGGATCGCGAGCGCGTGTCCGCCCTTCGGGCGCCCGTCGCCCATCCAGCCGCCGTCGCGGAGGCCGCCGTCGAGCAGCCGGAAGACCTCGGCGTAGTGGCTCGGCGGCGCCATGTCCGCATCGGCGGCCACGATCAGCGCCGGCACCTGGAGGCCGCGGACCTCCTCGGTGAGGTCGAAGTCCCTGGCCATGCCCGCGCCCATCTTGTCCAGCAGCCGGGGGAAATCCTCGGGACGCGGCGCGACCCGCTGGTAGAGCTGGTACATCGGCGTGTCCTTCATGAACTCGGCCGCCCCCGCGCTCACCTGGCCTTGCTGGGCGAGCATGTCCGGGTAGATCGCGTCGCGCCGGATGTGGGCCGAGGCGGCGACCAGGCGGCGGATCATGGCCGGGTACTTGATCGCGGTCAGCAGCGCCACCCCGCCGCCGAGCGAGTAGCCCGCGACGTCGGGCCTGTCCAGGCCGAGGTGTTCGATGAGCACGGCGATGTCATCGGCCATGA
>Ga0306923_10007053_pt1 | contig 11143 bp, 11 predicted proteins | sample sta12Can44000108_FD_203841 | JGI IMG/M metagenome (GOLD analysis project Ga0306923, IMG submission 203841) | Lab enrichment of tropical soil microbial communities from Luquillo Experimental Forest, Puerto Rico - statanox.12C.anox.44.000.108 (v2)... | ecosystem: Environmental > Terrestrial >...
TGGCAAAAAGTCCTGTCCAAACTTCACGAAACCGGAACCGGATCGTCGAGCTGGCCGGCCCGACTCCCTTACTGCAACCGCGGGCCATAGGATCCTCTACACAAGTGGGCAGAATGTTATCACAGGTGGCTGCGCACCGTGTCAACGACGTCATCCTCGCGGCGTTCGCTCCGTCTGTCTGCTCCTTCGGATGTTGCTGCGGCCATGCCGGATTCCAATTCTCCAACTGCTACAATCGACCTTACTCCCGATTGAGAAACTTCATTCAAATAACGACTTGGAACTCCATTTCAGATGGCAAAAATATATCCTTTTCGAGCCCTTCGCTACGATCCTGCTAAAGTAGCTGTCCGTAATGTTGTAACCCAGCCCTATGACAAGATTACTCCGTCGATGCAAGACTGTTATTACAGCGCCAGTCCGTACAATCTCGTGAGAATCATCCTAGGGAAGGCTGAAGCCGGGGATGACGAGCAGCACAACGTTTACACGCGGGCTGCCGCCAGCCTACAGCAGTGGCAGGCCGAGCAGGTCCTCGTGCGCGACTCCGAACCGAGCATTTATCTGTACACGCAAACTTTCAGGGTCCCTGGCGACTCCTCGAAAACCCGACTGGAGCGTCGCGGCTTCATCGCGGCCGGCCAGCTTGAGGAGTACGACCAGAAAGTGGTTTTTCGCCACGAGCAAACACTAAGCAAACCCAAGGCCGACCGCCTCAATCTTTTGCGCGCTACCCAGTCTCATTTTGGCCAGGTATTCATGTTGTATAGCGACTCCGCGGGTGCAGTTGACTCTGTCCTGGCGCAAAGCCGGTCGCCCGATGTCGAAGTTCGTGACGAATACGACGTGATCCATCGGATGTGGAAGGTCTCTGACCCGGCAACCATCCAGAAGGTGCAAGCCGGGATGGCGGACAAGAAACTCATTATCGCTGACGGCCATCACCGTTACGAGACTGCCTTGAACTATCGCAACGAGATGCGAAAGCAGCTCGGGGTTGTGGCAGACACACCACACGAACGCCTGATGATGACATTTGTGAACATGGACTCGCCCGGTTTGGTCGTGTTGCCAACCCACCGCGTCGTGTTCGGACTCAAGGACTTCGAGGTCGCCTCCATGATCGCCAAACTCAAGAGGTATTTTGAGGTCGAAGACATTGGCCCTGTCGCCGATAGGAACCCTGCAACGGAGAAACTCCGCGAATCGGGTAAAGAGCGGACTGCCCTTCTGGCGGTCACGGCAAACTCCAGCTTCCTGCTGCGCGCGCTGTCGAATCAGCAATCCGATGTGCTTGTCGGTCAGTCGGAACAGCAGCGTGCACTCGACGTCGTCCAGCTTCACAAACTAGTGCTGGAAGAGACGGTTGGCATGTCAGAGGAAGACATCCGCAATCAGAAGCACCTGAAATATGTGCGCGAGGCGCGGGAAGCAGCCGAAGAGGTGCGCCATGGCGCAAACGTCGCCTTTCTCATGAATCCGGTGCGCATCGATCAAGTGCGCGATATTGCTTTCCGGGGCGATGTGCTGCCACAGAAGTCCACTGACTTCTTCCCCAAGTTGCTGAGTGGGCTCGCCATCTATTCCCTGCAGGACGCCGCGCCGGTAGTAGTAACAGGAGGCCACTAGGTTGCGGGTGTCGCACCGCTGGGCGGTCTCCATTGCGGCGATTCTCGTCGTGATTATGCTATGTGGGGTGGCAGGCCGCTGGCTGCGCTCCTCCACAGTTCACGCGCAATCGCCTCAGGGCTCGCAGCTCTCGGTATTCTCAGCCCAAACCTCGTATCCGGCCCCGCTAATTAACTTGAACGGTCAGCCTTATGTCGGATTGGTTGAGGTGCTGGAGCCGTTGGGTTCGGTCGACGCTCGCCTGGACGGAAAGAAATACAAGCTGAAATTCACGGCACCGGGCGCTCGCGAACTGGAACTCCAGTTTCACGACGGTAAAGACAAAGGCAAAATCAAGGGTGACAACATCAAACTGGAGGGGATGTTTGCCATTCAGAATGGCAGGGGCTATGTTCCGCTCTCATCCATCGCCGACGTCTTGTCGCGCACGCTCGCAACCCAGATTCGGCTGAACGCGGGCGCCCGGCGGCTGTTCATCGGCAACATCGGCAACCGATTCATTCTGGAGCTGCGCCGGGGCATTCCGTCGAAGCTATTTGTGAGCTTCGATTCGCCGGTAAATCCAACCATTGCGACCGAACCCGGACATATTCGATTCACCTTCCGTCGCGAGCCTGTGCTCCCGCTTGTGGACCACTTGGTGTACACCGACCCGCTGATTACCGGAGCGACGTTTTCGGAGCACGATGGCGTAGGCGAACTCGACATCACCGGAACCTCTGCCCTGATGGCTAACTTTGCCGACGGCGGGAAAACCATCATCGTGTCAGGGGCACCCCCTCCGCCGCCGGCGGTGGTCCAGCAGGCACCCGTCCCGCCGCAACCGGCACCCGCGCAGATCGTCCCGCCTCAGCCCAAGCCTCCGGCGGGCCCGCGCTTTCTTGTGCTCATCGATCCTGCGCATGGAGGCAGCGAGATCGGCGCAGCGATCAGTCCGACTCTCCCCGAGAAAGACGTGGTGCTGGCGCTTGCCCGCAGAGTACAGCACGAGTTGTCCAACCGTGGCATCTCCGCCGGCCTGCTGCGCAATTCCGATATCGCCATCTCGCTTGACCAGCGTGCGATTTCGGCCAACGCGGTGCGCCCTGCTCTTTACATTGCCATCCATGCCGCCAACAGCGGACGAGGCGTGCACGTCTTTACGTCACTGCTCGATCCTGAGACCCTAACCTCTCGCGATTTCCTGCCTTGGGAGAGCGCGCAGTCGGCGTATCTCGACCTTAGTGGATCGGTCGCCGGCTCCATCGCCGCTGAACTGGAAACGCGCAAACTTCCCAACGCCAGCCTCACGGCGCCGTTGCGCCCGATGAACAACATTGCGGGTCCGGCGGTCGCCATCGAGATTGCCTCGCCCAGCGAAAATGTGGCCGACATATCCGACGCTGCCTACCAGGAACAAGTTGCGCAGGCCATCGCCGCCGGAGTTGCGGCCGTGCGCAGCAAGATCCCCGAGGTGCGCCCGTGACTCGGCCCATCCTCTTGATGTTCCTGGTGTTGCTGCTAATCGCCGCCGGCTTGGGGTTTTACGCATACCATCTCAAAAGCAGGGTCACGAGTGAAGAGCAACGCCTCGCCCAGCAGTCGCAGGTTATCTTGCCTCCTGCCAGCGGTCCGACTGCGTTGGTTACGTTTTACATCGCATCGGACGCCGCCAGCAGTCTGCGGCGTTCCCAAGAGAACGTGGCGCTCCCTCAGGAGCGAAGCGAGCGGGCACGAGCCATTCTGCGAGCGCTATTTAATAAATACGCGCAGACTCCTTCACCGCATCCGATTGGCGCAGGCTCCGACGTTCGCGATATCTTCCTGCTGGGAAGCGATACTGCTGTTGTCGATACCAATGCCGGATTCGCCGGCTCACATCCCTCGGGTGTGCTGGTCGAAGAACTCACCATCGCGTCGATTGTCAGCACTCTGAACGCCAACGATCCCCAGATCAGCCGGGTGAAGATACTGGTTGACGGCAAAGAGCGCGATACACTGGCCGGTCATGCTGACCTGCGCCGCTTCTACTTCTCTAACGGTATTGGGCAGCTCCTGAAGGAACCGCGGTGACCCTTCCACGCATCGGAGTATTCGACTCAGGTGTCGGTGGCCTGACCGTGCTGAGGGCCATGGCCGAGCAATTGCCGGCACACTATTCGTATTTCGGAGACACTGCCCGCCTTCCCTACGGCACAAAATCGGCCGATACCGTGGCCCGCTACGCAATCGGCGCCACCCGCTTCTTAGAGACGCAGAACATCGACCTGCTGGTCATCGCCTGCAACTCCGCCACGGCCCTGGCTTTGCCGCAGATCAAACAGGCCGCAGTAGTACCGGTTATCGGCGTGGTCGAGCCTGGAGCGGCCATGGCAGCGGCTGTCAGCCAAAGCCGCGCCGCTATCGTCATTGCTACCGAGGCTACCGTCGGCAGCCATGCCTATCGTGATGCGTTGCGGCAGCTCGGCTTGCAAGCCTACGAAAAAGCCTGTCCGCTATTTGTTCCCTTGGTCGAAGAAGGATGGATCGACCACCCCGTTACGGAGCAAGTTGCTCGCATCTATCTCGGGGAGGCGATGGCAGAATCGTCGGACGAAGCTGACGTACTAGTGCTCGCTTGCACACATTACCCGCTCATCGCTCCGCTGTTGCGCCGCATCACGCCCGATCGCTTCAAAATCGTCGATTCTGCAGAGTCCACCGCCCGAGCCGTGCGAGAACTGCTGCAGAGCAATCACCTCACGAGTGTCATCCTGAGCGAAGCGACCGCAGGGAGCGCAGTCGAAGAGCCTGCCCTGAGCCTGCCGAAGGGCCCCCTTCCCGCGCGTCAAACACGGTACTCAGCCTCGCAGTCTGACCACCGCACCTTCCGTTTCTTCGTGACCGATTCCACCGACAAATTCAAGCGCCTCGCGACCGGCTTTCTGGGCCGGCGGGTCGATCACGTCGAGCACGTCGACCTTGGCGGCTGAAATCCTTCGAGGACTTTGCGTAGGCGCAATGCCTGGTTTCGTCAAAATACCCATCGGCCTCAATCTCGGACGATACAATCGACCTCTATGGTCTATCGCTCCGACAATCGCGCCCTTGACCAGATGCGCCCGGTCAAAATCGTTCCCCACTACATCTCGACCGCCGAAGGCTCCTGCCTCATCGAACTGGGCAACACCCGTGTAATCTGCACCGCCACCATCGAAGACACCGTCCCCCAGTTCCTGCGCAACCGCGGGAAAGGCTGGATCACCGCCGAATACGGCATGTTGCCCCGCTCCACCCTGACCCGTAGCCCACGCGAGGTCACGAAAGGCCGAGCGAGCGGTCGCACGCATGAGATCCAACGACTGATTGGGCGCTCGCTGCGTGCCGTCACCGACACGGACAAGTTGGGCGAGCGCACGCTGTTCATCGACTGCGACGTGATCCAGGCCGACGGAGGAACGCGCACCGCGTCCATAACCGGGGCTTTTGTCGCCATGGGCCTCGCCATGACCGCCATGGTCGCGACCGGCGCGCTGACCGTGGCGCCAATTCGCGACTACGTGGCTGCAACCAGCGTCGGCATTGTAGATGGCGCCGTTCTGCTCGACCTGTGCTATGAGGAAGACTCGCGCGCCGATGTGGACATGAACCTCGTCATCACCGGCAGCAAGAAAATCGTAGAAGTGCAGGCGACGGCGGAACATCGTCCGTTCGATGACGCACAGTTAGCGCAAATGATGTCCCTGGCACGGCAGGGGATCGAGTCTCTGGTAACGCGCCAACGGGAGGTGCTAACCGGTCTGCCGCTAAGACAGTAGGGACTGTGGATTGCTCGCGTGTTTCTCGCTCTCGGCCCTCGAATTCATTTAGAATTAACCGTCCCGTACCCCTTCGTTACGGGACGGGCCATATTCTGTAAGGCAGGACTCACATTTCTTTATAAGCAGGCGCTATGCGCCCAAGGAGGTTTTGCCGTGAAACTTACTCCTGGAAAACTTCAGGGAATGAAGAGGGTCTCGAACGAGCATGGCGTAATCGCCGCCGCCGCCATGGACCAGCGCGGTTCGCTCAAGAAAGCCTTGGGAACCCGCGCCACTGACGAGGGCCTGACCGAATTCAAGTCCTATGTGACCGAAGTACTGACCCAGCACGCCAGCGCGATCCTGCTTGATCCCGAGTGGGGCCTGCAGCCATCCAAGCGCCGCGCCAAAGGCTCGGGCCTTCTGCTGGCCTACGAAAAGACAGGCTATGACGCGAAATTGTCGGGCCGCCTGCCCGACTTGCTCGAGGTTTGGTCGGTGCGCCGCTTGAAGGAAGCCGGTGCCGACTGCATCAAGATCCTGCTCTACTACTCGCCTTTCGACGACGCCAAGATCAACGACCACAAGCACGCCTGGACAGAGCGCATCGGCGACGAGTGCCGGGCCAACGATATCCCGTTCTTCCTTGAACTGATCGGCTACAAAGAAGGCTTGGAAGACAAAGGCCCCGAGTTCGCTGCGCTGAAGCCCAAGGTCGTAGCCGACTCGATGCGCGAGTTCTCCAAAGATCGCTATGGCGTGGATGTGCTGAAGGTCGAAATCCCCGTGAACCTGCAGTACGTGGAAGGCGCCAAGTCGTTTAAGGGCCCCAAGGTCTTTACCAAGACCGAGGCCCTGCAACACTATCGTAACGCTGCTCAGGCGACCAAGAAGCCGTTCATCTATCTGTCGGCCGGAGTGAGCAACCCCCAGTTCATCGAAGACCTCGAGTTCGCCAAAGAAGCCGGTGTGAAGTTCAACGGCGTGCTCTGCGGCCGCGCAACCTGGAAAGACGGCATCCCGATCTACGCCGAAAAGGGTGGGAAGGCTTTCGAGGCATGGCTGAAGGATGAGGGCGTAAAAAATATTGAAAACGTGAACAACGCCTTGAAGGCCGCAACCCCGTGGTACAGCATCTACGAAGTTGCCGAACCGGCGCTAGCTACCAAATAACTACTGCAGCAAGCAAGTGTCAGCTTGGAGAAGTGAAGCGCGCGGATGACCTCTGCGCGCTTTTGAATTTATGAAACCTGAGGGCGGTCAAACCGACAGCTTCGCGAAAACCTTCCAGAAGGCCGGTCCCGCCGATCCCTGTGCCTCGGTGCCTCTGTGGTCTGGTTTGCTATTTCCTGCAGTGCATGCAGTACCCGCCGATCTCGAACCGCGCAATCAGAATGTGAAACTGGCAGTCGCGCTCGACCTGTCCCTTCACGCGGTCAAACAGGTCGCTCTCGAATTCCTGCACTTTGCCGCATCGTAGGCAGGTCATGTGCAAGTGATCGCGCTGCGGACGACGCTCATAGAAGTGTCCGTCGCCTTTCACGTGCAGAAGGTCTAACTCATCCACCAGTCCATGACGTTTTAGGAGAGACAGGGTCCGGTAAACCGTGACCCGGTTGATATCGGGATCCGTCCTGACGGCCTTGCGCAGAATCTGTGATGCATCCAGATGTTGGCTGGCCGTCTCGATAATCTCCAGAATGATCCGCCGCTGGCGGGTCAACCTTATCCCCCTGCTTAACAGTGCTGTCTGAAGCGACCCCGGGGCCGACGTTTGGGGAAATGGCATCGACTTGACCTCCGCAAACGTGTTGCAGCTATTTGCAACGTCTTTGCAACACTAATTGACTCGAGTACTTGACGTGAAGCCTTTCAACTTCTCTAATGAGAGTACGCTAGTTGCAACGATGTTGCAACTAGCGTACTCGTTGTCCAATACGAACTCATAGAGGCAAGGCATGATGAAGAATGTAATTGTTAGAACACCGGTCCTGCTCGCCTGCGTCCTCTTCTTGGTTTTCGCTGCCCGGGCAGGTGAACGGCCCTATTTCATCACCTACGACCAAACCATGGAGGAACCGGGAAACCTCGAGATCGAATTGAATGGGCTGACGTCCTCTCCCCAAGGCGGAAACAATTTTCTGTCGGGCGTGACTGAATTTGAATACGGGGCGAAGGGTTGGTGGACCAGCGAGTTTTATCTCAGCGGTCAGACCACGGCCAACGAGAGCACCATCTTTACCGGATATCGCTGGGAGAACCGATTCCGCATGCTCATGCACGAGCACCTGGTCAACCCTGTCCTTTACCTGGAATATGAACACACCAATGGGGCTGACAAGAGCTGGTTGGAGGTGGTCGGGTTCGACTCGCAGTTTGATGGATTAGTGCCGAATTCCAAGGCTAGCCGCGAATGGAAGCACGAGATCGAGACCCGGCTGATTCTGTCCAGCAACCTTAATGGCTGGAACATCGCCGGAAATTACATTGCTGAAAAGAATATGTCGGGCGATCCGTGGGAATTTGGTTACGCGGTCGCCGTGAGCCGCCCCCTCGCTCTTCTGGCCTCTCCGGAAAAATGCGTCCTCTGTCGCGAGAACTTCCAAGCGGGCATTGAGTTTTACGGTGGTCTCGGAACGACCGAGCATTTCACGACCCATGGGACTTCGCAATACGTGGCGCCGGTTCTGTCTTGGCAGGTCCACCAAACGGTCGTCCGGATATCGCCAACCTTCGGGCTGACCGATACGAGTTATCGAGCGATGTTGCGTTTCGGGGTGCAGTACGAGATCGAAGGCTTCGGCCGGAAGCTCAGAAAGCTATTTCAGTGACCGCTCCCTGTAAAATGCGGTGGGGAGGATCATTTGACTCGACGCTCGACGCTACAGTTCTGCCTTGCTGAAGTTCTGACCGTGGTAGCCTCACTGTTGATGGCTCTTTCCGTTTACGCCCAGAATTCGACCTTTCGCAACGCACCCGCATCGGTAGCCCAGATGAAGAATCCTTACTCTGGAGATGCCCCGGCCGCGGCCGGTGGTAGGAAACTCTATGCGCAAAATTGTGCGCAGTGCCACGGCAACAATCTGCAAGGCATGGGGCCGGCACCAACCTTGATGAGTTCGTCTGTGAAGAATGCCAAGGCCGGCGAACTCTTTTGGTTCGTAACCAACGGCGATCTGAACAAAGGTATGCCGGGGTGGCCGCAGCTGCCCAAGCAGCAGCGCTGGCAGATTGTCACCTTTCTGGAGTCGAAAAACGTCGGCAAGTAATAAAGCCATGGCTGGGTATAGGGACAGGTCATGCGTCCTCTGTTTTTGCGGACTCGGATCGCCTTCACTTAATGGCTGCCGCACACGCGCTCGACTGTGACTTCTCTGCCACTGCAACGGAACCTGGAAATCCGCTATAACTGAGATGTGAGTACCGGCAATCCATTCTTCGCTCCAAAAACTGCTCTAGTTACCGGTGCATCCAGTGGCATTGGTCTGGAGTTAGCGCATCTTTTCGCGCGCGACGGTTATCGCTTGGTGCTTCTCGCCCGTAATCGGAACACGCTGCGTCAACTGGGGGACGACCTGCAATCGCGCTACAGCATCACCGTCCGCATCGCTCCAAAAGACCTTGCGCACCCGGCGACTCCTCCAGAGCTGTACCAGGAATTGCAGGAGGCGGGAATTGTACTCGATGTGCTGGTGAATAATGCCGGGTTTGGTGGCGCGGGAGCGTTTGTCAGCACCGACTGGAACCAAGAAGCCGAGATGATGCAGGTGAACATGGTGGCGCTCACGCACCTGACGAAGCTTTTCCTGCCGCAAATCCGCGCCCGCGAGGGCAAGATCATGAATGTCGCCAGCACCGCGGCATTCCAGCCCGGGCCTTTCATGGCCGTTTATTACGCCAGCAAAGCCTACGTGCTCAGCTTCACTGAGGCACTGGCGGAAGAATTGAGCGGCACGCGAGTGACAGCTACGTGCCTGTGCCCCGGGCCCGTTAAAACGAACTTTCAGCGCCGCGCTTACCTTGAAGGCACGGCGATGATCAATAGTCCCTTGCTGGTAGACGTACGCGAGGTCGCCCGCGTCGGATATGAAGGAATGAAGCAGGGCAAGCGCCTGGTTATTCCCGGTTGGAAGAATCGCGTCGGCGTCGAAATGTTACGCATCTCTCCGCGCGCAGTTGTGACCAAGGTCGTTCGCAAACTTCAGGAAAAGAAGAATGGCTGAGCTGCCGAAGGGACAATCCCCGGCAGCCGTGGTACCGCACAAACAGAAGCCGGCACTGTCATCGAGGTTTCCCGGATTCCAACTACAGATTGAAGAGTTCGCGAAGCCGCTTGGTTTGCGCGCGGCTGACTGGGATTTCCGCCTGCTTCTTGTCGTCCATGCGGATTTGATACGAACTTTTAAACCACGGAACAACTTCCTTAATCCGGTTGATGTTGACCAGGTACGAGCGATGCGCCCGCCAGAACATGTTGGGGTCAAGCGAGTCGAGCAGCTCTTCTAGAGTTCGGCAGTTGGATTGGCCTTCCATGGCTGTCGCAACGACGGTGATGATCCCGTCCTCGATCGAGGCGTAGCAGATATCTTTCTGGTCTACCAGGAAGAGCCGCCCGGCAAATTTCAGCAGGACCTTGGCAGCCTGAGGCCGTTGCTGCTGTTCCAGCATCTTAACCAGTGTGCCGATCTGGTCACTGGACGACCCCGAACTTCCGAGCTTCTTCTTTGCCTTATCGACAGCCTGCGCGACACGTTTCTTGTCAAAGGGTTTCAGCAGGTAGTCGACGGCATTCACTTCAAAGGCCTTCACGGCGTACTGATCAAATGCTGTGGCAAAAACGATTTGCGGCATCGACACTTTGCGGTCCAGCAGTTTTTTGATCACGCCAAAACCGTCGAGCCCCGGCATTTGGACGTCGAGGAAAACCAGGTCAGGCGACAGGTCTTTGATCAGGTTGACCGCCTCAACGCCGTTCTTGCCCTGCGCGACCACGTCAACGTCGACTTCCTTTAACAGGTAAGCGAGTTCTTCACGAGCGAGTTGTTCGTCATCGACAACGACTGCTGAAATTGACATTCGTGGCTCCACTGACGATGCGCCGCCCTGAGTATAAACCTCACCTTCGCGTCGCGGTAGCACGAACCCGAGATCATTCGGCACTCGTGTAAGGCATATATTTGCCGGTGGCAAAGCGAACCTGTAGCATCGCTGTGACCTGGGAAAGGACCGTGGATAGTGTCGTACACTGGTAGCAGATGGTCGTTATCTTTGGGATTCATCCAGTCAGCGAAGCGCTCAAATCGGGTGCCCGGAGCTTCGATTACGTGGGAATTTCGCGCGAGCGCCATGATCAGCGCATGCAGCGCATCATCGACACCTGTCGCGCCAGCGGGGTGCAACTAAGGTTCCTGACCCGCGAGGAACTCGACCGGGCGGCCAACACTCATACCCACCAGGGTGTCATCGCGGTCACCAGCGGCAAACCATACGCCGACGTCGACATGCTCTTGGAGCGTCGCAATGGCGAGCACAGCTTCCTCGTCGTGCTCGACGGAATCGAAGACCCGCACAATTTGGGTGCGTTGATCCGGACTGCCGACGGAGCCGGGGCAGACGGTGCGATCATTCCTGAACGCCGTGCGGTAGGCCTGACCGGGACGGTTGTTAAGGCATCCGCAGGAGCGTCTGAGCACCTGCCCATTGCCCGTGTCAGCAACATAGCACGCACTGTCGAAGAGCTGAAGGACCGCGATATC